>Ga0209367_1001858_pt1 | contig 26992 bp, 14 predicted proteins | sample WorMetLIZISLAND2_FD_187412 | JGI IMG/M metagenome (GOLD analysis project Ga0209367, IMG submission 187412) | Marine gutless worms symbiont microbial communities from Max Planck institute for Marine Microbiology, Germany - Olavius geniculatus... ... | reverse complement strand
GTTTTCGGAAGGACTTATGTTTTACGCATGATGTTTTTTCACTCGCGAGATCTCCGAGATGCGTGGGCCGACCGGCGTGAAATTTTGCACGATGGTCAGTACTAGGCCCAATTTTATAATGCTGGTCCAAAATTTCGGGGCACACGCCCCCAAAAAATTTCAGGGGCCAAAAACATGCAGAATTTAGCCCGATTTTGGACGACTTGGAAGTTCGGCGGCGAATATCTCCGAAACGGATGAAGATATTCAAAATCGGATAGTCATTCTGTCTACCGCGATTCCTCCTGCATTAGGCAAAACAAGTCCGGTGAAGTTTGGTCCAGTGACCTTGGAGATCTCGATGTTGAATCGTACCCACCCAAAGTGCATTTTTCGGAAGACCATATTTCGGCCCCTAGGGGGTGATGTGCCCCCAAATTTTTACACGTGCTAGAGAATGATTAAGTCTTACTAGCGCACCCCCACCGGGGATGGGGGCCCCCCTTACAACTTTTTTCAAAGGGGGGTCAAAAATTGGCTTAAAATGCAATAAATGAGCCATTATAACTTTGGAGTTAGGGGGTGTAGCCCGACGAAACTTTGGCACTTGACGTGTCTCTAGGTGGGGGTGTTAAGGCAAGTACAACTTTTGGGGGCACCACCCCCCTTAAAATTTGGGAGGGCAAAAAACGTCCAAAAATCGGTGCGATTTACAACAACTTTCGAGTTTGAGCGCAAATATCTCTAAACTGGATAGAGATATCGACAAGCAGTAAACGGCGTTATCAAACACGGTTAATTCTGCGTTGAACAAAAAAAATTGTGTAAACTTCGGTCTTCTACGAACCAATTTATAATGGCTCATTTTGATCTACCCTAAGTCGCATTACCTGGAAAACCATATTTCGGCCCTAGGGGGTGCTGCGCCCCCAAATTTTTACACACGCTAGAGAATGACCAAGTCGTACTAGTGCACCCCCCACCGGGGACGGTTGCCCTCTTACAATTTTTTTCAAAGGGGAGTCAAAAATTGGCTTAAAATGGAATAAATGAGCCATTATAACTTCGGAGTTAGGGGGTGTAGCCCGACGAAACTTTGGCACTTGACATGTCTCTAGGTGGGGGTGTTAACGCAAGTACAACTTTTGGGGGCACCGCCCCCCTTAAAATTTGGGAGGGCAAAAAACGTGCAAAAATCTGTGCGATTTACGATAACTTTCGAGTTTGAGCGCAAATATCTCTAGAACCGATGAAGATAGCGACAATATTTAAACGGCGTTGACGAGAACGACCTTATGGGCGTTGAACAAAAAAAATGTTGTGAAATTTGGTCCACTACGAACGAAGTTATAAGCGCTCATGTTGACCTACCCTAAGTCGACAATGCGTGTTCGGCGTATACCAGTGCATTTGAGTTCGGGCCACGTGACTTTGATGCCAGGGAAATTTTACCCCCTCCCCCTAATTTCCCCCAATCGGACTTAGGGCGCCGGGCGGACTCATGTTGGGCTTTACCCCAAATTTCTAGTTTTATTCTCTGTTTTTATTTACATTGTTTGATGATCCAGAAGTCTAGCTTTTGTTTGCTGTGGCTACAGGTCTGAAGGTTTAGTTTATCAGCGTTCTGCACTTATTTTGTGATGTACCATATTTTGATTTTGATTTTTTATTTATGGATTTTTTTTTATTTTCACAGAGGCTACATTGAATCAAGGGTCTTATTACATTTCACATGCTTGAATCTTTTCACTTTTTACATGAAGATCATGCACAGTTACTTTTGACTGACTAGCATGTCTGCTGAGGTGTTCTGTCAAGGTCTGCAGTGACTTATTCTTTCTGTTTGTGTGTGCATATTGTGCATATGTGCATATGTTAATGTTAGCTTTGTTATAGCCCTCCTTTCCTTCAGAACTGTTCCTCAGAGGTGCTGTCATCTTCAGCTAGACACCATGACTGACACATACATTTTTGGTGCTTTTTTGCATATTTATAACACTGTTCATTTTTTACCTGTAAGTGTGATAATTCATTCTTGATGGTGTTTCTTTGATTGTATGACTAGGAGTGTAAGTATTTTTATTTGACGTAAGTTATATGAAATATATAATAGACTGATCGCTCATTCTTGACGTTTGTGTTACTGTATGGCATTGTAGTTACTCGTCTGTTGAGCACAGGTGTTAGTCCCAATGTTGCTGGTAGCGATGGCTTGACTCCTCTGCATCAGGTATGATAACTGTTATAATAGGATAACTGATTCAACTCTTTTAATATATTCAGCACCAGACTGAAATGACTTCCACATAATGTTTAACATGATAACTCTTTCCTGCAATTATTAAGTCTTATCATTTCCAAAAATTGCTCAGTTTATGAAAAACGTGCATGTTCAACTTTTTATGTATAGGAAAGATTTTATTTGGGGTGATATATCTCATTGCTGGTGTTGAATTAGTTTGGTTGAAAGTATCAAAGATATTTTTATTAAGTTAGACATAATGGCTGCCCTTTTGTTTGATATGCAGTACTGCCATTATTATTTCGTGAATTGGTAATGCTTTTCATTTTACTGCCCATTTTCACATAGCTATTAGCTACTTTGGGTTATATTGGGCCTCCTGAGGTGAATTTTTGGTAATGGTTAAAATCAGATTATTGTAGTCTTATAATTTATCAAAATACACTGATAGGAAAGATACTGTTATTTTAATTTATTTATATTATTTGTGTTTGTTGGTAGTTAATGACAGTGGCTCTGATGTATTATAGTTGTATACTTTGACATACTAGGTGTTGATTTCAGTGTTAAGTGATGTATCATATTTATGTTCTATGAGTATTTTGTCATATCTTTGTTCTATTTCATTTTATTCTAGCCCATCATTAGCAGACAGTGGCACTACTTTTATGCCATGTACAAATACTTTGCAGCTTGGTCCCTGGAGTTTACAACCTTTTGTGTGAATTAAAGTACAAGAACTTACCAGACCAGAATTTAAATCTGCTTATTAACAGTTTAGACATGGCTTTTTACGTGCGAAAGCAGCTACTGCTTTTAGCGCGTCTTAGCCATCGCAATTCTGTCTGTCCATCCATCTGTCACACAGGTGGATCAGTCAAAAATGGTCCTAGTTAGGATCACCAAATCTTCACCATCGGCTGCCTGGAAGACTATAGTTTCAAGAACCGTAAAGCTTTTCCATAAATTCGAAGAGGGTCACCCCGAACGAGGTTGCTAAATGAGGGGGGTGGGCAAAATTTGCAATTTTTGGCCAATAAGTCGCTGTATCTCAGTAACGGTGCGAGATAGGGCCTAAGTTACTATTAATCACTAATATGAAGTCGTACACTGGCTGTCGATTGGCATCGAATTCAATGACCTTGAATGACCTTGAACGCCAAAATAGGGGGTTTTATGGATTTTTTGGCGATTTTGGGCTGCGACACAAGTCTATGTATCATTCACGAGGTGGCGCCACGTTACTATCATTATGCGATCCAGATAGAGAATTTGGTATTTGTATATTAACTTAGCGTCAACACCTCAATTTTCAGCTAAACTACTGTACCAGAACTGCTATAGGCTTTCGCACGTCTCGTGAGCATTAGCTCAAATTTCTTGTTAAATACATGTAGTTATGTACCACATTGGTTTTTGATAAGTTTCCACTTTCCAGTGAGGCAATCTTTGTTTTTTTAATTACAATTTACATAATATATATATACATGTTTATTTAATTTTTTTCTGTTTTTGAATTAAATTAATTTTTATTACAATATTTATTTATGTAATTTTTTTGTATCTATGTTTTTTGTATCTCTGTTAATGATTAGTGTGAATGGAATTCTTAATTTATTACTTGAATTTTTGATTTATTGTTTAATTTAAATGTTCATTTATTGATTGATTAATGCCATATGTCAGTTTAGTTTAAGTTAATGTTCTTGATTTATAATTTATTGGTAGAACATTTGTTTTATAATTTTTTAGTTGGTGCTCTATTGATGTATACGTTTGACCAGATTACTACAGTTGATTTGATAATTTTGATCTAGGCTTATTGATTTGTTGATTATTAGTATGGTTAGTTGATATTCTTATTTATTTATTGCCCATTTATTGTAAGGTAAAGTAAAGGTAAAACATTTTTGTCAGTAGTTTTCTCTAGTAATTTTGAACATTTACACTTTTTTGTGTCAGTGTTGCTACTATTCTGTATGGCTTGTTATGATTTCGTGCTCCAGGTTAGATTTCATTTTTAGATGATTGCTACTGCAGGTATTGTTTGAGGATAGAAATGTTTATTTTTCTGTTTCTCAATAAACACTGTTTTATGCTGCCATGTGATATTTATTGTTTTAACTTATTCATTTTTCTTTTCTTATGTTTTTAGTTCTGTTGTTATTAAAAAAACGACTCATTGGTTAAGGCAGTGGAAGCCTAAGGTAAAACTGTGTAAGATGTCGATACTTGATAGCACGTGTGCTTGGGAAAACTTAAAAAAAATTTTTTTTGTCATTGGTTGGTTATTTATTATTTAAACTTTTGTTTGTAACTGAACTTTAAGTGGGATTGGTTATGTTAATATTTTATCGTTTTTTTAAATCACATTACTCCAGCTTAGGCCAAGTCTCCAGAAGTGAACTTGAGGGAGTTGTTAACGCAGGATTTTTGGGCCAGAGGCTGTCTTTCCGTGTGTTGGAACTCGAACTGTGGTGTGTTAATGCATCATAGTATATCTTTAAATGTTCTCTTAGGTTGAAGTGGTCTACAAATCATACATATGAATTCGTCAAAATTCAGCCTTTATTTGATTGTTATTGTTGACATTTTGGCAACCGTTGCTGCCTTCTACGGAACGAATGTTTGCCAGTGTTGCTACAGTGGTTGCCAAAACAAAACAAAAACAATAAAATAAAGGTTATATTTTGATGAATTTGTACATATAACATCACAGTATAGCAGCAGTATTGTGCTGTGATTGTGTGTAGTGCTGTATAAATGACGCGGAGTCGATGTTTCACGTGTTGCTTGATGCTGGTGCCGATGTCAATGTGAGAGACTCTGAGAGTTGGACTCCTCTTCATGCAGCTGCTGCCTGCGGCCGCGTCACTTTCTGCGAGGCACTCTGCCAACGGTGTGTCGGCTGATTTTAGTATCGTCTTTCTGACATAAATCATGTTACCAACTTGTTTGAAATGCCTGAAAGTAGTGTTGTTATGATATGACTGTTCCAATTTTGATTCGATTTTGGTGAAAAGTCGCGATTTCGAATCAATTCTAGGCATCAGTTAACCTTTTCGTTACATGCACAAGCTGACCTGCACATATGTCAACATAAGTAAAATTATACATCTTCAGTAAATAACAATAGCTGCAGTTTAAATTATCTGAAATTTCTCAATTTTTGCATCACTCTCCTTCGAATCACTAAAAATAAACAACTTAGTTAATCATACCCGGAGGTATGATACAGGTCAGCTTCAATTTTTTGCCATCCAATATTTTCGCTGCTGGTCAATTTGGCCGGATGTCAAAAATGATAACGCAAAAGGGCACCATAATTTGAGTCTTAAAAGATGGCTAAATAAATGTATGCAACAAGCAAAAAGAACAGAATTTGGAACAGCATGCATGACCACGTTGTATCCATAATTACCATCGGTCTTGGTTGCCTACAAAACGGAAGTTCGAATCGTAGGCGAATGTAAACAGTAAACTGAAGTAACCACAACCGCGCCCCTCCCGCAGTTGCACTACAGCCGAGCAGTGGTGACCCAGTACTTGCCGACGGATAAAAGGCAATTGTCTGTCGGCTTGTTTACATTCACATGGCGCTGGCGCTGCACTGTGTCGAACTGCATCTCATCACAGCACGGCAGCAATGCTACAATGGACAAAATCGTTTTGGTTGTGCACAGAAATCGCGATTTCGATCCGATTCAATTTTGAGCAAAAATCACCATTTCCGATTTTGAATCGAATATCGTAACAACACTACCTGAAAGTGTCGGGAGAATTTACGAGTAGTTAAGGACAGATTTTCGTCAGGAAGTTCAGTTTACAGCAATATAAGGTTTATGTAGATATTCGCTAGGATTTTCGCATGAGGAGGCAACAGGGAACAGTAAGGTGGTTAAAAGTGACTAATTTTCACCGTCATTAGTTGACATGTTGTTTGAACCTTTAAAAATCGGACCAGATTTTTTGTAAAAACTTATGACAGAATTATTTAACGTGGACTCTAGTTTTTGTTGCTATCAAACATGTCATGAGCATTAGTTAAAATTTCTAAGTTGTTGTTTTGTTGCTGTAGTGGTGCGGACGTACTGGCAATCAACGCGGATGGCAACATGCCGTATGACTTGTGTGAAGATATTCCCTCCTTGGATGTTATTGAGACGGAAATGACCAAACGAGGCTAGTAGCATGTTGTCCTTTTGTAATTGTTGTTGTAATTTTCATCATACATGGCTTCTCATCAAAACAGTTACATCTGATATAATAATCCCGAGGAGAGTGTTTCTAGTTTTGTAATTATAATTTTTAGCTTTTGTCAGTTTATACTTTGTTAGCTTGTGACATGCAATTGATCAGTTATATGTACTAATAATTTTGTGACACACATTTTCTAATCATCTCCATTTATTTAGGTAAATTGTTTTTTTTATTTTTCTTTTCTCTATGTTCAGCAAAGATGTTTGAAATAGCCAAATTGTTTTTGGACGACAGACATTGCTGCCTTTTGGCATGAATGTCCAGTGTCCACCAGGTGTTGCATAAACAACAAGAAATTTGTTGTGATAGGCAGCATGCCCATTTCTATCTACAACCATTTTCATGAAAGACTGGCCCACAACGGTAAAATAATGACTTTTACGGCGTATCTTTCTTTGATGCCCTCGTGTGCAGGTTTCCTTGAACCTAGAAAATCGAGATTTGGACCGTCAAAATCTACGTTCAATGCTGAAAATTTCATATCAGGCTTCTCCATGTCTATCTCAATTGATTTCGGTGCAGTTCGCTATTGAAATGTGTCTCGCAGCCCCAAATCGCAAAAAAATTCATAAAACCCCTATTTTGGCGTTCAAGGTCATCCAAGGTCATTGAATTCGGTGGCAGTCGAGAGCTAGTTTATGATTTCCTATTAGTGATTAATAGTAACCTAGGTTGGTGGCATAGCATAGTGGTTAGAACATCGGTCCTGGCCAGTGAACTTTTTCTATCTTGCGCTAGACTGATGGATGGCCGTTTGACCACTTTGTGGGTAAAGCGTTCGATGTCAGACAACCAACAAGGCTAACTCAGCTTGCCATCCCTTGGGGTCTGTTAAATGAGTAGTAACCCATTTATGTGGGTTACATAAGGTGGGGACCTTAGTACAGCTGACTGGGGCTGCCTAGCCGGCCGCTGCGCTAGCCTGTGTCTGCAGGCTGCACGTGGTGGCTGTGTGGCCAGCAGCTCTGGTCAGTGATGAAAGCGCATTAGAGGCGTGTTCATGACGATGCGCTATATAAATTGACGACCTTTACCTTTTATCTTTTCTATTTCACACCGTTATTCAGATACAGCAACTTATTGGCTAAAAATCGTAAATTTTTTCTAGCCTCCTCTCATTTAGCACCCTCGTTTGGGGTGACCCCCTCCGAATTTATGGAAAAGCTTTACAGTTCCTGAAACTACAGGGTGCAGCAAAAAGTGGACCCCTAAAGTTTTTTTGCTGTTTTCTCAGCAACCGTTTGGAATTTTAATCTGAAATTTTACAGATTTATTTACTAAAACATTCTACATCTAGCTGCCAAGTAAAAATGTGATTCTGTTGAAAACGACGAAGTTACAGACTTTTTGACATGACCGCCTACCGATTTTTTAGCATTCAAAAATGTTCTGGCTACAACACCAGTTTAATAACATCGTTGAAACAATGCAGTTAAATAATAATCAAATGCCAGAATTCCATTGTCACTATGAATGTTCGAAGTGTTCACTGCCAGCTCCAAGCTACAACACCAGCCTCCAGTCGCTTTATTTAAGAAATCTTTTACAGCCTTGTCGATCGGTCCCTGTGGCAGGTTGCCCCAGATAACCTGAAGCGCTTTCTTGAGTTCGGCGCTTGTTTTCAGCTTTGTTTTAAGCTTGCGGTAAGTCTCCAGCATTGCACCCCATACGAGATAGTCCATTGGGTTTATATTCAGCGAATTTGGAATTTATGTTGATATCTGGACAGCTGGCCCGCAGTCAGTTCTGTGCTCTGCACAGCGTTGTGCGCTGTGTGTGCTGGAAGATGAATCCGGTGGGCAGCCAGCGATTGCTTTACAGGAACGATAATTTAGTGATAATTTCTAAGCAATATAAATTACTGTTTATCAAAACTTCACTGTGACGTTATTGGCAGTAACGTGTAACCAGTTTTTGAAAATTAAATACCATTTTAGCTTGAACATTTTTTAATGCTGAAAAATCGGTAGCCGGTCATGTTAAAAAGTCTATAACTTCATCTTTTTTCAACAGAATCACATTTTACTTGGCAGTTAGATGTAGAAGGTTTCGCTAAATAAAGCTGTAAAATTTCGTATTAAAATTCCAAACGGTTGCTGAGAAAACGGCAAAAAACTTTATGGGTCCACTTTTTTGCCACTCTCTGTAGAGTCTTCCAGGCAGCCAATGGTGAAGATTTGGTGATCCTAGCTTGCTCTGTTTTTGACTGATTCACCCGTGTGATGGACGGACAGACAGACAGACAGAATTGCGATAGGTCATATTTTGATGAATTTGTATAACTTGGTAGTTACTGGTTCAGCCTAGGAGTGTAAATTCTGAGACAAGACTAGTTATTGCTCTGTATAGGAATATATTGCCGTTGTATGAGAATGTATATGTAGGAATGATGCAGCGGTTGATTGATGATACCTTATTGAGTGCTAAGAATGAAATGGTGAGATACGCGAGAAAACTGTTAGGAGTATACTGTGTGTACACTGTTCCTGTATTGAGTGTATGAGGGTGTATAATGGTGTGCGTAACTAGGAGTGACTCAGCAGCTGATTAATGAAATGCGACTGAGTCCTGAGAATGAGATGCTCAAAGACGTCAAGAAGCTGCTAGCTGAGGCCGGTGACGTTGCTTGGCAGGGCTGCTACGGTGAAAGCCTGGTCAGTCTCTCTCTTTTTATCTCCGTCTCTAGTTCTGCCTTACAGATGGCAAGCTGTAGTTGTAATGTGATAGTCTCTTTCAATGAAGTTTCTGTGGTATATATGCTGGGCCTGGATAGTACCACCTCAGCGTAACTAGCCAGAGCAACTCAGCTCTTTTCTACTCTCTGGGATGGTAAGATGTGCGTCAGCTTTTGAGAATATCGTATAAATCGCGATGGTGAGTGTTCTTACTACAGCCAGCAGTATAGGTGGGTTTGTGGCTCAAACCCATCAGATAGGCCAGAAGTTTGGCAACAGCCCAACACTGTTTTTACGCGCGAAATCAGCTACTGCTTTTAGCGTGTCTTAGCCATCGCAATTCTGTCTGTCCATCTGTCTGTTCATCTGTCCATCACACGGGTGGATCAGTCAAAAACGGTGCAAGATAGGATCATTAAATCTTCACAGTCGGCTGCCTGAAAGACTCTAGTTTCAGGAACCGTAAAGCTTTTTTATAAATTCGAAGGGGGTGACCTTGAACGAGGGCGCTAAATGAGAGGGGGGTAGGCAAAATTTGCTATTTTTGGCCAATAAGTCGCTGTATCTCAGTAACGTTGCGAAATAGGGCCTAGGTTACTATTAATCACTAATAGGAAGTCATACACTGGCTCTTTATTAGTGCCGAATTCAATGATTTTGAATGATTTTGAACGCCAAAATAGGGGGTTTTATGGATTTTTTTGGCGATTTCGGGCTGTGACACAAGTCTATATCATTTACAAGGAGGCGCCGCAGAACTATCGTTATGCAATCCAGATAGAGAATTTGGTATTTGTATAATAACTTAGCGTGAACACCCAAATTTTCAGCTAAACTACTGAACCGAAACTGCTATAGGCTTTCGCACATCTCGTGAGCATTAGCTCAGATTTCTTGTTTACATTTATTAATTGGACCTCAAATGTGCTAAGTACTGCGCTCAATGTGCTGCTAGTAAAAACAGAAGTAGAAATGTGTCCCATTAAAATAGACAGAGTGTTTAGCCCAATTTAAGCTAGTTCATGAGTGCATTTCAAATAGATCCAAGGTTGTTGGATAACCATAATTTGTGTCACTTGTTGAGTACAGCTATAAACCTTGGAGCTGTATTGTTATTATTATGGTGTGTATATGCTGCACAGTTGCACATCGCGGCCTGTAGCGGCTACACTCGAGTGATGCAGCTACTGATAGACCACGGAGCCTCGGTTGATGCAAGAGACAATGACTCCTGGCAGCCGATACATTGTGCGGCTTACTGGGCACAGGTGAGCAGTTCAGTGTTTCCATTACTGTCTGGTGTCTACTAATAATACTGTTTCAGCCAGGAGTCACAGCAGTAATGCGGTCATAGTAAGAATGCATTTTATTAATCACATTTATCTTTGAAAGGAAGTTTTTTATATGCATGTCATTGTCATTACTGTCAGAGTTGTGAGCAAATTTTGGTAAAATTTTGTGGAGGGGAGGGGCTTTGCCCAACAACAAAGTGAGCTTACTTAGATTATAGTGGCAGTGGAAGTCTGTCTAGATTCACAGGAATTCTATAGTAAACTTTTTCATCTTCATCTTTCAAATATAGTGCAGATCTTTTCGTGGAGTTATAGAAAGCTTGATTAATGTACAAAAATTGTCCATTTGGTTTATATTAGGTTGAAGTTTAGTGAGAAAATTTGGCAGCATATGTATTTGTGGATAACAGGTTGCAGCTGTCGAGTTACTGCTACGTCAAGGTGTTGATGCTAAAGTTAAGACACATGATGACTTGACCATTCTTGGTATGATTAATGACTTTTTCAGCATTCAATCATTGTGTTTACATCAGAATTTTTGACATTAGAAACTGTTTTCTTTCCATGATGTTTTGGCTAAACTTTTCTTTTTTTCTGCATTTGAAGTGCAGGCTTTTTCTTTGGCTTGAGTTAATCTACTGAGTCTGGGTAGTTTACATCGTAGCCCACCATGTTTAAGCAACACAACTGTTTCACATATCGCAATGCATCACATATTACATTGCTTCCCACGTTACACTGCTTGACGTGTTGTGTATCAGATCTGTGTGAGGATGTGGATTCAAAGCACAAGCTGAGTGAGATAATTGATGAGTTGGCGGAGAGGAAGAAACAGCCTCCGAAACAGGCAAAGAGCTCAGGTGCTGCTGCTCTCAATGTGACACCCACACCTACCCACCGACATGGCCGAAGGTTGGACAGCAGTAGTAGTTAGTAGTGGTAGTAATAGTACACTGTGTTCAGAAAAAAACATGCTTTCGTTTTCTTTTATATCTATGTGGAAAATGTTTAGATTAACACAAAATTTTCAGGGAATGTTAAGAAAGAAACTAGCATTCATCAGTATAAAAGTTAAATATTCTTTGCTACCAGTGACATCATGCTGATGTCATATTGTTGTGTTTGTAAATTATGGATTTTACCATTGTAGGTAGAAATTTGATGAAATTTGAAACACATAAATTGATCACTGTGATGACTGAACCCAAAAATATGTTGTTGTTTTCTTCTGGCGCTCAATCAAGAATCATATGCAACCGGCTTTGGTGAGGCCAGCATCCCTTAGGTAACTGAGTGCTACTTTGGGTTCGTTGAACAGGAAAATAATGGGATCATCCTCATCGAAATGGTGGCTGCGTGCATTTTCCAATACTAGACATTCAGTCATTAAGTGACATGTGGCCGGTTCAGGCTGGTCTTGGTTTCTCGTTATTTTGTTGCGGTACCATGCCAGCCCCAGGAGCGTCCACAAAGTGCCTGCAATGTCTTTGTTTGGGACTTCATTTTCTTCTTGAGCTGTTCAGTGTGACTTGTAAATGTGAGCTGTCGATCAAATGTTACTCCCAAGAATTTCAGTGTTGCGTTGAATTCAAGTTCTACTCAATGTCGCTCTTGTGATGGTTTGTACTGAGCTTCTTTGCTGTTGTTGGAGAAATAGGCGACCTCAGTCTCGATGGCGATTCTTTCAAGAAAGTGGGAGCGACAGTGGGGGTACAAGTACTTTAGCTGCAAATGTCGCCGCGATCTGGGCCCTCAAGCCCCAACAGCAACCCAAAAATATGCTAAATTATCATGCAGTTTTCCATTGTGAAGTGTTTCCATGGTTTATTTTTTTCAGATCCTCAACTTTGTTGATGTTAGCAGGCGTATGTGCCCTGCATCACTGTGTGGATAACCACTTGTCTGCTATCAGTCAAATGACTTAATACTGCCAAACATGTCAATTTTTTATTTAAAAGTTTCACTCCATCAATATTCAATTCTCTGTTTATTGTCCAGAAACATCTTGCACAAACTTGCAGCTCCATAACTCTTGCTGACTCACAAACATTTATCAATGTCTTGTTTTCAATGGTAAAACTCATAATTTCCAAACACGAAAATATGATGTCAGCATGACGTCATCTGAAGCAAAAAATACCTAACTTTTACACCGATGGAATACTAGTTTTCTCATAGACATTTTCTGAAAAATTTGTGGAAATCTAAACATTTTCCACGAAGATATAAAAGAAAACGTAAGTGCGTGTCTTTTTCTGAACACAGTGTAGTAGTGGTAGTAGTACTGAAGTAGTGGCAATGTTTACCTTTAAGACCAGGAAGCTTGGACAGATGGCATTCCTGGGCATACTATCTTCCTACATGAATACCGGCCTATCAGAAATTTATGTTCATTTATGATCTTCTTCATCAGCCCCTAGCTGCTACTATTTTCTCATTTCATTCATTCTCTGCACTGTTCCTTCTGTCTGACGCAAACTGTTCCCGCCACATTAGCTAGTTCTGTTGGTAGTTTTAAACTAGAAGGCGCTCGTGAGAGTGCATATCTCCGCCAAGTGAAGTGATGTAAACACGTGGAAAGGGGAGGCAGAAGGAAGAGCCAGTTTTCTGCAGGGGAGGGAGGTTAATGTAAAAGCTGGCATTGCTGTTTGTGCTGTTGGTGCAATGACGTCATTGCTATTATTAGTCATAGTGTACACAGACACACCAAACGACGGACATACAATGACGGACAGAACGACCAATCTCAGTCTCTTCCAATGTTCACTACGTTTACACTTGGCGGAGATAATCAAGGCTTAAAACTGAACTGTTTATCTACACCTTTTGCACCTAGAAGAGGTTAGCACTAACACAGCGATTCCAATTCGCAATGACAATCTGACAATGGCTGGCACTATACCAGATTGTTTTTACGTTATAATACATGATGATAATAATACAAGAGCACTGACAGTGTCAGCAGACTCCTCTGTGGTCATGATGACAGGTCAGTAACCATAATATTCACTCAGCCCAACTGTATTCATTGTTGTCAGTGATGTAGTTAAGCGTAAGTTCAAGTTGTATCCGAGTTTTTAGAGTGAGAGTCGGAGTCAAATGGTTAAATGCTATAGCTCTTCATAGAAAACCTATCTCAGAGCTACGGAGCGTCACCTGCCATATGGGATCACACAGTGTTACCTGCCACTTGACACAGGTGAACGTGCCCTGCCTTAACCCCAGCCAGTCAAGATGGTACTCAATTTACCTACCCCAGAGGGATGGAAGGCTGAGTTGACCTGGGCAGCTAGTTACATACGGAGATGGTTTACCTGCCCACAGGCAGTCACCCATCGCAGTACAAACCCAGCCTGGCATAGAGTAACTTCTTTGATCAGGTGAAACGCGTTACCGCTGTGCCAAGCCACCAATTATGAAGAAAAGAGTTATTGGTTGTTTCATTGACATTGTGTTAGTACTACTACTACTGTTACTATTAGTACTACTGCCACCACTAACACTTGCTACTTTTAATTTTATTAGGTAGCAAGTTTGTCTAGCATTTTTCATTGGTTTTATGCATGGTATGTGTTTTCTATAATTAGAACATAGAGTTGTGTGCATGTTGAGAATTAGTAGACATCTTTATTAGAAAAGCTAGTCTCTAATGTTAATGTTGCATCAGTTTTAAGTTGTGATATAAGTAAATAAAAAGGACAATTTGCGGCAAATGACCATTTTACCAAAGTCACTTTATGTTATGCTGGGATGCTTAGAAATGAAATTGTTGGCATTGATTTTGACAATGCTTATTTCTCATTGCTTTCATGTATTGAATACCACTGTCCTTTTATTAGGAATTGTCCTTTTTATTTGCGATATCAGTAGTTTTGTTAGAAAAATTTTTAACGATGATACTTTCGATACTTTGTTGCTAGGGCAAGCTTGACTGGTGGCGCCGCTTTGCAGTGAGTATTCTAACAACATTGTTTACAGTAGTGTTTGCATCACAATTTTAATCATGTATTGTTCCTAAGTTATGCGCATGATTACTTTGTGGCAACAGTTAAGTTCAATTGGTGCATGAGGTAGATGCTTTTTGTTCCAGTTAGTACTAAACTGTAGTGAGTCGCGGTTTTGTTTTCGAGAGTATTTTAGAAATTCTTAGACATTGGTTGCAGAGTATATGAACCTTTGTCTTGCTCTCTGCAGCTTGGTAGTGCTATGATTTCCTTGCCATTGACTGATTACCTGACCAACCTGTGTGACAGTAAGTGTAGTTTGAGCTGTGTCGTTGCAGCGCGTGGCAGCGTCGTAGCAGCGTTCATGAGAAGAAGGACCCATTGGCGATGCGTGAGGCAAAGGAAGAAGCTCTCAGATTGCAGGAAGCTATATCAGCTGCACGCGAAGACCGTGACGACAACCCTGATACTCCACCGGTTAGACGTTATTGTTATTTCATGCATCACGCACAGCTGCCATTTAACTTGTGTCAACCAGTTGTGTGTTAAAGAATGGGAACAACTGTGCAACCAGTGTACATCAAATAAACTCTACAGTGTGCAACTGGTTATTGGTCGCAATACCTGTTCATCACCAAGCCGCTACGACTCAGTCTTTATCAACCGTCTTCGAATAGGTCATAGAAGACTTACAGACTCTTATCTCCTAAATGGCGAGAGTCAACCGGTATGTCAAGCTTGCCATTCTTCGCTCACAGTCAGGCACATTTTGGTAGACTGCACCCGTTACAGTGCAGCACATCAGAGATATTTTGGAGTGGACACACTCAAGGACGTTTTTGAAAATGTTGCATCTTGCAACATCATCGCTTTTGTTAGAGATGTCTATTTTTACAATCATGTATAATGTTGTTTTACATTAGCTTAATAGCCTTGATCTTAACAAGTATTTCAACTTTGCTTTTAATACATATATTAACTCCTTTTAACTAATTTTAACCATGTATGCCACTGAATGGCCTGTTTTGTGCTGATGTGCCGTTAAGAAACTACTCACTCACTCACAGATGCCATTTCAACACTAGCGTATCAGCACCTATGGTCAGCAGCCCAGAGATTTTTCTGATGGTTTCGAAGATTGCAAAAATGGTTTTAGGCCTGTTGTGAAAACTAGGTTTTTGGAATGTTCTACGTCAGGTTTCGTTTTACTGTATTTTGGGTTGTGTTGAGATTGTGGAAATGTAGTGATAATGAAAGTGTTGTGTAGTGATGTTGCCTTAAAACTAGCGTTGTTCAGTTATGAGTATGTCAGTCTGACCGAATCCATCTCCAGCCACATTCTGAAAGTCAAGATTCTGTATGTCATTAGTTGTATGTGTCTCAGGTCGAAGGCAGTGTGTCGCTGTCACATGATGATGCTCTAGCCACTAGTGATCAGAGTTCTAAGGGTGATGACAAAGTTTGCGATCTCTGCTCAAGCTCTACTGTCCCAGCCGACGACGTTGCCACTTCGACACCCCAGAAGCGTCGCATCTCCCCCACACACATCACCATCGATGACTCAATCGCCGTCTCTCACAACTCCGACACAGAAAAACCCATTGACACCCCGACTTCCCCAAAGGATGGCACTGGGGCTCCGAGAGGCCACGTGTTTTCCAAGCGGGCCGGCGTCACTCCATCAACTCCTCCAATCAAAGAACCTCGAAGCAAGAAATCCCCTCCGCTCTCCGATGAGCGTCCAAAGCGCAAAGGTTGTTGTGTGATTGTCTAGCGATGCTCGCTCGCTCTCCGTTACTTTGCTTTATTTTTGTATTTTTATGCTTTTTGTGAGTTCCAAGGACAGTTTGATGAGAGTGGTGTTTGCTGTGTTGCTTATGTCCATATCAGTTTAAAGAAGCTCAGCTTTGAAGTGAGCAGTACGGGGGAACGAGCTGAGGAGCTAAAGACTGTTGGTTTAGCACTTGACTTGTTGATTCGGCATACTTTCATATCAGACCTGTGCGCAGTGCAGAGAGTAACCAACATGAGATGCTGAATTTGCATTTGACTTTGGTCGACTTATTTCTGCATTCTCTCATCCGCAGGTCTTTATGGAAATTTTAGTGTTTGGCTTGTCATTTTGGAACAGTCTTTGTTTGCCTGATAACTTTATTTGTGCATGTTCAAATGTCGTGGGAGGCCTGGGCCTACTTTTTTGGTTTTTGGTCTGTATTGTAACTGTTTTTGGCCTCTGTCCGGTGACCTAGCTCTGCACATAAAGTTCCAGGCCCAGCACGTTCTGTTAATTCCACACAAACTAAATTTTTATTGCCATTTTTAAAAATTATGAGTGAGCAATCTAACTATGCTTGTCTGTCGCTGTCTCTCCACCGAAATATTTGCATTTGGCTTTGGTTGTATGCGATTCAATTTTTCGAATCATATTTATTTGTGGCAACCTTTTGAATTTAAAAGTATCGGTTAGAAGTTGATTAATTCACTTCATGTAGTAATGAATCAGCTGCAGCCCTGCCCAATCTATTTGTTGTTTGTTAGCCTAGCTTGAACAAGTTTTTTATCCCCAGACTTTATCTCATGGGCCACTTGCCCTATGTACAGGTCTGCTCTAGAGCCCATGTTTCTGCTTGATTCACATCTGTGGCAAATTTGGCTGATGTTCGCAAATGCTGTTCATATCATATTTTCTTTTTGAATGAGAGTTTTCACTAAAATATCCATTATAATTGGAACATTGTCGATGTGTCAAATCAGTTTTTTGGTATCATATTTTAATACGAATATATCAGAGGTTTTTGTGCACATTTCACGTAGCTATATCACATTTTGTAATTTAAAACGTTTTATAATTGCAGTTTGTTAATAATAGACACGAGCAATCACTGGAGGCATCTGCTGTAAAAATCCATATTTTGAACTTTGTTTGTCAATGCATCACATATATAGCAATTTTATGCAGATGTTTTCGACACTGTTTTGTAATTTAAAGAGTTTTAAATTGCAGTTTATCATTTTCCTAAATGTGCAATTGTTGTTGCAAAAATTTGTTTCTGGTGCTTTGTTTATAAAATTTTTCCTAGATGCACATATGTATATGTATGTGGGCTTCAGCAGTCAAACTGCTTTTGCAAGTAGTGTGACTGTGTTGCAGAAGTAGGGAAGTGCCAAATAAATGGCTTCTGGTGAAAAAGGTGAATAGTGACAAGCAGTTTCCATTAAATATGAAGTTATCTTAACAGTTCAGGGATGGGGCATTTGGACGTCAGTTTTCTGTGCGTATTTTTTCCACATACAAGCAGTTCTGAGCTCCATTAATCAAAGGTGGTCTCTTGTTGTAGTTGATTTAGTTTTTTGTTGATAATTGTCTTAGTTATATTGTCACTAGTCAGTGCCGACGGTTTATTTTTACTTTTTGTGTACTTAATAGCGATAATCGTTAGTTTGTGATTGTTGCTGGCGTGACAGTTTGTGCTGTTTTCATTTTGTAGCTTTGAGCTTGCGTTAGTTAGAATTGTTGATATCGTGCAAGTTTTCTCTGTTTATTGCATGGATTCTGACACTCCTCCTGCCAAGCACTTTCAAACAAATTGCTAACAGAGCTTCTTCCTCTGTTGTGTTAACTGCCATTTCCCTGGTACGTGTGTGTAAGTCAGTGCTTCCTCCCTCTTTTCTATCACCGATCATTTTGTTCCGTCTTGCCCTAAAATGTGAAGCAGAATGGCAGCATCATTTTGCTGAATCCGCCGACTTGTCGAATTTGCTTCAAGATTGCATGCACTTGTTTTTTTCATAATCTGTCTTTTTCAGTATGTCATAACACTATCGATGCAATATTTCTTTACTAAATAGCAAGACTTATGTCTCTAGATTGAATGTGGGTATGGACATACTCCACTGTTGAGAATCCGTGCACTGTTGGTGTATTTTTGTTGTTCCGTATTGTGACTATGTTGTGGAAGACTTGTGACTTAGACTAACTGTGCTGGTGTTTTCTTAAATCTAACTGATGTCTGAGTCACTTAATTGTTTTTCTTTCTTTTATTCTAGTTAAGTTGAGTACCGATCCCCAACTGGCATGTAATACGTTGGTTGTGGCATTAAATTAAGTTTTTTATTGTCATCCAATACTGTTCAGAGTTGCGGAATATTTGTTGTACCTATGCTTGTATTCCATTCTTCTTGTCTTGCTGTCAAAACTTGCTTAAAACTAGCGGATGCTAAAAAGTGTGAGATTTGTTGTAGGCCTCACCAGATCTATTGCGACCTAGAAACCTAGCAAAGTGTCTCGAGCAAGTTGTAGACAAGTTGTAAAGAGGTTTCCAACTTGTCTCTGACTTTTTCCGCTCACAGCTTGTTGGAGGTTTGGTTTATCGGTTAGCTAGATTTAGTGGAATGTGGACTTTATTGTTGTTAAACGACTTAGTCAACCATGTTGACCTGACTTAGAGTTTTAGACTAGGGGTAAAGTAAGTCGATGTTGAATTTGCAATAGACTTGAGTCGTTTTGTTTCCATAAGGAATGTGTGAAGGTTGTTTTCATCAGATCTGCTGAAATTTGTGGATATACGTTTTAATGTTTGCCACATTATTTTAAAATATAGCTGCAGAAATTAACGATTAATCAAAATTTTTAACAAGTAATCAAATTATAATTGTTAAATTTTAGATTGCAGTCACATCACTAAGAGTGCATGATAAAAGAGCTAAAATTACAAGCATTTGAGAAGTAATAATCACTTTTTTCAGAGAATGTGATCGGATATAACAAACACTTTGGTTCTTTTAATGATAATATAGACCTATTGTAATCTCAATGCATTTGTGACAGCTGTTAGCTGAATAGCTTATAAACTCAATAAAATGTGTATTTGTCTTGCTGTTAGTTTAAATCCATATTAATGACTAATCAATCATTATTTCTCAAAAGTAAACTGTTAAAAATTGTTAATCATTACTAGTTCTATTTTTAAACAGTTATTGTTCTTATATTGCCTGTAATATGTAGTATCTCACATTTTAAAGAATGTTAACCGTTTTAGTCATGTAAGTCAAAATCTTGTAGCATGACCCCAGACTGTCATAGGTAACTTGAGTAAAAATGTTTTTGTTTTGTTATTTGCACATGTATTCTTCGTCCTTATGTTTGTATAGGTTGTTTTTATCAGTCACCTTTCGTACGACTAGATGTTGGATTTTTATTTGCATGTGTTCATCATTGTTGTTTGTTTGCTTGCATTTCTCTGGTTGTGACGTTAGCATTTTTGTATGCTTTTTGTCCGTGCATTTCTAGTTGAGTATTGGAGTAATTTTACGCCGTTGTTGCAGTTGGCATTTTATCTGTTTTGGTTTTTTTTGACCACGAGATTCAGCTCAATATGTGTGCGACGATGTGGAACGCTGTCGATCTGGAGTTCTGTGTTGTCGCGTTGATAGATCGGACGTTTTTTGCTTGGCAGCTGGTGATGCTGAAATCCCCAGTTATTCCGACTGTGAAAATGGTGATTCCAGAGTTGGGAAATTTGTGGGGAGTTCTAAGAGTGTTGGAAGGTCACCATAACTTGACGGTTTAACAGTAAATCTAGCCATAACTTATCTTTCAGCTACTTTCAGCCGCTACCGTTTTCCCTCATTGTCTTGTGCAGTCATTGTTTGTTACCCAGTGCAGCAAACTTTGATATGTTGTTGGTTCTATGGTCTTGTTAAACAACTGGTGATATTTTTGGCAGCTGGTAAGCAGCATTTCTATTTTTAGTTTTTTGCCCATTTTTTGATACTTGACACTTAACGAGTCATACCTTGAGATTTATTAGTAAAATGTGTCTGTGGTTAAATTGTTACAGCTGGGGTTTACTTTAACAAATATTGATTAACAGATGCATGTTTTTACATCTTGATTGTTGTCAGTGTTATAGTCCCATCGTTTGCTGTCACTACAGCAGAATATTGTTTGTTATTTGTTATTGCTACATGTATGTGATTATACATATAATTCGTTTGTGCTTGCTACATCTAGTCTAGTTGTTGACATAGTGGGATATTGGAAAATTCGAATTAACAGTTTCAGTACCCCTCATCCTTCAATAGACAGCATTTTGACATTGATGACTGTTTGGAGGATAAGAGGAAAGATTATCAGAACTGCCTTTACTGTTAGTTACATATGCACGCTTAGAATTGGCAGTTCTTACAGTTTTAGGTTTTGGTTGTTTTTATGTTTTGCATTTCATAAAGGTGAAACTTTCTGTAAAGGTTAAACTTTATCTTGCTTTATTATGTGTACGTGCTTTGTCTGGAAAGGCCGTCCCAGAAATGACCTGTATTGTGTCAGGCAGGATGTTAAACCCTACTCACTCACTCACTGCTGACAGTTTCAGCCTGAAATGTGTTGAGCCCATAACATGAAAGTTTTGCAGCGGCTTGAGTTCCATTCTCTGTACGATGCTATTTTCAGCCATACTTTTTGATTTCTGCCTATGTTCAGCTCTTTATGATGTGAATCCACTTTTTCTGATTGTGAAGTAGTTATGTAATGTTTAGTCTCGATAGTTGGTCTCAGCATACATATGCATACCAGTTTTTGCCAAAATCTCATTTTGTGTTTGTACAGTTTTTTTTCTGGTATTTGCTTCAGGTGTGGCAGTCTTCTTGCTTTTTGCTTTATTGTAATATTTTATTTTTGATCTCTAGTCATAGTTTGATTTTATGCTTAGTTTTTTTTTCAGTGTATTTTTGATTGTCACTGGTGGAAGATGCACATTGCACAATGCGGCTATTTTAGTATGCAAAGTGTACTACAAAGTTGTTAAGTTAGAAAATTGCTAGCATTGTGTTGAAGAAACACAGAACTGCTTATATTACAGTACTGTTTCAAAACCTTATGCTGCTTTTTACTGAATAATAAAATTCCAGTAATTTTAATTTGTTTCTCATATGTGTTTAAGTTGCATATATTTACGGGCAAAATGCTGCATTTTGCATGTTTTAGTCTTTTTAGTAGGTTCAAATTTATGCATTTTTGGGCATAGTTAGCTGTGGTGACTGATTGTTCACATAATACAAGCGAGCAGGGAGCATAGTGACCTGTCCGTTTGATCGTTGCCATATTATCGGCATGTGGTCTCCATTTTTGGCCCTTTGGGCCTCATCTCGGTCTGCGGCCTCTGCTAGCTATAAAGATGTTGATGATGCGTCACCATGGTGACGACGTCTATGTGATGTCACAGCCAATCGCAGTCCAAACTGCTACATCCCTCTTTTAAATATATAGATACAGTTTATTTTTCATCAACGCAGCATTTTTACGTGTATGCATCAAATGCACAGTGTATCAAAACATCCATTAAGGCAGCAGTTTTGCACGCTGTATTGTTAGTTTTGCTTCACCATATGGTTGTTGTGCTTCACAACTTTATCTTGCATTTGTCCAAGCAGCGGAGGGTGGCAAAAGTTGCCTGTATTCAGGCAGTTTGGCCAAGTACTAGAATGCGGTATTTGGTTCGGTCATGGCTGTTACTTATGGTAGCCGGTTCTGTAGAAATATGCAAAGAAACAGTGCAGTTATTAATAAGAGGTCAACTTGTATGCTTTTAGGAGCTATTTGTAGGGCTGCAGAACTTATAGTAGCTATGCAGTTTGTATGTATGGCTTTACATGACGTATAGGCATGTACGTTATGTACTTGTGTTGGTGTCTGCTCTTCCGTTAATTGCTGCATAGTGAATGCAGCACTTTACTGTCTGTACAAGACTATGCATATATTGTGGTTGTTTATTAGCAATCATTGGCCTGTTCTGGCTTGGCCAGTTGACTTTTCATGGTGGCCCGGCTATTTTTTGCCAACTTTACGCCAGCTTGACTTTTATTACCATTTCCAAGAGCAGGGGTTCGATGTCTGACCGTTATGGAGTGGCCTGATATTATATGAGACTGTTCAGGTTGGCCTTCGAGTTATCAAGCTCAGATGCACCTTTTTGGGTGAATTTGAATATTTGAAATTTTAAACTCGCTATCTAGCCTTGCATTGACTCTGCATGCTTGTGCTCAAAACTAGTGTCCAACTGTCCATCGTTCACGCGATTACGTGATAGCATCTGCCTGTGCATTGTTTCTTTCAGGCATCTAATTATCACCTTTTTGTTTTTGTTCAGTTTGTTCTTGTTACTATCAAGTGTGCTTTTATGTTTTGCTCAGCAGGTCATGGCAGTTTTTTCCAGTTTGGTTTAACCCGGAGTAAAGCCGGAGAGGTAGGCAAGTCAACGGAAACTGTAAACAGCACTGTTTTTTGACCATTTGTTAAATGACTTGTCGGGATGATGATGATTACTAGTCGTGATAATCATGATAATTATTTAACAATGGAAATTTTAATCCGTCATGACTCTACTAAATATTCACTGCGTGCAGCAGTTTAACATTATATTTGTTCAGCTACATTTGAAGGGTTTGTTATGAGTAGTGTGACAGTTGTTTCTACTGTTGCACTGGTGGACGTGGTGTGGTCATTTGGTTGTATTGGAACGAGTGTGATATTTTCTACTGCAAATACGGCTGAACACTGTCAGTGCAACGGTTGATCTGATCATGTTTGTGTGCGACATTTTGTATGGTTGCACAGTTCCTTACGTATGTTGTGACGGTCTGATATTTTCTGCTGTTGCCCGTGTGGGCCGCCGATATATTCCATGCTACCGCCGTTGGTTGTGTTGGCGCGATTTTAGTCGGGGCACAAATGTCGATACATCGTTGTCATAGCCATAGATTGAGAACTCGGCACTTTTCGCTTTTCTCATTCTTTCTCTTTCTTGCTCCATGGGCTCAGTGCCGTTGGTGTCAATGACATATTTCAGGAAATGTCTCCATTTCGTCCCGTCCATCGCCAGTCTCTGCAGTTTGCCAGTATCCTGGTTGCACCAGTCCAGTAGGTCATCCTTCCATCTTCTTTTCGGTCTTCTTCTTTTGTTTTGCCATCTATTGTGCCAAAAACAACTTGTTTAATCAGCCTGCCATCTTGCATCCGGTATATTTGACCGAAGAAGTTTAGTTTCTTCTCCATCATTTTTTGCACAATGTATGCCTGTTTTATTGTATCTTAATTCATTCATGATTTTTTATTGTCACTTTATGTTCGTGATGTACCATTTTGCAATTTGTAAAAATTCACGAATTTAACCAAATGTTTAAAATTCCTTCAAATTTATGTTCTCTTCTGGCTTTAATTTTGTTCGCAGGTGTATGAGTCAAGGATTAAGCTTTCCGATTTCATGTTATAAACACATCAGATTGAATTTTATTTTTAAAATTCTGTGGCATTTGAAAAGTGTGAAAGTGCGTGAATTTTAAAAAAAAGAATAAAATTTGTAAAATTCGAATTCTCAATCTATGGTCGTCATATGTAGCGTTATGCGACTGTATCAGACATTTGATTCAGTTTGTAGCCCGTGCTATATACATTGCAGTTTGTGCATATCAGCCGTTGATGATTTTATCAACAGTGCTGTTTTTTTCTTTGTCTTCTGCGTCGGGTTGTTCGTTTGTTACTGTGTGTGTTTGTGCGTGTGTGATATGCGTTTCAGTTGAGATTATATTCAGTATTCTCGTCATTTCGGTCATTGAAAACAGTAAGGTTTAACCATTACTTTGAAGTTTTGCGTGGTTTCCGTGCATTCAACTCAACGTACGCAGCGAACGCAAGTAAAGTACGCAGCTGACGTAACAGCCAAACCTCAATGACAGAAGCGGTCGTTGCATCAGCTGAGTTTGTTGCGTTACGTCCGTTGCGTTGCGTTGTCACACTTTTGTCTTTGCTGCACTCGATATATTTTCACCGCTTGTCGTTTTAATTCGACTCATCTAGGCATGTGCAACGAACGTCTGGGTTCGAACATAATTTTGGGAAAAAGGGATTAATTAATATGTTACAAATTTATAAAAAATGTTTGTAACATTTTTGAATAAAAATTATACTGTATTCGTATTATATAAGTTATATGCCTGTCTTTTAGCTGTTTCCGTTATTATGTGTTTGTGTGCATTTTGCCTGAAAAGGCTGTCCCCAAAATGACCTATACTGTGTCGGGCGGGACGTTACTACTCACTCACTCATTTTAGCTGTTTGCGTTTTATTGCTGAATAAAGAAAGGTTAATTGCATAATTATGTTTTTATGATTAAGTGTTTTTTACCTCATACTGGGAACGGGGGTAAAGTTTGAGCCCTCCTTTATTGCAAAAGTTGTGATGTATGCTGCGGGTTCGAATATGTTTGTAATTATCAGATTTGGCTTCATTGTGTAGAACATATAGACAGCAGGGTACGTTTGCGTGTTGACGGACCCTCCGCGCAAGGCTAAACCATTTCGGTATGTAACTAATTTTCGCGTAGACTCAGCCTTTTATCCCTCCAGGGTAGATAAATCGAGTACCAGCCTGTCTTCTGGGGTTAAGACGGGGCGCGTTCACCTGTGTCGGGTGGCATGTAACACTGTGCGATCCAATACGGCAGGTGACGCTCCTTCGCTCCGAGATGGGTTCCTCTGGAGACATAATTATGTACACATACATTTTTAATTTTTAGCGTTTTATTTTTTTGGCTTTTTTGCGAGCTATCCATCGAGTGCAGTATAGGTCTATGGCAGTTACGTGGTGCGCCCGTTGTTCTGAATCAGTTGATCGATTGTTTTGACACTCTACCTATGCATAATGAGCGATCTTCGTGTTCGATCAGTGTAGACCTTGAAGTAACTGGCTTGCTACCGTAGATAACTAATTGTTGGTATTTTGTACTATCTCAATAAACCGTTGTTACACCAAACGCTCTGGATTTGGATTACACAGCCTAAGCTAAGAGCTGTTATGTTAAGGCGCGTTTAAAGCGAACAAACTGAAAATAACTGAACTGGTCTCCGAGCGTTTGTCAAATTGCTTCAACTAATTAACGCTCGATACTCGATAGCTAAACGTTACGCTTATTGCCATGTCGACATTTTTTGTTTTGTATCTCGTGTTTTGGTATAGTTAACTTGATATGGGCCTATAATGTAATAATGTAGGCTAATGCTACAGGTCTGCTTGAACCTGAAGTAAGTGATCATGCTTAAATGCGTTATAAAAACGCTTCCGTTCAGTTGAGTTGCTACTTAGCCTAATCTTCTGAACCACGGATTTGCGTAGACTATTCATTAAGTCGCCCACTGGCCAGTTCAGTTTGGCCAGTTCAGTTCACTTGTGTCGCTCTGTACGCGATCTTAGTGAACTGAGTGACTGACTGACTGCCTATAGTTGACTCAAGACACATCGATGAGACCAATGCGTTTTAGACACTGCACCGAACGTGCATCAGTACATGGCGACAATACGGAGGCGAAGCAAAATACTCGTTTTATTCCTAACAACGAATTTTTTGCAACGCTAAAATGAGCTAATTTTTACATCTCTGCGTCTGTGAGCTCGGTGCAAAAGAACGTGCGATATTGCACGGGTACGATTAGCAACACGAAGTCACGAATTACATTACTAGAGCGTTCACTTAGACCCATAGCAGTAGTCGGTATGGCCACAGCACAATACTAACACACGAAGTCAGTGCTTCGTTTGTTCTCTCTCTCTCTCTCTCTCTCTCTCTCGAGAGAGAGAGAGAGAGAGTCTCGCTTGTAATCGGTTGTGCTGATTAGCTATCGTTAATTTGTTTTTAAGTAAGTAAGTAAGTAAATGATTTATAAAGCGCCAAAGTCTCATAAAGAATCAGGGCGCTTACTAAATATGCTTCACTGAACTTGCTTAGGGCTATACTGTCAATGTAAACGTAAAGCCAGTAGTAAGCGGCCGCAGTTTTTTATAGGCCTAAATGTCCCATTGGAGTTGGGTACATTAGATGGCATAGGCCTTACATAGTCTTAATATCTAACAAGAAAGTGTCTGATCACGTAAAACGTCATCATTTTAGTTGACTCTGATGCAATTTGAAGCGCGCCATACCGCGAAATCACTCAAATAACAGTCCAATAACACACTCGCTTAGCTTCATTACTATTAACTTGTTTAGTTCAGTTTCGTCGCTTCGTACACTCCTTTAGCTGTCCACTATGGCTGCAGATCCAAAAATCCGGTTAGAAATTTTTCCGGAGTTTATCCTGCCATAAAATTATATGGCCTAAATCCAGCACATCCGTAGTTTCATGGTAGTGATGGGACCGTGGATGGGACGAACGCAGTTTAAACTTTTAGGCACTGAGTGTAACCGTAGGCCTATTGTGCTGCGGCCCGCGGGCGAAACAGAACCGGATACGTCAGACGTATAACGGCAACGTACACCGTGTCTCAAAAAAACTAAGCAGATTTGTTTTTGTCAGAACTGCGTCAAATTTTCACCGATTTTGATAATTTTTGGCAGAAAGATGGCAAACGATCCAAATATATGCGAGGTGCACTCATTTTCTACCTCACCTAATTTGCCGTCATCACCTTACCGTGTTAAACGCAAATGTTCCAAATTGCTACATAACGCCGAATGTTGTTATCTGCAATAAACTTTTAAAGACTCAATTAGCGCACAATAAACAAAAGGTGCTTTATTTAGCAAAATTATAAGTTCCTATAACACCTGT
>Ga0209367_1001857_pt1 | contig 26992 bp, 13 predicted proteins | sample WorMetLIZISLAND2_FD_187412 | JGI IMG/M metagenome (GOLD analysis project Ga0209367, IMG submission 187412) | Marine gutless worms symbiont microbial communities from Max Planck institute for Marine Microbiology, Germany - Olavius geniculatus... ... | reverse complement strand
CTACTGTCTCTTTTCTTCTTCAAGATTCTCTTTTCTTGAACTAGACTTAGTGTCTCTGGTGTAATCCATTTCTTAGTTATCATCTCTTTCTCTGGAATCGTCTCTTCTGCAGCTTTCTCCATAGCCCATAACTGGGCTTGGCGTAGGGTAACTTAGTTTCAGCTGAAATGCGTTATCAACTAGCCACGCCACCAGCCGTTGATCGGATGAAACACGTTACCACTACGCCAAGCTATTAAACCAGATGATTGTCAGTTCTCCGAATGCATGTCTGGGTTCTGCATCAGGATTGTATTTTGTATACAGCTAATTGCTTAGCTCACTGTGTGTGTGAACACATCTTTCAGGAATCAATAACTCTGAAACTGTAACAGATTTGAAGCAGAAACGTTGCCTGTAAGCATAATATGATGTGAAGATGTAGTCGTTGCTTAATCTGGTGTAGTGCTTAGCGCATGCAGATGCAAAGCAATTAGATGCTTCAGCTGCAAATAATGATGATCTGATGATCTCTTCTGAGGAACAATTAGTACCACAGTTCCGACTACATCAACAATACTAATTTTTTGCTCCACTGGAGACCTTGGAGATTTTGCAGCTTTATTTATTTATTGCTTTCTTTATTTACATTTTATATGAAATCTTACAGGAAGTAGGGATTTTAAAAAATTAATGATAAGAATGAAGAAAAATTCTGAGAAATATAAAAAAATTCGCACATACACCCCAGTGCAAAGTGAAACTGGTGTAAATCATGTTATTGCACAATCATATAGGTGTAGGTACATTGTATATGTGTTAGTATGTAGGCCTACATCTTGGATGCAAGTAGTTTGTGCAGTTTATTTTTTGTTCTTGTTCAGTGTTATGAGCAGTTGAAGGATCTGGATCTGGCGTACAAGTTGGATGCTCTGCTCAACGTCGGGAACAACAGATCACTGCTTGGCCATAGCGTCAATATTCACCATTACTAGTCAGTGCATGCTAGATTACAGTATATTAAACAACAGATTGCTGCTCAGGCTGCAGCGCTATCATTCAGCATTACTAACTTCAGTAGATTCCTTATTCATATTGCTTTGCATTCACTATTACTGGTCAGTATACATGCCTTGATGTTGTTGCTTACCATTACTACCATTACATTTGCTGCATCGGTCTGGAACAGTTTGCCGGAGTAGTCTGGTCATTGCCGTCGTTGCAAGTTTTCTGCAGCAGACTGAAAACCGAACTTTTTGCCCAGTCTTACAGCTATGACTAACAACGTCTCATTGCACTGACTACTATTACATGACTTCACTGTTTGGGCTTATTGTTACGTGTCCTTGTAGTCTTACGACTTAAAGCCACGCTAAAGTTAATTCGTCCTTCATCATCATCATCATCATCGTCATCATTACTAGTGAGTACTTTGCTACATCATAGCAAGCAGTACGGCCACAGCACCAGCTAGCACCACTAGTGGTTAACACGTTGTGTTGCCCTGCAAGAGGCCCATTTAGTTCATGAGTGGAGGCACCAGTCTTGCTCTGTAATCATCCACCACATCAACTTAATGTTCTACCCTCCGTGGGATGGCAACATGAGTGTCAACTTTGGTGCTGAATTGTAATTAATGCAAAAGGCTGCCAGGTTAGGCGGATCTGTGGCTTAAGCTGATTGCTTTGGTCCAAAGGTCGGCAGCCAACCAACGCTCATGCTATATTCATTGTATGAACCGGCTGAACTCTGGCAGTGACTTTTCCATGATGATAGCACCAGAAACATTTTTGTTTACTTTACTGCTTGCTTGTGTCTTTGGACTCTATGATGCTATATGAGTTTTGTGTTATCATTATTATGAGGTTGTTTGTACTATTTGCTCGGCCTGTATTCGTCTAATGTTTCTTTTGCATTGTTCCGGTCATCTTTGTCATTATAAGAGATACCCAGCATTCAAATTATATTTACCTGCTTTGAAGCAGTATCCACAATCATTATCATTATCATCGTTGTTTTAGACAGAAGTGTATACTTTGTCTGAATGATACAAATCTTTTCTAGGACCACATGAGTAAACTGTCAAATGAGCATATCCATGTATGATCAACAAAATATGTTTGCTACCAGTATGGCGTTACACAAGTAAACCCCTATGTTAATGTAAATTTCCATAACTTCAACAAACAACAGCTCATTTTGACAAAATTTTACATCAATAATACACCATTTAATAGCAGTCAAAGTGCCAAATTTTAGTTAAATCTGCCAAAGCAAACAATAGCTACAGCAGCCTTTGTGAGGTCACTTCGAAACACTTTAGTTTTAGGTCTTTGTGAATAACGTTAAACACAAACACTTGAAACTGAAGTGTTTTGAAATGACCTTGCTATAGCTGCTGTAACCATGGTATGCTTTGGCAGATTTATGTGAAATTTGTCAGTTTTATTGGTAATAAATGGTGCATTGTTGGCGTAAAATGTTGCCAGAATCAGATGTTGTTTGTTGGAGTTACGTGAATGTACAGTAACAGAAAGGTTTACTTATGTAACGCCATTTTGGTAATGGATATATTTTGTCTTCGATATTCAACAACTAATAACTCTGCTAAGTAATAATATTCTTCAATGTAATTTGGCGATTGCTTTAGCAATTTGCCAGGGGTTAAGTGTACAAAATTGTTTCCAGATTCGTTCAGATTTGACATTTCTATTGTACACTGTGTCTCAAAAAAAACAGTCAAAATTGTTTTCATCATAACTTTGTCAAATTTCAACCAACTATGATAATTTTTGGTACAGACATGGCCAAGACGATAGAATTATGTAAGGTGTACTCTTTTTCCACCTCGCTTAATTTACGTCAATGCACTCAATGTTTGAATAGTTGTAAGTCACTGCAGACATGAATGTATGAATGTGAAACACAGATGCTTCAAATTGTTACATTATGCGGTGATTATTTGTATCAGATTGTTCACCTTTGCATTGTCAATTTGACTGAAGGTGCTATGTGATTTAATAATTTTGTGGTATTAAATATTTTATGGTGAACATAGCAGACAACAAAATAGCTGACTGCTTAGCTTAAAAACATCTAATCAATGAGTGAATGCCATTTGATCAGTCAGTCGATGATTCCGCTATCAGTCAATGGCATTGCATCTAAACCATTGTCTTTGTATGTGGGGCCCACTTTGGACATAAATTCTGATGATTTGCAAGCAAGTTGTTATACAAACTTATAATTCTGTTAAATAATTTACATTGAGTATTATTTTGTGCTTAATTAAGTCGCTACAGCGTTTTCTTGGAAAATAACTCAGCGTTATGCAACAATTTAGAACATTTATGTTTCATACGGTAGTGCGTTAACATAAATTAGGAGAGGTGAAAAGTGAGTGCACCTTGCATAATTTCATCGTCTTGGCCACCATTGTGCAAAAATTATCAAGTTTAGTGAAAATTTGACAAAGTTTTGACAAAAACAATTTTTTTGACTTTTCTCTGAGACACGGTGTACAATGTCTAGGGGGTTACTTTTTTCCGGACACAGTGTAATTCAAGTCCTTTTGTAATGGCAATTTCTCATTCGACCAAAAATTTGATCCTCTCAGAATCGAAACACTTCAATCTGACCGAAATACGAGAAATATTTCAGCTTGCAACCAGTCTGATGTGTGTGAGCTTACTTACTTACTTATCGACAACAGTGACGTGGGCCACGAAAGTTGATTGATGAAATGTTTGGATAGTTGTAAGTAACTGCAGACATGAATGTATTTGTTTCTCATTATCTGCATCTGTGTGTTTAGTGCGTCATTTATGCTTCTGCTCTGTCTGTTTGCTGAAATTGACACGGTCATGACATACTACGACAAGCTTGTTCCTCACGTATGTATCTCCTTGCATGTCGCGATTCTGTCTCGGTTATTTTGATTTGCCTAACAGCTACAGGATTACTTCCCCCCTATGGATTGAACTTTTTTTGTGAATTTTGTGTTGGTCAACCAGCATTTAAAATGAGGTTGATTATGTAGTCTTAATAATGGATTAGGTAGCATATGGCCAGCAAAAGGTACTGCACTTTTGATTTCTATTTTGATTCCCAGAAATTTGCTTTTGGCACCTAGCATAACCTGAAATAAGTTACAAGAAAGGGGCCATTTGAACAAATTGAAGTGGTTTTAAAAAAAAATGGTTCAAGGAAATGCATTTGCGTTGGCAATCAACATTGTTAGCTTTTGATAGAAATTGATGATTAACTAGAAATATACTTTCTGTGGAACAAGGTATGTGGGTAATTGGGTATCTGTCTCATTGCCACTGTCACTGTTGCCTGCAGTTTTTTTTTCTACTGTGGTGCAAGAACTTTTCAGTTGAAAATGCATTATTGGGGTTAAAAATTGGGAGAAAATAGAAGAAGGGGTCATCAGATTTTTCCCTCAAACAAACTCTTTCTTACTTTTTGGGCCCCAAATCACTGTGCAAAATTTTATCAAAATAGGATCAAAATTGTGGTCGTAGAAGTCCGTACAGACAGAGGGACAGAAGGACAGTGTGACAGCTGTGTCACCAAGTGATTTCATAATCTGTCCCATGCTATGCTATAGCAATGGGACAGATAGTTAATTGTTAATTAGTCACATCTGGATAAAGAAGAACTAAATGTAGTAAAGTGTACAAATTTGCAAGAATAACTGGTTACATCATTTTCTGTTTTTTTTTCTCTGTAGAATAAGATTTTTGGAGGTTTGCCATCTCTCTATGGTGTAATGCTTTCTAAAATGATGTGACTCAAATGAAAATTTAACCAACAAAGTATTGTCTGTTAATTTATAACATTTTAATTGTTACCAGCTCTACTCATTTTTTGGCAATGTCTGCATACACCACTGATGCTGCTGTTATGGTTAATGTTTTGTCGCAGTGGTTTACGCCGTCACATATTGTTCTCAGTGATTTGTTGCTGGCTCTTGAGCTCAATGAAGGTTATCACTATCTGCCCAGACTTTGGTCCGGTAGGTTTATTTTTTTTTTATTTTATGACTTACTTTCTGCTCTTATCTCTTACCACCGTGTCGGCAGTGCTATAGCTGCTTCTAGTCAAGCGTCGTGGTTGAAATGCATTTTTGCAGAATAGTCGTAAACTAACTACGTTTCCACATGGTTTAGAGTGTATTGTGCCTTGCTACACTCGTAGGCTTTGATTTCCAAGTGTTTACTTCTGACAATCTGACTAAGGGCCGGTTTCTGGATCTTAACTGGCTGGTCAAGTTAGTGTTAACTGACAGATTTGCATAACTCGCGTTTTCCGTTGCACTAACCAACGGTCAAAATGGCCACAAATTTAACTGGCGGAAATCGGCCAGTTAGCTAACCGTTGATCGTAGTTATTGTATTTAACGCAACTTTTGTAGCATTTTGCAAGCAGTTAATTGAAGAATGTGATATTATAAAATGATTTTACCGTATAGCAATGTCTTCAAAACACTCGAGGAGACGTTTGCTGCTACAAATTTTACTACAAAATCCATTCATGAATGGACAAAATGGCCGTCAGCAATCGGTTGGCTGGCTCGTGGGCTGGCTGACGTGCGCTTGTGCTCATTAATATTCATGACGCACGCCTGCACTAGGCGGAAGTGATAAGTGTCGTGTGCATCGTTGCTAAGCAACTATAGTTTACCGCTCAGTCAGCTGACAGCCAGTCAAGGTTTTGTTCAGAAACTCGCACAAACTTAACTAGCAAGCTACAATTAACAGACGGTTTACTAACTGATCAGTTAACTAAAAGATTCGGAAACCGGCCCTAAGAGAAGTGAAACTGTTGAATAAAAAAATGGGAGTTTTATGACGATAGCCTGCATTGCAGTTCTTACCTGTTTGTCGACAGTTTGTCTTTCTGTCTTGTACCAGCTCCAACTGAAAAAAGTGTAGAAGAACCAAAATTAGCAGCAACGTCTTCCAGGGGGGGGGAGGGCATGAGTAACACTTGTACCAATTTTTATATCATACGGTCAAAGTTCATGTTAATTAACGTTGAGAATTTCTTGGAAATAGTGAATATTTTTTCATGTTTACTTATGGCTGTTGGATCGCCGGCTGACTCACACACTCTGGTGGCTTCAGTGCCCACTGCACACTATGTACTGTGGAGTGGTAGCGTATGAACCCTCAGTCAGAGATGGGACTGGGTCATGGGTCACTGGGTGAACGATTTTGGCTGGGTCAGGTTATGGTGTGTCAGACCTGGTGCTTGACTTGGATTACACGGACACAGTTGGCAGCAATCAGCATGACGTACACTACAAAATTCCGATACTGTTGTCAAGCCATTATTGAGGTATTGTTTTGAAACAGTGAATGATAGGGTTGGGTTGGGTCACCAGGTCAAAGACTACTGGGTTGGGTCACAGGTCAAAAATCCTGACCTGACCCAGTTTCATCTCTGCTCTCAGGATCTAGATGGACGCATGGTTCCTATGGTCAGGGGAAGTCGGGGAAAAATCAGAAAAAGTCGGGGAATTTTACATTCCAAAGTCAGGGAAAAATAAGAGGGTCAGAGAAAGTCAAAGTACCAAGGTGCAGAAGTAACAAAGATGCAGAAAAAAATTTTGAACTGTTTTACGCAGACTGCGTACAACGGTTCACAAATTTTTTTCTGCTCGCTTCGCTCACAGATTATTTCTATCTACGCTTTTAAATTTGTTCCACCGCCTTTGTTTCTAGTGCAATTGCAAGCAATTGAAAGCTAACATTGGTATTTTGCGTGAACGAATTAGTCATTTTGTCCTGGAAAGTCGGGGAAAATGAATTTTGCAGAGTAGTAGGAACCATGCGTACGAATGCATACATGTCGGTACAAGCTGTGGAGAACTTTGTGGCAAGTGTTGATTGTCGACCAATGACTTATGGTTGTTCTGTGCAGATATGAAGTTGTTCTCGTATGAAAAATTAGGCGCCCTGGCCGAGCAGCTGGTCGACATAATAGCAAAGAAGAGACAAGACAAACAGGTCATAAGACTGTACTATATTCTGCAGTGGCATAACAGCAGCAGCATCGTGAGGTTTAAAACTTTGATGGCACGGAATTTAGGTATGGGTGCTCAAAATATTAATTTTGCTTCAAAGTTCTCTAAAATTGGGATCTCTAGCCTGAAATATTGTTTCTTTGAAAGAGAATCTTACAACGAGAAGAAAATTTTCCAACAGGTTCAGATTTGGGAGGGGTTGCACCCTAGTTGCGATGCCATCGGTTACAGGTGTAGAAATTGCTCTACAAAAATATCCCAAAATCCCAGAACGTTCCTGGCTGCTGTCCAAACCACTGATGAAACACTTATTGCACCTCGGTAGCTGATGCAAATTGTTGCCAATCTAGAATTTTCGTACACAAAACCTTTATTGTTGGCTTTACTTTATTGTTGGCTGTGTCGCCATATACCGGATGCATCTCAGAGTGAATGTGATCTGCATTAAGTCTTTTTGCTCACAAAAAAGCAATAACGACACGATATTCGCAACAGGACGATTTCAATGGCAACGTCACGGTATTTAATGTTTATAAATGACGTCATAGTGACGTCATCGTAATAAGACTCACAGCTAGTACTCAGAATGAAATTCCCTGCAAAACGTATATTTTGAATTTTTCCTAATGTAAGAATTAATAGAATGGTGCTATTTTGTAAATTTATTTATTGAATGAGCCTCGTGTTATTGTAATCTGTGTGGCACGTGCAAGTAGCATTTAACTCAACACAGTATAGCCCAAATTCCATTTTGCCGACTTTGCGACAAAGTCTGCGACAAGTTCCCGACAAAGTCGGGGCCTTGTCGTGGACACAAATCATGAAAGTCCGCAACACAAATTACATGGCCGACTTTCATGATTTGTGTCCGCGACAAGTTCGCAGGGAAGTTTTGGTGAAAGTCGGTGTAATGGAATTTGGGCTTATGGAGGTGTATAGAAGGTGCTGCTGATTTGTCACGGACTTTGTCGCAAACATCTCGACATGTCGAGATGGTTTGTGCCTGCGACTTTCGTGATTTATGTCGGCGACTTTCACTGAAAATTGATGGTTTCATGATTCGTCACCGTTTTTGTCCGCGACTTTCATGATTTGTGTCCACGACTTTCCTCGCAGGGAAGTTTTGGTGAAAGTTGGTGTAATGGAATTTGGGCTTATGGAGGTGTATAGAAGGTGTTGCTGATTGGCAGCGTTATGAAAATGCGTCTGGTTGTAATTGTTTCAGCTGCAAGATATGTTTGTGAAAGTCGTTGATGACATCAGACTTGAGTCTGAGGACACAGGCCAGGCCAAACCACGTATTCACTCGTAAGTCACATTACTATTGACTACTACTACTAGTACACTACTACTGTTACTACTACTGCTATTACTGCTACTACTAATACTACCAGTGCCACTATCTGTTTCACTGACCTACTATTTAAATAGTTCAGGTTAGCCGTCATCTACAGGGTGGGCCAAAAAAATGTGCCACTTTACTTTTGTCCATATCTTGGCCAAAAGTCAACCAATTTTCAAAGTTTTTTCACTGTTGCATTCTGTGGACAATTGGCAACAAAGTTATTATTGAATATCCCACCACACGTTAACTGTGTCACTACACTACCTTGTGAAATACAAACACAAGAAAAACTAACAATAATAGACAGCAAGCGTGTTGATAAACAAAATATGCTTCCGACCGAAAATGCAGTGAATGATCTGTACGATGCTACACTTTGTTAGATTTGTTTCTTTGGATATCTGGCATGTTGGACGATATGTTTGTTTCTGGCCTTCGTGGTTTAGTAAGCCTACCATTTCATCCACAGTGATCACGTTCTCTTCAATATGTGTATGCTTCAGTCTGCCAGTCTCATGCCATTGGTCGGTGCTGCATGTTTCCAAAATAGTCTTAATAACATTTTCGCACTTTTTCTGTTGCAGTTTATCTTCAAAAATTCTGCCATTATTATCCAAAAACTGTATTTTTTGAACCGGTACAAGTCCTTAATCAGAGCCTTATCTCCACTGCTAAATGGCACATTACATCACCGGTATATCTTCAGTGAATTAAAAATTATTATTTACAACAATATCATCTGCTTTTGTTTACAAACATCAGAAATGTACATAAAACTAAACATAATTTAATTCTTGTATAAAATTAGTGAAAATTGTTTCAGAATATGATTCTTTGCATATGTATTATAGTGATTTTGGTGATTTTCAAAAATTTATGTTTCACATGGTAGTGTAGCGACACAGTTAAAGTTTGGTGGGATATTTAACAACAACTTTATTGCTAATTGTCCACAGTATGTGACAGTGAAAGAATTTTGAAAATTGGTCAATAATTGGCGAAGATATAGACAAAAGTAAAGTGGCACGTTTTTATGGCCCACGATGTATATAGTAAGCCATTTGTGGATTATAGCAGCAGGTTTTTACAGCCTTTTCAGGTTTAGTGGGAATAAACCACTAAAAATACAGCTTAGTTGAAGTTTAGAATACACAGTCACACATGTTTCTAAATATGTTATTTTTTTCACAGATTTTTTTCACAAGTTGTTAGACTATGACTCTGAAGTCTTGGGATGGTAATATATCTAGAGACTTTTTAGATTAAGTTAAGATTAAACTAGATTGGCATTTTGGTGTTTTATTGCAAAAAAAATATACTACTGATACTCCAGCTGCTGCTAATCATGTTTATTTGTGTTTAAATGTCAGAATTTTGAAGTTATTATATTACTGTACCTTTATAGTTAATTTTTTTGGTGTCATATTTTTATGATGGTGACTGATGAGTTAGCGATAGAAATATACGGAATGGAAAAGCATTAGTGCTTAATGCGTCCGAATGACTGGTCTGCAGACAGTGGTGTGGTGTGATTGCAGTTTGTCGGGAAAGGCAATGGGGTGCATGGCACAGATCTACCTCTACAACGACAGCTTTGCTGATGCTTGGTCTGTTTTATTCACCGCTGGGTTTTTTTGCATACTAGAAATGTTTTTTTCTAGTAGTGGAAACAGTAAGTTACTTTTAGAAAAGTTGACGATCAGCTGAGTGTCATTTGCGTTGTCTTCATTTTCAGTAATTATTTAGATGTGCTGTGATAATCGCTGTATGCGTTTCTGTTGTCAGGGACGTGATGGAGTCTTATATTGAGAATCGCAATCTCGTTGACGGCTTTCCAAGGTATCTGTTCTGTTGTCATCTCGCTAGCGTTTCCTTGCTTCTCGGAAAGTCCTAGAATTCTTAACTTGTCATTTCCGATCTTGGGCACATAGAAAATATCTTCATTTGTCTAAAAAAGTCTCAGGATTTAGACTACCCGAATATCAGTATTTCTTAATTGTTAAAGTAAAATGGATAAACGTCAGTTCAGTGTGTTATTTGGTGGGTTTTTCAGTGATTTTGCAAAAATAATCTAATACATTTTCCGTTAGTGCTGTTCTGTTCATTAAAATATATGTGTGAACATATCATAGTCCTGGAAAGTTATGGAGTCGGTTGTTTTTACACGTGGAAAGTGTCGGAAAGCTCCTTGCGAAAATTCTGATCAACTCAATTTGCTGATTCCTTATGCTTCCAGTTATTGCTGGATAATGCTGCTGTTGGCGCCTTTGATTCATCTGTGATTTGCTAATCATAGTTGTGGTCAAATAATTGTGTATATGTTACACTGACTTGACTTGCCAACGTATTCTTATAGTTCATGTTTTTATGGTTTAGATTAAGTTAAGATTAAACTAGATTGATCAACTCAATTTGCTAATTCCTTAATAATAACAATTAATAATTGTGTATCTGTTACACTGACTTGACACAGCACATTGCAACTAAACCAGACAAGATTAGACGTTTGCTGAAAATGCAAGGTCTGAAGCCAAACCATGCCGAAAGCTTCGAGTCTTAACTTATGGAAGTGGCTATTCTTATAAACCACATTCCGGATCTTGCCTGCCTATCTGTCTGTCCGCCTTGTTGTCCATTTGCAGGCACATAACTTGAAAACTAAAGGCAGAGAAAAAAAACAAAATTGCTGTGAACATTTTCCACAGCAGTATTAAACAGCGTTTCAGTTTTTGTTTCAAACCATTGTTAGGCAAGGGCACTGGGCCAACGTTTTATTTTTTTGGTTTTTATTTTTTAGTGTTTCTACGTGTTTTTATCGTGTTGTAACGTGTTCTTGAAGTGCAGTTTGCACTTATACCACGCTAATCAGTTCGCAGTGATGATGATGATGATGATAAAGGTTAAAGGTCACATATAGCTCCTAATGAACGAACCCATCTCAGAGCTACAGAGCGTCACTTGTCATATGGGATCACACAGTGTTACCTGCCACCCAACAGAGGTGAACGCGCCCCACCTTAACCCCAGCCAGATAGGCCAGTACTCGATTTATTATAGTTTATGTAGTTTATGTTTTTTATGGTTTATGTTCTGTTTCTAGTGAATCTACATTGGTGCATATTGCCGAGGCTTGCATAGAACTTCGCGATGCGCCAAAGACAATGGTATGTCGTATTTCATTACAATTTACTGTGTCCTCAGCCTTATGTTTTCAATAGAGTTTTCCCTGCAGTACTCACAGAAACCAGTTTAGTAACAGGTGAGATATTATTACCTCCGCCAAGGAGATAATGTTTTTGCCGGTTTTTGTTTGTCTGTTTGTCTGTCTGTGTTTGAGCAAGATAACTCGAAAAATTATGGACGGATCTTTCTGAAATTTTGAGGGTATGTCGGGCATGGCATAAACTACCAGTGATTCAATTTTGGGCGTGATCCGGCAGGAGTCCTGGATTCTGGATTACTTTGAAATTTTCGTTACCGTTGTGTTAAAGGGGGCATAAGGGAACTGCTGGCAAAGCGAAGATGGTGATGCCACCTGGCAAATAGCTTTGCCTTGGCGGAGGTACCTGCGGGCTATGACTGCCTTCTAGTTTATTTTGATATTGGTCTAACTAGACTAAATTTACTCGTGGAATGGATCTAACAGCAACTGGACTATGAATATTATGATATCAGTACCGTTGCAAACAATAATACTTTACAAGGTAGTGTATCCACACAATTGTGGTGTGGCGCGATTCATAATATTTACCTGATTGCAAGTTTACTACCAGTTGTGTCAAGTCAAGTAATGCTCAAAATTGGTCCGCATTTGATGCAGGTATGACAAAATCTTTGGTTTCTTACATTTTTTAATTACACCGTATGCATTAGTGTAAGTCCAGCTTTCAGTGTTCTGATCGCATTGGCTGGTGACGGGTCAGCCATTTAGTTGAAATTATGAAGTTCAACAATTCTTTTAAAAGTTTAGTTTTGGGGTAGCCAGATGTTCATAGACTCACCAAAAGGGTTAAAGATGTGTTTGGCTTGGCTCTTCATATGAGCCATACACGCCTTATCTCAAAGCTACGGAGCGTCACCTGCCATGTGGGATCACACAGTTTTACCTGCCACCGGACGCAGGAATTTGCCCCACATTAATCCCAGTAATCCTGAGGTAACTCAGAGGCGCAGGTTCGACTCCGCACCGTGACACTGCCAGGTAATGACAGCAAGTTGTTCACACACATGTGCCTCTGTCACCAAGCAGTATAATTTGGTACCGGCTTCACCTCTGGGACATAAACAGGCACACCGCGCGATACACTGGCCCCGTGTCCGTGGTCTCGCAGTGTAAAAACTGGTGTCTGGCTGAGGGCCTTAGGAAACGGAGATCAGCGCCGCCATGTGGGCCGTAAGGCTCGGGAAGGACTTTACATTTTACGTTTATGTTTAACCCCAGTCAGACAGACTTGTTCTCAGTTTGATTACTCCGGACGAATAGCAGGCTGATTTGTCCAGCATAGTTGGATATATACTGAGATAGTTTCCTTCTTCAAAGGCACTACCCAGGCCATTTCGATCGGAAACCACTAGACAACACCAGTACCCAACTAACAGAAAGATTAGCTAGTTGAATAGAAGTGAGAATAACAGGAAGAAGTAAGTGCAATTGTGCAGCTTGTGTTTCCAGGACACGCCATTTTGTTTGTGTGCTTGTGTGTTGTTAGAAAGTTCTGTCGCTGATGGCAGACTTTGCTTATCCCAGTTTTGAAGACTTTGCGTTAAGAGTCAAGTCCACACTTGAGCTTACTGATGAGCAGAGGTGAGACCATGTTAACCTTTTATTTACTTTTCTGACTATCGATCACGGTTTTTTAGAGGCCACCAAATTTACCAGTTTTTGCAGAATTTTTACATTTTTCCACAGAATTTGTGGAATTTGGTACCAGCCGGTGATTACTTTTGTTCTTCAATTCACATCCAAGTTTGCTAAGCTTTCTGACAAAATCGCCGATCTTCTGAAATAAACGACAACTTCAGCAGTCGGCAAAACTTTACTGTAGCACAAAAACATTTGACTGATGAGGTATAATCAACGATTTTTGAGCATTTGATATGCAGTCTGACATATGTTGTCATACTTTGAATAATCCAGAAACTTGTCAATTTGCTTTCATATAAATTGTATCCCTCAGGAATAGCGAAGTTTGCCATGGTGAACAGTGGGATTTGGCAAACTGGCCTGCAGAATTTGGAAAAATTTGCCATTAAAAAGTTGGTCTGTCCAGGTAAGCCAATATTTAGTGCATTCGTGCAATGTGCAATTGTGCATGTAACATATTTTTTGCTTTATGTTCATCATATTTTCGTGTTTTAAGTGTGTGTAGTCTACAGTATTTTCTTCCAAAGTGTTGGCATTTCCAGCCCACGTTTTAGAATGTTTTTATTAGTCATACTGATTGGATTTCAGAGTGTGTTTTTCTCATCTTTTTAGGTATTGTGCTCTCTTTTGGATGAATGTTGCTGATTATGAATGTTGAGCATTTGAACGTGATCAGTTGTTACCGATTGCTGATGTTTATTTGTTGTAGGGATCAGCTTGATGACATGTGAGAGGATCACGAGTTCTCTTATTGGTGGACGGTTCACTGGCTTCCTCCGTCACGCTGTTGACTCTCCATAGGATTCAGTATTTAGTTCAATTGACCTCGTTCGAGGGGACCCCTTCACCAAGCGGAATGAAATTTTGTCACGAAATACTAGAGACTGTAGGCTATCATCATGCGGTAAAAACCCGAAGTCTTTATCTCACCTGAGCTCTAATCAGTATCAGGATCAGTATCAGGTTGTGACACACAGATGGACAGACAGACAACAAGACAGAACTACGATAGTATAGCTAATACGTGCATAAAAATGCGCCCAATTTATTTTGGGCTGTGGAGCTCACGACGGTTGGGTCCCCCAGACCGTTGGTTGGTTAGGGGATAGGCCTAAATCTTCCCCATTGTTTCTACATTTCTCATCGCGTGAGGCATCTTCTTTTCGGCACTTGGGGCGCCTCGGCCGCTTTGCTCTTGGGAAAATTTATGCAGCCGCCCATGTCTGTATTAATCTTCTGAGATAAAAACAGCCAGCGTTTATGGTTATCGTTATCGTTATTGACATTACCAAAGCGGTCAACGTTCTGGCATAGCCTTAGTAAGCGATTTAAATTGCAATTATTTGTGAAGCATTTATGCAGATAGTAAAGTTTGAAACTGAATCATGGTACGGCGACACTTCATCGTGCGACACTTAATCGCACGACATGTTAATCGGACGTGTGAATGAAATGACACGAACACAGTGGCAGAAGATCTTGTATGAACTACTCTGTTGTACGGTAGACATATTATCGAAAATCAAATACTTTTCCTAATCTTTTTTGTTAGAAACGTGACGTTTCAAAATAAGTGTCGACTCTTCTTCGTGAGGTGTCATTTCGATTTCCAAAGAAGGCGTCAGTGGACGTCGAAACGTCAAGTTTTTTAACAAAAAGAATTGAATAGTATTTAGTTTTCAATAATAAGTGCGAGAAGATGTTGACAATAAACGAAATGCTTCATGCAATGGTTTTATTCGTCTGCAGGCAGTATTACGATAATTACGATAAATAACAGTTTGTTTGCTTTAACTACTAGTACCCGAATACGACATCCATGACTGCTCAATTAACGTTACAATCTCAGGCATATGGAACAGGGACTTTATGTAATGTTTCAGTGATAATTAGTCTAGGATCTGCCGCTACACAACCAAGGGTAAGGTTAATTACGGTTAATTACGATGCTGGACGCGTGAACGACTGCTCGCCCGATGAAGTGTCGCACGATGAAATTGCACGCGATTAACTATCGCTGCACTTAACTGTCGGCGCGATGAACTGTTGTCCGATTAACTGTCGATAATGGAACCCCGAATCACATACAGTATCTATAATGAATGTCGTTATTTATACACTTATCGTCATTCAAGGGCACCTGTTAGTGACACGTATCTTATTGTCTTGCTCACTGTGTGCTGTTTTCAGTAAAACAATCTTTTACCAGCATTGCATCTATTTTGAGCAAATTAAATGTGTTCGTGTCGAATTGCTAATCAGTTAGCCCTATAGGAGCTGCTCGTTGTAATCATGCTGTTGATGACAAGTTTGGGCTCAGATATTTTTGCAATTTAAACTGAGACACAAAAACTTCCATTAACTATTTTAAAAATTAATCGTTACCAATCCTGGTTCACTATTTTTTGCATAATCTCGCGGAGACAAGCAGCCAAGTAAACAGTAGGCTTAATTGTAATGCTCATTGTAGTAAATCATCTGTAAATCAGGAAATCGGAACGGCAACCGCTACTTTATAACCGAGAGCTGGAGAAGCTGCTGTGCAATAAACGAGTTATTGATGATACGTCAGGATTAATAAATCGAGATAACAATCGACTGAGAATGTATCATACATTCGCTTTGCGTTCCGGCAGCACAGACACAATCAGTATATCATTAATATCCGGTCGTCGTTCACAAATCAGTTGTTTATTCCATAACTTCCGACTATAATTCATGCTTTTACGTTCTCATCTTTATTTTCTTTAATTTTTATTACACATTTTATGTCACACATCGTCATTTGTCAGCATTCATGCGTGGCAGCACGAGGACCGCTGTAACCTAAGTGAAGGTCCAGAAATCGTCAGAAATTTAGGCGGAATCGCTTGGGTTAAGACAGTCCGCTTAAAATAGGCCTAGTGCTAAAAATAAAAAAGCATACACAATATATCAGAACCACATGTTGTCCTGTTCATATTTTGTTTTAGTATATTAGTGAGCCTATTATATTTTTCTGTCAATTTAAACAAAAACTAGAAATTTGGGGCAAAGTCCAACGTGAGTCCGCCCGGCGCTTTAAGTCCGATTGGGGAAAAAATTCAGGGGGCTGAAAATTCCCGCTGTAGCAAAGTCACATGGCCCGAAGTCAAATGCATTAGCATACGCAGAACGCGCACTGTCGACATAATCTCTGGTGTTAGTGGACTGAAGTTTACCAATTTTTACGCGCGAAAGCAGCTGTTTTCAGCGCGTCTTAGCCATCGCAATTCCGTCTGTCTGTCCGTCTGTCTGTCCGTCTTTCCGTCACACGGGTGGATCAGGAAAAACGGTGCAAGCTAGGATCACCAAATTTTCACCTTCGGCTGCACGGAAGACTCTAGTTTTAGGAACCGTAAAGCTTTTCCATAAATTCGAAGGGGGTCACCCCGAACGAGGGCCTTAAATGAGAGGGGGGTGGTCAAAATTTGTGATTTTCGGCCAATAACTCGCTGTATCTCAGTAACGGTGCGAGATAAGGCCTAGGTTACTATTAATCACTAATAGGAAGTCGTATACTGGCATTCGATTGGCGCCGAATTTAATGACCTTGGATGACCTTGAACGCCAAAATAGGGGTTTTATGCATTTTTGGCGTTTTCGGCCTGGACAAGTCTATATCATTCACAAGGCGGCGCCACGGTACTGGCGTTGGTGGTGTGGCGTAGTTGTTAACGCGTTTCGGCTGAAACGAAGTTACTCTACGCCGGGCCCGGTTAGTACTGCGATGTGTGACTGCCTGCGGGCAGGAACTGCTATAGGCTTTCGCGCGTCCCGTGAGCATTAGCTCAAATTTTTTGTTTGTTTAACGCCGGAGAGACCGTAGTTGATAACGCCGTTTACAGCTTGTCAATATCTCCATCTTCTCTCTATCCTCTTCAGCAGAAATGGAAATGGGCCATCTTTCGTGACCCATTACACATGCATGACCCATGGCCATTACATTATTTCATCCTACCAACCTACGCATGGGACTAGAATAGGGTGAATGAATGAATGAATATGTCAATTTGTATAGCGCCCAATTAGAGAAGACCTCAAGAGCGCTCGCAGCCAAATAACTGAGTTTTGAGTTTTTTCGCAAATGTATCTCTGGACAGTGATGAAGTCCGCAGGTCGACGGGGAGGCTGTTCCAAGTGGCCGGGCCAGCCACGGCAAAGTCCCTCCGTCCGATCGTTGTCCTTGTGCGCGGCATGACATGGTAAGAGGCCTACTGGACAACCCTCCGTTTCTCGGTCTTGAGAACCGAAAAATAGAATACAAGTAATTAAGGCTTACAAAGCTCACGTGACGCTCGACAACATCGGTGCTGCCACCTGGGAAATCAGTGTAGGGCATACAAGGTGCAATAAAATAATAATGCGTTTGAAAAAAAACACAAATTTGAGACCTTCGTACGGACCACGGAGGACATCTTGAACTTAGGTCGAAACTCAAGACGGTTAAAATCTAAGTTTTATGCTACAAATTTCATACGCAGATTGTTCTGGTCGATCTTTAGTAATCATGGTGCAATTCACTGTCACTGTTGAAATGTGCATCGCAATCTAAAATCGCGAAAAAATAATTAAAAACCCGTTTTTATAGATTTCAAGGTCGTTCAAGGTCATCAACGTTGGTACCTCTTAAAAGCTCGTCAGCAGTGCTTGTTATGATAAGCGGTAAGTCTATCTGTAACCTTTTTTGCGCTAAATTAGTAGAGTGGCAGAAATTGCGCATCTTGAAAAGATATCCATATTTGATGGCCCTATGCGGAAGACTCCTTACATCTAAGAAACCGAAATTTAAAACTACTAAAATATGTTTCATGCACAAAATTTCATATTGGTCTATTCCCAGCCATTTCTTCGCAATTCACTTTTGAAATGTGCGCCACAACTTAAAGTTGCAAAAATATCTTAAAACCCGGTATTTTGGGGTTCAAGTGGTTTAAGGTCATCGGTCTTAATACCTCTGCCTCCCGCCCCCGAAAGCTCGTTGCCAGTGCTTGTTTTTATAGGCAGCTAGTATGTGCATTCTCGCAACCGTTTTTGCGCCAGACGAGGCAATATCGGTAAAATAACGACTTTTAAAGAGTACCGCTCTTTGACACCCTCCTTCTAGGTAAATCCTGTCACCAAGCGGCACAAAATTTTGTCACAAAAACTACTAGAGTGATAGAATCTTTGTGGCAGCATACAGTGAAAATTTCGTAATTCTAGCTTGCGTCGTTTTGACAAAATACAGCAGTGTGACACAGCCGGACGGACAGATGCCGCGACGATAGCTAATAAGCACTTAGCACCGATTAGCGATTCCGCATTTTACCGAATTACTTCAGTTCTCATTTTACTTTGAAAGGTATTGCGCGCAAAACTTAAGGTAGTTTTCCGCTACGATTAGCCACGATTTAGCGTACTTTGTTCTTAGTTAACATTAAGAAACTGCTCATTCACGCCATTAGATGATTAGGTCGCTTAAGTAGGTAGCCTGATTTTTGAGATAAACAACAAATGCACTACAGCTTTGGTTGTATAACAGTAACATGAATGTCATGAACTGCTAAGCTTATCACTGTAAGTAGTATACCTACTGAATAATGCAAGCTACTGCGCAGTTATTTCATCATGACCCACGTGATCCATCCTAAATGGTGACCCATGACACATGACCAACTGACCCATTTCCATCTCTGCTCTCCAGAGATATTCGCGGTCAAAGTCGAAAGTTGCCGTAAAAAGCACCAAATTTTAGACGTTTTTTGCCTTTTCAAATTTTAAGGGTGCGATGCCTTCCCAAAAGCTGTATTCGCGTTATCACCCCCTGTAAGTAGCGCGACACGTGGAAAAGTTTCGCGAGGCTACTTCTCATGGCTTCAAAGTTCTTGCGGCTAATACGCTGAACTTTAAGCCAATTTTCGACCCCCTTTAAACAAAATTGTAAGGGGAACTTCCATCCCGCTGGGGGTTGCGCTAGCAAGACTTGGTCATTATCTAGTGCGTCTAAAAAATTGGGGGCGCAGCACCCTTTAGGGGCCGAAATATGGTTTTCCGAATAAATTTGGGTGGGCATGGTTCCACTGCTAGATCTCCGAAATTACGGACCAAAGTTTACCAGACTTTTTTCGCTTAACGCAGGTGGAATAGCAGTCGATCAAGTACTTGCCCGATTTTAAATACCTGTATCCGTTCCGGAGATATTCGCCGTCGAAGCTTGAAGTTGTCCGGAATCACGCCAAATTTTGCATGTTTTTGTCCCCTAAAATTTTTTGGGTAAAGCCCCACATTTTTGGATCCATTTTTTAAAATTCAGCCTACTACAGACCACGGTGCAAAATTTCGCTCCGATCGGCCGACGGAGCTCAGAGATTTCGTGGCGAACAAAAGAATAAATAAAACATCTGCGGTAAAACATAAGTCCGCTCCGAAAGCTATCGCTTCCGGGCGGACTAATAATTGGAGCTCGCTGATTTTCTGTAGAAGGTTTTATCTGGAATAAGGATGCATCCTCTGACTCTCTGAGAAATCCGACTGACTTTTTCAGTTTCTGCTGACGGTGTAGACACTTTTAAACGCTACTGGAAGAAAAATTTCATGATTGCTGTTTATAGGCTAAACTCCGACACTACAGCGCATTAGAAACTTTTTGTGCCTGCGCTGTATATGTTGTATAATCGTCAGTCGACGCGGCAGTTTCTAGCGATTGTGGGTCTAACGATGTGATCTCGGTCGGCAAAGCTGGTCTGCAGATGACGTCGTGTTGACTGGAGTGCTCTGTCGTCATCGAACGCTGCAGTCAGTCCAGCAGCCGTGGCGCCGCCAGCAGCCAGCCGCCGACGACAGAAGACGGCTACGAATCCTCGTCGAAACGACGCGTTCATGAAGCCGTAGGTGATGGGATGACAGCAGGTGGACGCGTAGCCGAGGAGGTGTACCAGGTTCATGACGGCGGCAGAGATGTGGTGGACTGCTCCGGCGTCGTCGAACACAAACCACGTCTGAAGCACGTACATCGGCGTCCAACAGATGAAGAACTCAGCCACCACCACGAACAACATCTACACACAAGTCAGCGGAACGGTGCGGTGACATGTAAACATAACTTTTTCAGTATCAAGACGAAGACCAAAATGTCTTGGTCGTGGCCTGTGGGCTTGAAAAAGTAGGCCCCTATTGGTCTTAATGCTGAGAAAAGTCTTGTTCACAGTTTACATCATTTTTTTCAAGACCAAGACCATGACTTTTTTACCACCTGAGTAGATGTAGCTTCTTCTTTATTTCTGTTCTATCTAAATGACCTACTCACCACGAACAACATCTACGCACGTCAAATCATACACGAAGTACAAAAAAGATGCAGGAAAAGATAAGCCTACCAACGTTGCCAATCAAGGCAGCATAATATAAAAATGGTATAAAACATATAAAGGCAGACATAGCGAGAGACAATACCAAAATTCAAAAAAGTAAAGTAAGAACTGAAGTAATTCGGTAAAACGCGGAATCGCTAATCGGTGCTACCCGTGATAAATTATGAATAGGCAATTGCATTTTAGCTGGGATATCATCCCACCTCTAAATCTTTCTTTTCCGTTAGAGTTAGGAACCCTTTCTAACAGTGTGCCGTAATAGAACCCCGCAAGTGGCAAGTGACATGTTAATCCGTTGCATGGTTGAAACAGAGTGCACGAAAGTGACATACAACAAGCCGTGCTACGGAGAAGTGTGTAGTATACCGGTAAGCAAAATCGCTTGCGCTAGAACAATTCCGTCTAAATGATAATAATAATAACAAGAAAATGTTCAAACGAACACGGAGTCTGTCCAATGCATTTCGATACCTTCGATGCCTATATGTCCATAAAAATAAAATCAGTGAGCTGTGTACATTAGTGATAAAAATTAAAAACTTTAACTTCAAATTGTACAGCAGTAATGTTATTGTCATCTTTCGCTATTGATCCTAACTAAACAATTAACATCGTCAGTCACGTGACCATTTGATTCGTCACCAGGGGTTTACTATAAATGGTCTATTGCCACCATGCGTCTATCTTGCACCGTTATGGAGATATGGCGCCTCGAAAAATGGGGTCACGACCTCGACCTTTTGGGGTCACGTGACGTCATCGGTCACGTGACCATTCGACTTGGGCGATTTCCTATGGGTGGCCCATTGTGACCTTGCGTCTATTTGCCCCGTTATGGAAATATGGCGCCTCATAAGTTGGACGGACGGACGCACCCACGCATGGACGAACGCTCGGGTGATTTTATACTCTGTCCAATGCTATTGCATTGCATTGGACAGACAATAAATACATAATCTATCAGAATTAGTCGATAAACTACACCAAAAACAACAACAACATCGACACGCATCATCGTCATCATCATCATCAGAACAGCTTATCATCCGACCTGTGTTACAGTAATATGCTAAAACGTAAACGATGTACACAAGAGTTACAAGAAGGAAACACAAAATGAAAAAAATAAATGCACAATATTCACGTCATAGGCCTGCTTACAGTTTGTGAGAGCCAGCAGGTCTACGGGACAGACGAACAGACAGACGAACGCGTAATGTGGCCTATTAGCAATGCTATTAGGACAGTGGCGATAAAAAGTTATAGAAAGGAAGTAAAAGCAGCAAAGACGGGAGTGGCCATTATGGCCAAAGCCATAACACTTTATAGGTACTACGACGGTTACGGCTTTTTGCACCGAATAAAATGTGCATGTACAGTATGTTTACTCTGCTTACAGTTTAAATAAGCCTACCGTGTTTTAAGTCAGGGTTATGTCTAATTTGTCCCGAAAACCGTTTAACCGTAAATAAGCTGCGAAAGAACTGCAGCAAATGCTCTAGCTTGTGGCATGAAGTGTCCTGATTCCATCGGGATTTGTCTCTGCGACAGGTCAAAGCCCTGGCAGACCCCACTCCCAGAGCTTGATTTGTGGCCAACTAGCCATGGCGCTTTTTAAAGACCATCGTCGCCTCCGCCGTCCCTGAGTAGGCCTTAAGACTGAAGCCGTAATGGACAGCAGCTGCAGTATCCAGTGGCGTCGTGACAGGGAAACAGAGACAATTTTTCCCGAATTTTAGCTTGCCAAAAATGCTCTCGCTCGTAAATTTCAGCCGGTAAAAAAATTTCTTCTTGTCGGAAAATTTTTTCGAGGTACAAAGGCTGAAAATTCTCCATTTCGGAAAAATTCCGGGGCAAGCGAGAGTGAAATTTTGAGCACCCGCAATCTTCTCTGTCCGAAATTTGCAGTGGAAAACTGCAACTTCGTGCCGCGCCCCAACATCTTTGACCCACAACGACGCCGCCGTCGTATGTTAGCGGTGGTATTGTAACCTTGATGACTCGTCGTTTGGCCTTGATGGAGCGCTCAGCGCCGCAGCCGGACAGTCGGAGCGGCATGTCGGCCGCGCCACTGTGAGCAGTTGTACTGGCGATCTCGTGAATGTCGCTAGCTGACCTCGAAGTCACTCGCAGCTTGTTCAGCCGAACGTCATCACAGCGAAGTCTGTTGGACGTCGAGCCAAGCGACCATGACGTTCCCGCCGTTCTGTGATCGCCTGCGCTCGCCGGCATATCGTCGCCGTCGACAATTATTGTGTTGTCCGCCGACAATTTACCTGCGCCAGACCGACCGCGACAGATAAAAAATAAACAAGGGCCGAATTAATTTGGTAAAAGGCAGACTCGCTGTGGGAAGTCTACCAACAGTCTAACAAACGTTTGGAGACACCGTCACATTTGTATAGTTCGCTACGGTGTAGGCTGCAGCGAAACCGGCAGTTGCACAATACGAATTTTACAAGAAAGGCCAGCTGTCGTTAAGGAAAACGCGCTACAGTCTATACAGTTTCTGCTGCCGTACTAATCTTCAAGGTCATTCAAGGTCGATGATTTTCATGTCATTTGAGAACCAATATGCGAATTTCTCTTAATGATTAATAGCAACGTAAGCCTCGCATCGTTTAGTCACAATACATCCGTTACAGACGGACAGACGACAGACGGACGACAGACGACAACCGTGCTATAAACGCCTACAGCATAACTGTAGCGCGTCAAAAAATAGCCCAAATTAAACATTAGTTAAAGCAAAACTCTAAAGACGTTTTAAGATGTTTGTAAGAGTTGTAGCTCTGACGACAAATCCAAGTTCTTTAGGAAGTTAGTTGCACGTGTGCAGACCGCACCCTCCCCCCATAGCAGGATGCCGGCTTGTGGAATCTCAGCGTTGTAGCCTACATTCGTGACATGACGCATTTCAGCAACGACGACTACTGTCGTAAGTTCGGCTGTGCTGTTTTTTTGCATAGATCCGGTCGACTGCTGGCGTTATCTGGCGCTGTATATGAGGGCGGGTCGGAAAGGCTTAATCTTGCTCCGGATTCCGATTCCCTCGTGAAGTCCTTAGAGCACTGCTGGTGGGAGTTGATTATGTGTGATGTAGTGCGATAGTTGTCGGGGTTGGACGTTCAGCCCTTCAGTCTTTTTGTGTTAGTAAGTAAGTAAGTAAATTTATGTGGCGCGCAATGAGGACAGAAACCCCTCCCCCAAACCTTTTCCATTTATCTAATCTAGCCCCCGGGGGCTCCGCACCAACCCTCAGTTTGCCAGTATAGCTTATTCATTCGTATGCCTTATCTAAGTTATTTAATAAGTTGTGCATCGGGTGAGCAGAAGAAATGTATGCACGCTGATAGTCTTTGGACCTTGCACGCACGAACAACGTGACAGTAATAGGCTACCACGTAGAAAATGGACCCGACCGCTGACCGAACTGCTGTCTTTTTCCTTCCAACAACTATCATACTGATTCTAACGTTTTTGTTTACTAATCCAGCATTATTTGTTCTTTTTAGTATAGTCGAACGGTCGCAAAGACATGAAAGGTAACATCCAATACTTAATATTGCTTCTTACGTGAGTCACACTAATGATCAGAAGCGCTTTGCAATCTTGAAAGTGGCAGTTGATCGGCATGATATTATGATACCACGACACATCACATTCATACCCGCACCAGCGAAAATTGCACACGCGGTTCAGCCAATTTTGCCAACAGACATAGGGCCTACATACTTTAATTAGTCAAACTATATATAAGCTTTCAGCCCACAGGCCGTAAGCTACTACTCATTTCCGACCCCGTTGAGGGTAGGAGGCTGAGTTGACCCAAGCAACCAGTAGGTTAGCTCAAGATTAATTGCTTGCAAGTGACCCTCGGTGAGATGCAAAATGTAACCTAAACGTTACGAGCGTACGAGTCGAGTATTCTAACAATTATAACTCAATTTTCAGAGATACGTATGTGTACTTGCTCAGACTTGTTACTTGATAGCAAATCGGCCGGGCATTGAACCCACAACCTGCCGATCGCAAATCCCATTCGCTAGCCACCGAACCATCGACCCAGTTTCTTCGACTCAATGCGAAAACAGCGGTGTACGTGTATACGAACAAGTAATTTGAGCAAAGCTCATGTGACGCGCAATAGCAGCGGTCCTGCCACTTTGGCAATCAGTGTAGGCCTACAGGAATAAGATATTAATGCATCTTGAAAGAGTACTTAAATTTGAAACCTCCGTACGGAAGACTTCTTGAATTCGAGAGATCGAAGTTTATATTCTTAACTAGAAATACGTTCTGTGGAACGAGGTAGGTCTATCTGTCCCATTGCCACTCTATATAGCTTAGCAGCTGCGTTTCAGCGTTTGACGCTCTTGTGAGCCTGCAGCCAATTTTGGCTTTGAATAAAAACGATTAGTTGCCATGACAACAGGGGTCTTTAGGGGAGAATTTTCATGACACCATTGCATAGCCCGAGCCCGAAAATAGGAAGTAGGTGAAAACAGCGTGCAATTATCTTTAGCAGGAGCCGAGTTATAGTCAATGTTGTTCCAAAATTTGTTGCCATCAACAGGGGTCGGCAGGGAAGAAATTTAAATGACACCATCGGATAGCCTAGACCCGAAAATAGGGAGTAGGTGCAAACAGCGCGCAATTATCTTTTATGGGGACCGAGTTATACCGCTTTGAAATCTCCATTGGCTGTAATGCAAAATTTTGCAACATGCGAATAGTTGCTATGGCAACAGGGGGTCGATAGTGGGTAAATTTAAATAACACCGTTAGATTGCCCGACCCCGAAAATAAGGGGTAGGTAAACACAGCGCGCAATTATCTTTTACGGGGATCGAGTTATACCGCTTTAAAGTCTCCGTAGGCCGTAATGCAATTTTTTCCGTAGGCCGTAATGCAATTTTTTTCAAAAATTGGGGTAAAAAAAATTATCAGATTTTTATCCCAAACAAACTCGATCTTACTTTTCGAGGCCCGAATCACTGTGCTAAATTTCATCAAAATCGAATTAAAATTGCGGCCGTAGGAGTGTTTACAGACAGACTGACAGACAGTGTGACAGAATGACAGAAGTGATTTTATAATCTGTCCCATGCTATGCTATAGCAATGGGACAGATAGAAATGTACGTTCTATGCTAAAAATGTCACACGCAGGTTGTTCAGGTCCATTTCCAGCCATTCCGGCGCAATTCACAGTTACAATGTGTGTCGCAGCCTGAAATCGCAAACAATTTACTAAAACCACCTATTTTGGTGGCTCAAGGTCATTCAGGGTCATCGACCTTGACTTCAGTAAAAGTTTGTCACCACTGCTTGTTACGATAAGCAGCATGTCTGTATTTATCTGCAACCGTTTTCACGCTACACTAGACAATTGCGGTAAAATAACCACTTTTTAGAGGAATAGCCGTCTTTGACGCCCGCCCGCGCCGGCCTCCTTGAACCTAGGGGGTCGGGACTTGGACTGCTAAAATCTACGTTTAATGCTGAAAATTTCATATACATGTTGCCTTGGTCTATCTCCTGCCATTTCGTCGCAATTCAGTGTTGAAATGTGCGCTGCATTTAAAAATTGCCAAAAATTCACTATAACCCCCTATTGGAAAGTTCAAGGTTGTTCAAGGTCACTGATGTTGATAAATCTAAAAAGCCTGTCACCAGTGCTTGTTATGATAAGCAACATGTGTTCACCTATTTGCAACCGTTTTCACACTAGGAGAGCCAATATGGTCAAAATAACGTCTTTTATAGGGGATACCCTTCTTTGACGCCATCGTTCGATAGAAATCCCCACACCCAGGGGCACGAAATTTTGTCACGATAACTAGAGACCTGGAGACAGCCAATGCTGAAGATTTTGTGATTTTAGCTTGCACCGTTTTGATACAGTGCTAGGGTGTGACGGACGGACAGACAGACAGACAAGACGGACGCCTAGACGATGGCTAAGACGCGCGAAGCATTCTGCTATCGCGCGTTAAAAGTAAAAAATAGTATAAATGTAATAATGAACAATAAGTACCGATACAAAACCTACCGATTACGCTTGTTATTTAGCACTTGCAAATGTTTTTTTCGTAAAACGAGTATTTTGACGCTATTAAAAATTCCCTTTGTTAACATTTATTACATGGATAGCTGTCCCGTTGACAACCTGTCGAGTGTCGAGTTTGATAAATGCCACGATAAGGCCATAGGCCCATGTCGGCGCACTAAAGCCCAAAGCCCACTTACAACAAATCCACAACATTTTTAATGTAACACTATGTTGTAAGCTCTATATCTTGTTAGAGTCTACAACAAATACTGATGTAATTTGATATCGGGCGGAATCGCTAATATCTCGTTAACTTTGTATTCGCATATGACTGATTTAGGTTTAGG
>Ga0209367_1001855_pt1 | contig 27003 bp, 18 predicted proteins | sample WorMetLIZISLAND2_FD_187412 | JGI IMG/M metagenome (GOLD analysis project Ga0209367, IMG submission 187412) | Marine gutless worms symbiont microbial communities from Max Planck institute for Marine Microbiology, Germany - Olavius geniculatus... ... | reverse complement strand
AAATGACGTCTTTTTAAGGGGGGTACCCCTCTTCGACGCCCTCGTTCGAGGGGAACCCCTGCACCCAGTGGCACAAAATTTTGTCACGATAAACTAGAGACCTTGGGGCAGTCCACGGTGAAGATTTTGTGATCCTAGCTTGCACCGTTTTGATACAGCTCACGAGTGTGACGGACGGACGGACGGACGGATGGACGGACGGACGGACGGACGGACGGACGGACGCCCAGACGATGGCAAAGACGCGCGAAGCATTCTGCTTTTGCGCGTAAAAAGTAAATCAGTAATCAGTAATGTAGATTCGCCTGCTAAATACCTATCAGAAGTGACAAAAAGTTGGTAGGTGTTATTGGTATTCAACGCCGATGCTGTTGTTTACAATAACGTTTGAGTGAATGAAGTTGAAAAACAACGATTCATTTGAGTTAAATTCAGTGAATTATGTTCTTTAGTTCGCTTAATTTCCACAATTTGACGAATAGTGAAGCATGGGCAGTGATAAGGTGAATAGAAAACAGTTGCATGTACTTACAAAGTCACTGTGACAGCCTAACACTGTTAGGTGCGATAGTGTATGAGCCCCTAGGTATTCTAGGTATGCAAAAACACTTTGGGGAAAAATGCAATTGCACCGAAGTAATTGCATACACAAATCTAGCCAATCTGGAACAGTGGGAACATAGTTGGCAAACTCGCTCAGTGAGATGTCACGCCAATAGTGTTGACAGTCGCAATGCAGTTACAATGTATTTTTATGTCCTCATATTATGTACAACTTTATCAATAGTAAAGGGAACGCGCACCCTAAGGCTAGCCTAAGTCTAACCAAGACTCGACTGCATTTCTAACCATATTTTTGAGCCTAGATCGTTCTTTGAAACTTTCTTGTGGAAAACATTTGTGATAGCACCCACATTGCACACGGAGCCATTTCCAATACCAATCAGAAACCGTATTCCTGACTATCTCTGGCCCCAACGATAATCCTAAAAGTTACTTTGAGCACAAGACCCATAACCATTTTTAAATATATGATATGAGCTCAATCCAAAATGCCATCTCCTCAGCCATAACCAATCAGCTGCCTAATTAAGCAGCTCTGTACTCATCGGAACAAAGCCGGCTCCCAGCTACTGCAGTTAGGTTTTGTATTAATTATATTAATTAATTATATAACTGTGATCTTATAAGTACTGAATTATCAGCATAAGTCATTAACGAACATGTTATGTTGTTTGTTTGCTTTTCAGGTTGATGTACCCAACAAAATGGGAAAAGCGAAATCAAAGTATGTATTTTGATATAGAATTATTTTTATCAGTCTTTTTATATATATTGGAAAAAAATAGCAAGAGTAGCAATCTGCTGTACCTTTTATTGATTACTTTAAATGGATAGATGCTGAACATCTGTATCTGTCATATTATCTAGATTTTACTAGCTGCTACTGATACCTAAGCTTTGTCACGATCCAGACTGTTATCCATTTGGAGCTGTATTTTTGGATTGGAAGAACCAAAAATTTTGTATTATTTACCACATATACAAGTGAATGAAAAAAATCACTTAATTAGTTTCTAAAACTTTTGATCTAAGAACTTCTTGTTTAAAGGCCAAGTTGCACTGGTTTATGAAACTGTTATGAAGCGCTAGTTGGCTTTATCAAATGCTAATTGTCAATATTCATTAATTTTCTGGTTGCTAGTACATCTTAATACCTTAAAAATAAGGTACAAAGTACTCACTTTTCCCTTTTCACGACTTCGGCCATGTTCGGAACTGTGACGTCATCTGCAGGAGGGTTGCTAACTAGCTTTATTGCCTCGAGGTCAAATGCAGTTTAATTTACGGCCAAATAGCCTCAAAAAAGCCAAATTTGTCATTAGTAGTTAACCCACTAAAAAGCGCAATATTTTGGCACTTTGTTAATTTTACTAACTGCACACCTCTATTAGTAATGAACAAATAAACAATGATGTAATTTCTGATGTCACCTGTGCATTATTATTTGTACAATAAATGCAACATTATTCCGAGTTAAACAGACGTTTTTACTATGGTTTCAATGCGAATATGTTCAATGCTAAAAATTTCATATGCAGCTTCTCCATGTCTATCTCAATTGATTTCGGCGCAGTTTGCTCTTGAAATGTCTCGCAGCTCGAAATCACTGGAAAAAATCCATAAAAACCCCTATTTTGGCGTTCAAGGTCATCCAAGGTCATTGAATTCTGTGGCAGTTGAGAGCCAGCGTACGACTTCCTATTAGTGATTAATAGTAATCTGGGCCCTATCTTGCACCGTTATTGAGATACAGCGACTTATTGGCTAAAAATCACAAATTTTTCCTACCCCCTATCATTTAGCGCCTTCGTTTCGAATAATCCCCCTTTGAATTTGTGTAAAAGCTTTACGGATCTTGAAACTAGAGTTTTCCAGGCAGCCAACGGTAAATATTTGGTGATCCTAGCTTGCACCGTTTTTGACTGATCCACCCATGTGACAGACAGATGGACAGACAGAATTGCGATGGCTAAGACGTGCTAAAGCAGTAGCCGCTTTCGCGCGTAAAAATGCACAGAATAGTCTTCTTAGCTCACAGCTGCTTGATTTGTAAACACCAGTAATAAAACTTACTGTTAATGAACTTTGGAGTACAAAAAACTTTATGTAGAATGTGCATTACTTGATGCTAACACATGCTGCAGAGTTATCGCTGCTCGCTGATAACGGCTGCTGCACGACGACATTCTCATAGTGCATGCATTGGCCACACTTAACGTGGCGAAAAACAGAAGTAGCAGTATTTTTTGACAAAAATTAATTTTTTAATGTTTCTTATCTGTTACATTTTTGCTAATTTTTTAAACAAATGTTTTGTTTTTTAAATTGCAAAGGTTTAATTAGATGCTATCTTCTCACAAAAATATGGGATTTTTGATGATGTTATAATAATATCAACACTACAGGGTGGGGCAAAAAAGTAGCCCCCTAAAGTTTTTTGCTGTTTTCTCAGCAGTTGTTTGTTTTTGAATCTGAGATTTTACATGATTATGTATTGAAAGGTCCTACATTTAACTGCCAAGTGAAATGTGATTCTGTTGGAAAATGATGAAGTTATAGACTTTTTAACATGACTGCATGACTGTTTAGCTAAAAATACTACTTCAAAAACCAGTTACCACATTACTGCCAATGATGTAACTTAACGTTTTGATCAAGAGTAATTTATTTTGTTTAGAAATTATTATTAAATTATTGTTGCTTTAAAGCAATCGCCAGCTGCCCACTGGATACATCTTACTGCAGGACGGCACGTCAGCGCGCAACGCCGCACAGCGCACAGAACTGGCTGTGGGCCAGCTGTCCAGATTTCATCACAAAAGACCAATGGCTTCCGTATTCGCCGAATATATACACCAATGGACTATCATGTGTGGGCTGCAATGTTGGAGGCTTACCAAGTTACCACAAGCTTAAAACAAAGCCGAAAACAATCGCTGAACTCAAGGAATTGCTTCAGGTTATCTGGGGCAACCTATCACAAGGACCGATCAACAAGACGGTGAAAGACTTCTCAAATTAAGCGACTGAAGTCTTGTGTTGGAGCTTGGCATCTGATCATTATTTAACTGTGTTGTTTCAACAATGTTAATTAATTGGTGTTGTAGCCGGAACATTTTTTGAATGCTGAAAAATCCGTAGGCAGTCATGTTAAAAAGTCTGTAATTTTGTCATTTTTCAACAGAATCACATTTTACTTGGCAGTTAGATGTAGAACTTTTTAGTAAATAAATCTGTAAAATTTCAAATTAAAATTTCCAAATGGTTGCTGAGAAAAACAGCAAAAAACTTACAGCAAAAAACTTTAGGCCTAAGTGGTTTTTTCTCCACCCTGTACATACTGTACACAGTGATAAGTGAATCAGGAAAACAAATTTTGCATGTATTTTTTTAGTAAATTGTCCATGTTAAATTTATTAAAGTTATTCAGGAAATACTGTTTCTTGGACACAGTGTATAGTATACATGTATACATGATTAGTCTGTTAAATATGAGTGATAGTTTTTTCTTCTGATAGTTGTTAGTCAAGCATATATTGTTTTTTGTGTGAGCAGATTAATCCTCGTTTTGATGGAAAGTTTATCTGGAAGTGGGCATACATTTGCCGCAAGTCGATTGCGACTTGGAGATAAACTGGAGTTGTTCCGACTTGATCCGTGGGGTATGCATCCTGAACTGTTGTTCAGTTACCTTGGTTCTGGTGTTCTGCTTTTTATGCGCGACAGCTATGCTTCGCGCGTTTTATCCATGGCCTTGGCGTCTGTGTGTGTGTGTGTGTCTGTCCGTTACACACTGCAGCCCTATCAAAACGGTGCAAGCTAGGATCACAAAATCTCCACCGTGGTATATCACAAGGACTCTAGTTTTTTGTGACAAAATTTTGTGTCTTTGAGCGAGGGGTTTCCCCTCGAACAAGGGCATCAAAGAGGGGTACCCCCTAGAAAGACATTATTTTGCCGCTATTTGTTTGTTTAGTGTGAAAGAGGTTGCAGATTGGTCCAGAGATACTGCTTAACATAACAAGCACTTGTGACGGGCTTTTCAGATGTATCAACGTGGATGACCTTTAATAACCTTGAACTTCCAAAACTAGGTGGTTTTAGTGAATCTTTTGCAATTTTTGGCTGCAGCACACATTTCAAGAGTGAATTGTGACAAAATGGCTAAAGATAGACCCAGACAACCTGCATATGAAATTTTCAGCATCGAACATAGATTTTAGCAGTCCAAGTCCCGACCCTCTAGGTTTAACGTTTAAGGAGGCCTGCACAGGCAGGCATCAAAGAGGGTACCGTCCTCAAAGGTGGTTATTTTACCACTATTGGCTCGTCTAGCGTGAAACAGTTGCAGATATGTACAGACATGCTGTTAACCATAACAAGCACTAGTGACAAGCTTTTGAATGGTGTCAAAAACGATGACCTTGAACTCCCCAAAATGGGTTTTTATGTGTTTTGCAATTTTGCAGCTCACATTTTGAGAGTGACTTTCGCTGAAATGGCTGGAGATAGACCTGGACAAGCTGCATATGAAGTTTTTAGCATAAAACACAACAATTTAAGTTTCAGTCTCCTAAATTCAAGAAGTCTTCTGCATGGAGGCTTCAGATTTGGTTACTTCTTGAAGACACATAGTTATTTTATTGCACGCTGTAGACTGATTTCCCAAGTGGTAGGACTGCTGCTGTCGCGCGTTACGTGAGCTTTGCTCAGGTTACTTGTAGTGTTTTGCTGGTACATAATGCCAGGTTCAAATTTGTTATTGCAGTAAAGCATTGTAATTTACCAATATTATAATAATACTAAGTAGTTGTATAATTAGAATCACTCATTGAGTTATAATCTCTGCTGAGGAATGAGTTTTATTTTTCGCTGTCTGTAGGAATAGAAAGAATAACATAGAGTCTTATGAAAAGATTTCTTGATCTGGATCTGCCACTCCTCAAAATTACATGAAAATTGGTTTATCAGCTTTTGCTTAATGTATGCAGACAAACGGACAGACTTGCAAGTTACGTAACATCTGTCTTTGAACGAAGTGATACCATAAGATATGTCCTTCAGTGTTTTAATTCTGTTTGCTGGATGACAGTCTGTAAAAGTATTGACACTGTTGATACAGCATACAGGTGGTTATTTTTGGTTATACGGTGATAAAATACATACAAATGTTGATTTACAATTATAATGTCAATTTTATTAATTATATTTGCCACACCGCTTCTATTGTGTCTGTGGCATTAACTGAAACTTCTGAAGTACTTCATAGTTTTATAACGGTTGTTGTGAAATTATGTACAATGTTTGATGGCTATGTGTTGCAGTGCAACAGTTTGTCATTTATCGTGAGAAGAAGAAAATAAAGTCGATTAAAGATAAAAGTTGAACTGAGATGATGGCTGAAAAAGTGACTTTGGATCCTGTGTTATTAATAATGTGTGCACTATATTGTTATTTCCTGTGGAATCTAGTGTTGACACTAATTCTTGTTGTTTGATTACAGTTTTCATTTATTTGTTGTGTAGTTGCTGTTCGTAATGTAGGTGGAAACAGTTATTGACAAATACCTTTCTTTAGGCCCCTACATTACGTTTTGTTTAACTTTGTTTAACCAGTCGCTTTTTAGTTCTTCCAGTTTACACTAGTGCTCTAAAAGTAAGCCTTCAGAAATAATTGTTGTACCGGAACTTTTTGCAAGCTCAGTTGGTTGTGGCTTTTTCGATGCTTTGCAGGTTATTCCTGGCTGATTTCAATGGCACAGCCAAAGGGGGCCCAGCCAAGGGAGGGAGTGGAAGGGAGACAAGGCCACCCATTTGAAATTTCTGGCTACGCCACTGGCTGATTTGCCATCTGGTTTTTTCACCCCCTGGCTTGGTCCGTGTTGCACATTGGATGTTTTGCCCCACCCCAACTGTCCAACCAAAAATTGCTGTAAACTGTCAACACTTGCAGTGCCTGCGTTAAAGCCAAATTGCAAACTGCCGATGGTATTTACGATTGAGCAATGTACTGTTTCTCGCTTTAGTGCTAGTTTATATTAGTCTATGACATGCGACAGGGTGGTGAGGGGGGCGATCGTCTAACATAGGGCCTATGGGGGCTACAAAGCGAAGGGCGAATCATCCTGGGGGCAAAGTATCCAATGGGTGAACTGGAAAAGGAGCGAAAAAACCAGGAACCAGTACTTTTCACTGAACAGTATAAATTTTACTTTGATTTTGATTAAAAGTCTTTTATGCAAGAACGTGTAAAATGTTGCTTTATATGGCTTTATAACACAATCAGACGAAGGCTTAAAGCGCCGAAAAAAATTAGTATGAGCTGCCAGGCAACGGTGACACACCACAACGCATATGGGTTTCTTTGCTCTCGTGTCATCTGCCAGCGTCACTCGGCCGTCGGCGGCTTCGTTCTGTGTTTGCGTTGAGACAATAATGTTGAGCGAGTTCCATGACGCGCTGACCATGGCGGCTGACATCTGTCGACGGTGGGTGAAATATGGTGGCAATTTGTTGATGATTGCTGGCGTCAGACGGTCGCAAGCAGCCGCGCGCTGCAGCTTACTGTATGCACGGACGTCTACAGCGTATCATTGGCGTAGACAGCGGGGGAGAGGGTGGGAAGGGAAGACAGGGGCCCAGCCCCCCACTGCTTAATGGCTGGGTACTTTTTGTTACAGATAGATAATCGAGACTTTCAAGTTTCACGTGGTCTGTCCTGCACTAAATTTGGTCACTTGATATCTAAAGAAACTACCGGCAATTGAAATTGCGCCACCATATCTCACATTAAGGCTATAATGTGCCAAATTCGATTTTGGCTGGGGCTCCGCCTTAGACCCCATTGGGGGAGCGCCGTTGTCCTAACCCCTAGCTGGATTTAGAGGTCTTACTTTTAAGGGTAGGGAGGACAGCGGAAAGGGGAAAAGGCGAAGGGAGGAGGTGAGGTGAAGGAAGGGTAGGAAAAAAGGCGACAGGAAGAAGGGGAGAAATGGTAGGGTAAGGAAAGAAAGATAGAAAAAGAAAAGTGAGACAAATGCTTACGTCACTGCCTGCAGCGTAAATAAACATTGAAACAAAATGCTTTATCATAAAAGTGGGGTAGTTCTCAGCCCTTTAGGGGGTAGGAAAGTTGGTAAAATTTAGTATTCAAATTGTGCCAACTTTTTCTCTAGCTTGCTGCGAAATTTTTACGCGCGAAAGCAGCTAGACTGCTTTAGCGCGTCTTAGCCATCGCAATTCTGTTCGTCCGCCTGTCTGTCTGTCACACGGGTGGATCAGTCATAACCGGTGCAAGCTAATGTCACCAAATCTTCACCATCGGCTGCCTGGAAGACTGGCTTCAGGAACCGCAAAGCTTTTACATAAATTCGGAGGGGATAACGCTGAACGAGGGCACTAAATGAGAGGGGGTAGGAAATATTGGCGATTTTTAGCCAGTAAGTCGCTGAATCTCAATAGCGGTGCGAGATAGGGTCCTGGCTCAAGTTACTATTAATCACCAATAAGAAGTCGTACACTGGCTCTCGATTACCACCGAATTCAATGACCTTGGATGACCTTGAACGCCAAAATAAGGGGTTTTTGATTTTTTTTTGTCGATTTCGGGCTGCGGGACACATTTCAAGAGCGAATTGTGCTGAAATCAATTGAGATGGACATGGAAAAGCTGCATACGAAATTTTCAGCATTAAATGTAGATTTTGACGGTCTAAGTCCCGATTTTCTACGTTCAAGGAAACCTGCGCACGAGGGCATCAAAGAGCGGTACCCCCGTAAAAGTCGTTTTTTTGCCGTTGTTGGCCAGTCTTTCATGATAACGGTTGCAGATAGGCATGGACATGCTGCTTATCACAACCAGCACGAGTGACGAGCTTTTCAGTCGTACCAACATCGATGACTTTGAAAGACTCTGAACTTCCAAAATAAGGGTTTTTTTATTGATATTTGCTATCTTTGGCTGCAGCGCACACTCTTGAGAATGAACTGCGACGAAATGGCTGGAGACAGACTGACTGTTTGCGAACAGTAACTGCTATATGCTTTCGCGCGTCTCGTGAGCATTAGCTCAAATTTTCTGTTTTTTTTTTTCAGGCGATGTTCCAAAATCGACAGCGGCTCCATCTTCGCCCGTAGCCCTACTGAGAGAAGCATAGCGCTCAAACCCTTTGCTGATTTGAGGAAAAGGACTTGACGCTGGCAATGAAACGGGAGAATGGGAAGAAAATGAAAAGGAGAAAAAGTAGGCTTATATATCAGTCGTTCAAGGGGGATATACGCCCTGATTTGCATGCGAGAAAAACGATAACGAAAAACGACGGCGCCGACGACTATGATTTTGTGGCGTGGCCTAAGCAAGCAGGAAGCTGTCTGTCGGTCAGTTGACAGACTGTTGCCGCAGCGACCGAAAATCAGCTTGCATTTCGTGACGACCAACCGCAGACTGATAAAACCTGCTGAAGTGCTGTTCAAATACCCAGGAGATGGATATCATTATTAACGTTAGCGCCTCAGTGGTCAGCGACCGCCACATCTTTTTTATGCGCAGAAAATATAACCCATGCACACTATTAATTAAGCCTGATTTAATTACTGTCCGCAGAAGCAACGACAGTAGGCCCTATTGTTTTCAGCGCTGTCGCATGTAATGCTATAGCGCGTGTATGCCATCGAACTTCCGTCCTTCCGTCTGTCTGTACGTCACACGGATGGATCAGTCAACAAAAGCCCATATGTCGCTAGAAAAAGCCGACCGTACCGCCTACTTCCGAAGCCCAGCGTTCGACTTCCAATCACAGAGAAAAAGCGATTTCTCAGAGGTGACACAGTTCCATGCACGCTATGTTAACGAAACGCTCTCTCCAAAGCTACAATTAACACTAGTATAACACACGTCGCGCGGTGACACGCGGTCGTCTCGCCAGGCGAATTGCGACATAAACAGGTATAGTCGTAAATAACCAACACAAATATCGGACGCAGGTTTTGCAAATTTTTCTCACAACAAAAACGTTTTGCTAGTGAAGACGCGCTACAGTGCATTGAGTTCCTGTTGAAGTACTGATCTTCAAGGTCATTCAAGGTCAGTGATTTTCATGTTGTTTGAAAGCTAATATGCGACTTTCTCTTAATGCTCAATAGCAACCTAAACTCTATCTCGCACCGTGTAGCCGCAACAGCGCGTAACGGTCTTCAAGGTCATCTAAGGTCAATGCTTTCTATCTCATTTGACATGGCGTATGCCACTTCTTACTATAGTGATTGATGTTAACCTTGGTTTTATCGCTCACCGTTTCCGCGATACGGCCACTTATAGCTTGAAACTTTCCATTGAAAGTTGCGGCCAAACCGCTGCAGATGGAGACAATGGTTACTATTGATAGCCTGTAGGAAGTCGCTAGCGCTCTATCCGACGGTATGATCTCAGACTTCCTACGACTTACCGTTTAGCTACAATACCCCACGCTTTGCATACCACGGCTCATATTTTGACCCTTCAAGGTCATCCAAGGTCAATGATTTTCATGTAATCTGAAAAAGTGTTTGCCACTTCCTATTAGTGATTAATAGCAATCTTGGCCCTGTCTCTCATCGTTTGCGAAATATGTCGGTTTTTCATTGAATTTCCCATTCCCCTTCTGTTTAACTCCCATTTGAAAATGTTCCCTTTGCAATAAATAGCTGAAATTTTGCACGCTTGAGTTTAAGGTCACATGGCTAATTACTTGTGTAATAAGTTTTCTTTTACGATTTACCATTTAGCCACAATACATCCGTTACAGACAACGGATGGACAGATAGACGAACGACAACCATGCCAATAGCTTGACCGTTACTTAAGTACGGTCGGCTAAAATCGGTGCAAGCTGGGATGACTAAATTTTTACTATCGGCTCCCTGAAAGACTGTAGTTTTAGTTTAAAGTTTTCCATAAAGTCAAAAGGGGTCACTTCGAGTGAGGGCGCTAAACGAGAGAAGGTAGGAAAAATTTGCAACTTTTAGCCAGTAAGTCGCCGTAGCTTATCTGACAAGTATCTCACAAACGGTGCGAGATAGGGCCAAGGTTGCTAGTATTAATCACTAATAGGAAGTGAACACACGCTTTTGATTGGCACTGAAAGCAATGATTTTGGATGACTTTGGATGACCTTGAACACCAATATAAAGGTTTTATTTGGGCTGCAACACACATTTTAAGAGCAAATTGCGCTGAAATCACTACAGTTAGACCAAGACAAAGGAGTGTCACTTTTTGGACCATTCGGTGCACAGGGCAGTAACTGGGCCTACAGAGTGAGTCAAAATAGTCACTCTCCAGCTTTTGTTTATATCGTTACGAAATATTGACTGATTTTCGAAATTCTTACGCTGCCACATTATATGGAAAATTCACAATAAAGTACGTGATTATTTGGGCCATATTCCGCCACATCTCAGCTACTGCGTCGCTACTCATACTCGCCATCATAGCTTGTACAATATGCATTTTCAAAAATAACTATAATAAAAATTTCAAATGAATACGTGATAAGGGGCGTGTTGGCTGCAGCCCGCTGCACTAAAATGGGCCCATTATGCCTAGAATATAATTTTACCTCACAGAGTTCGCTGGCGTCAACGCACGCTGATTGGTCGGTTATCGCTGACATCGCAGCAGATGTTGCGCGTATCGCTCAGAGGCGATAATCGAAGACACGAGTATAGCGGCCCATAGGTCTTGGAACATCGAATTAGATGAAATGAGCTCAGCTGTGACTGGAATGTTGTGTGTGGTGGATGACGAGACAGTCGAGTAGTATTCAGCGTACGTCAGTCATCGTAGTCGTAATTTTACGGCTGAAGTCACCGAGATCGTCAGCAAGCAACTCGCGATTGTTGTGATCGACAGACGCAGAGGCCAGGCGCCACGGAGCATGATCGAATTGAAATAACAGAAGTAGGTCTATCACTTGTGTCTTGTGCATCATTTGCTCTTAAACGTGCACTGATAGTCCTTGAATCTCGACGCGCCTGGAAGACAAAAATAGTCGTTGTCTTCGTCTTGAAACAAAAATTTCGGTTTTGGTTTTGATCTTGTGGTTCTTATCTTGATCTTGGAAAAAGTCTTGTTTACAAAACGTAACGTTTTAACCGATGCAAGAAGTGCAGACAGTCAATCTAAATGGTTTATTTAATCACTAGTGAAGCAAATTATCAGCTATGGGAACTTATCGGCAGGGGTATATTTTTATACTTAAAAACAGCTTGCCCTTTAATTGTCAGTAAAGATTAATTAAACGAAAAAATAACCATAACAAAAAGGCGTTTGCTAATTCTAACGTATTTTTTCTGGCATACAGGGGCCTACACTTGCCCCTTTTTTCACAAAATACGCTACTGCTGGTTTGAATTCGCATTTTATTATTTTAATCTTACGATGGCTCACGTGGTGGTAGTCACGAGTGTGCAATGATGGAGACGACGATGTTGGTAAGAGACGCCACTAGAAGCTCGACGTTTAGCGTCAAGCATCTGCTGATGGACCTACAGCAGCAACAGCAGCAGGACCACCAGCATGTTGATGACACCGAGGTCTCACAGGCGACTGAAGTTCTGACTTTCGCCACCCACGACGATCCACTGATGCTCGTCGGCATCCCGCCAGGTGCCTGCCTGTATTATTACTAGGGTTAATATACGAAAATATTACGAATTTCTGAAAACTGTTAACTGTTAATTTTCGCGTTGGCCACGATTTGTCGTGAATCATGGTAGCGCAGAGTCTGTAGTTTCTGCAGTTGTGTAACCAAATGTCAAGCGGCTGGACAAGGAGTTTTCTCTCGAACGAAGGCGTCAAGTTTCCCGCTAAGAAATCGTTATTTCAGCGCTATTAACTCGTCTCGCGTGAGAACGGTTGCAGATAGACATAAACTTGCTGCGCTGCTGAGGAGCTTTTCGGAGATACTAACACAGATGCCTGCACTGATTTCCGATGTGGCAGCACTGTCGCCCGTTTTATAAGCATTCGCCCAGATTTCTTGTACGAGCACAATGTGAGCGTAAACTGAAGCCGTGAATTTGCCGTGATTTCGGCGATTTTTCCAAACTATGCCGCGATTTCGTAACTGTTTACCTTGATTTTTTCTGCAGGCTTAATGGTCGGCTGCGAAGAAATGGTGATGGGAACTGCGAGCCCAGTGCGACACGGTGTTAATTACTCAGACATGCCGGACGTGGTGCAGACTTCTACCTTTACAGCCAACTGTTACGACCAACAAGACAACCTGTACGCTCGCTGGCTACAGTCTAACGCTTCGTTCGACTTCCCAGGTCTCTCTTATACTCAACTCATGTGTGCACTGCTTCTCTGAATTGCAAAGTAAATTGGCACTACATAGAGTTTTTTCTGCATGCACCTCTGCGAGAATAATATTGTAATTACTGCAGGCCTAAGTCAACATTGCAAATACGAACGTAGATCATTGTTAAACCATGGTGTGGACTGCGGAACATACGTAGCCTAATATACATCGATCATTGCGGTAAAGAATGAAGTTGAACAATGAACCCTTACTTGAGCAATGTGTTCAACATGACCGCTCGTTACTGCTGTGTTTGAGGATAATACTTTCCAAAACTGTCCGAATCAGAAGAGCTAAATTCCAAAACCCGGTCATGAGCATTTTTTATTTTGTTGAGAAATCAGTTAAATTTCATAACCCGGTCATTCATCTGTCATTTGCTGCATAAAAAATTAAAAAAATGGTCAGGACCGGTTTTTGGAATTTAGCTCTTATCGTTGCTTAATCTATGTTAAGCGTGAAATGTCCCACTTACTATGTGCCCCCGTGCATATGCTGCATATATTTTGTTGTCGTTGGTTTAACAGTAAATTTCTGATTGTAAACTGTTTTAACTAGTTTTCGGAACTGTCGCTGCTGCCGCTAAGGCCTCGTTCTACAACCAACCGTCAAGTTAGCGGTCCCAGACCACCAAGGTTCCACGCCGCCGCCGCTGCCACTGATAAACTAGCAGTTTTGCCGGTTTAGCAAAAAAAAAATAAACAATGTGTTCTTTTCACACTGCTGCAAGCAGAGCCTCCAGCGCGCGTGTCTTTGTCAGTCGTCAGTTTTGCAGTGTATTTTAGAAGGTTGGTGCTTCTGGGTTTCAAAAATTACTACCAATAACAGACGTCTCTAAGCTAGCCGCTAAGGCTTAGCTGTTCAACCACGTCTAGCTTAACGGCTGGCTTAGCGATTTAAACGCTAAGCCAGCCGTTAAGGCTTCAGACCAGCTGTTATGCCTTTGCAAACGGTTTCGGCTATTTCGGCACAGCTATTTCTATAGCTTCGACCCTGCATTTTCTGCTGCCATAATTTTAAAAATAAATTCGATCTAAATTAATTTGGCTATTTTTACTGTGATTTGATTGGAGGTCACTTCTACTGCGAGTCGACGCTTCAGCTGCCAGTGCCGGCATCACTGCAGGAATACGTAGGACTAACTGCTGAACCATCCGACGACTGCGCGCTGTCACGTGGCGAACTCAGTGATGAGCTTCAGTCTCAGCAGCCGGCGTTGCATCATCATGTTCAGCAGCAGCAGCAGCAACAGAGAGTCGCCGTCTCCGAGCATCTAAACAGAAGTTTGAACTCTGAATGCTTTCTATAGTTGACTAAGCGTAACTAAATGAACACTAAAATTTTCTAAGATGGAAATACTAAGGCATCGGCATAATAAACTATTGTAGACCCTATACTTAAATGATACTGTCGTTCACTGCAAAATGTGTGCACAGATTACTAGCAGTAATGACATTTTGTTTTGTGATTATGTTTACACCCTTCTCACTGTTACTGCTTAGTTGTCTGATGCAAATTTTTTTATCTATTAATGCAAGATTAATTTTAAAATATTGTGATGTGACTTGTCTCAACACTGCAGGTCAAATTTTTACAGGACTGTATAGCTTGTAAAATGTTCTGCTCCAACAATAATAGGCTCATTGCCCAAAGTTCACTTTGGAGCAGCAAGCTGACTTGGACTACTTCTGAAAAAAATAACAATCAACAACTAGACTGCCAAACCTTGCTTAAGGCTAAGTACTGCCCATGGATAGCCATAGTATTACCATACCATGCACGAAAAACGTACAAAAAATCCTTGCAACTCTGACCTTTGATCTATCACCTTGATATTCACTAGGCTTCTAAAGGTTGTCAAGGTACATGTTTTTGCAAAATTTCATCAAGATAAATGCAGCGGTTCATGAATTATCGTGTTAACAGTGAAAAAACTTAGCGAAGATGCTGAAAAAGTGCTGCAGTTGGCAGTAATGACAAGCAATTTAAGCAAAGCTCACGTGACGCGCGATAGCAGCGGTCTTGCTACCTGGGCAATCGTGTACAGCATGCAATAAAATAATAAGGCGTTTTAAAAGAGTACCCAAATTTGAGGCCTCCGTACGGAAGACTTCTTGAATTTAAGAAGTCGAAATTTAGATTGTTAAAAATGGACGTTCTATGCTAAAAATTTCATAGGCCTACCGTCTACGCAGGTTGTTCAGGTTTATCTCCAGCCATTTCGGCGCAATTTACTCTTGAAATGTGCACCGCAGCCGAAAATTGCAAAAAATACACTAAAATCCCTTATAGTTTAAGGTTCAAGGTCATTTAAGGTCATTAAAGGTCATCGATGTTGATACCATTCAAGAGTTCGTCATTAGTACTTGTTATGATAAACAGCATGTCTGTGCATATCTGCAACTGTTTTCAAGCTAGTCGTGCTAATAGCGGTAAAATAACCACTTCGTCGCAATTCGTTCTTGAAATGTGCGCTGCAGCCAAAATTGCGAAAAATTCACTAAAACCCTTTGTGGGTTCAAGGTCGTTTAAGGTCATCGGTGTTAATAAATCTAAAAAGCCAGTTGCCAGTGCTTGTTATAATAAGCAGCCTGTATGTACCTATCTGCAGTCGTTTTCACGCTACAGAAGCTGTTTTGTCGCCCGTGTTCTTGAACTTAGGGAGCCGGGACTTGGGCTGCTAAAGTCTACGTTAAATGCTGAAAATTTCACATTACAGGTTGTCTAGATTTATCTCTAGCCATTTCGGCGCAATTCATTCTTAAAATGTGTGTCGCAGCCCGAAATCACGAAAAATTTACGAAAACTCCCTGATTTGGGGGTTCAAGGTCGTTCAAGATCATCGATGTTGATAACATTAAAAAGCCCGTGATCAGTGCTTGTTATGATAAGCAACATGTCTGTACCTATCTGCAATCGTTTTTACACTAGAAAAGCCAATAGCGGCAAAATAACATTTTTTAAGGAAGGTACTTTTTTGACGCCCGCGTTCGAGAGGAACCCCTTCACCCAGGGGCACGAAATTTCGTCACGATAAACTAGAGTCCTTGGGGCAGCCTACAGTAAAGAGTTTGTGATCCTAACTTGCACCGTTTTGATATAACACAACAGTGTGACGGACAGACGGACAGACGCCCAGGCCATGGCTAAGACGTGCGAAGCATTCTGCTGTCGCGCGTAAAAAGCATTATATACACCAGCTGACTAAACCCAGCTGTTGTTTTTTCGTTAGACTGAACGAGTTAATAATTGTGTGATTAGGCGCCGTACTGCATACACCGTCCGTCAAACTCGAGCACAGATCGGCCACCCGGGACAACGTACAACATGACAGAGACTCGATGAACCTCGGCTTTTATCCCACGACCACTAAAGTGCCCGACACGACCAGCTCTAGCCCTGTCGGCATTCTAAATACGCTCAACGTGAAGATAGGTACGTCTTCGGTGATCGGCAGGACTTTGGCGCCCAACGTTGCTCCTGCTCCGGCTTGCAAGAAGAAGAAGCGTCGCGTGCTGTTCTCCAAGGCGCAGACGTACGAGCTGGAAAGACGCTTTCGACAGCAGCGCTACCTATCGGCGCCAGAGCGCGAACATCTCGCCAGTATTCTTCGTCTTACGCCAACTCAGGTAAACGCAGGCGCCGAACAGGTAGGCACTCAGTTGCTTTTTTGACGTCCAGTGACTGACCTTGATGTTTTGTTTTTTGAGGTAAAAATTGGCACACCAGTTATATACACCGTGGTCCATAAAACGTGCCACTTTTATTTTTTGAATAGCTTCGTGAAACATTGGCCGATATTAATAATTTTTGGCACGCTACATCAGAAAAAAAAACTTCATGCAAATGACTATAGTTTAGACAACCTTGCTTTAATACTGTCGATACACTACCTTGTGAAATTCAGAAGTCGTAGTTTGCCATTTACAACAATGAATTCATACTAGATAGTGCACGCGTCTGCTCAGAAATAATTAACTAAAAAGTGACAAACACGATTGGCAATTATTGTATCTCAAAAAGTCACACGTGTTACATCACATCCTTCTTATTATCTCCGCCAAGGAGGTTTTGTTTTTGCCAGTTTTTGTTTGTCTGTCTGTGTGTGAGCAAGATAACTCAAAAAGTTATGGACGGATCTTTATGAAATTTTGAGAGAATGTCGGGCATGGCATAAACTACCAGTGATTAAATTTTTTGGGGGTGATACGGCAAGAATCCTGGATTCTGGATCACTTTGAAATTTTCGTTACCATTGCGTTAAAGGGGAAAGGGGGAATAAGGGAACCGCTGGCAAAGCGAAGATGGTGACGCCACCTGGCGAATAGCTTTGCCTTGGCGGAGGTACCTGCGCTCTCCGAGTGTTTTCTCTAGTTACAGCATGTGCTCAAAATGTTCTCCTCCAGCGCGAATGCAAGCGGCAAACGTTAACACCACTCACAAACAGCAGGCTCAACAACCTGCATTTTACAAGGCAGTGTAGCGACAGTATTAAAGTGAGGTGGCCAACAGTATGGTCGTTTGCGTCGAGTTTCTTCTTGATGTTGCTTGCCAATAATTATTCAAATCGGCCACTGCTGCACGGAGCTATTCAAAAAATAAAAGTGGCACGCTTTTTATGTATAATTGTCTAGTGGCGTTGTCATAGGGGCAGTTAAGCATTGTTTCCCCCTTAATTATGGCCTGTTGGATAACTATCTTCCTGTAAAAACATTTTCTTTAAAAAGTACAAAATTTGAGGCGAAAAGTTTTCGTTTTCGGAGAATATAAAGGCAAAATTTAGACACCTAAATCTTTACTGTCGGAAGTTTGCAGCTGTCTGTTGGAAATTTGCAATTTTTTGCTCCCCCCATCTTAGAATAGCTTTGCTGTTATCTAAATCGATTGATTTTCATTCTTACCCAGTCCATCTCTTTTGGCCGACCGTACTAACAAGCTTGTGTCTGTCTGTAACGCATGTATTGTAACTAAACGGTACGTGGTAGGTAGTCGGCTACGGTACCGTTGCAGGGCGATAACGAGTTCCTGTAGGCTGTCAATAGTAGCCATGTCTCTATCTGCAGCGATTTGGACGCGGTTTTGAACGCAGCATACCCCAGCGTTGATTGTAGCGTTTGATAGCAAGGTTAACAAAGTGTGCAGTCACCTTTTTTCTCTCCACGACCGAAAGTCGGACGCTGGCCTCGGACATAGGCGATACAATCTGACCCACTCTAGCAACAGCTGGGTTTCTTGTCTTTTTTGCGCGCTCAATATGCTTCCAAAATGCATTATAGCTTTAAGATTTTTTGTTTTGCTTTCAGGTAAAAATTTGGTTCCAGAATCACCGTTACAAGCTGAAGAAGGCGCGTCAGGAGATAGGGATGGCGGATCTAGGCGGTAGCGCGGCTAATCTGCTGCACGTGGTAGCTCCACCGTCCACTAGCACATCCACACGACGAGTATCTGTTCCAGTGCTGGTACGTGACAGCAACCCATGCGGCGTGGCACCACAGCAGCAGCAGCAGCAGCAGCAGCAGCAGCAGGTGTCACAGCAGACCAGCCGCACCACGCCGTGGTCCAGTGTTTCCTGCCAACGGTGGGTAATACGTGTAAAGTTGATCGTGTTCCCATTCCTTTTTCTGTTGTTACTGATAGCAGAAGAACTGATGTAGATGGAAATAGTAGGCGCGTACAGGCTAAGATTATTCAGTCCATTACACACGTTAAATGGATTATAGTCCAAGAAATAGTGAGGAAAAAGATTTCGTAAAAAGTGTGATTTGAGTCACTGACAGAAAACGTAGATAATGACTTGGCAAATGTCACATCGACCGGCAGATCGAACAGTAATCAATTTCCAAAGCCTCCAATAAATACTGGTACCAGTACGTATTACCAAACATATGATTAAGAATCCAACGCGCGGTTACAATCGTGCTGTATAGCTGACTATACTGTTTAGAAGTTGTCCAGGTTGAGCTATAGCTCTATGCTAATAATTACCTCCGCGAAGGAGGGTAACTTATGTGAACAACTGAACATCCCGCCTTTATCTGTCTCTGTTAACAGGATTACACAAAAAGTTGTGGGCGAATTTGGTTAAAATTTTCTGACTTGGCCCAACTTAGGAGCAGTTAGATTTTGGTGGAGATCCCGTCTGGATCCAGGATAGGATTGAACAAATCTTTAGTTTCTTTACCATTGCCAGACAGAGCAAACCTCTGCCGAATATGGTGTTGCCACGTGGGAGCACAACGCAAAATCACTGTCATAACGTAGGCGGAAGTTTGCTCTATATGAGTGTCCTTCTGTTAATCCGTGCTATTGTCCGTGGTACAGACAGGGACGTCAATGTGGAGTGACGACGTACGGTATGTCGTCTGCCGGCACCGCGGTCACCTATTACCAGTCGTCGTACGCCGCCAGTGCGGACCCTCAGTCGCCTGCGGCCGCCGCCGATGCTGTACGCCAGACAACGTGCGCGATGGCGTCGAATTCACTCGGGGTCAGTGGAAGCTCTAGCATCACCACGCTGCCAACAGCAGCGGCTGCCTTGGCGAACTCGTTCAACTGCGCTCCGACTGGCTCAATATCCACTGATCATCCCGGTGCCAAGAGCTACGGACAGTCACGCTGGTGGTAGATGCCACTGCCTCTGACGTCATGGGTATGGCACGGGACTGGAAAATTGTCTGAAAGACAACTAAATCCTTAAAAGCCTCACCCGTTCAAATTTTGCGTTTTTATTTGTTGCGCATTTTCATACAGATCGTATTTAATTTTGTAGTTAAATTGTAATTTTTGAGTTTTGACGTGATCAGTGATCACGTCGTCCACTCAGTGGTGTATGGTATGTTCTTCATCGATTGCATCTAGCCTAAGCCTAATTTTGTATTCTCTCTTCCTCTGTATACTAAACAACAGAGAAAAAACTATCAAAAAATTCAAGGATTACTTTTTAAAATGTCCGAAAATCTAGATATTTTCCTGGCACCTTTGGGCGAGCTATGGCCACAACGACTTGGGCCATAGGCCTACAACACTTACTGCAGTACTTGCTGTTTACACAGATTTCACGGTATTTAATTTCCACCAGATTATACGTTGAAATTAATTTACTCAGAAAACTGCTTTGAGACAAAAGTTTGTGACACATGATCCGGCTGTGATCACCTGGGCCTATGTCCTGGTATCCCACTAGGGCAGACTTTCCACCCCACCCCTCGCTTTCCCACTGCGGCCATAGCACTATTCAAAGCGTGCCGCCGTCCCGGATGAACGCCAGGCTTCGGCAAAATTCTTTTCAAGCGTTTTATTAATGTCTCATTTCATGTAGCCAGCTTTGCAATTTTAGTCTGGTTTAAAGCTTGCAAACCATTGGTCATTTTCTGCAAGTAGTTGTTTCTTGGTTGAGCTAAGATTGCCTGTTTGTTTAATAGACTGGTTTAATTATTTATTTATTCACTGTTTACCATTTAAAAATGAACCCAAATATTGTCTATAAATCTGATGAAGCTTCATAGCAAAAGTGATGAAACTGCAGCGTATTAACGTAATTTTATACACTGAGCACTTCTGGAATATCTGTTTAAGGACAATGATTAGAACTGCTGTCCTATTTGAAGACTTGAAGAATGCAGAACAGCAGATAAATCCCACAAAACTCCTGCAGATAGATCAACATTCCTACATTACACCATTACATCTTCCTTTTCATTAATTCCTGATACATATTGAAGAACTATACGCTGGCTGAGCCTGGCTCAAGCTCAAAGTTTAAAATAATTTTTGTAACATGTATAAAAAAATAACTCAAACCAGTTGACAGCTATCATTCAAAGTCTGCGCATTCTGGCTGACACTACTACTGATCTTGTTACTTGTGAACTCACAAGACAACCTACTTGAACCAAGTCATGCTGACTGACACATTACAATGCATTGAAAGACAGACAACAGTCAAATAACAGTGACAACAGTACAGTCAGTAAAGAATGCATGATTCAAGCACTAGACGCAAACTCACGCACATAACAATTAGGAACGAGTCAATATAACAATTTCAACTGTGATGCGATCTTCAGCAAATATTGACACATTACTAGTTCAATATTTTATGATTGACCATCAAACGTGCATCGAAAAACAGGAGATAAGTCTTGCGTTATCCCACCTACGGAAATTTGACAAGTTATTTTGGCACGTTTATATCTACTTAGTTCTTTAAAGTATGTTATGTGTTGGCCATTATGCTAGATCATATCAATTACAACTTCAAAAGCCACTAAAACAATATCTCAATACATTGAAAATTTCAACATTTAGCAAGACGATATAAGATATAACAACATTGAAATGATATGCTGATAATCCATTAACCCATCCCTAATGACAACAGTATGAAAGACCAAGTCACATCAGTTTACGTAACTATTATAAAGTGCTAATTGGCTTAATCAAATGTTAATTTGTTAATATTTACTAATCTTCCTGTTGCGAGTTTTATCTTTATACTGTAAAAATAAAGTTTAAAGCAGACAAATGTGACGAAACTGTGACGTCACAAACAACTATTAGTGTCATGCTAGCAGTGTCGATGGAGCATGGTACCAGGCGAAAAGACTTCGCTTGCATTTGGAGATGTCACTGTCATACCAGAAGTAGGCTGACTCTATGCCCTTTCCGTTGCACCAATCACCGACAGATTCCGACTTTTGCTTCCAGAATGCAAGTGAGTTCCCCTCTCTGAGCGCATGCTGCATCGACGCTATGGCCAGCTCATGGCATAAAACTTTCTCACACGTTGCAATACATGCTATAAACAAAGCATATTAGGCGACATCATCATTTCATTCGCACATTATTTTTATTGAAATTGATGTAAAGCGATGTTTTATTCCAACTAATCAGCGTATTATTGATTAGCATTACATTCTACAAATACTTAGCCAATATTGCTTTTTCATGCGACTTGGCCTTTAAAGGTCACTTCATTTAATAATGACAATAGAGAAAAATATCTGTAACGTTGAAATATCATTGAAAGCATCCAATAAGCATTTGAAAATACATACACAAAAAGATGGAATGGCTGACTAAAAAACTGCCTACAGTGATACTAGGAAAAATAAACAAGAAAGCCCAGCTGTTGCAAGGAAAGATGCACTACAGCCGATACAGTTCCTGTAGCAGCACAGCCAGCACTGACCTTCAAGGCCACCTGAGGTCGATGATTATCATTTCATCTCAAAGGGCGTACACCACTTCTTATTAGTGATTAATATCAACCTTGGCCCTATCTCTCACGGTTTCCAAGATATAGCCAGTTTTTCATTGAAAACGCACATTTTTTGACCTCTTTCCAATCCATTCAAACCTAAATTTCAAATGTTCCTGTTTACTAGATCACTCAAATGTTGTATACCTAGGTTAAGGGACATGGTTTACTATACGCATAAAAAATTTCCCCTAAGACATGATGCTTAGCCACAATACATCCGTTACAGGCAGACGACGGATGATAGATGACAATGATGAAATCTAGCATAGCTGTGGCGCGTCAAAAACAAGCTCAAAACTCACGCCTCAGTTCAAAGCACAGATGATAATCGTAAAGTAAAATCGATCAATCAGTAGTACATCAGTCATTCAATCATGATTGCCTAAGTTGCAAACCTTAGCTCATTTCAAAGTCTGCATCATTCTGGAATTGAAAGAGTCATATTCGTAATCTCTACACATTATCAAATTTCACTGCTGGGCATTTGAAACAATATAAGGTGACTATTTCTACAGCAGAAAAATGTAGCCAAAAACAGACATCAAGCCCAACATGATGACCATCAAAGATAAGGACTTAAACACCAAAAAACAAATATTGTCGCCTTAATGCCAAAACCTAAAATCACTGCTACCTATTTAGTAGCAATAATGTGGAATGCAAAGAAAAGTTTGTCACTGTGAAAAGCTGGTACAGCTAGTAACAATGCGACACAATATGCAGCAATTCAAGTAACTAAACACATCAAGTACACATTATAACAAGAATCTACTGCAAACACAATACGAGCATGTACAGTGCATATTCACACAGTCATCAGCTCATTTGGTCTCATGATAAAAACAAAACAGCTGCACTGTGTCAGCTAGCATACACAATAGTTTTGATTTGTGTTGTCTTTTTCATCAGAGTTATTCCTTGTGAGCCTGCTAGAATTATTATTTTATAACTGCTAACAGGACTGTTCAAACGTTACTACAATATGACCAAAGCAAGGCACGATTCAAGTGAGGCATCCTACATATCACACTAACTCTCTGATATTCAATATGCTCTACTGTTTCCACTGGATGACATCAACCCACCTGCAAAGCCTTTGCGACCCAGCTTTAATTGAACCATCCTACACTTTAGCGAGTACTACCTCTAAGAAATAACACGACAGCAATTGATATTGATTCACTGATATGTATATAAAATAATAACCACAAATAATCAAAGTGAACAAACTCTCAAATGAATCAAATATGGACAAATATGGCACCAAATACAAAAAATTTAATGTACACTGTCACAGGCAATCAGATCTTATGCTAACTCGGCTATACAAATGAAATGCACAAACTAAAAAGTTCAAAAATAAAACAAATATACAGTGCATATAATTATCATGAGTAAACTATGTAATCATGATACCAATCACACAATTATTTACTAAAGGAGAGACTACACAGATCTAGAATATCTAAAGCACTTAGCGTTGACTTTTTTGGCATCTATGTAAAGCTGTCAAAAGTGTCATCAAATGTGAATGCATCCTGGTACGTGTTGCGCTGCTGTTGTCTGTAGACTTTGACCAGTCGGTAAGAAAAAAGTAAAACTTGAACCAGCCAGAAGACAACACTCAGCCAACACGATGACTGCAACAGCGTAAAAAAACAATTTTAAATAACTGACTACAAACATGACTTTTTATACATAAATTCAAAAAAAGACACAGTTTAACAATGACAAAAAATAAAGCTGGTGTCCTAATGGGTGAATTGCTAACTTTATTTTATTCCAAAACAATAGCCAAAGACTATTAAACAGACGCTAGAAGCTGCTGCAGGCCAAGATCAGAGCAACAACCGCACTTCAATCAGCAGAATGTCACATCCTAAAACAGAACTTTATAATTCTTGTGAGATTAACACACACCCCAGAAAGTGACATGAATATGATAGTTATGTTTATTATTTCACATAACTGCACTGACGGTAATGACTATCTTTGTCTACAGCCATGGGGCACATTACACCCCACAGAGACCCCACCGTTAGATCAGCTGATGTATGATTTTATGCTCACAAAATAAATGTTAATTAACTACCTTAAACTATCTTTAGTTTAAAAGTTAAACATTATATAGCAGTTAATATAACATATTGCATTACAGTACTGTATGTGTAACATTGAAAATTTCTAATGTCCTGGTCTTGAAACAAATCTTTTATTAACAGCATGACATGACCACAGACTAGGATAGATTAACAAGGAAAACATACTTCGGAAATAGAAAATGACTCGTAGTAACTGCCTGGAGTAACGTGAATACCAGCATCCGAGAACCAGATCCATGCTAATGACTGACTATTCATGCAACTAAAGCACATGCACAACTGCTTCTATTACAACAGATTATAATACAGAGTAGCACAATGATGATGCAAGCCAATTAAGTTAACACACTCTTGTGACAAAATACGAGAGTCGTTCAATGAATAAGTTACAAAACAGCATCATTCTGTTAGTTGTCTAAATATAAAAAAAAATTTGAAATATACATTTTGCAGGGAAATTTTATTTCAAACATGTGCAGAAATTTTCTTGACGATGATGTCATGCATCTATGCATGTACAGATTGGGCCATAAAAAACCATCCTCTATATTATTCTGTTTAAAATGCTACTGCATTTGTTTATATGAAAAAAATGACATAACATATAAACTACTAGTTTGTTCTGCACATATTGATATCAAAATCTAGTGAGCATGTCAAAAAGTTATTAAAAATAATACAATAAAATCAAAGCACCGTAACTGTATTATATCACAATGTTGAAACACAAATGAAATACGTGCTTGCATGTAGGTCTAAGCAAAACAGCGAAAACTTCATACAACAACAAGGCAGTCAAGTAAACAACTGTTCAATGTGCCGTCTCGGTAACCATTGGGCAAGTAGGCCTACCACGACAAATAACATCAAATGAAGAAGGCTTTAGACTTCGTTAGTGATTACCAACTAAAGTCAGCTTGTAAGTACGCCATATGCATAGCACCATCTAAGGTTATCCAAATGATTTTTGCTGTTTTAGAGGACTGATATCATCACATCATCCTTACACACAGTTGTAAACTGGTAAGTTTTTACATATATCGTAATAAAAACTCACAGCTGTTACTCAAAATTAAATTCCCTACAAATTGTATATTTCGGATTGTTAATATTTGAAAAACTAAAAAATGATGCTTTTATGTAACTTAGTTATCAAACGACCCTCGTAAAATACAACAAAATAACTGGAAATGGTTGCTGTTCACACCATTTACTGCTTACCACAGAGTGAAACATAGTGATACCAACTTACAATAAAGATGCATTTTATAACTAAGTTCACATGTACTGCAGACAAAACAAATAAATTGCTTAACAATTGTTTTGGCTTGTTTCATTTTATTGCACATGAGTGAGTACCTAAAATTCACATAACATGTCTGCCAGACATTATCTGGGAAAGATGATACAATAATGTTACATGATAAAACACCAACAATCTAAATGTTATCTCAAGTAAACAGTATTGTGAAAATGTCATTCAAATACATCAAAAATTGTTTGCATTTTGCTAATACCAGGTATTAAAACTTTAAAACTGAAAATTCACAATTTCTAGTGTAACATTTATAATTTATCAGAATCATTAGACATGAAAAATAGCTAAACACAAACGGATTCAATGAAAACAGTATAAACATATAACAGTGTATTTAGCAGAATCAAAAAGAAAACTGCTAAGCAACAGATGGACGTGTTCCGAATGCTCGATACGCTGCGGCCTACAGTGACCGGTCTCGACCAGGTACCAGCGTGGTTCCTGTGACTGGGCACACCTGTCTTTGCCAAACCGCTTGCCCATCTCTTCCACCAGTCACTTGCGACGGGCACCGTACCGTGCCAGTGGAAAATCGCCAGCATTACACTGATACCGAAGAAAGCCAAGCCACAACATCCGAGCGACTTCCGGCCAATTTCGATTACTCTGGTCATGTTGCGGTCTCTAGAACGGTTTGTCATCCGCAACTTTATTTATTCAGCTCTGTCACAACTGTACCCATCACTTGACTTCAGCGACCAGTTTGCGTTCCAGCCATCCGGTTCCACGACGGCGGCAATCATGGCGATGTTACACACCGTGCGCTCAATGCTGAATGATAACGACTACGTTCACGTCTTTTCATTCGATTTTTCAAAGGCCTTCAATACCGTTCGGCACGTGTCGCTGATGAGCAAACTAGCTCAACTGACACTACCTGACAGCATCTACAATTGGGCAGTTGATTTCTTTGATAGCCATGCCCATTGTACTAGGTTCGCCGGAATCACTTCAGAAGTCGCCGCCATACACGCCAGCGTTATACAAGGATCGGCATTAGTACCAGCATCTTATGTCGTAACAGCGGCTGACCTGCATCCTATTCACGAAGGCAATCGCATTTTTAAGTTTGCTGATGACACTTATCTTATTGTGCCGTGTGTAAACAGCTCCACAAGCGAGAAGGAGATCCTACATTTAGACGACTGGGCAGCCGACAACAATCTGACACTGAATCGAGTCAAGACTAAAGAACTTGTGTTCACAGCAAGTCCAAAGACAGTTCTGCCGCCACCACGACCCGACATCGAGCGTGTGACCAGTCTGCGAATCCTTGGCGTTGTCGTCAATGACAAGCTGACAGCTGCTGACCACGTCACCTCTCTGCTGTCGTCGAGTTCCAGCTTGCTGTTCGCCATGCGGGTGCTGCGTGCGCACGGCACGCCAGCCGCATCACTACACGACGTATTCCGCGCCA
>Ga0209367_1001853_pt1 | contig 27020 bp, 20 predicted proteins | sample WorMetLIZISLAND2_FD_187412 | JGI IMG/M metagenome (GOLD analysis project Ga0209367, IMG submission 187412) | Marine gutless worms symbiont microbial communities from Max Planck institute for Marine Microbiology, Germany - Olavius geniculatus... ... | reverse complement strand
CTCGACGATCACGAGCCGCGAGATCCAGACGGCCGTTCGTCTGCTGCTTCCTGGTGAGTTGGCCAAGCACGCCGTCAGCGAGGGCACCAAGGCTGTCACCAAGTACACGTCGTCCAAGTAGACTGCACGTCCTCTTGCACCAACAACAACCGGCTCTGTCTTTTCAGAGCCACCCACTTTTTTCAGATGAAAACTACTTACTCTTTCGTGTTAGCGTGTTCGGCATTTACTAACTCTAATTTGTTCGATAGTATGAACGATTAATTACGTATTTTTTGTGGAGTTAGCTATTTACGTATGTTACACGTTGCCAGCTCTTAATTTCGGGACAGAATCGGAGTAGTTGAACATCGGCATTCTCAAAAGTTGAACAATTAGCCGAAAAGACTAGACTTAGTTTGTTTTACAAAAAAAGTCTACAAAACACGTCTATTTTTGAGTATATTGGGTGTTTATTCACGGTGCCTATGTTATTTAATATTTTAATCGTTGAATTCTGACATTACGTCATTCAGTCTACGACACGTCGTTTTTGCAGACTATAATGTTCAAGAAATTTGCGCTAATGCCCACGAGATGCGCGACGAATATTGCCTTGGTCTATATCGTGTAATCCCGGGGCCATTTACCTTGTAAATATGTGCGCAGTGGCCTGAAAAGCAAAAAAATAACTAAAACCCTTTATTTTGGGGGTTCAAGGTCATCGATATCGATATCGCCGAAAAGTTCGCTAATGTTGCTCGTTGTGATAAGCAGCAAGTCTGGGTGTCCCGTCAAAACCGGGAAACAGTGATCTAGGCTTAGTATGACACGAAATAGGGTTAAGGATAGGGTTAGGGCTAGGGATTAGGTTCAGGGATATGGTTACAGATTAAGGTTAGGGATAGGGCAATGAATCACTGGAGGGTTACGTTATGGGTTTAGGGTTGAGGATAGGGTTGGGAATAGGGTTAGACTTATGTTTAGAGATAGGGACAGAGAAAGGACTATAGTTAGGGTCAGGTTCAGGGTTCGTGTAGTAGGGTAGTTTTGACGTTCCCAGTTTTGTATTATATAAATTAATATTTACTTTTATGCAACTAAATTACGTAAAATCTTGCATGTGACACTCCGATCACGCTACCGTACATAACCTTTTATCAAGTCAATATAGACAGAAGTCAAACGTATATCAACATTCAGTGACTTAACGCATTATTGACTAACTCGTGCAGAGATATGTGATCTGTCAGTTTTTATACAATTTAATTTTACACAATTTTGAATTGTATGAAAATTTTGACATCTTATACAAGTCAGCAAGTCAATCAGCACAGTAAATTAATCTATGTAAATGCAGAACTGGCCGCATTATAAAAATAAATCTATCGACTCATGCTTAAACTGCGTTTTAATTGCTTCAGGGAAGTCAAAGGGGAAATGGGGTAATATTGATTCGGCTTTGACTTTTTTGCATCAAAATCAATGGACTTAACTTTCAGAGTTTGATTTAAGCCATATCTCTGGTACCGCGGTGTGGGAGACGGACAGACGGCAGAATTACGATAACTAACACGCGTTAGCGCACTATGCATCGCGCTTAAAAACCTGAAACCTATACAGAACCAACGTAATTTTGTAAGAAGCGAAATCGCTGATTGGTGCTGCTCATTGCTAAATCACAAGTAGATAAGTGCAATTTTATTGATGATCGGACATATTTTTCCCCACGCCCCAGACATGCAGAATCCCCGATTAGGAAAAAATCCCCCACTGCAATAATGCATTACAGTCAATAATGTCGATGGATGTGTCAACAAATGTATGAAATAATAACTATTCTTAGTTTATGAAAAGTCGACATACAATAGTGGAAATAATAACGCAATAAACAAATTTTACTCACATCGAACAGCATGCAGCAAAAAGCTATCGATCACACAGATGAACGACTTGACTGTCCAATGAAAACTATATAAGCAGTGTTAGTGAGCTTATACTAGTCGGTTGTTATTTACTGCGTTAGTTTCTATTGTATTACCATAGTATTCGCCGTGGTTGAGATTGGGGAAAGGGGAAGCAATTCTCCCGTCTTGCGTACCAACTGGATGCAATTTAAACTCTTAGTTCAAAACTGATTATATCGATCACCAGTTTTTATCGGTGGCTCTGATTTTATCGTATTTTATTTTTATTTTATCATTCACGTACACTCGGTTTTATCGCCGTTGCCACATGGCGGCAAGCAACTTCTATTCAATCCTAGCGTCAGAAGGAGGCTATTCAGATGATGATGATGGAGACACAAATGCCAATATGCCTACAAGTGACATCGATACTGCAGAAGACAATGGTGGGACAGATGATCTTACTCGCTAGCAGGAGGTGAAAAAATCGCATAAGCGTCGACAGAAACCGGCTTCCAGTGATCCGCAGAAAAAGTCAAGGGTCTGCAGTAGTGACAATGGCGATAAGATCAATCAAGATAACGCAGACAACAGAGATAATGAAGAACCACAACACGTCGTCTACATAAAAGGAAAGACAACAAGACTTACAGACAGTGGCGTATTTAGAACTTGGTAAAGGGGGGGGCATGGCGAGCGCGCAGAGCGTGAGCCTATAATGGGGGTCTGGGGCCAGAGCCCCCAGCAGGGTGCAGTGGCACACCCCCTGGTCGGGGGATCAGGGGGTAAAGCCCCCCTGAAGCTGAAACATTTTTTGCTTTTAAACGTTCAATGGAAGCCGAAAACTCGCCCATTTTCTTTGAAATTGGGAAACGCAGAAAATCACAGCGTCATATCAGATGCAATCTCACATGGCAATTTTAATCGCATATTGTATCGGTATAAAAAAGACCATCAAACATTGTTGAATTTTGCAATTCTTGCTGGAAAACGGCAAAAACGCACCCCATCATATAAAGTCGCCTGTAAAAAATTTTCATGGTCGGGTCAAAGGGGGGGCATCACACCGTGGCCCTCCCCCTAACTATGCCACTGCTTACAGAGTGCAATCCATTTAAGATCTCTCGTGACATCAACAGCAGTTTTGGTGTCGTCTCCCAGATTCAAAGTCAGGGTGCATCACTCAAGATCACATGTGTCTCCAGTAATCAGAAGGAGCAAATTCTCCAAAGCACGAGACTCAGTGATCAAAAATTGTCACCTCGAGACCAAACTCAGAGAGACGGGCTCAACAAGGAGCGACTTCACCAAGACTTCAACAGGTCGTCATCAGGCGTGCCATTGGACATCGGGGAAGAAGAGATTAAAGAAGCCACAGGATCGAAGCAGGTACGGCACATCACCAAACGTAATTCTGTGGGAAATTAGATCAACACTTTGGCAGTAATACTAAGCTATGAGTGCTCAGTAGACGAGATACCAGCAAAAGTACAGCTGGGCTTTCTGACGTTTAAAACTCGTGTTTACATCCCACTGGTTACTCGCTGTTACAAGTGCCAAAAATATGGTCACATCGCGGCCAAACGCCGGAAAGAAGAACCAACATGTTCGGTCTGTGCGGGCCCACATGTGTATGCTGATTGTCATTCAAAAGACAAGAAATGTGCCAACTGCAGGGCAGCGCATAGCACAAGTTACTGGCAATGCCCAAGGTACATTTTGGCCAAAAAGGTAACATACCGAGCGGCCACGGAACATATATCGTACAGGGACGCCGTCCTCCAGCTATGCCATGAGGAAAGGGTACTGAAGTCCAACACAGATATAGTCGCTAACATTACTGACAAGGCATCAGAGGCAACAGGATCAAGACAGACGAGATCAAACCAAAAGAAGCAAATGGGTTCATCAACCACCCAAGCTGGCAAAACTAATCAGCGCAATACTGTCACAAAGGGTATACAGTACAATGCAGCAAATGCCGAGCCAACACTCACCACAACAACAGCTGAAGAAACAGTGTCAAAGCATAACACCGATTATTTCACAGATACACTGTCAGGAGAAGCTCTTTACAAACTTCTGGCTATGTTCTTGAAGCTCCATGAGGAACACACTAGTCAACCAGATCTTACTGCATGTATTTTAAAATACTTGTCCAGTAAATTAAACCATCCTGGAGTTTGAATTGAGAAGGGAATACTCCAGTGCCACGATAGCACCAGTCAGTGCACCCCGATGAAAATCTTAGTAGCTTCTACATCAAGAAGCTCAAAAATTGAATCAAGAGGAATTGGGGCACACCAAAACAGCAGTTCAAATAGTGTGACTGCACCATGACTTTTATTATGCAATGGAACGCCCGTAGTATTGTCACCCGAGAACCAGAACTGGAACGGTTTTTGTCAAGTCTAGCAAAGCTACCGGACGTATTGTGTATACAGGAAAGTTATCTTCATAAAAATATAAAATGGTTTCATCTGCCTGGTTACAGTATAGAAAGGAATGACAGGGATCCAGGACACGGTGGAGGACTGTTAACAATGATCAAGTCCGGTCTGTCTTATACCCGCCTACCAAATCCAACATCGCTTGAAGCATTAGTAGTTAAGAGTCAAGTTACAGACCAAATCAGTTACAATTGCTAATATATACCATGGCCCTAACAAATCATTAGATGTTGCAGACTACAAGCAGTTGGTAAATGAATACAACCAAGATGTAATCATTATGGGTGACTTAAATGCCTACAGCCCTCTGTTTGGAGCCACTAGGACGGATACCAGAGGAAGAGCATTGGAAGATTTCATAGACGAAAACAACTTGGTTGTGCTCAATACAGGTGCTGGGACACATGTCCTATCTAACAGAAGCAAAAGCAATCTTGATGTAGCCACAGCTTCTCACAACATTGCTCGAATAGCCAACTGGTCAGTCCACTGCGAAACTCTAGGGAGTGACCACCTACCAGTGTTCATAAATCTTCAAGATCCGGCCGTCATAGAAGATATGCCACTACCTAGCAGGTCATATAAAAGAGCAAACTGGGAAAGATTCAAAGCTGACTGTCGACAACTGTTGATGCCAAACATCACAGACGAAGATGTTCCAGCAAGCTTAAATCGTCTCGTCAATGCTATCATCAGTGCTGCTGAAGCCAACATTCCGGTCATTATACCTAAATATGATCCACAGCATAAGTACGCGCCGTACTGGTCTGACGAATGTTCAGAAGCCATTAAGAAAAAAACAAAGCTAAAAACAAGATGCAACAAACAAGAGACTTGGCCGACAGGCAACATTACTACCTCCAACGTAGAAGGGCACAACATATAATCAAACCAGCCCAGAAAAATTATTGGCAGGACTACTGCTCAACCTTGGACCATTCCTCCAAATTGTCTAAAGTTTGGAGCACAGTCAAAAGCATGAGTGGTGTGCGCAGTCGTCCCACCATTCCCACGCTTACTGAAAGCAACATCCATTATGAGACAAACTTCGACAAGGCTGAATTGTTTGCTAAGAAATTCGCAGCAGTAAGCTCAGATGACAACTTATCGGACGAATTTAAGACTCAGCGAGAAAAATTCACTAGTCACTTAAAGTCACAGTCAGCAGCAAGTGATGGTGACGGATCAGCTGACGTCAGAGGAACCGAAGGTAAAAATGATGGCATCTTTGAAAATCACGAATTATTAGATGCACTCAAAGCCTGTAAAAAAGTCCACACCAGGGGCTGACAGAATCTCGTATGAGATACTAAAACAAATTCCACGTAGCTGCCAGGTCATCATACTCAGTTTTTACAACATGATGTGGAGTTGTGGTCTTATGCCTACAGGCAGGAAGGAAGCTATAATTACTCCACTGCTCAAGCCTGACAAATCTCCATTTGACCCATCTTCCTACCGTCCGGTGGCACTAACGAGCACACTGTGCAAGATTACGGAAAGAATGGTAGCTGCGTGATTGCGTTGGTGGATGGAAACAAACAAATTGTTCAATCAGTTCCAATCCGGGTTCAGAAAGTACCGATGTACCACTGACCATATTCTACGACTTGCTGATGAAGCGCACCAAGCTATCCATGCCAAGCAATGCACATTGGCTATTATGCTCGACCTGAAGTAAGCCTTCGACATGGTATGGCACTGGGGACTTCTGTATAAAATGGCTTAGAAATGATTAACAAAACAGCGACAAACACGAGTAACAGTTATTATCTCTCAGAAAATCTTACGTGTTACATCACGTCATTGTTTATTATTACTGCGTATACTCAAATTATCCTTCTTGAGCACAAATGCAAGTGATGGACATTGACGCGACTCGCCAACAGGTCGCTCAGTAACAGCTGGCCCAGAGTGGCTCACTCGCTGTTGATGCGTCATTTCAGTTCGTCAACATACAATCTTAAAATAAATATGATTAATGTTAAATATGTAACAGACATTCAATGATTTTGTGGTCTGAGTGATATTCTGAGCAGATGCATGCACTCTCTAGTATGAATTTATTGTTGTAAACAGCCAGAGTACAACTTCTACATTTCACAAGGTAGCCGGTGGTGTAGGAACATTTATATACTGAGGTGGGCTAAACCACAGTCATCTACGTCAAGTTTATTCCTGATGCTGTCTGCCAAAAATTATAAAAGTCAACCAATGTTTTCACAAAATTATCCAAAAAATAAAAGTGGCATGTTTCTCATTGAAAAACACACTGTATGTTGCTTGCAAACACAGAAACTTGCTGAAAGAAAAAATACTTCCTGTTCATGGGTACTAACCATAGATATATATATGGTCCTAACCTCAGTGCTTTTATGTTAATTGCCAAGAGAGGCATCAGGGGGTGCAGAAAAAAAAACTACTGCTTCAACAATTCACTTATCTGAAACACAGCTTAACCTGGAGTAATTCCAAAATAACTGACCCACTGAGCAGAAACTGTAATTCATTATATATGAAAAAAAAATAGTAACTCTATGATCACAGAACAGCAAATAAGAAGTACTGCCTGTACAGTTCATCACACATTAAACAATCGCAACGTGTTAAACACTCATAACTATAACACCGGCTCAATATGACTGAGACAAGTTTGGTATCCAAAATACAAAAATTAACATCAGATATCACCAAAGCATGGTGGGACAGAAGCACCATACCATCACTTTTTTCTAGGAGGAACATCTTATGTACTACCCGGTATATCACCAAAAAATTCATTAAAAAGGCTGTTTCATATCTGCCCTGTCAGTTAAAACGATCTCAATGTACAAGGCTCTAGCCAGAATATTTGCTCATTGGGGGTAAGTAAGTAGGTAAATTTAATTTATAAAGCGCACAATGTCAGCGAGAAACTCACTGAATCTGGGTTTGAATTCACTCCCTCCCCTCCTCATCGTTCCCTTCCACTTCTCTTTCTCACCTCCACATTCAACTTGTCGCAAATGTTTTTTTTATTTTTGGCTCCCAAAAATGCATCTGATAGAAACATTTCTCGTCACTTATGCGCAATGAAAATGGCCGTACGCTGTGGATTTGTCGAGCAAAAAAAATTCTCAACATTCGGAGGAAGGAGCGTAAACCAGTTAACCCACCTTTAATATGCCCTGTTAATGTAGAATATAATTCTGTTCTCCATCTAATGAGCTTGTTCTTAGGAGACCTACACCCCAGAATATCACACGTAAGCAACTCGCTGAAGCGACTGCAAGGCATCGGCACATGAGCGAATCAGCACGCACAGATGACAACTGTTTTCAATGCTGGTTGACCGACGCAGCTCTTCTGTGGCCCACGACAATCGCTCGCTGACCGACGCCATGGCTTCTGAGATCACTTTCGACTGGACGGCGGTAGGCTTTGCAGCAGCAGTAACTGGCACTGACTGCCTGGACTGTGGCTGGATGGCATCCTGTGATGATGATGACGGTGCCTGACAACATTCTTGGACAGCGTTAGCAACCGACGTCGGAACATCCTGGGACTGGGACGCGATCGGTCGCAGCACATCACCATCCGGTGCTCCGCCCGACTGCCGAATCTGTGACTCCCGTGCCAGGCACCTCGCAGCTGAAGAACTCAGAGCTGACACATCCAGTGACAGAAAATAACACTTGCACAGTTGTGACGCAGTGCATTATTGAACAAAAATTGTTCATGCACTGTCCAATATTTACAGCAAGCAACCATGACAGAAACACACAGCAACATTTATATTCACTATTTATCACTGATTGACAAACACAAAAGCAACCAATTAATTAGTACTCAGTGAAAAAATCTTAAAAAGTGTGGCTTATTGTTAAGTCTAAATGAGCCACATTTTAAACACCCAAATAAAAAAGTGATCTGCTAACGCAAACAGAAACGCGCAACAGCCAGGGTGCATGTTTGAAACACAGTAAAACAAAGTCTAAGTCCTTCAAAAGAGGCCGCCACGACCCGCGGCTATAGTGTCTATAGTGTTTTATTTACTTGCACTCACCAGAGGTCGCCTCTATCGCTCTGCTAACGTCGTATCAGCTGGATATAGCAAATTTTGCCTACCCCCTCTCATTTAACGCCCTCGTTCAAGGTAACCACCTTCGAATTTATGGAAAAGCTTTACGGTTCCAGAAACTAGAGTCTTCCAGGCAGCCGACGGTGAAGATGTGGCGATCGTAGCTTGCACCGATTTTTTGACTGATCCACCCATGTGAGAGACGGACGGACGGACAGACAAACAGACAGACAAGTTTACAGAATTGCGATGGCTAAGACGCGCTACAGCAGTAGCTGCTGTTGCACTTAAAAAATGAACATAATATTCAAATACCTACATATCAGTAACATTAATCTTAACATAACAGACAAAATATCAAGCAAAAATAAATTTCCGATAATAAAAATCTGATAGCAAATAATACCTGGGTTATCTTTCACATCATCAGAGTCCAATTCATTACAAGCCACACAATAATCAACACCTTGCTTTGACCTCATAAGTATAGTCTACAATTCGACAAGCATCGCATAATGTGTGTACTGCAGACTGCAGATGGCACCAATTCATGAAGTGTGAATTTGCATTACAAACTTTTGAAATCAAAAATTCCAGCAAATGTGTCTGACCATTAGCTATGAATTGAACTATGTTGTAATAAACTGAAACTAGTCAAACGTCCATCTATACAACTAAAACTGTACCTATTTGCAATAAACAAACTGTACATGAAAACATTCTGGAATTATGGTAACAGTACTGGTATTCTAATAAACTGATTTCCCTTTCTGCCATCGAATCAACGAGCAGAAGTCCAACAAATGAACTGCACCCATGCTCTAAATGACTATGCATCACAGTATTGAATACAGATAAAAATACTTGCAGACTGGTATGTGACATTCGTCTATTACAATATGTTATTTAACATATACTAGCCACACTTCTAATCTGTATGTTACACAAAAGAAGTATGCCTCAAATGAAACAAAATGTTGTTGCTTACATCACAGTAAGAGCAAGATGTTCCCAGCATTTTGTAGCCCTTCAACAGATACTCTCCTAGGAGTTTACTGATCCTGTCCTGTCTTTCACGCCGAGCTTGAAACACTTTCGTTTCAGCTTCAGTTGGTGGACACCATTCGTCATCATCATGTGCTGCAACAATAACATCAGCTGTAGCTTCCACACGATCTTCTGCATAATGCTACTGTAACACAGTCTATCAAGTCACACCTTATTTCTTTATCGTAACCATTTTATTGTAAACAACAATAAAACATTGTGCGAACGAAAATCACATTATTTGTGCATAGAACTTAATGGAACTGTAGTGGCATAAAATGGCGAAGGACAAAATGCTCAAGATGAAGTCATAAAACTTACAGAAATAAATTTATTGGGATTAGCAATTCTACAACACAATTTTCTCTACTTCAGCAACATGACTATCACTGGTGTCATGAAACACCACATCGGCCACCTCAACCAAACCCAGAATACAAGGGTAAAACCAGTCAAAATGCCCTAACTCTGGTCAGACAGAACACAGCACCAGACCGCACCAGGCAAAACAAAGAATTTAAACAAATTAACGCACATACGTAAATTTATGTTAATTTATTAAATTCTGCGAAGCAAAAGTTCCAACATTCCGTTACACTGTGGTTATTTGATAATCAAATGAATTTAAGTAACAAAACTAGTTGCCGTTCCGTCACTACCGTAAATAAATAATTACACAGACAACAGGCTAACAGATGTGTAATTTACTATGCTACCTATGACATCAGTTAATGTTGATTATACGTTTAAAATGTGTTACTAACTTTCTATATTCTACAGGCGGGGCCCCCAAACAACGGGGGGCCTGGGGTAACTTACTGCCCCTAATCTCCATCTTGATTGGTCTGGGGGCATTAATAATGTGTTAATTAATGCGTTAAAAAAATTAACGTAGTTTAAAAAATTAACGCTTCGACAGCTGTAAGTGTTAGTAGTTTCAAGAGACATTTAGATTTGCTCTGGCATGGTTTTAGTCTGTATAGTGATTACACATCTGTCATCCAGTAACGGAAGTCAGCATAAAAACAGTATTAGTTTATTTTTTTTGTTAATATTTGTGCTAAAGTATCTACTTTGGACAGAAATAGAGGCCTTTGGCTTGTTTCTGGCTATTCATCAATGATGATAATGATGGTGATAAAAAATTGTCCATTTTAAACACAAACATATGTAAAGTAGTCATCAAAAGATTAACGAAGTAAGTTTACAATGATTACTTTTGTTCATTTGGTAGCTGTAATGTAGGTTCAATTTACAATTATAAATAGCGAACATCATCAAATTTGACAGTAAATACTGAATCGTTCAAGCACAAAATGTCACAAAAAAATGAAAAAACATCGGCACAAGTCTGCTGAGGTATGTTTGATTTGATTTGATTTGGATATTTAGTCGGCAGGGCCCCCAAACTGGGGCATCGCACCGACGGGCCGTGGTGTGTGAACAACTTGCTCAAGGTTGTTACTTGAGAGTGCAGTGGTTAGGGACCGAACCCACGACCCTCCGGTCATTGGGTCCGACACGCTAACCACTAGACTACCAAGGTAAAAAGCGGATTACGGATGTGCGCGTGAATGTTTTTTTCGGTGGTCGCTATAATAACCGTGAGATCGGTACTTCAAAGTGTTTTTTAAATTTTTTTCTGCTACTTGCGGAAAGAACTGAACGGTAGTGTAATGATATCTTTTGTAGCATTCGACGAGTAGAGTTCACTGGTGCAATATGAAGCTGGTCTAAATTAGTGTAATTGTACCGATACTAATCTAAAGAGCTTCCCAACACTTCAGTCGGGAAACATATTTTACAGTTCACAGAAACTTACACGACCCATTCACGGCAGCCATTTTACATAAAATATTTATCAAGCGATAACATAACTATCAGGACCCTTAGAGCTGGGTCAATGTCGATATTTTTAGGTCGCTATCTTGTACTTGTACTTGTTTCGGTATTCGGTATTTTTTTAAAAATCGGTACTTCTTCTTTACCATTACTGTTAAATCAAGTATTAAAAAATTGTGATCCCAATTTTCTTCTGTGCTCGTTGTTTTACCATCTCCGCCCCGGGTTTACAGACAGTCAGCAACGCTAGTTAATTCCGTTCAACTCATTGATTTTTTGTCGAGAATACATTCGACACCAACTTAACACTTCTCATCAGTGATGATTTGAGTTCTCGACAACGTGCACTGAACCTAGTGCCTCAAGGACAGAGTGTAAACTGTGAGAAAATAATAACAAGAAGCCGAGCTGTCGCTACGATATAGCCAACAGTACTATAGTTGTCAGTGACCTTCAAGGTCGTCCAAAATCGATGATTTTCATTTTATCTAAAAAAGCGTTATCAGCGTATACCACTTCATATTAGTGATTAACAGTAACCTTGGCCGTATCTTTCACCGTTTCCAAGATATGGCCAACTTTCCGTTAAAAACGCACATTTTTCAACTCTTTGACATTCAACCCTCTATTTGAAAATGTTCCCCTTGCACTAGATGGCTGAAATTTTGCAGCCGCCGAAATTTTCTCTTAAGCCGCCACCGCCGCAAAAATCGCGGCAAAGCCGAAACTTCAGCCGCGTAAATGCTAATCCGACCGCGAAATTCAGAGCTAGTCGGCTTTGGGATCTATTGCTAAGTAAAAATTAATACTTATACTTTCACAATTCACTTAGCTGAAACTCTTTGTTTTATGATACAATTTTTGGAGGTTGTCTGAGAACGAGGAAACAATAGCCTCCTCGTGCCTGAATGTAGCTATGGCCCTGCTTCTAAAGCCAAGAAAAACAGAAAAAAAGAGTAAAAGGAAAGGGAAAAAGAGCTAAATTGAGAGGTAAAGATGGAAGAAATGAGAAGAAAGGCAAAGAAAAAAAGAAAGGAAAAAAGGAAAAAGTGGAAGAAAGAAGTATGGTCAGGGAAAAGAGAAAGGAACTCTCTGAATTTGTTTCCCCAGAAAAAATTTCCTATAGCTACGCCAATGCAAAAATGCATGCAATTATACACGGAGCTTCAGCTTCTGGGGCACAACGTCCTCCAGACCCTTTCCCAGGGCTTTGTCCCTGGACCCCACTGGAAGACTTGTTTTCCAGACCGCATTACTTCACACCCTCTAACTTAAAATCCTAAATAGTCCCCGAGTTCAGTGTGTTCAAGTAATAGCGAAACGCATTCATTTCATTGTAACTTTTGTGTGCTTTACATGTACCTTACCTGTACTTGACTTTCCAACTCTGTACTTTAGGCGACTTTCAAAACATTTCAATGCAAAAATGACTGCTAAATTGTCTACCTTTTTAATAGTGTTCAGCTTTTGGGGGCTTCGCTCCCAAGCCCCCACCAGGGGCTCTGCCCCTGGACCCTGCTGGGAGACTTCCGTCCCCCAGACCCCCTAGTTCGTCCCCCCAATGCTCATTGAAAATCGCCGGCCATGCACATGGCTAATTATAGTTGCAAAAAGTTTTTCCCTACAGAGCTACGACCTAAAGCTTAGCCTCAATACATCCGTTACAGACAAACATACAGACGGATGAACGACAACCATGCCAATAGCTCAATCATTACTGAAGTATCGGCTAACAAGATGTGCAATTGTTAGGCCTGCCAAGTCAACTGCGTTGAGTGGGCGAAACCCGAAATTTAACCTAGTCACCTGTACAAAGTCAATTATCACCAGCAGATGATAAATGTCTCCCATTTTGGACCCGATTTGCAGCTATTGTTTAAGCCGCACTGAATTTGATCAGTTAAAATTGTTGCCATCACATGTCATATTTTAAGACTAAATGCACCAAATTTGATTTCAGCTGCGCTAGGGAAGCTCAGAGTGCTCCACCAAATCGAATTCCATAGTTAGGAAGAAAGAAAATGAGGTGAGGAAAAGAAAAAAAAGATGGAAACAAAAGAAGAGCAAGAGGAGAGGAAAATGGAAAAAAGAGGAAATGAGGAAATGGAAAAAAGGAGAAATAGTAAGGAAAGAAAATAAAGGGAGGCAAAGAGCTTTGAGAAATCCAGTGGATATAAAAAAAAAACAAAAAGTCAGTCATGGCGGCAGGACTTTCATCAAGGTAAATAACATGAACAGCATTTTGAGAAAAACACATTCATGAATGAACAACATTCAAAGCAAAGACCGGCTAGCAAAAAAATACACTCATGGTGTCATAGCATTAGTTATATTATGCACAAAAAACTAAGGCCTAAAAATTTTTCCGTGCTCATAACATGTGATATTACACAACAACTCATAAAAAACAAACAGACACACTAAATAGTACCCATAAGAACCGAAGTAAAAATACCCCAGCACTACAAACTAAAAGCAAACAATTTTTTCCAGCAAAAACTTTGGAAACAAACCAAAAACTGCACTAATGTTATAAAGCATCCAACAAAAACTTAGGGATACAGGTTTTATCTAGGGACAGATGGAAGCATAGGAAATGTTTAGGCCTAATTCAAGAATTCAATATTTATAGCAGTCAAAAATTCACAATGAACAGTGAACAACTGTACAATGTCAGTAATTTAACCTCAGCGACTAGTTCTGTCTGCCAGCGCCACTGAAGTCTTTTTTAGCACATACTGGCGCTTTACAAGTCAGATTATTATTATTATTATTATTATTATTATAATATGACTAACACTTTATAAATATTACGACTTATAGCAAAGATAAATGTATATTATAAGTTTCATAAGTATTCAAAATAGAAAACATTACACATCAAGCGAACTGCTCAAACATAATGCGGAAAAACAAAGCCAGTATTTCTAAGCACAATATTCACGATTATGATTTACTCTAAAACATCTATCAATAAATCAAAAAACAAAAATAACGTACTGGTAACAAATCAAAAAAGTATCAATTATATGCCACAAACAAAATAAAACTTAACTATTTTATGTCTAGGCATTTAAGGACGGAATCATACAGTGACAACAATCCTGGGGAACCAAAGGTTATGGGTTTGGGCCCCAAAATTTGGACATCCTCTGTTACGTAGTCAAGGCAGCCAAGATGAACGTCACAATCTCCTATGAAAATCATTTAATGAAGGAAGCAGAAGAAAAAGCAAAACATTTTTCGCTTGCTATCGTAGAACCAGAAGTTTTCTGTGAGGCTAAAAATGCACCACTGAATTTTGGCTGGAACGGATGGGACCTAACTGGGGGAGCTTACATCGCTCTCCCAGACCCCCAATTTGGCTGGGGAGAGAGATGCCACATTATGCTCCCACTCACAGTGTGGAATCTGGTTCTCAATGCTTCAAGAACTGCAACATTAAAATAACTCCTCTGCACTAAACTATACGTGTGGCTCACGTCTAATGGTAACGTGCTGGACTTGTAATCCTGAGGTCACTCAGGGGCGCAGGTCGACTCCGCACCGGGACACTGCCGGGTAATAACCTTAGGCAAGTTGTTCACACACACCTGCCTCTGTTCACCAAGCAGTATAATGTGGTACCGGTCAAAGGGCGGTGATGCCCCGAGGCTGGGAAGGTAACCGTAGGTCTGGCGTCGCACTGGCCATGCGTCACGGACTTAAGTGGTCTATCCACCTACGGGCTCAACCGCCGACGTATGGGAGATGAGCACCCCGCCTATGCTACTGATGGGGCACTGAACTTGACCGATTGGCCAGAATAAATAAACATTAAACACTGTGTTCATGATTTTCGTAGCAACAGCACAGCAGAAAGTTTTCGTCGACAATAAGAAAAGCAGCAAATAATAAACAACAATGCCATGCACGTGGCAACGACATACCATGTTGACGTCTTAGAAGCACATGCTCGTTCCACAGCAGTCTCATTCATCATAAAATTCCACAGCCTTGTCTGCTGAACTACATTCACGTTTTCAATACTGATAACTCGGCCAGATACTACATCACATTTAGTGGCCAAATTCGTTCGTGGAACGCCAGGTACAGTAGTACAGGGAATGCCAGCCTCTGCACGACACAATCCAGTGATGAAGATGTCCTCCATTGTGTTGAATACGACATCAGTTGACACGGCAGCAATCCGCAACGCCGCTGCATTTGACATTACATATGCCCGGCCCTGACAATGAAACAACAAACCAAATATGTACAAGAATAATCTGGCATGATTCAAACTATTTCAAAAATGCAAAACTGTTTTGCCCACCCACTCTTGAAGCAGGTAAATGTTAGCAGTGGAATTGGCAGATGCTGCAGATTAAGCGGATGTCACACGAACGACAAAATCAGCCAATTTTATTTGCCGACAAAATCGCCCGACAAAAATCTGTCGTGTGTCGTGCAAAAATCGCCCGATTTCGTCCGCCGACAAAATCGCTTGATTTTGTCGGCCAAGATAGAGCATGTTTTATCTTCGACAATTTTGTCGGCCGACTTTTTGCATATCGGACAACAACTTTTGTTTATGCTGCCACTGTGATTGTTTACAACGGAAGATAAATATTTAGTTTAGTTATTTATTGTGTTCGTTATTTATTTTCGTTCATTAGATGCAGAAAAAAGTGATGCAAGTATTATTTTGCAATGTGCATTCGGCTGTATGTTGTGCTAGCTGATATCGTACGAAGCAACGAGCTATAAATACGAAGTAGCAGACAAAAATACCGGCCGTATGTCATGGTTCACCGATTTTGTCGGGCAACTAAACCACGCCCACAAGTCGGCCGACTTTGTCGTTCGTCTGACATCCCCTTTAGACGTATGAACCTTTCGTGGCTGTCAGGATAAGGATTACGATAATATAACATCGTGTGGCTGAATGCAGTGGTGGTATGTCTGCTGCTCTGCAAACTGCGAGTCTAATTGTTCATTTAGGCGGGCAATGGACAGCCGCATACTGTGCTGCAGTATCATTAGCTCATGCCAATCAGCTGCCACTTCCGACACTGTAAAGTGCTACTGTAAGAAGTGCTATAGCAAGTGTTGGACTTTACCTTTACCTTTATCTAAGTTATGGGCAAACTTTTAGTGAACCGCTGATTACACAACCATTGAAAAGACATGCATCATTCATCACACAGAAATGCTTACACTTCGGCAAACTAACAAGAAATCTGAGCTAATGCTCATGAGACGCACAAGAGCTTATGGCAGTTCCTGTTCACAGCAAATATCAGTATATCTCCATCCATTTCGTTGCACTTCACCCTTCTGCAGCCAAAAATCGCACAAAATCACTAAAATCCTCCACTTTCTAGGTTCAAGGTCATCGATGTTGATACCATTAACAAGCACGTCACCATTGCTTGTTATGATAATATAGCAAAATTTTGCCAAAAAAACCAAGTCATTCAACGCAATCTGGCATCTTACCTTAGGCTACGCTAAGATAGGGTACCCGCAAGTTTAAACCTTCCTATAAAATCTAAGTTAAATTTTATAAATTCTAAAACCTATTTGGATTTCTAAAAATACCCAGTCCTTTCCTCTTTCAGTAGCCGTCAGCATCGTAGTAATTGGTGTGGTAGTTAATAAAGATATAGCTAAAAAGAAACCCTACCCTTTTCTTATCCCCTTTTCTATAACTACAGCAAGTCCCCGAATTAGGTAAAGGTGCCTCCGTAATCAATCGACAATGATTGATCTCATATTTTTTCATTAAGTTTCCATAAAAACTACTTGATATCAAAATCCCTATTTGCCGCATTAACGAATTTGATATTTGGTATTTCTCGCCATTCGTTCTAATTCACGTACTTTAATGAAATGTGCGATATTCGTCCAACGTTGTGTCCCTTTTCGACCTACTTAGTCAAAATTCACATTTTCCACTAAGTCTGTATATGCGAATCTGGTACAGTTGGAAAGCGTATTGGATAAGAATTCCAGTGGTCCAAACCGTTTCCAAATCCGTTCAGTAGTTTAGCTAAAAACTGGGGTGTTCATGCTAAGTTAATATACAGATACCAAAATCTTCCATCTCGATCGCATAATGAGTTAGTTGCATAGCACCATCTTGCGAACGCAGTAGAGTTACACTTATGCCAAGTCTACGGGTCAGGCTAGCATTTGCCCTTCTTTCTCCTCCTCGTTCGGGGGGACCCCCTCACCCAGCGGCATGAAATTTTGTCATGAAATACTAGAGACATAAATCTATCATACGGTGAAAACCCGAAGTCTCTATCTCACCTGGTCTTGAAACGATACCGGGTTGTGACAGACACAGACAGGCAGAATTACCATAGCTAATACATGCTATAGCTCCTAAAAAGGCATCATCTGTCAAAGAAAGTAAACAGTAATTACGATATGACCAAAACTTGTACAGTACTGAATAATACTGACATGACAATGGAGCGGAAATACTGGTGTTGGATATGAACTACGTGGCACAAACCACTTGTGCCTCTGATCCCTATGTGGCACCTCACCCGATAAACAAAAGCCACCAACGAATGCAAAATTATTCCGTTCAGGATGAGCAATGAGGTTGTCAAGATATTCAACAAAATGCTGGAGAACGTTAAACGAGTCATCATCAGTTTTCAATAGAAAAGTGAAGTGTCTGCCGCAATAACCAATCGCCCACATTATTGATGCGACGGTCTTGTTTGTCAGCGTTTTGTAGCTATCACTAATATCAATCTGTTATGAAACAAAACACAGAATGAAACATATCAACAAACGACTAAACAAAAAGCACAACCATAAAATCACATTACTTTTTAATAAAACTAAGGCTGCCACCAATGAAAAAGTTTTTAAATGATTAACTGAACAATTAATGGAAGTTAATCAATTAATCTGAATTAATTTTTGTATTTAAGAAACACCACAAAAACTGCAGAATTCAAGTAACTAAAGCAAAATTGACTAAATGATGATGTTGCACGAAACTACACAAATTCTGTAGTCAAAGCTTACTAAATGCACACTGTTAAACTAACATTATAAGTAAAAATCTTGATGAAATGTCTTATAGAAAACAAAATTACATTACAAACGTTGATCATCTGTCATTTCAGGCTGCTAGGAAATCCAAAATCCTAATCAAATTTTAATCAGTTAAAAAATTTTAATGGTTTAGTATTTTAACGACTAATCAATTAATCAATCACAGTGTGCATGACATCCGCTACAAATGACTGTAAGTAAACTGTTACAATCCTGTAACAACAAGCACATACTTATTGCTTTATTTTTAAAGTTTATACGAACTAAACTGCACGCAAAGAAAACACCATTAAAACAGATAATTCTGTAAGGTGTATATTTCATCAGTTTAGTCGGAAACAAACCTGCAAGACATCATGCCACTGCTTAGCTTCATTTTCCAACATCTCTTGTGTTGTGACGTTTGCTGATCGTCCGCACACAAAAAATGTCCGTACTGACTTTTCTCTGTGCGCAGCTATGCTTCCCCAGGATCGACGAATAAACATTCTTTGGTCATAGTGATTAGGATGTGAAACTACCAAAACCATTAAGAATACGGGTTTGTCGTGGGTGCAGTATAATGTCTGACGTGGAACAATCGAATAAGGTGCTGCAAACTGGTTACATCCGGTACATGAAGTATTCGACATGTATAATGTTGATGGCAATCCAAAGAAGTCAACCAGCTGAGCGAACAGTACTGCCAAGTCTTGATGCGGTAATGTGGTAAACAGCCACCAGAGAAATACCGGAAATACACAGAAAATTATGAGGATAGGAAAGAGTCTGTATCTTCTCATATTCACAGGTATTCATACAAATGCACTCATTCACACCATTCAAAATACTTATATCTCAATACGTTATCAAGAAAAGGCTTTTGCAGACAACCAACCACTGAAGAAGAAAAAATGTAGACTTTTGCTTCAGACATGCCACGTACTTCACAGCTGCAAACAAAATACACAAAATGGTTGCATTCATATTTCAACTGTCATTTAAAATAACGATTTTATAAGACTTTGTAAGTCTTGCTAGTGTTCCCCCTACCGGGGACTTAGGTCCCCCTTACAATTTTTTTCAAAGGGGGTCCAAAATTGGCCTTAATTGCAGCTTATTTAGCTTATAAGTTTGCTTATAAGCTACCAGATATATAAAAGAAAGGTGGCACTGAATACCATCTCGACTCCTGGCTGATTCGCCCCCTCACCCTAGACAATTTGCCCCCATTGAATATCATTAATTAAATATCAAGACATGTACAAAATTAGTCCGCCCGGAAATGATAGTTTTCGGAAGGACTTATGTTTTGCTGCAGATGTTTTTTTATTTTTTATTTCAACGCAAGATCTCTGAGATTTGTTGGCCGATCGATGCAAAATTTTGCATGGTGGTCATTACTAGACCGAATTTTATAATGCCAGTCCAAAATTTTGAGGGCCCTCCCCACAAAAATTTTAGGGGTCAAAAACATGCAAAATTTGGCCCGATTTCAGATGACTTCGAAGTTCAACAGCGAATATCTCCGAAACGGATGAAGATATTCAAAATTGGATAAACATTTTATGAATCAAGATTCCTCCCGTATTAGGCGAAACAAGTCCGGTGTACTTTGGTCCAGTAACCTTGGAGATCTCGATGTGAAATCGTACCAACCTAAAGCGCCTTTTTTGGAAAACCATATTTCGGACCCTAGAAGGTGCTGCACCTCCGAATTTTTACATGTGCTAGAGAATGACCAAGTCTTGCTAGTGCACCCCCAGCAGAGACGTGGGTCCCCTTACAATTTTTCAAAGGGGGTCAAAAATTGGCTTATTAGCGTATTAGCCACGAGAACTTTAGAGCCATAAAACTTTGCCACCTGACGTGCTGCTAGATGGGGGTGATAATGCAGGTACAACTTTTTAGGGGGCACCGCCCCTTAAAATTTGAGGGGAAAAACGTCCAAAATTTAGTACGTTTTACGACAACTTTCTAGTTTGACTGCGAATATCTCTGCACTGGATAGAGATATCAACAAGCGGTAAACAGCGTTATCAAGTGCAATTAATTCCGTGTCAAATAAAAGAATTTGGTGAACTTTGGTCAACTAACACCAGAGATTACGCAGCTAATGTTCACCCACCCGAATCGACTTTCGGAAGGCCAGATTTCGGCCTCAGAGGGTGCTGCACCTCCAAATTTCTACACGTGCTAGAAAATGACCAAGACTTACTAGCCCGCCCCCCATCGGGGACGTGGGTCCTTACAATTTTTTTCAAAGGGGGGTCTAAAATTGGCTTAAAATGTAGCGCATTAGCCGAAAGAACTTTGGAGCCAGGGGGAGTAGCTTCATGAAACTTTGCTACGTGATGTGGTGCTAGATGGGGGTGATAATGCAGATACAACTTTTGGGGGGCACCGCCCCCTCAACATTTCAGATGGCAAAAAACGTTCAAAAATCGGTGCGATTTACAACTACTTTTGAGTTTGACCGCAAATATCTCTGGAACGAATAAAGATATCGACAAGCTGTAAAAAGTGTTATCAAGTACAGTTAATCCTGGGTTGAATAAAATAATTTGGTGAACTTTGGTCCACTAACACCAGAGATTACGTGGCTACTGTTTACCCAGTACCCACCCTAAGTCAACAGTGCACGTTTTGCGTATTATAATGCACTTGAGTGCCACGTGACTTTGCTTTCGGGGGAATTTCACCCCCCCTAAATTTTTCCCCCAATCGAACTTAGGGTGTGGGGTGGACTCACGTTGGGCTTTGCCTCAAATTTCTAGTTTTGTTTTTTGTTTTTGTAGAAAGGACACATTTGAAATTGAGGGAGAAATCTGTGGGTCTCTTGTCATTGTTAGACTATATCAGAAATTTGCAGACGCTGCTATAGAACCCAAGATGACTAACGTCTTTTTTGTGTTGCAATCAAGATTTTTTGGTGACAAACAATGTTAATGGAAATGATTACTGATCAGTTGCATGATGATAGTTGTTGTCTTTCTATAAACTAAAACAAGACAGAAAACACTAGTTTACATTAGACCAATATTATTAAACAAAAGCAAATCGTCCAAACTGAGAGGGCGAATCAGCCAGGTGGCGATCAAGCCAGGTGAACAAGCCAGGAAGCTAGCAAGCCAGGCAGAAGGGGTAGGTGCTATTTTCAGTGCGTATTCACTGAACCAAAGTCTATTTTCAATGTGGCACTGAAAAATAGCCTCACATATGTTGTAAAACTATTTTCAATGCGTATATATACTGAACACAAGTAGATTTTCACACTGAAAACTGCCGTAAGAATCTGTCTGAGGCAGTATGAGCAACATGTGCTCAGACCACCGCAAATGCATGCCCTCATGACAATGGCCAACTGCCGCTCTCAACCCTAGCATTATCCAGAATATCACGGGCACCGTGAAGTGGCCTGAAAAAAGCTTTTACCCACAGCCCTCCACGACCGCACTCAATTCATGCACCAATGTTACACCTTTATTTAAGTGTCCATGTATCATCACAAAATTCTCTGAAATATGCTACCATAACCCTACACCTAACCCTAACCTTAAACCCTAACTCTAATTTAAATACTACACTGCATCCCCCAAAAAATGTCCCACTTTTATATTGTCCATATATTCACCAAATATTAATGGATTTTTGAAATTCTTTCACTGTCACACTGTGTGAACAATTAGCAACAAAGTGGTTACTGAGTATCCCACCACACCTTAACCGTGTTGTTACACTACCTTGTGAAATAAAAATGAGTGAAAAACCAACAATAATAGGCAGCAAGCATGTTGGTAAACGAAAAGCACTTCAGACAAAAAACTCAGTGAATGATCTGTACGATGCTATGCTGTGTTAGTGCATCCATTTGGATATCTGGCATGTTAAACGATGTGTTTGTTTCTGGCCTTCCTGTCTTAGTTGACTTACCAGTTCAAAAACAGTGATCACGTTCTCTTCAGTACCTGCATGCTTCAGTCTGCTGGTCTCATGTTTTTGGTCGTGCTTCCTATTTTCCAAATTCTTGTTATTAACATGCCCAGTCTTTTCCTTTCACGGTTTATCTTCGCTAATTATCCCATTCCTCACACGAATTCCTCACACGCTCCCTCGCACTATACCCTCCTCGCACCTCGCGTCTCGCACTTTACCATGCATACTCGTAAACCATATCTCAGTTAGAATTTATCATAGAGTTTTATAAATAAATACAATAATTCTAGCGGTAGATCGGCGATCTTGCTGTTAGCATTGGAAAATTGCTAGAGGTAGATCGGGTGGATACATTATTGATACATTATTGGGAAGATGGTAGAATTTATATGCCTGGTAGACATAGACATAACAAACCATGCCACGACACTGTCATGTATTTAAATCAGGCTTATTCAGTATTATATCAGAGTCCATCTCAAGCCAAAGCTGTTTTTGTAACACGGACTTAGAACTATAGTGCTTATGAATAAATTTTATTCAGTGCTTGGTAATTGATAACATCTCAGTTCCATCCACAGTCTTGTAGCAATGCAGTGAAGAAGAAGTGTGGCTGCATTCTTACATTAACAACGAGATAAATGCAATTAGGTAAATGACGATCTACCGCTAGTAATTTTCTGCTCTCTAGTGCGAGATCGCCGATTTACCGCTAGCACTGTCCAAATAAATATCATTAAACAAAATAAACAAACAAAAATTCGTAGAATATTTAAAATAGTATTTCCGTTGTGTAAAAAAGACCATAAGTAAGAAACAATTACAGTTTCTTACATATCGTTTTTTACACAACGGAAATACTATTTGAATACTATTTACTATATTATTTACAGTAACAAACGGTGTGCTTGTATTATAGAAAGTAGACGTTTTACGTACAGAGAATGAAGGATATGGAGTTATTCTGTCACACGTAGCAGAGAAAGAGTGAACAGAAAAACTGACGAGTATGCCCTGCAAGAAATTTGGAAATGTGTCCAGCTGAACTGAATGCAGCCATAATGTGATAATGTCTGCAGTATGCAGGCCAAAAAGAAAAGGGTTTTAAGTAAGTAACGTTTAATGGCTAGTTAATTATAATAGTGCACCAATGAATGTCTGTCAAGGTGTCAGCACAGAATGAAATGTTCTTTCTGTAAAGTGATACTAGAGATTGAAATTCGGGTTCCCCCAAACCTTAGGGTTCAGTTTTGCCACCCCTGAAACCCGGATTTGGGGTGTTTTCAAACTTGCGTTTTGGGTTGTGTTTTTACACTACAATGAAGCAAAGTGTTCACTTTGAGCTTCACAGAATTCAGAATACATTATTTCAAGGTCCCAACTCCCTAGCAAATTGAAGGTCGTTTCACAAATAAGTTATAGTGGGTGAGGTCAAGTTTTGCTAAGTCTTTAGTCTTGACTTGACTTTCGTCTAAGCCCAAAGTCAAGTCCAAATTCAAGACCAAAGTCGAGACCAAAATCAAAATTAAATCAACTGGCAATTTTTAATGTCAGAACAATACAGTTATGGCTTAGCTCGATCTAACGGATGTCCCAGTTCATTTGAGTGAAATATTTACTTTTTGACCAGTAAAATAACGTGCAGCATTTGGTAACTAATAGGCATTTTGTTACTTTTTGTCTACCGGCATTAACTATGCAGACGACACTAGTGTAAGTAATGACGTCATTGCTGGCACAAATATTGCACAAAATTCCTTTTATATCCATAAATTGGTCATATAAACAAACAAAGTAATATTGCACACATCACTTGATTAATATAGGTCTGAAAACACTTCTATAATGTTGATTTAACTAATCATATTATTGCAATAATTCAACGATTACGTAAAAAAGATGGACGACCGCAAACGAAGGTCAAGTCAAAAGTCAAGACTGAAGTCAACATTAAAGTCAAGCCCAGCTCGTAGATAAGCCCAAAGTCAAGACCAAAGTCAAGACTTTAGTCTAAGACTTTAAAAAAAGCTTGTTGATAGATGGACTTTAGTCTTAGACTAAAGTCTTAGCGAAACTTGACCTCACCCAGTGTATATGTGTATTATTTTCCTCACCAGTAATGAATTGAACTCACAAGTGACAGACAGCATATGAGTGAGAAAAAATAAACAAACTCAACAAGTTAATGTCACCTCTTTAAATGTTAAACATTATTGCTTTGTTTTTCAACATATCATCCAAGTTTTCTCAAACAGTTGTCCCATCTATCAACAAGCTTTTTAATGCCCGATGCAAAGAACAATGTTGGCTGCTGTCCGAGTCACTGACGAACGAATGATTGCACCTTCACATTTTAAGCAAATTTCTGCCCATCTACCATTTTCTTACATCAAAAGTGTACTGTTCGCATTGTAAAACACTTGTTGCCATATACTGGATGCATTTCAGAGTGAATCTGAGTTGCATTAAGTCTTTTTGTCTACCAAACAAACAAAATAGCACTTTGTTCATTACGGGTCAATTTCAGTGGCAACATCGTCTTATTTGATGTTTATAAATGACGTCAAGGTGACGTCATTTTAACAAAATTTACATCTGGTACTAAGAATTAGATTTCCTACAAAACATACATTTCGGATTTTCCTACTTAGAAATTAATGGAATGGCGCCATTTTGTAACTTATTTATGGAACGATCCTCGTACAACCTATTGTACTTGCATTATCGTAGCCTGTGAGGCTGTGAAGTGTGAACATTGTGTGAATTGGTTGTGGATCCATGTTACATAATGCATGCAAATGCTAAGGCTAACATGTTGTTGTTATCTGAACTGATGTAGGTCTGGTGTTGGAGCCAGTACTGGCTGACAAGTATACACAGCCTGTGGACCTCGGTGATGTTTGTTATTTGCTTACTGATTTGGTGTGAAAGTGTGTATTTTACATCTGATATAAATTACACTATATGCAATAAAAGATAGAGCTACTTGCTTTTGGTGGCATCAGGCACAGAAAATGGTCTAAAGCATTCATTGTTTTTAGATGCCACACATTTCACAGTTACATTTTTAAGTGACAATGTTAGCTGGGAATCGGAATTTTAAAATAGGTTTGCTTCAACATTTAGTAAAAGGTTTAGAGTAGCTGCAGAATAGTAGGCCGATGAAACATATAATTAATGCAGCAGAGCCTGATTCATGATAATGATTGCAAATGGAATAGAGAGTGCTGAGAAATAGGATATTTTGATCTAAACAGTTTTGTTTTAATCATAAGACTTCCATGTGTATGGTTTGGTCTGTAAATTTGCTGCAAGCAACTTACTGTGTGTTTATTTGTTTGTACAGTAGATGCATTTGCTTGCCAAATTCTTGACCGACAAAGTACGTCTTCACTAGTTCGGTGAGTTTCATTTAAGCTTATTGGCTTTATACATTGTCAAATAAAACTGGACTCATGGTTTTTGCCCATTTGTCAAAATCAAATTCAAGGACTTTTCAAGGACTTTCAAAGACCATACAAAGGATATATAAGGAGAACTGAATTAAACCAAACCGGCACTTTTATAAGCACATATAAGCAGGTTCAGTTTACATTCAACAATTTAACACCTTCAAGCATTAATCAAAAACTGGAATTATCAGAAAAATTTACCATATGCATCAATAGTTGTCACTGAATCTAATTACTATGGATAGACTTGTTCGGTCATGGCCTTTTAGAAAATCAAGAGTGAATTGTGACGAAATGCCTGAAGGTAGACCAAGAAAACCTGCGTGGGAAATTTTCAGCATTAAACACAGATTTTAGCAGTCGAAGTGCCGACCCCTTAGGTTCGAGGAGGCCTGCGCATGCGAGCATAAAAGAGGGGTACCCCTCTAAAAAGTGGTCATTTTACTGATATTGTCTCGTCTAGCATAAAAACAGTTGCAGATAGGCACAGACATCCAGCTTATGATAACAAGCACTAGTGATGAGCTTTTTAGGAATGTCAATATCGATGACCTTGAATGACCTTGAACCTTTAAAATAGGGGTTTTTAGTAATTTTTTTGCGATTTTGGGTTGTGACACACAATTTAAGAGTGAATTGTGTGTAAAATTATTATTATTTTATTGCATGTTGTACACTGATTGCCAAAGTGGCAGGACCACTGCTATCATGCATCATGTGAGCTTTGCTCAAATTACTTGTCAGATTAGTGTTTGTTGTATGTTCAGACAGTTGAATGCTTGCTCACCAGTGCCTGAGCTGTCACATTTGAAACGTATTCATAGTTACAGATCTCAAGATCCTGGTTTGTAAATTTAAACTGTTTATCTTATTTATTATTTAGATAAATTGTACCACAAAAATAAGTTAAATACTACGGAAAAATTAGTTGCTGTTTTTTTACTACAGTAAAACTTCGTTATAACGGACTCGGTTACAACGTACTGACTTCTTTGGTCCCGTCAGCTTCTTATTCTTTAGCATAGGACGTCTGCTGGATATAACGTACTGGGCTATAACATACCCTCTGTTATTACGGACGTCACCTAGGGTCCGCAGGCCAGCAAATGCCCTGTATGCAGTGGACTCGAGAATGGACAACCCGGCTAGCACAACGCGGCGAGCATGAAAACATGAGTCACACGTTCAGACGCCCAGTCTCCCAGTGCGTTGGCGTTCCAGGGATGCAGTGACTGAGTGAGTAGCTGAGTGGAGGAGGGCCAGTGGCGGTTTTAGGCCGGGACCCGGGGGGGGCACAGTCCCCCCC
>Ga0209367_1001852_pt1 | contig 27020 bp, 20 predicted proteins | sample WorMetLIZISLAND2_FD_187412 | JGI IMG/M metagenome (GOLD analysis project Ga0209367, IMG submission 187412) | Marine gutless worms symbiont microbial communities from Max Planck institute for Marine Microbiology, Germany - Olavius geniculatus... ... | reverse complement strand
TATCTGCAACCGTTTTCACATTATTCGAGCCAATAACGGCAAAATGACGTCTTTTTTAGGGGGTACCCCTCTTCGACGCCCTCGTTCGAGGGGAACCCCTGCACCCAGTGGCACGAAATTTTGTCACGATAAACTAGAGACCTTGGTGCAGCCCACAGTGAAGATTTCGTGATCCTAGCTTGCACCATTTTGATACAGCTCACGAGTATGACAGACAGACGGACACCCAGACGATGGCAAAGACGTGCGAAGCATTCTGCTTTCGCGCGTAAAAAATGCACACACCATCAGTATTTAAAGTTTAACGTGGCAGAAACTGTTAATAACTTGTTTCTGTCACATCAGGCTAAACCTGGTTTAATGGCAGGAATGTGTCAACCCTGGCTGGAAGTATTTTTCATTATTGCTGTCATGCATTCTGCAGCTCATCTGTCTGTCATTGTTAGTGAGCTGCGTGTAAATAGGATAGTGGCAGTACCACAGTAACACTTTGGAATGGTATGTATTCCTCGTGATTACTGTATACATTGACAGTAATGGGATAGGTCAAAGGCAACTTTGGAATTGCATGGCATGAAAGTTGTCACTGTTAAATATGACAGTGTGAAATTTATTTTGGGGCATTAGTGAAATCATGTGGAAAGTGCAACGTATTAATCAGTGCAAGAATGCTAGATGAAGAACTGTCAAACACATATCTCATGCAGCTGTTACCTGTTTACTGGTATTTGCTTTGGACATACATACTACTTGAAACAGCCGTGCTTGTGTACAGTTGCTGTTTGGCAGTTGTAATGTGGTGCTGTGCTGTTATGTTGATGCAGTCGTGTGAGAATGTATAAGTTAGCTGATCATCAGTCAATTGTCGATGATCTTCCTGGTGTCTCAATTCTCAAGCCTCTGATGGGCGTTGACCCACTCCTAGAAACTAACCTCGAAAGTCACTTCACTTTATCCTATCCAAAGGTATAAACTCTCTTCAAGTTACATGTAGATTTGTCGTTAAATGACTAAAATACACACTGATGGGGACAAAGTCTTTGCTTCTTGTTAAACTAGAACTAGTTCAACATTTACATTAGACTGCTTTGCTAACTGAGCAAAATGATGAAATTTGTCAGTCTTCTCATATTTTAAACTCTTAGCTGATGGCTAAAACTTAATCTGCGGACAATTTGTGGATAAACTGAACTAAATACAGAGCTGTTACATTATGTCTTTGCGTTACGTGTTTGCTGTTCATTGTTCGAGTATTTGACATTTGCACTGGTGATGATGTAGAACATAAGTACTGTGTGCTATGTGTTGTTAGTTTGAGGTGTTAGTCTGCGTGGCTGATGAACAAGATCCTGCTGTTGCTGTATTTGAGCGCATTCAGCAACGGCATCCTCATGTTGACGCTCGGCTTTTCACTGGCGGGCGAGATGGAATTATTAACCCTCTAGTTCATAATCTGGCACCAGCATACGATGCTGCTAAATACGATATCATCTGGATCAGCACGAGTCGAATCAAAGGTTTCACTGAAAATAGCGATTTTAGTTTTACTTCACAGTTCAATTTGCTTTTCACGTTTGTTTTGCTATATATGTTGCTGAAATGGTTTTACGTTGGCAGTCCAGTCACTTGAACAGTTGCAGAAGTCTACGTAATACAGTACTGTTTTAGAAGAGGATATACCAGATCTGCTTAATAAGTGATTCTCAGCAATGTTTTGTCATTACCATTATTTCCATATAACCGTAACCACTAGAGGTTTAGAATGCTCCAACTACTGCAGCACTAGTTTGCTGTCAGTGGTTGGGAAGGTACTCTTGTCTATCATTAGATCCCGGATAAAGGATCATTGGGAAAGACGAACAATCGAGCAGCAGGCAGGATTCTGTGGATGTGCGGACCAGATCTTCTGTCTTCGCCAGGTCCTTGAACTTCGAATCATAAGTAGACAAAAATTCGTTGCAATCTTCGTCAATTTTTGGCTGCCTTTGACAGTGTGTATCATGAGTCCATGTGGAAGGCAATGCTTGTGGATGGAATACCGGCCAAAATTGTCAACACAATTGTCAGCACAGCTACTATGAGGGTGCAGAATGCATTGTCCAGGTGTCCATCTGCGATGGTTTGGGCATGTTTGCCGAATGGACGATTGCCATTTGCTGAAGCAGCTCTTATGGGCAGAACGTCTGGATGGCTGGCGATGTCCACTAAATGCACCAAAGAAACAGTGAAAGGATCTGATCGCTGTGAGGCTGTCAGCATGACAACACATCTTCCCAGGCACCCCTACTGTGACCCACTGACGACGGCCGCCAGCATGACTGTCAGGCACGGCGCATGGCGGGGGTTGCAATACGACATCACCGGCATCAACTGACGTCGGGTTCCATCAAGCGGGCGCACCTATCCAGATGTCACGAGCGTTGTTGGATAAGCGTCGATTCGATCTGATCCGACTAGAGTTTAAAGGGGCAACTTTTTGCAGAGGTGCTAACAACACATATCATTGTACTTCATATCAGAATATATAATATGTGCATCAATTGAATGCATATGTAACATTTATTAATAAATCATTTACGTGAGCACGTCCATTTTGTGCTGTGTTATATGCCACCTGTGAATGGGAGGAGTGCTGAAGTGCAATTAACTGAATGCTGTATTGTTGTGCAGCTAGCACAGAAATATTGCTGGACATGGTAACACGCATGAATGATCACAAAATGGGTCTTGTGCATCAGTTGCCATTTACTACTGACCAGTCAGGCTTTGCAGCTGCTGTCGAAAAGGTAGTTATCAGTACTTATGAAGTTGTTTTGTTTGTCAGTGAATTACAACAAGCAGATTGTTTGCTGACTTTGTTCTGTCTAGCTTGTTTATGTTCATATCCACTCCAGTCTATTTTTAGTGGATTTTAAAATTGAGCCCAGTGCATGGGTGGCCAGAAAATTAACATGTTCATTTTGTCAAATGATATCTGCTGCATTTTTCAGTGGATGTCGCAGCATAGTAGTTTGTATCACTTAGGCCACTTTAGAAAATCCCATATTGGTTGATTTGAGATAGTAGTTTTGTTTTTTTTTCTAGCAAACAGTAACTCTCATTTCTTTTTCTTTATTTATGAATGTCTTAGTTAATGGTACGTTTTATTGAATGCAAAGCTGACATTGTTTGTGTGTTTGCTCATTGTGATATGTTGTAAAATTGTGCTTGCACAGATTTATTTTGGTGCCAGCGTGACAAAGTTCTACCTGACATTTGACATGCTTGGCATTAGCTGTTTCACGGGAATGTCGTACCTGGTGCGTAGAGCTCACCTGGACGAGGTCAAAGGATTGTCATACTTCGGTCGTTTCCTTGCAGAAGACTTTTTCCTTGCAAAGTATCTTCATGAAAGGCAAGTTTATTTGCTTTATATGACTGTGTGTTCATATGTTTTTTTTATTTTGTTATCCATCAGTGTGGAAAATGTTGCAATTTTGTCTTTTGGAAAAATGATTACTTGCTCCCTGGAGCATGGAATGTCCAAAAATTTGCGAATTTGTTTGTTTAGAGCTTTCACAAAATTAACTGTAATAAAATTTTCATTTTTAGTGGAACAAGAAACTGAAGTTGGATTAACTTTGGGTGGGTTTTAGTGTGTGTTTTAGCAGTTTTTTTTATCTGGATTTCTCCAATAAAACTCGCTGAGTTGTTTAGGTTCCTGCCCAGGTGTCACAACCTTTGCTGTTTTTTTATCAGTGTGAAAAATGATGCAATTTTGTCTCATGAAGTTTATTGATACTATATGCAAGATTCTGTTTTGTTATTGAAAGAAAGATAACAATTTTCTTATAACGATAATTACCTACTGTGAAGAAAGTGTCACATTTACTCACCAGTGATGTCTTGAGTGAGTTGACTGTTTCAGCTGAAGATGTGTTATGAAATTGTGTTATTCAGAGGTCACAGGCACCAGGTGGCAGCAATACCTGCACAGCAGAATGTTGCATCAACAACGATCGCAGCGTACAAAGATCGCATGGTCAGGTGTGTGTATGCACTGGGTAGTGTACTGTGTATGTCACATGTCTACAGACTTGTGTCGGTTGTGTGAAAAAGTTCTTACTTTGATGATTGACTCTCAGAAGTCTCACTCTGATTAGAGACTAGGTCTGCTAGGATTGTAATATCTTTGACACAGGTTTAGATCGTGATGCTCTTCGAAGACCAGCTCTTCATGTCTGCCCCCTTCGGAAACATCAGAGATCAACCCAGTCTGTCCACTCAGTCACACACACTTGCAGCCACGCTCGCTGGTGGCTTTAATAATTATCAGTATTCAGTTATGACATTAGAAATGTTTAATTTTTCTCATTCCAAGTTCTTGCCACAATTGTACTCGGAGTTTTTCCAACCTGTCTTTCAAGATTATGCTGAATGAATGGAGTCACCGGTCTGCTGAATTTCGGTTTAGTGTGGCAGTGTTCACGGATGCATTAGCATGGACGCATAAGTAGCATCATTACTGTCAGCACACATTTGCGTGCACTGAACTTCGTTATTTTCAAGGCATTTTAGACTGTTCAGCAATGAATAGAGTGATTCCCTGTCTCCGTGTATCATGTTTTGATGTGCTTCAGATGGCTTCGACTGCGTTTGAACATGATGCCTGTGACGGCAGGCTTCCTCGAGCCAATGTGTGAAAGCATTCCACTCGGAGTCTATGCATCTTGGTCGGCGTACCACTTATTTGAAATTAACCCTTACCTGTTCTTTGCTGGCCACTGGCTTGTGTGGTTTCTTTTGGACTACACGCAGCTCAGAGGCATTCAGGTGATTTATACTATGTACTGCTGTAATTATGCATAAGTAAATGACTGGTTGTGATTTTTTTTGGCTTTCCGGAAAGGTGCATTGATTTGTTGCGGTCTTGACCTGGACCTTTCCGGATTGACCGCAAAAAAGTACGCTGTTGACCCGGAACAGATGTCGCCACACCCACAATTCAAATTGCCTATAGCGTAAATAAAGTTCTAAACAAGTGCTTTGTATCTATAAATTTATTTTCTCAATTAACAAAAGTGCTGGCTAACAAAACGATGAATGGACACACCTGTATGTTTATCTTTACACACAGTAAAATGCACAAAACTAAATTGATTGGTACAAAACTACATATAAGCCCCATAATCTGCTGCAAAACAGATGTGTAAACAATGCATTTGATTGGTTGATGCATTGTGAAGTCAATCACCCTTCCATGCTGCACCGGCTTTACATACTTTCGACTCGGAAAGCTTTTGGATTGACACAGGCCTTTTCGGAATGATTAATAAACGTGAAACTTTCGTTCCGGAAACAATAAAAAACGACTTGGAGCAGCCCAGACCTGGTCAGACCTTCAAAAAAAACACAACCACTGTCTGTCTTTTGTGCTGGTCAATAAGCTCATTGGTTCTGTTGTTCCAGCATTATTAACTGCTAGGGATGAAAATGAATGTAGATCAATAGACTGACTGTTAAAGCTGGTAGAAGATAATGAACATAGAACTGGTTTTAAAATACAACGAATTAAGCAGTTTGTGTTACTCCTTAAGTAAACAGATTAAAGTGGTTTTGTTTGGTGTCTGTTATACAAATATCAAGAGAGCTATAATAAGCAGTCTTGAGATCTACAGACTTAGTCATCACGACCAATGTGCAGATGTTCTTGTTGAAATTTTTGTTTTTTTGTCAATACCCATCTTAAGTTTCAACCTGTCAGACAAAATTTTGTCCAAACATTATCTCAGAAATATAACAGTTTGGGGCACACATTTGGGGAGAGGAAGCAAAATTTAAATGTTAGCATCCATCTCATCTGTGGTAGTTTGCTGTTGTCTATCAGAAAATTGCTAGTTCTTGTCCGCAACATTTTTAACTCACACTGATGCTGGTCCTCACTTCCTCTGGCCTCAAACACTACATCGCTGGTTCTCAGTAATAGTGATAGCAATAAGAGTGATAGTGGTGCAGCACAAACGTTTGGCAGCCACCAACCTTTACGCCAAGCCAATTGGTTTGAGCTTCCAATCCACTTAAGCTGGCAGCTGTAGTACTACATCCACCTTATTAGTACTCAGCTTGAATATAGAAAGCTAATGGGGTGTTTGCACAATCCAGCAAACGTCCAGCTCCATTATAACATGGCAGCAAACGTCCAGCAATTTATGTGTATTTTGAATACATTTGCTGGAAGTTTGCTGGATCGTGTAAACACCCTATAATACTCATTTTACCATTCCATATAGGGTAAAAGGCTGAGTTCTCCTAGCCAGCTGGCTTCATATTGCGGACCCATAAAAGTACTGACTTGGGCCACCAGAGTAACTTCGTTGATTTGACACAACACATTATCACTACACCATGTCACTAACCACCACCGCAGTGATGACTTACGTATTGTCCATGTGATAAGGTGTGAGTGTTGTCCTTCTGTGCTTGCAGTTGAGAACATTAGTTTGCTGTTATAACATGTGTTGTCTGTGTGATTATAAAGTGCTGTGTGCTTGCTGTTCAGAACGGCCCTCTTCCATTCTCGCTGCTGACATTTATCGTAGCGTGGATGTCCCGTGAGCTGCTCTACGTCTTTGTCTACTGCGAGGCTGTCTGTAACGTCCGCCACATCACCTGGGGTCGACGGACTTATCGACTGTCGAACTTTGGTGAGCAGCTTAAACTGAACAACGACAAGTCGCCCGGCCTACTGCTTACAGTCTGATAGTCCAGTGCTTTGTCTCTAGGTTATATTTTTGTTATCATCACAGTACACCTGACTATCTATATGAATGATATTTCATCGCATGATCATGGTTATACAGTGTATTGTGTATGTATGACACTTGTACTATAATTAGTCAGATCCGATGTGATACGTAGCTGTCCGAACGTAGGTAATGGTTGTCACTGTCATAGTCGTTTGCTTGATAGTTTATTTTATACCCGCTTGTTGGATGCAGTTGTGTACTTGTGATGTTGCTGCTTTATAGAAATTGCAGCATGTTTATGCTTGGTTATACAACGTGCAAAAATAACGATTGATATTTGTGAATAGAAGTCATTTTGTAAGGGTACAACGTTTTAGAATTGGCATATTGCTCGCATATTATTGTATTGATGCTTGATGAACGTTGGATGCTGGATTGCTGGTTGATGAATTTAAATATTACCTAACTGCCACTGGTGATGACATTAACAACTTATCAAGACAATAGTTCTGTTACACCTAAAGTCATTTTCGTAGTGAATAATGGAAGTAAGTAAGTTAATGTGTATTTAAAGTGCACAATGTCAGCCAGTGGCCGAATCTATATCTCAGAAGAAATGGTTTACCTACTGCAATTATTTCAGATACAGTAAATTTTGCAGACTTGTTACTAGGATGACTGAATCCTGATATAGGTCAATTTTCCATTGAGATTATGTGTTTATTGCAACAGTCTGTTCTTGATAAAAGCTGTTGAACCTTGCAAGTTGTGTAGTTATTGTATCTGTAAAAAAACAGCACTTGGCATTTGACAGTGACTTTAACAATGAAATAAAGTGAATCATTTGTTGTTAAAACACATTTTATTTTTGTCGGATAATTTGTAAACATTGTTCTTGTTCTCTTAGGCCTAAAAAATTTGTGTGCTTCCAGTTGCCATCCATCCCTAGAAAAACCCTGCATTCCTAAAAAATTTTATTGACATACAAAAATATCAGCACAGTTTTTAGTATGTTTTTTAAACTTTTACTGAAAAATACTGTTTTTGTCTAGCCTAAAATGTTGTAGTATCTTTGCTTAAGTTCTCATGAGTACTATTTAGCGTGTCGGTTTGTTTTTTGTTAGTTGTTGGATAATATTACATGAAACATCGTGATATAAGAATAAATAATAGAAAAAATTTTCATCCGCCCACATCTCCAATTTTTGGCCGGCTGCAACTGGAAGCACAAAAATTTTTTTACGCTTTATTCGAGAATTTGCAGCTCTTTCCCGTTTGCTGTATGAAAAGTTAAGAAATGTGTTAGCTGTTGTATGTCTTCTGCGTCTCCGATGTCTGTATTGTCCGTCCATGAACATGTGAAAATGTGTATATTCTGTTGACATTTTTTTTGCTTTTATATTTGCTTGATATATTTGCATTTGCAGCTGGTGACCTTGATCAGTAGATCTGCAAGTTACTGTTGTGAGTTTGCATGCATTGCTGCAGTATTTTCATATTATGAAATTTATATAGTATATATAACTTAACGTTAATCACATTAGAATATACGATGATTGGCTTATTGAATTGTTTTGATTTTCTGTCGAACGAGTCAAAAAATTTGCAATGAACGTTTAGTGTTGCTCATTGTGTATAAGTGTTTCTTTGCTTCACAATGGAGCTGCACTGGGGCAGGCCAAGCATCCTTCCAGCCATACTCCCATTCTCTTCCCACCAGAAAATTTTTACCCTTCATCTCTGTCAGTCATGTTTCATCCCTATGCATCGTTGACTAGCCCCATTTTTGACGACACAACTTCGTAACAGCTATAATAAGCAGTCTTGAGATCTACAGACTTAGTCATCACGACCAATGTGCAGATATTCTTGTTTGTGTGCTGTGATGCTTATAATGACAACAATGCAGTTTTCACTGGCCAAAATTTTTTTGATTTACATCTGAAAACTTGCAGAATGACTAATTTGCAACTATAGCTGAGGCATGATCAACCTAGTTAACATGACATACTGTTCCCACAATTTTGCCTGCAAAGGCCATCCTTGAAATGTACTGTGTCAAGTGGGACGTTAAACCCTACTCACTCACTCTCACAATTGCATTTTTTCATTATATCAGTAGTAATACTGATATAATGATATAAACACTAACCAGCATAGTAATTTATACAAAAGTACGTGCAATTGCCATGGAAAACAACAGTGTATCCATTTTCACTGTCCCAGTGCAGCTCGCTGCTTCACGTTATGGATTGTATCATTGTGCGACTCAGCATTACAGGGGCGGGATGCTTTCTGGACTCAAAAAGTTGGGGAAGCTTAACTGGGTGGAGGGGATTTTATTACATGACAAATCAACAAAACTCGGTCATTTGCACTGCACGCAAACGACAGAAAATGTTGCCTCTAGATGCATTTTGAGAGTTTGATGCCGAGATTCAACTCAGGATCTCACTGGTGGAACTTACAGCATGGACGAGGTCACAAGGGAGGGGAAGGGAAAGAAATGGAAGGGAAGGGAGAGCTCGAATCCCCTTTCTTTTCGCATTCTATTCAGGAAAGGGACAAGTTGATGTTACTTGGGAGGTTGCTTTCTGGCACTGAGGAGTTGAGGGGTGGATAACCTTGTTCAGCTGGCTAATGTTTGATCATAATTGTGCGTGTGTTAACCACTAGTATGCTGAATCTCGGTAAACCGCTTCTACGCAATCCATATACCATGCTATTATTAGTATGAGCGTTTTTTCGTAAAGTGTTAACTGCGGCAACTGCTATGCTGCGTTATTTTGTTTATTTTTGCTGCATGTTTAGTTACAACAACGTTATTTTGTCGTCATATTGCTATCATATTTTTGAATATGCAAGCATGGCTGTATGCTATGCATGACATCTGTATGCTGCTTTGATGTAGTGAGTCTCGTTATATGTGTTTGCTGGCTGAGTTTACCTGTGTGCTTGTGCCTGTCTTGCTGACTGCGTAATCATGTCTGTTCATCATTTCTTATAATTTACCGTTGTTTTCATATTGTTGCGAGACTTCTGATATGTTGTTATTAGAGCTGTCAAAGCATTATTTTCTTTTATGCATTAACTCATTGCGTTAGTTTTTTTAACGCATGACGTTTACTGGTTAATAACGTATCCAAATATTGCTGATATTGTGCTTGGACTACATGGAGAGGTGACAGGAATGAAGCCCACAAAGTCGTGCCTGTGTCAGAACGACAATAGTGATGGAATGGCAACAAAAAATTTCTAATTACTTGAATAACGATTGTCAAATAACCGCGGTTTAATGGGAAATTTTAACACCTGCTTCATAGTATTTAGTTAATTTTTGTATGTGCGTGAATTTTTTTAATGCATGTTAATTTATTAACGCATTAACCTGACAGCTCTAATTGTTATGTACAATTAAAACACAGCTTATGGTATTTTTTGTAAGATATAAATGTCATGTTGTAATCCTTACACATTGTTTTGAATCTGAAGTTATTGCAATACTGTCTATAGCTATAAGTTTGTTAATTTACTGTACGATGTAGTCCACGTGCATGGTAAGTTGATGACACTTGCATGGTTAATTCATTGTGGGATGATTGGTGAACCGAAAAAGTTGGGGGGGAGGTTCCAGTTTGCACTGATCTAAAGATGTTGCATGAACATTTTAGTCAGGCAATATCAGTTTCGTAAAAAGAAAGGTAGGGCAGGTACTGCAATTTCAATCTAATTTCACTGGCCCGCCAGCATCAGTATATCTCAGAATTCATAATGTTATTAAAGTTGGTCATTCCAGACTGCATGTCAGTGAAGTTATGACTATACAGAGGCACAGCTATAGACTGTTTTATTTTAATGAAATCAGCAAATCAACATGCTGTGACCATAGTTCTTTAGTGATAGTTTTTGGTGCACCCTGAATACTTACTATATAGTATGTTGTCATAATAATGTTGCCAGTAAATATTTCTCTGCTGTTCTGCGACATGATAAATGACTTATGTAGATGAACTAAAGTTAAAGGTACTTTGTTAAATGAAAAATGAATCATTGATTTGTTACATACTGTTATAACTCTAATTATTCAGTTCACAAAAAATGTTTGCCCTGGCACTTCTTAGCTGTTATTGGCCTAAATCATAAAAGCAGATACAGAATAGGTGAAATACGAAAACTGCCAAATAAACAATTATCAGCCAGAAGTGCACCGAAAAAGAAAGGATTAATGAAGGCGTACAGGATGAGAGAAAAAAGTTCATAGTGTTCTGCATGTCAGGTCGTCTTCAGATTGACTATTGCGCACATTTACTTTGGTTACCCCCACCGTGCCCCCGATACTACAGTACTATGCCAAAACCAGTACCGCGGTATATCTGGCACCAGTGGGACTTTTTCGCAGTAACTACCGTTGATAAAATTTTGAGTACTGCCCATCACTACCCGGTTGTTTTTAATACTAACAGTGTTTCATATTCTATGTTGACGCATCTAGGTCAATAGGTCACGTGTAAAGGTCATGTCATTACGTGGGTGGTCACGTATGTACGTTAAATATTCGAATCGAGGTGATCGGTTGTAGAAACGTGTAGTTGTAAATATTGTACTTGTAGTGAATATTTGCTAAAACTGCGACAATGTCAAGCAGCGGAATTGACGTGGACTGTTTGACGCTGACACGCTTTCTGCTTGCCGAACAGAAGAAGTTCCCAGAAGCTACTGGTGACTTGACGCAGCTGATGACCGCTATTCTGACGGCAGTTAAAGCCATTTCCAGCGCTGTCCGAAGAGCTGGCTTCGCCCAGCTGTATGCCACTTTTCACTGTTGCTTGCATTTTAATAGTTTACAGAAACAACCTGGGCTTATGGATATTCTGTGTTGTAGTTTTAAATTTTTAACTCTTTTTTTTGAATATTTCAAGTCAAAATTAGTGTTCTCATTAGTTTTCAGACAGTATTTGCGCGCAGAGCCGTTCTGTAGTCGTAGATCTTGAGTTACAGATAGTGATAGACTTAGCGTTAAGGATGAAGGGATATGACTAATTACCACAACGAGGCTACAGTGGGCCACAAACTGACCACAATGGTCCATAGCGAGTTGGTGGAATGACGGAGAAAAAGACGTAAAAGAAAAACGGATGGCGATGGAGACAACGGATAAAACGAACGGACGGAGATGTCGATGATGGCGAAATCAAACAAGATACTGTTCAAACGAACATGGAGTCTGTCCAATGCATCTCAATAGCTAACATTAAAGTTTGTATAAATAAAATGAGTGAGGTGTGTTGGCCAGTGGTAAAAATTAAACAGTTTAATTGCTGCCTCGAAAATAACGGGATCACGACCTTGGCATCTTGGGGTGACGTGACGTCATCGGTCATGTGACCATTCGACTTGCGGCGGTCAACTTCCTATGGGTGGTCCATTGTGACCATGCATCTGTCTTGCACCATTATGGAGATATGAAGCCTCAAATGTGTGACGCACATCATGGACATGGAAAGAAAGAAGGAAGAAGGGAAAGAAAAAGAGGGAGGGGAGGGGAAGGGAAAAGGAAAGTGGAAGGGGAAAAGGAAGGGAAAGGGGAAGGGAAAGGAAAATGCGAAGGGGAAAGGGAAGGAGAAGGGAAAAGGGAATGGGAAGGGAAAGAAAAAGGAGAAGGGGAAGGGAAATGGTAGGGGAAGGTGGAAGGAAGATAGCTTAAGAAAAGTTGGACTCACGCAGGTGATTTTATACTCTGTCCAGTGCTATTGCATTGCATTGGACAGACAACTAAACCAAACATGGACAGCAAAGATGGTGGCAAAAATGGACAGATGTCTCTTTTTTTTGTCCTTATCTTTATCGCTAAGGGTCCGTTGTGGTTTGTTGTGGTCAGTTTTTCTTTGTGGTTCATTGTGGTTGGTTGTGTCCGTTGTGGTAATTCATTAGTCATACCGATGATGGAGTCAGGTATAGGGTTTGCCGTGCCTAATTCATGATATATCGGAAGCAGCTCTGTATTCACTTGATACAGAGCAGCTCTACATGCAGCATTTGCATAGTTTATTAGTACTTTGAACTGCTTAGTATTAATTGGAATGTAAAGTATCTTTATAGTTTTATCAATATTGTCCTGTCTTCAGCACTTGAACGCAGCAGTATGTTGTGATATTTTGAAGCACCACTTCATCATTGTTTGCATCAGCATTATTTATTTTTTTTAAATGAATATTCAAATGTGTTTATTGTTGTTGAATATAGGTTTGGGATGGCTGGTGAAACAAACGTGCAAGGGGAGAAGGTGAAGAAGCTGGATGTGATTGCCAATCAGCTGATGGTTAACATGCTGCAGTCATCATACACCACTTGTCTCATGGTCTCCGAGGAGAACGAAAATGAAATTGAAGTCGATATAGAGAAACAGGTCAGTTGATTGTCAGCTCTTTTGTAGCACTTTCCACTGGAGTGCAACAGAAGTAAGAAACTGTCTTTCAGTGGTTGGGTCAGCAATTAATTTGCTCAATACTTAGCAAACTGGATGCTGGTAAGAACTAGGATTACTTTACTACTCTTCGTAGTTCTACAGGTTAACCACTCACCTGGAAAACCTGGAAAAGTTGGGGAATTTAGAAATGATCGGGGAAAAGTCTAGGTCTGGCGGAAAATTTGGTGAACTTTGATTCACTAACAAAGAAGTTATAGACACACATGTTGACTGGCCCAGGGTCAACACTGTGAGGGGAATTTTAATCCCCTAAATTTTTCCCATATCAGACTTATGGTGCCGGGCAGCCTCATTTGGGCTTTGCTCTAAATTTCTAATGTATTTTGTGAAGATTGTTTTTGTGGTTGTCGCAGGGCAAGTATGTGGTCTGCTTTGATCCTTTAGATGGCTCGTCGAACATCGATTGTCTTATTTCAATTGGAACCATTTTCTCAATCTACAAAAAGGTAACACAGCTTAAGTTTACTATGCATACAAAGCATGTACTGTTTATAGAACAGCAAATGTCAATTGCATTATGAGAGATGTCAGCCTTGGTTACTGAAATGAGTTATGACTGAGTGACAGCTAAATAGTAATTAGATACAGAATTTGCTGTTCATTGCCCGACTGCCGTCCAGTTTCAGGTACAAGTTTTTGACTGGCTTTCAGTTAACTTTGGTATTTGTGGCACTCGCTGTGGCCATTAATTTTTCAGGCCTGGGAATTAAAATCCCATTATTTCTTTTTTGCAATTTGCAGTACATTTTCTCGGTATTTTTAACATATCACTTTGTCATGTTCCTGTAATGCTGAGTGATACTAGGCAGTCAGGCTGACGTGTCTGTATGCTCTCTATAGTATGGTAGGGACTAACTCTATAGTACTGTTTATTGAGTGTTTATTTATTATCCACACATGTGTGTAGATAGATGGTGTATGTTTATTAGGCAGCTATTTGAAGGTCCGACAATGCTCAGTGATACTTTACAGTCAGGCTGTCATGTTTTTGTGCTCTCTACAGCAGTGACTAACTCTATTGTAATGTAATGCTATGTGTTCACTGTTCAGTTGCTATGCAGTGTGTAGGTAGATTAGATGGTGCATGTATTGTGTTCATTATGCAGGTGTCTGATGGTCCAGCAACATTGAGTGATGCTCTGCAGTCGGGCCGACACGTCGTCGCTGCTGGTTATGCTCTGTACGGCAGTGCCACGATGGTTGTCATGTCTGTCGGCACTGGAGTCAACAGCTTCATGCTCGACCCTGTTAGTTCTGCTGTTCTATTGTAAATTTCAGTGCATTACTCAGTATAGCAGACATTTTGGCTGAAATTTGTGAGTAAGCACTGTGTAGTATAAAATGTAAGCTGTGTAATCTTTATATAATGAACTCACAGGGCCTACCTGCAATTTGTATTTGCATTTGAAGTTTGACTAGCCAGTAAGCTAGAGAGTCAATAACAGCAGCCATTTGATCTGCACCACCAGATGTATATACATATCGATGATCAACCAAGGATATGACGAACAAGAATTTTCATGTATGTGCATATTCCTGTTATCACCCATGCACATGCACACACTGTTTGTGATAACAGACTGCTTTAGTGTGCCCAACAAGTCATCTAACCCTACAGAGACACGGCCTTAGCCAGTACCTAAGAGCACCCTAATGTCAAGATGACTGCCAGATAAATAGCCAGGTCAGCTAGGACCAGCTATTTATCTGACAACGTGTCTGTTCATCTGGCTGCCGAATAGATATCCTGCGCCATAATAAAATGATGCTGATATTAGCAAAAAAACAATTTTTGCCATGCAAATGCTTTGTATCAGTATCTCATTTATGCATTTGCATATGGTGTTGACATATTGCTTGGTAGAATGTAATTTAAACTCATCTAGGGATAAATATCAAAAATATGATATTTTTTATATTTTCCAACCCTGATATGTTAGTGTCTTTTTTCTTTTCTATAATAATTTTTCTCAGGGGTTTTGGATTTGGGGATTCTGTAAGCTAAGGCGTTGTCATTTCTGTTTAGCACTGTCATTTAGCAGTGCTTAGCAGTGTCATCAATGACAAACTGACATTGTTTTCCATGGAGTAAATCATCATCATGATGAAGAAGCCTGTGCTGGAATGAGTAGAAAATTGGCATGTCTTTGATAATGTGAATAAAAAAGGATTATACTGCAAGTTCTATTTTGTAACTTCATTAGACTGGCCCAGTTGTGATCTTATGACTGGCATGCCACTGAATGCGTGTTAAATAACTGACTCAAGTGTTGACCAGTGTGCAACAAGTTATTTAGGAAATATCATACTATTTATGGTTCTGAGTTTGCTTGGTTTGTTTTGCGTCGTGTCACCAGACGATTGGAGAGTTTCTGTTGATTGATCGGGACATGCGTGTCAAGCCACGTGGCAAGGTCTACTCAGTCAATGAAGGTTACTCCAAGTTCTGGTACGACCCACTGAAGGAATACGTTGAAGGCCTTAAGAACCCTCCGGTGATCAGTCCTGCCTTGTCTCAGTCTTTACTGTATAATTGTTTATGAGCAATTGCTAAAAATGCTAAGTGCTAACGTCATATTCTGGTTGCAGAGTGGTTTGCTTGTTGCTTAGTGAGCTTGTCTACTGTGGACATGTACCATATATACTTGTATGTAAGTTGATCTGCATTAAAGTCAGTTCCCCTCTCCCTGACTTTCAGGGCAAACATTTGTCTAAAGTCATTAACTGCATATAAGTCGACCCCCCCTACTTTAGGCTTTTCATCTCCAAATTAGTAAGTGCTACTTACGCGTGATTATGTGGCCTTAGGATAATGTTGCTTACCACTCCGTCAGCGTTGTATAGTTGACAACAGCGTCGCCCTGATTGCTAAACTATGGTCACTGCTACCACCACCACCATTAACTTACATATGATTGTGTATCCACTAGGGCTGTATCAGACATTCTGTTTATATCGTATTCTGTCCAAATTGGCTGAGTAGTAGTACAATTGGTATATGACATAAATAATAGATGGTGTACCACTGGTTTTTGCTCTGATATTTAGCCTCATAGTCCCTGCAGTGAGTTAGTGGTGGAGTTCGATGGACATTAGACAGTTGACGTGACACTAAGTGGTGATGGTGAGCTGTGTGGTGCCTGGTAGTTTAGCTCACATTATTGTCATCATTTGAACCATTGAAATGCCTGCATCCCAGATTGTGGTAGGCCTAAGACTCAGTTGTGTGTCGTTGAGCACCAACCCGCCATGGCAGATAGGCATAGTCAATAGTCATCCATGGAGTCGTCTACCAGCACTGATAATAAAAGATTGGTCCAGATGGCTTGATGCAGAGTTTGACTGGCCAGCTGGTGTGATGGTTGACATCATTCACTACATTGTGCACCATGATGAGCAGGTTTTTACTTGATAACTTTACATTGTTTTTGACAGACTGGGAAATCGCCTCAAGCTCAACGCTACGTTGGTTCGATGGTTGCCGATGTCCACAGAACGTTGAAGTATGGTGGCACTTTCATGTACCCCGCTACGAAGGATGCACCCAAAGGAAAAGTACGTTGCACCTTTTTTGCTAGCAGACATAAGAAATGTAAAGTGCATAATGCATTTATGCTAACATAGTTGGCTTCATTATCAATATTAGATGCCGTAGTTGTCTAATGCTACATATACTGTTTTTATTATATAGTTGCATGCAGCATTGTCTCCGTTAATGTCTTGTTAAAAGTCAATATATGGTTGCTGTTATGCTGGTTTCAAGTCTGTTTTAATCACATGGTACATCCGCTAACAGTGTTAGTGTTTTAACCTCGCTATTTTTCTTAACATGTTTGCTTAGGCATTATTTGGACAACACTGCTTTTTAGAAAACGATACAGTGTATAGTACTGTATCATCTTTATTGAGTATGCTGATATATGGACCACAAAATCATTGATTATTTAACATTTTCATATGTGTACTATGTAATGTAGTGGGTGCTTTAGGACTGATTTGTGTGAATGCATTTCGTCTTGAAATTTTACACCAAATTTCCTCTTGCGAGTTTTCTCATGATTTCCAAACTATCTAGGCCAGTATACTTCACTAAATGGTTTAAATTTGTTTACTCTTTTAAAATTTATTATGTATGCAGTCATGCACCCTTGAATTTATTTTTCTTACTGAGTCATATTATCAACTATTTGTACATTTTTGGTTGCATTGCATGTTATTTTCGTTGCTGTTACTGTGGATGTCATGTGAACAGCTGCGCCTGCTGTATGAATGCATTCCGATGGCTTACATCATCGAGCAAGCTGGCGGCAAGGCCACAACTGGCACCATGGATATACTGGACATCGTTCCTGAGAGCATCCACCAGAGGACGCCAATATACATGGGCAGCAGGGACGACATCGATGACATCATGAAGATTTTCAAGAAACACGAACAGTCTCAGTGAATCGTTGTCTGTCAGGAAGAATGTGTTGCAATTTCCATGCTTATTATTTTTAGTCTAAATGCTGCGGTAGCACAAACACAAACTGGAGATCTGTTGCGTAATAATACGTTATCGTGTGGCATTTTAAACACTATGCATTCGTTGATTCACATTGTTTCACTGCTGTTTTGAGAAATGTTGTCAGCAGTTTGATATGTTCGGTTCCTCACTGAATATAATTAGATGTTCAGTTTTAATATATGTGATATCATGTTGTAGAAGAGTGTCATAGATATATAGTATGAAGTTTTTTTGGTTTATATAAATGCTCATGAGTCAGCTGTTGCAATGCCATGATGTTGAATTATTTTATGAAATGGAATATTACTGCACTCATTTAACCCAGTACCGTGAAGTCCATGGCTTTTATTTTGACCAATTCTTTGTGATGTTTAAACTTTAGTTCGTATACATCGAACATGTTGTTAAATATTCCATGAAACCAGTTTGTGTTCAGTTTAGTTGCAACACTGTTCTGCTATGATTTGGCCTACTTCCGAACCATCTAAAATGCTCATTTAGAAGATGTAATAATGATGTAATCTATTTAATCCAATGGTAACCGCTAACATCGTCATTCGTAGTAAATTGCTAGCATGTGGTCACTCAGCTTATACTGGACACATGGTTTCTATTAGACACGGGTCTGTCTTTTGTTGAAGCAAGATCCTGTAAGATGTGGCTTATAATAGCAGTTTTAGGTTCAGAAAATCGTGTCAGATTCACAAGTTATTGAATTACTAAATGAATTCACTTTGAACTGTAGTACGTTAACATGTTGCTCATAATTACGTTTGCTGTGTAAGTGGATAATAATTCAAACTTGATGTGTGCTACAGTAGAACACTAGCGATTAGTTGCTTCTTGTTGTCGACTTTATGTTGATGTGGTAGTCGTTAAAAAAACGTTTCCGCATATATTTTTAGCAAAATGACAAATTTGAATGAAGCATGTTCGGTATAAGGTGAGGAAGGAGTGACTAGAGAAAATTTATGTGTGATTATTCGGTGGTTCTGACAAAAAAAGAGGCAATTTTTTTGATCATGGATACTGCACATGCACATTGTTCTGGTCACTAACACTTTGTGAGTACCACTGTTGTTTGTAGTTTCTTCTACGTAAATTTTTGTGCTGTCTTTCTGCAGCTGTTAGATTACTTAGCTGTTATTTTTCCAAACATTTGCGGTGTGAAACTGCTGAATTTTGAGTTGTTTGCCATTTTATCTAATGTATTTGATGAACATTATAAGCTTTTAATTTTGTTATTTGTGCCGTTGTTTGCTTATTCGACCAAGCTTTAAATCGTGCGTGGTATTTGTTGTATTTTTCCACAGTCATTCTGTGCTTGTTTGAGCCGACTGATAAATGCTTTGTTAAAATTTATATTTTTGTCGGTGTGCAGTCTGTCACCATTTTAATCCAAAATTTTGCTCAGTTTTAAGCAGGTTTTTGCTTGGGCAGTGAGAAATGTTGTGATTTGCAGACAGGCAGAAGTTTAATTTACTTATTTTTTGTTCTGATGTACTACAGATGTCCATGATAAGTGGATGTGGACTGTTAATGTTTGCGTAAAGTCAGTATATGTTAAACCAGCATGTTGTTTCTGAAATCTGGTGTATTTCATTTGGTCTCAGATTTGCTTTTCTGTCAATTTCTTCAGCTGTTTACTGCTGCTAAGGGGCTTTTTTCAAAGCCAGTTCGAGAATCTCGGGAGTGCTGAGTTTGCTTAGCTGTAGTTGAAATTTGAAGTATTTCGATCATTCTATTTTTGTAATATTATTCGTTTTTCTTCTAGAACTTAATTGTCCAGGAAATTTCGAGCCATAAAAATTTATCAAATTATAGCCTTTATTTATTGATTTATTAGTACTAATCAAAGATAATTTGTTAGGTTCTTGCATTATGTACTTTGGCAGTGGCAGTGTTTACAAACTATTTTACTTTTGGCTAATATGTTGATGCAGTGAAGTTCTTGTTATAATTATTTGCTGCGTTTGTTTTCTGTCAAAGATTGATGAATTTCTGTGTTAATATTTTTCACTATAGTGTTACAAAGTATTGTAGCCCTCAGACGTGACAATATTATCTTACAACCATACACGCAACAGTAATTCTGCAATAATTTGGATACATTTGGCTCAAATTGTTGGCTATGAAGTGATGGGTACCTTACTAAATGGCATAAGGACTTAACACAAATGTGATGCGCATCATGATGGATGGAAAAATGGTGGCATGCATAGTTCTGGTCAGTTTGACCGAGTGTTGAAAATGGCTAGTGTGCCTGATCATTCACTGTACTTAACTTCACAAAGTTCGAGTCACTCAAGTTGCATTAGGACATTGATGACTGTCTGGAGGATAACAGTGAAGATTATTAGAACTGCCATTAGTCTTACATATGCACAATTATAATCAGCAGTTCTTACAATTTTAGGTTTAGGTCGTTTTTTTGTGTTTTGTGTTTCATAATGGTTAAACTTTGGGCAAAGGTTAAACATTTTGTTTAGTTATTATGTGTTCGTGCAATTTTGCCTGCAAAGGCCATCCCCAAAATGACCATACTGTGTCTGGCGGGACGTTAAACCCTATTCACTCACTCATTCAAGTTGCACATGGAATGCACCATTGGACCAATAATGTCATTCGGGTGCAACTCTTAGTCTTATGTCACTAGTACCTGCAATGGTATGTGAGCCTGAGTTTCACGTTTTTGAAGACCTATGGTTGCATATATTTCACGTCAAAATTATGTGTAACTTCAGTTGTTGTAGCTCTGAAGTAAACTTTCAGTTGTCCACCATGTACCTGTTATGACTTGCTTTTGAACAAGCTGTCGAATCCATCCCAGACGACTAATTACTGATACAACAAGAAAAGCCCTGCTAACACAATGGGGAACGTGCAACAGCAGTGTGTGTTTGAAAGCCCAGTAAAACAAGATAAATTATCTATAGTGTTTTACTCGTACTTACTTAGACAATGCCATATCGGCTGAAAATCGCAAATTTTCTTACCCCTTTTCTCATTTAGCGCCTGACACTTTTTGAATTTATGGGAAAGCTTTACGGTTCCTAAAATTTGAGTCTTCCAGGCAGCCGATTTGAACTGAAGATTTGGTGATCCTAGCTCTCACCGTTTTTGTCTGATCCACCCGTGTGACGGACGGACACAGTTGTGATGCCTAAGACGCGCTACAGCAGTAGCTGCTGTTGCGCGTAAAAACAAAAAATGAATTTTGTAAATATTTGCATGTAGGAACTGAAATGATTGGTAAAAAATTAATTCTGACATCTGAGGACGTGGGAAGTAAAGTGAAGTGAAATATTAGTTTCATCAGATGAATGTCATTAGCAGTTGCATTATTGCTTGAAGTGAATAATCATCCAGAGGACACTACTGCACTCCATGCGGGTTTCTTTCTGTTGTAAGAATTGAAATAGTTGCTGCTGCTGTTATAAGTTTATGGGATATTAAGTGAGGTCATGCTTTGCTAAGATTCAAGTCTAAGATTAAGCAAAACCTCACTGTCACCCAATACCTATTGACTTAATTTTAACTGCAGACAGAAAAATCTCGCTACTATGGTGGTGATGATTAATTTACAGTATATGTAAAACAACTTCAAATCGTGCGCAGTTCTGCTAAAGTGTTTTAAATTATATCTGCAAATTTCTTAGCACAAGCCACAAACATTTTAGCAACTGCCTTTCAAGTGGTTACTGTGACATTATTATGAACAACAAAACTTTGCGAAATTTCGAATATTTTTGTTACGCGTGTAAGCACGACTTTAGGTACTATGCTGGGTATGATCGAGTGCAGTTGGGCGTGGCCACAGATGGGCGTGGCAGCTGTTGTATGTATATATATTCGTAGGTTTTAGTTTTGTTTTTAAATGTCTGTTTTTAGTACAAAGCGCAATTTGTCATCCAAGCCGAGCTTTCACTCGTACCTGGACGAAGAGTTCGATGTGACTCACGATCCGAGACATATTACAGTCGATCAGGTATGTGAGGCTTACTTCTGTAATGGTGCGCGAAAAAATCCGGTGTAAACACTACACCGCGTCAGCAGTAATTAACTGATTGTCATTGCGTGGAAAAGTTATTTTTACACACGTCTCTACTTTGATGCATCAGACATTTGCATTAAAATGATTGTGATGAGACAAGTTTCCTGCTGCCTAGGCATATTTCAAGAAGTAGCAGTAACGGAAATGAAGAACCGTGGTTATTGGACATTGGACATTGGACATTGGACATTTGGGTTAGACGTCGTTGTTACACGTCGCTATACAGTGAGGTAAGGCATTTCCAGATGGCCAAAGAAGTGCCAATATACCATTACCATCCTATACCATCCTACTTTAAGCCCTGGTCAGTGGTGAACTTTTATCTAACAGGAACCCAGCGTGTGAGCATATGCAGTCCAGATGACGATTTCACTCATCTCCTATGTTTGTATTTGTAGAAGACTAGTCGCAGCTGTTTCTATACTACTGTTCAACAAGATGACTCTCAGTTGTGTGTTCATCTGCTACCAGGTTCGTTTGTTTCTTCGTGTTCAGCAGTACTACAAATTCAAACTGATTATCAGGGATGTGCACGAGACCTTCTGAGCCGAGACTGAGACGAGACCCAAGACCCATGTCTCCGAGACTGAGATGAGACCGAGACGTTCAAAATTTTGTTCGAGACGAGACCGAGACTGAGACCGAGACGAGACGTTGCAGCTTCCGAGACGCTGGCTGAGACCTTGCGCCAAGACGTTTTCCGTGATGTATGATGAAACACATTGACAATGAAAAAAATTATACAGATTAATTAACTCGCACCATGGTAAGCACTTTTTATTTGTCATATTGTGCTATTGTGGATTTTTGCACTTTATTTGGAATTATCACTGAATAATTAATGGCTTTCACCATAAAGAATTGCAACTGCAGTGCTGTATACATGAGCCATTATATGTTTATTGCAATTTGAAAGCAACTGAAATTAGTAAGCTACAGCTGATTATAGCCTTATACATTGTCTACATTTGGCTGATAGTATTTATTCTGATATCATACACTTTATCTTCACTGTGACTGGGTCATCTTGTGATGAAAAAAGACTGACATGACATAATTTTGCTTTATGATAAATAAGTAAATGAAAGAGTAAAAAACACTGTAAACGAATATGTCCAAGCCACAAATGTCATGCTGGTTATTATCGCTTTAACTGCAGCTACAGTATGCACGGCGCGCGCCTGCACAAAACGTCTCAACGAGACGCGATGGCCCGAGACGAGACCTACTGGGCTGAGACCGAGACATATTGCTCTGAGACCGAGACGAGACCCCGAGACGCATCGGTCCAAGATCGAGATGTTGAGGATTTTGTCCGAGACGTTAGTACATCTTGAGACCGTCTCGAGATCGAGATGTCTCGACCGAGACCACATCCCTGCTGATTATTATTGTAGTAAGCAAGTTTGTGTTCTCGGTGATTTGCTAGTATAACAGTAGGTTGTTGGATTTGCAATCGTGAGGTCACTGGTTTGACTTCCGGTCAGGATGCTGTCAAGAGATTACTACGGTACTTGGATGGGTGACTGTCTGTAGACAGGTAAACCATCTCAGTATATAACCAACACCAAGGTCAACTCAGATTCACATTTCTCCAAGTTAGGTAAATTAAGTACCGATTTGTCTGGCTGAGGTTGAGGTGGAGTGCATTCACCTTTGTTGGATGGCAGGTAATATACTTTGTGATCCCATATGGCTCGTGAAAAGCTGTACCATTTAAACTTTTAAAAACCTTTAAGCGTCAGCTTTCTTGTTGGCTTAAGAATTTTAAGTCATATCATGACGGCAGAATCCAAGCTAAATCCAAGCTGAATCGGCAGATGCCAGAAAGACATTCGAGGAGTGGGAAGTCTAAAGTGAAACTGTGTAGTTCATTCCACTTTGAAAATGTATAATTTTTAGCCACAGTATAGATTTTTCATTTAACCTTTTCTACATGCAGTGAGTCAAAAAGTAAGCTGTCAATTTTTATTTGTCTCATTGCTATAACATAACATGGGACAGATTATAAAATCACTTTCATCTGTCTTAGACAGTCATTCTGTCAGTCTGTCTGTAAACACTCCTACGGTCGCAATTTTGATTCGATTTTGATGAAATTTTGCACAATGATTCGGGGCCAGAAAAGTGAGATTGAGTTTGTTTGGGATAAAAATCTGAAAAAAAATCTGATATCTCCTTCTCCTATTTTACCCCAATTTTTAAAAACTTGCATTACGGCCTATGGGAACTTCAAAGCGGTATAACTCGGTCCCCGTAAAAGATAGTTGCGCGCTGTTTATTTACCCCCCTATTTTCGGGGTCGGGCAATCTAACAGTGTTATTTAAATTTACCCCTATCAACCCCTGTTGCCATAGCAACCATTTAAAAGTTGCAAAATTTTGCATTACAGCCAGTGGAGATTTCAAAGCGGTATAACTCTGTCCCTGTAAAAGACAATTGCATGCTGTTTGCATCTACCCCCCTTTTTCGGGTCCGGGCTATTCGATGATGTCATTAAAATTCCTCTTCTGCTAACCCCTGTTGCCATGGCAACGAATTTTGGGACAAAATTGACTACAACTCAGCCCCTGTGAAAGATAATTGCCAGCTGTTTTCTCCTACCTCCCTATTTTCAGGCCCGCGGTATCCAATGGTGTCATTTAAATTTCTCACCTGGCAACAAATTTTGGGACAAAATTGACTACAACTCAGCCCCTGTGAAAGATAATTGCTCCCTGTTTGCACCTACATCCTTATTTTCGGGCCCGCACTATTTGATGGTGTCATTTATATTTCTCTCCTGCCAAGCCCCCGGTGCCATGGCAACGAATTTTGGGACAAAATGGGCTATAACTTGGCTCCCGCAAAACAAACACAGCTGTTAGGCTATATAGCCTGGCAATGGGACAGATACCTCGTTTCACAGAATGTACTTCTAGTTTAATGATAATTCCATCAGAATTGCTTGGTTTTGACAGTGCATCAGAGTTCCCGGTAGCTTACTGTGATTAACGACTGTTGAAAAATGATGTAACTTATGTGTGTGTGATAATGTATGATTTTGTAGTCTATCTGCTTGCAATGTACAATGTTATGAAGGTGAGATAAAGGTCTGTGAACTGGAACAAGTTGTTCGCTATGATACATACAGTCGTCAGAAGTCCGGACAGACAGGAACTCTGTTTATCACTAACTTCAAAGTGTCATTCGTTACTTTGAAACTGGATCTGTCATCAGCTGAATATGAAGTAGGTATCAGTTGTTGATTCATGCTTGACCAATTTTATTATTGCCATTGATTTTGATTGTTCAACTTTTTCATGGACTTTGATGGTTGACTCTCTATACTGTTGGCATTAACTGCTGTTTGCCTGTTAGAATGGGTGATGATTTTGTAAAACCGTTATTTTGTCTTCTTATCAGCTGTAGATGTGATGCTCGTTGTTTGTTCATACTTTTATACCTGTTATAAAATTTGTTAATTGCATTGAAAACTTAGCGTCTAATATTGTCTTGTGCATAGAGTAAATCTACATGTATGTTGCTTATCAGTTGCATAATGAACTAGTACCTTGAGAAAATTTTACACAAAATCACCCATTGTTTATCTTATTTCTGCAACTGCTTCTTATGTGCCGGTTTTCATAGTTTTGTACGATGCATGCAGTAACTGCCAGTAAGTAGTAAGTCTTATCTTTTATTCTAAAAATGTGTAATTCGTTTACTGATAATTATCTTCAACTATTTCTTGTAATTTCAGAGTAGATCTCACAGAAACAAGATGATAGGAACTGACGACATTGCATTAGCCAATGTTGCTGAAGTTTATCATGGTAAGTAGTCTGCCTTCATTCTGTCTTACAGTTTTCATTTTTTTTGTTTGTATTATGGGTATCTAATTTTTTTACCATTTATATGTGGTCAATCAACAGTGTGAAATCAGTTTCATATCAGTTAGTATTTGATAAAGATATGACAGAATCTGGTCTGTATATACTGCACTGTTGAACTAGACTTATGACTATATGACATTTTTTGTTTGAATAGATGTGAAATTGTTTTTTTCTGCTGTTATAGTGTCTAAACATAAAAAGAGAAAACTGATTCCTGGTGCAACTGTGGATGATGTAAAACGACTGGAAATCTACTGCAAGGTGGGCTGCTGTGGCATCTTTATAGTGATTAAAGTTTGACATTTTGCAGCTTTTGGCTGAATTTGTACTCTTCATATAGGTATGCTTTTTGTTTTACTTCTTGTCAAAAATCTGACAGTACTGTTGAATTTGGATATGCAGTTTCGTGTAAGAAAATAGATATTTTGGTCTGATGGGGGCAATTTTTGAGCTTTTTTTGCTTTGACGTCTTTTGGTAAACAGACAAATATAAACTGAGTGATCGTGGTTTTTGGTCAAAGTGTCAAGTTGTGATTCAAAATATGCCAAAAATACAATTTTTGGAGTTTGTTTCGACACTGATATGTAATGGATATTGCAGTAAGTTGTATTTGCTAACTCTGACTGTGATTGCATTCTTCTTTTTCTGTCTGCTTGTGGTTTATGATTATGAATTGTTCGTGCATCAGTGATACATTTTCTAAATGATAAAGATATTTTTTGCTCTGGCGTTTATTGCATTGTGTAAATGTGTAAAATGTATTTTGTTCCAGGATTTCCAGTTCCGTATGTTTTGCTTTCATCGTTCACTTGCTTACGATGTTAAGAAGGTTTGACATTGTTTTCTTGTTTTGCAACAAGCTGTTCGTGTTTCATATGTCGTTACATGTAGCTCATGTATGACAGGTCGTGTTAGCTTCTGTTGTTGTATTTTACACGTTACCACTTTCTAGTTCCAGCTATTGCACAGCGGCATAGTGCTGATGGTCGTTTTGAAGTATACTTTACAGATATTATGTAGTCTCTCGTCACTGCTTTGGTGTTAAGCTTGTAACAGCAGCAAATAGGACTTGCTGTGTTCGTTGCTTTAAACTTGCAACAAAAACTTGAATAGGTCACGTGTAGGGACCAACCAAATTCACGGGAAAAAATGCATGATTTCACAGCAGAAGTTTTTAAATGTGTCAAATTTCGCGGAAAATTCACGGAAAGAGTTTTGGAAATTCACGGGCCACACAGACGTTATTTCGAGGTGCTGTGCTAATGCAAAAGAAGAAATTTCAGAACAACGAATATTTACTACACTAAGTCAAGACTCAAGACAGTCATGCCAACTACTTAGTGCTAAAGTGCGACACGTGGTAAACAGCA
>Ga0209367_1001851_pt1 | contig 27021 bp, 11 predicted proteins | sample WorMetLIZISLAND2_FD_187412 | JGI IMG/M metagenome (GOLD analysis project Ga0209367, IMG submission 187412) | Marine gutless worms symbiont microbial communities from Max Planck institute for Marine Microbiology, Germany - Olavius geniculatus... ... | reverse complement strand
GTTAGAGCTGTGCGCCGATGACTTGAGGGTCGGCGGTGGCGTTTGGTCATCATCTTACGACCGGCGACGGCGGCGCGCCGATAAATTTTCATCGGCGGCGGTGGCGGCGTGGCCTTCTTGGTCGGCGGCGTCGGCGGCGTCAGCAGCAATCAGTTAGCTTATGCAACGCTGCCAAACTGGCGGTGACTCTATCGAAAATAAGCTACGCCGAGAAGTTTACGATAAATGCATGTGTACGCATTCTTAGTAGGGCGCTTGGCCGACCATTAGGTTCAGTTTTTGACACGATGTGTCTGTCTGTTGTCGTCGTCTATGACGCATGACATGCGTCATTGTATTGTAGCAAAACGGTAAATCTTGCCGGAAAAGTCATTGCTCGAGATTAGTTATCTTAGTGTGACGGCTCTTCGCATGCAAAATTTTCGTAGCAAAACATTTGGGCGTCGCCGTTTAGACGCCAGACGTTTGTCGCTAAGGCGTGACACTGCTGTTAATAGGGTTCGAAAATCACGCTTAATATTGACCAGCCTATAACGCGTAATTCACGCCCAAAATAGGCAAAATTCACCCGAGCATTTAAGCCTACTCAGAAAACAATAGTATGCTGTGCCACTTGACGACAGCAATGCACGATGATGACGAACGACGACGAGGACGCGCAAGAACTCACGACGAACCACGACGTCGACGTAAAACGACGACGCGACGCGTGACGACGCGAAAAGACGATACACGATGACGTCGCACGATGACGACGCGAGACGACCACGTATGATGATGGAGACGTAGGACAACACGCGACAACAGACGACGAACAAACGAAACGAAACGTCGATGAAGAAGCGAGGAACGATGCGAAGCGTGATTCTGGCAACGCACGACGACAACGTACAATGACGTCACGCGACGACGAACGACAATGGATGACGACAACGATTAGTACTAAGTGCAGCAAAAAGTTATTATTGCAAAACCAATGAAAATCAAATTGGCCAACTTACTTATTTTGCCAACTTACGATTTTAACTCGAACGATATGCAAAGTACGGCATACTTTCAGTAACGTGTCAGTCACAAAGCATAGTGCCCAAACATCCAGGGCCCAAACCATAGATGTGATAAACGTCAAAAAAATTATAATAAACGTTAATAAACGCGTTTATTAGGAAAAAGATTGTAAACGTTTGTAAACTAAAAGTAAACGTACACAGAGCGTAATTTTGAATATTATTTAGATAATTCCAAATTCCAATAAAAGTTTTTTCATTGTCAAATAATGTCTTACTCCAGTTCTGTGACAACCGTTTTACAAAAGTGCCCAGAATTCACTCACTTTAATCTTATAGGTACGTGAAAACTAAGTTGAGCTGTCCTGTCCACTAATTATCGATCGCAATGCATTATAGTTTGGCTTCCCGTCATAATTTTGCTTCGTTTCGCTCATGTAATTTTTATTGAGATAATCGGGATAATTGAGATAATTGAGACAAAATAATAAACGCATTTACAAAGATTTTTTCGTAAACGTTGTAAACGTTTATCACATATATGGCCCAAACAGCGACACCCAAATGTCACGTAACCCAAACTGTTAGCAATTCACTGCAAGGAAAACATTTTCAAATTTGGCGATTAACAGAAGGGTAGAAAATATGCTTTTTTAACTACGTAATAAGTTGCCTTATATCGCAAACGAAGGCCGAGGTTGCTATTGATCACTGATAGAAGATCGCTTAAGCCCTTTCAAATGACATAGAAACCATCGACTTTGGCGACGTTAAAGGGTCATTATGCGCACTGCTATGTCAATCGTGCAATATTGTGACATTATTTGGTAAGGGGTCAGCGATAGCACCGTTAGATAGGGCAACGACGAGTTCCTATGGCTGTCAATAGTAAGCATGCATGTCTTTCTCTGCAGAGGTTCGGTCGCAAAGTTGTTGCTTGCAGCAGTCACCCATGTGCGTTAAAATTTCGTATTGTATCCTAGCGTTGATTGTAGCGTTCGATATAGTAGCGTTATTATAGCGTGTATATGACTGAACTCACTCCGTAAAATCGCTTTCTTTCGCGACCAGAAGTCGGGTGCTGTCCTTCTGATATAGGCAGTACGGTCGGCCCACCCTAGCGACGGCAGGCTTTCTGTTTTTAGTTATAGCAGTAGATAAAAAAAGTCGGCGACACTTTGTCGGAGCCTTATGTGACATAATGCGAAAACGCAATTTTCTTTTTTATTTGCATTTCCAAAGCACTTGTTGCATTTTCTTATTTCAGTTAATCAATTTTAAACAAAAGGCACGCAGTAGATGCTATTCTTACTGTAGGCCTAAGCGGCGGCAGCGCCTACGTAACGTCGGCGGCGGCGGCGGCATAGCCCCTCCTCAGACCCCTAGCTAGTGGGGAGGAAACATTCCTCCCCTCACCCTATCCCACTGGCACCTTCGGCGCTCGACCTAGACTCCCACTTTCTTTCTAGCTTCCCAAGCTATTTCTGCCTGGCACCCGGGCTGCAGACCACAAATATTTTGGGGCTACCATTACCTATACTACCACTATGCAAACCGAGTTCTGGCCAATTTTTGGTCGAATTCCACAAATTTTATTGCCATGCACGAAAACGAGAGTCGGCCGCAGTAAATTATTGAAGTCATTAATTTGCCTGATCACCAAAACCTCTGTTAGATGCACGGATTTCGATGATGTCTCCTACACATGCCAAGTTATAGACAATTTGTCTCAAATTTCACTGCCATGGTAACCGGGGTTGGTCACAGCAAAATTTGATTGGCACCATTCGATGGCCCAACCCGAAAACACCCCTATAGATACAAAGGTCTCGCAGATATCTTGTACAGAAGCCGAGTTATAGCACATTTTGTCCCAAATTTCGTTGCCATGGCAACGGGGGTCGGTGGGGGAAAAATTCTGTTGGCAGCATTCGATGGCCCAATCTTGAAAACTCTCTTGTAGACGCAAAGATCTCGCAGATATCTCTTACAGAAGCCGAGTTATAGCCATTTTGTCCCAAATTTTGTTGCTATTACAACCAGTGATTGTCCGGGGAAAATTTTGAAAGACACCGTTATATTGACAAACAATTACGAGTCTATCTTAGCCGGAGTTATGACCGTTTGAAGAATTGTTTAATTTTTTTTCATGCGCCATTGTAATTCTTTGATTTTTTTGTGAATATATAATGTTATATATTAAATTTTAATTCTTAACCCCCAAAAGGCAATTTCTTGCGCAAAACCCCGTCGTTTGACGTATTAAGCATAAAAATTCTTCAAGGGGTCTGACCTGTGGGTGTGTTAAAGAAAAAAGCATAAATTATATAAATAAACATTTTTGCGTATATTTCACCCATTTGCCGAAATGCAATTTGGTCGAATTTTGTCGGTAAAAGTTTGCATGACGAATCCCCTCGCCGACGTAATCAACCGTGCTAAATTTTATCTCAATCCGGTTAGGGATTTTGATTCTGTGAGAGGTCGAATTTTTGGGTTTCCCATATGAAAGAGAAGTCGCCGTTAACACAGGGTTTGAACCACAGTTCAACCTGTGATTACAAAAAAACTACAGCGGAGTTTATTAGTCCACAATAAAATGAAACGCAAAAATATACAATAAAATACAATACAATAAAGACTTGGAGCACACGTCGTGCACGTGTAAATTTTTTATTGAAAAAAGTCTATAACTTCGTTGTTTTTCAACAGAATCATACTTTACTTGGCAATTAAATGCAGAATGTCTCGTTAAATAAAGCTGTAAAATTTCACATTAAAATCCCAAATGGTTGCTTAGAAAACGGCGAAAAAATTTAAGGGTCCAGTTTTTGCCGCACCCTGTAGATAAAAACTTCCCCTATTTTTGATATACACCCTCAACAATACTCCCCTCCTTTATTTTTAGTGGGCGCAAGCTGCGTTTACCAGGTACAGGAATAGAGTTTACTAGGCAAATATACAAAATCGCGTTTTATCTAGTTATTTAATTAAAATATACAACATTAACGAGACGTCACAACTTTTTGTACAACTTTGCCGAATGATCGAGGCGCCTGCAGGCGCTTTTTTCTACGTTGCCTAAATTTTCTAAGTCGAACTCACGAAAAACAAGGAAAATTAGACTACCATTTTTTAAATGATAGGCTTACGAGTTACACAAAGTCGTCAGGAAAACTTAAGAATATGTCGCGTACGGATAACTACGTCGCTGACTTAGAAATGACTTAAGAAAATTGTTAAGAGTTAAGAAAAATATCAAAAATTTTAGTACGCTGATTTAACCCCCAGAAAGTCATGCTTATCATCGCCTGGTCACAATGTCATTCAAACTGGCTTAACCTGGAGGCCGGGTTCCTGGATTCAGAGTTCGTGAACCCCCGCCCCTTGCAGACACTTCTATCGGGGCTCTTTCGTCGAGGGTTTTTGATATCCATCATCTGCATGAACTTGTGTCAATCGTTCGAATGACAAACCACAGATCGATTACTACTAGTGATGACTCGATATCAGGATTTCAATTTCGATACGATATCGATACGATATTTTACAAAATATCGCCATAACAATATCAACATCGATATTTTTAAAATAAAAAGTATGTAAATCTTACACAAGCACGAGAACAAGCAAGGCATTATGCTTAATAAAAACGTGTTTTGGGGTAAACTTATAATACGAGTGTAATTAAATTACGATTCTATTACCTGGCCGCATCTGTAATTTTTTTCCAGTCACGCAGTGTAATAAAGAATCTGTAGCAAATATTGCGAAAATATTTAAAATACCGTGATAGTAGGAAGAAGTTGATATATCGAAAAACTCAATATTTATTTCGACGTTATAATACGATACGATATATGGTTATTTTCGATATATCGAGTCATCACTAATTACTACGGCAGCTACCTTTAGATCTGTCGGATATAATACGTCAGATTTCCATCGTTATCAGCGCGAAAACCACCCTGCCGACTGGTGACCTGGAGAAGCGTCTATGACAGGATGCTTCTGCTTCTGCTGCTAATGATGATGATGGTTAATTACTGATGATGGCTCTCGTCATTGCGCTACTGCTCTGCACTGGAGCTTCGCTACTGGTAATTATTAATTATAATATTATTTATAATTATCATTAATTACATTTAAGCATTATATTGTTTTAACGGATTATGTCCCGAACGAATCAGATGCCCATAATGGCAAAGAATTATTTAGACCAAACGTTCACGTATAGCGAGCTTACTATTATGTCAAACTGTTCAGTTTTTACCGCCCCATGCATGCATAGGACGGTATTGCGAATAAAATAATTGCGTTTGTCTGTCTGTCCGGTGTAACGTTAGTCAATTCTGTTCACATCGGTTGGGATACGATTAATTAGCCCAATGACACAGCTCCGGGTGTGCAAAGGTTTAACAAACTAGTTTAAAGGAAACATCTTCACATTTGGGGTTGAACCTAGGTAAGGCAAAAAATGGGCGATTTTCAACCGATAAGTCGCCGTATTTCAGAAACGGTGACAGATGGGGCCAAGACTGCTAGGCCTTATTGATCACTAATAGGAAGTCGCATAAGCCATTTTACGTGGCACGAAAATTATCGACCTTGGATGACCTTAAAGGGTCATTGCGCACTCTGCTATGGCAATCGAGCGTCTGTCGGAGCTCGCCAAGAAAATTTCAAAGACGATAGACCCATACTTTCAGCGGAAAAAAACATAACCCACTGACTCTACTTTCAGGCAGTAGGCTATATGAGGACGTTCATGAGAATTCTGTGGCAAGGGGCTCAAACGACAGTGGCGTTATCGAAAACGCGATTTTAGTCACTTCAAGCCAAGACATCTACGGAACCTTTACAGCTAAAGCCAACATAAGTTTTTATGGCGATAATACGAGTAATAATAATAATAACGTCGTCAGTTGTAAGGCGCTCAATGTCAGCGAGCTGAATCTGAGGGGCCGGCAGTCGGCAGATGGATAGTGATGGGCTATAAGCTTAAACTGAGTAGGTAAGTTTTGAGTTGACGTTTGAAGGTTGAATGGGAAGTGCAATGTCAAACTGACAGAGGGAGTATTGTTCCAAGTGTTAGGAGCTTTACGAGAAAAGGCTCTTTTGCCAAAATCTGCGTTGACGCGAGGCCTGTCAAGAGAATATTGATCAGCGGAGCGTAGTGCTCGAATAAGTGTATACTGATCCAGTAATGACCTCAAGTATATGGGTTGATTTGTGCAAAGTGTTTACAGCCAGTTTGAAGGTGATGCGTGAGTGAATGAGTAACCAATGCAGTTCTTGTAAAAGATTGTTAAACATAATGGGGTCACGAGTTTGACCTTTTGGGGTCACGTGACGTCATCGGTCATCGGTCACATCGGTCACGGAGCTGTGTCCATTCGACTCCCGGGGCCGAGTTCCTATGGGTGGTTCATAGTGGCCATGCGTCCATCCGGCACCGTTACGGAGATATGGTGCCTCAAATGTAATTGGGTCACGACTAAATAAAAGTCTGACAAATCCTTTCCCTCCTTTCCTTATTTTACCCCCAAATTTTGAAAATTTGCATTACGGACTATGGGGACTTCAAAGCGGTATAACTCGGTTCCCGTAAAAGATAATAATTGTGCGCTGTGTTTACCTACCCCCCTATTTTTGGGGTCGAGCAATCTTACGTTGTTATTTAAATTCACCTCATATTCAAAAGTTGCAAAAATTTGCATTACAGCCAGTGGAGATTTCACAGCGGTATAACTCGGTCCCCGTAAAAGATAATTGCGCGCTGTTTGCACCTACTCCCTATTTTTGGGCTTGGGCTATCCGACGGTGTCATTTAAATTTCTCTTCTGCCGACCCCTGTTGCCATGACAACGAATTTTAGGACAAAGTTGACTATAACTCGGCCCCCGTGAAAGATAATTGCGCGCTGTTTGCACCTACGCAGCTGCTAGGCTACATAGCGTGGCAATGGGACGGATAGTTCGTTCCACAGAACGTATTTCTAGTAGACCTGTAAGCGAGAACATATAGCGAACGATCAACGGGACGAGCGATAGCGAGCGAGATTTTTTCCGTGAGCGAACGACAATACATACGAGCGAGTCGAAGCGAGCGAAATTTAAAACGGCGCATGATTTTTTTACGCGCGACAGGATGTAATGCTTTACGCATTTTAGCTATCGTCGAGGCGTCTGTCTTATTGTGTGTCTGTCCACTCCTTCACACTCTGCGACTGTATCAAAACGGTGCAACTAGTATCACAAAATCTTCATCGTCGACTGCCACAATTTAGCCTCTAGACCTACTTTCAAGATCCGTAAAGCTTTTCCAGAAATTCCACAGGGGTCATCCCGATTCAGTGCGCTAAATGTGTACTTGAGTAGGGTGCGAAATATTGGCGATTTTGAGCCAAATATAAGTCGCTGTATCTCATAAACGGTGAAAAATGGCCGAGATTTATACTGATCACTAATAAGAAGTCCCACGTTTGATTTACACAAAAATCAATGACTTTAAACGACCTTGAAACCCAAAAATAGAGGGTTTGAGGTCGATTGTTCCACGCCTAGGTTGACTCACGGTTTGCTAACCAGAAATTAACTTAACCTCTCTGGTTAACCTCGCGCACATTGTTTCACGCCAAATTTTGACGTGAAACAAAGCGCCACGTGTTAAACAGGATAATTCCCCCGAGTTTTAAGTTAATCTCGTGGTCAACTGTAACCCATGCATGGAACAGTCGACCCTTGGTGATTTTTTGCGTATTTAGACATCTATAGGCTCTAGCGCACATATCAAAAGTGAATATTGCGCCGAAGGCAACATGCATAAGTTATGAAATTTTTAGCATTAAACAAAGATTTGGCCGTTTAAGTATCGACCCCTAAATTTATGGAGACTTCCACCACTTTTACCTTGAGTATCACACATTTAAATGTGAAGTACGCCAACTATGGAATCGACCTCGACGTGATTTGATGGAGATCACATCTCCTGCAAAAAATTCTGAAATAAAAAAAACTACTTAATTTACAAGGTAAGACAAAATAGTAATCCACTGTCGTATTTTGCAAAGTTTTAAGCAACCACATATGAATTTTCCGACGGAACTTAACAATTTCGAAATTTAGGCCTACCTACTAGCGAGCGGGTAAACGGTTGGTGAGTCGCTTACATGTCTAATTTATAGTTTGAAATTTAAAAAAAAACTTTAACAGTCTTGTTTTTAAATTGTTTGTTTGTTGTTAAATTTTCTACATAATTATTATATTTTACTTTATTTTGTAATCGTGATGTTTATTATTTTATCTCGCGATAATTTATGAAAAAAACTGTGTGGTTTATAATTTTTTTCCTGGGTCGTACAAATCAAATTTAATTTTATATTTTAATCGCGATTTCTATGTGTTGTCGTCGCGGCATTTACTTCACAAAAACGATGTTACATGAAAATAATGTATACCGAACCAGAATGTTTTTTAAGTCTCAAAATGTGTTTTGTTTTTGTACACTGAAACATTAAAAAACCTTCAAAAACTTAGAAGTTCTTATTAACGCACCACCAAAAAGTAATTTCAAAAACTTGTTTTTTAACTTTCGAGGAACCCTTTGGGAGCTGTAGTTTCCCATAATGTCATATTTGACAATCATAAAATTGTATTGTATTGGATACAGTGTATGTAAATGTATAATTGGAACTAAGTCTTGTGGTAATACAGGCTACACCGGCAAATGCATCTGACGGAAACGACGCAAAAGTTGAGCCACCAGGTAACGAGAATTATACGGCTGTGCTAGCCGAGTAACTTATTATCCGAGTACTCGGCGAGTAGCTTAATTAGGCCGCCCTAAACGATAGTACTGTTTTGGAAGGCCTTATGCTTTACTGGTGTTTCTTTCTTTTTTTCGCCACGAGATTTCCGAGATCCGTCGGCCGATCGCCGCGAAATTTTGCCGCATGACGAAAAGTGTGTTCGATTTTATAATCGCCCTTTAAAAATTTTTCTGGAGGGCGAACTCAGAAAACTTGGTGAACCTGGGTTCACAAGTAACAAAGTTCTGTTGTCTCATTTCGAACCACCCAAGTTCAACATTGCGCTTGCTATATAGAATAATGCAATTGCGTTCGGCCACGTGACTTTGCTGCGAACGGAATTTCAACCCTTTAACTGTCTCCAAATCGGTCGTACGGCGCCGGGCGGCATCACGCTAGGCTTTGCCCTAAATTTTTAATTTAATTAGTTTTTGAGTACTTGTATAGTAGAAACATAATTAAAGTTGAATTGTAAAGGTTAAATTGTTACAAACCTGCGATAGCAAATATACATACCTGTAATGTACACGTTGGGCCAAAAATTGGCACTATTTTAAATGTGTTTTTAACTTTATCAAATATTTAAAAAAAAACTTGCAATCATAAGCTAATGCTATAAGGCCTATATGTCATTACACATCACGTGTGTTGCTACACTACCTTGTGTCTTACAAAAGCACAACAACGCCGCGTTTCGTTGATCGCGCAATTGCTCAGTGGCGTAAATTGAGGGCATCGTCCAGCGGCAAGGTGGACACATTGAACATTTTGATGTCACAACTGCTTGATGTGACAATTACTTTAGATAGAAGGCGCGTCAGGCCTGTGGACTTCCGGATGACGTCATGATCTTAGAAGACGCGTCGGGCTTATGGGAGATAAAGCCTAGAAGGCGTGACAGGCCGACAAGGCCTCTGTATTTCCGGCTAGGGTTAGGGTTAAGGTTAGTGTTGGCAAAATGCCAGATCGCTTCCGCCCATAGGTTTTTGGTTTCGGACTACAGTGAAAACCTACAGTTACTGCTCACGCTACAGTGCGAGGCGCCTAGAAACGCGCCTAGTAAGTCACTTGCTTTCGGTCACAACGTCAGCAGTACAAAACGAGCTTAAGGTTAGAAAAGCTGAGTAAAGGATTTGGAAAATGCGTGGGCGGTGGCAGAAATGAACACTTCATGCTACTGCCACTTCCTGTTAGTGATCAATGATCAATGTTAGTGATCAGAACCTAGGCCGTATCTCTCACCGTTTACGACATATGCCCAAATTTGGAAACCGCTACGCTCCAGCTCGGGGCATGCGCTTGATGATGATGATAATGATTCTTGAAAGCTTAAAACGAATGTGACGTCATTGTAACTTATGACGTCATAAAGCGTTTTATATCTGTTCTTCCAACCAGCCTTCGTTCTTTGCAATGATGTTAGTACAGAGTGCTTCAAAGGAAATGAAAAGAAATTTTAGGTGACCATGCTTAATGTGGCACAACTTGTCAGATTGAGAATAATTAAACAAAACTTTATAGTTTATAATGTCGAGATAAACGTGATGCGCGTCTATAATATTGTTTGAACATTTGCAGTTTTTAAAAACTTCAGAAGACGTAAAGAAGGGTAAACATTTTTGGTTTACACTGTACGTGATACATCTGCAGATGACAAAACAGCAAGTGTTACTACAACAACCCCGTGTTCTGGAACTACATGTACTTCGAAGCCAAAAACGTGTAAATCATGTAAGCCGTGTAAATGCGATTGCGACAATGCAGATTCGACCGCAGAACCGCCAACTGAAAAGAACCCGGACGACCACACTGCTTCAACCAGTAAGTAGGCGTATATACTAGCGTATATATGCTAACGTTCATTGTAGCTTTCGAGACAGCATTCCGTTGACCTAGCGTGCATGAAATTGTGTCACGTCTAACGAATCGCTTTCTCTCCGTGACTGAAACTCAAACGCTAGGCTTCGGAAGTAGGCGGTTTTTTCTAGCAATAGCCGGGCTTCTTGTTTTTATTTATTGGGAGATATTATTGCGCATTTTTGTGTTTCGCGTATCTGTTTCTGCTGTACGGATCCGCGCAGTTAGGTATGTACACTGTCTTAGACAACGTCACACTTTGTAACTGATCATATCTTACACAAGTATTAACCGATTTTTAAATGTTTTTATTAGCACATTTTCTGGACAATGAAACATAAAGTGGTTACTGAATATTTCAACACACCGTAACAGTATTGCTACACAACGTAGCGAAAAACAAATGCACAAAAAAGTAACAATAATAGGCAACATGCGTGTTGGAAGATAAACACACTTTATACTAAAATTGCCATAAATGAACTGTACGATGGTACACTGTATAAAACGCGTCTTTGTAGATATTTGATGTGTTGAATGGTGTGTTTGTTTTTGGTCTTCGTGGTTTAGTTGGCCCACTGGTTCACCCACAGTGGTCGGTGTATCGTCACTGCATGAAAAATTATTATTTACAACGATCTTCTGTATGTTAGTTTGAAAACACAAGAAATGTATCAAAACTGAACACTATTTACTTTTAATATACAAATTAGTCGACAACTGCATGCTTTAAAAGATAATTTTTGCATAATAAAATGTATTACTAAAATCTTAGTGATTTTTGTCAATTAAAGTTTACAGTTTTACATGGTAGTGCAGAGACGCAGTTTAGGCGTGGAAAAAAGTGTTTAAGAACAACACTACTGCTACTTGTCCACAGAGTATGACAGAAAAAAATTTGAAATCAGTCAATATTTGCCGAAGATAAACAATCACAAAGTGCTACGTTTATTTTGAGCCCTATGTAGGTTTTACTCGAGTTTGGCAGTGCAGTGCACTATTTGTTGTGATAATCGGACTCGGACTCAGATTTTCGTGACTTCGTCTCAGATTTGATCTCAAACTAAAAGAACTCGACAGTTATATAACTGCAGAGTGTTGACGCACAGATGACGGACCAATAAATGTCGTTACATACCGTAACGTTCCCGACGACGAATCTAGTACCGCTACAGCGAAAACGCCGATTTCTGCAAGTACTTCGAAGTTAAAAACAATAACTACGTTAGTCAGTTAGTAGCGCTGCATTGTACATAAAACTTCTGCATCATGATGAAATTGGCTATTTTATAAGCTAAATTGCGTAAAACAAACAAAATGCATGTGACGTATATAATTATTTCACTAGGTTCAATACAAAATGTGTATTCACCGTTTAAGCATTTGTCTGAGTTAACTTAAACATATTTTTCTATATTTTGACAGTGCTCATGTCACTTGATTTTGTTCAAGAAATCCTTGATAACAATATAACAAAGTTTGCCTTTATACCCCGCCGGAGTTAGGCCAAAATGCTTTGCGATGTTTGCCACGTAGTCACGTTTTGCTCTTGCAAGACGCGAAAAACGCCACGTCGTTGGCATGAGGTTCACACGTCTGTCACGAAGCGTTTTTGGCAAGCTTGGCATAACGTAAATTTCGAAAGGTGCTCCGTTGAGTTCTTATATTAGATGATGACTCACCATTTAAAATATGACATTTAATGACTTTATCCAAAAATCTGTGTATTGAGTGAAGTTGATATGTAGAATTATTATTATTACAAAAAGGACTTATTAAATTTAAAGGAATTGGTCTAGGGGATTTTGAGGAAAGATCCCCTTATTAAATTTATATAGGTGATTAAGTATGTACGCTACATGGTTTTGTGTTTGCTGCATGGACCCATGCAGTTAGATATGTAGTATTCGTTCTCGAGTCCGGCACTGGAATTGAGTTGCACCCGATTCTTTAGGCCTGTTTTTGGTGACGATAAAATCCAGACTTGTACCCTCGTGACTCGACACACACACATATATACATGTATATATTTGTGTGTGTAAAAAAACTTACCACTTTACAAATGTGTGTAAAAACGATGCGATGATATCAGTCCTCTAAAACAGCAAAAATCATTTGGATAACCGTAAATGGGGCTATGCATATGGCGTCCTTACAAGCTGATTTTAGTTGGTAATCACTAACATGGTCTAAAGTTTTCTTCATTTGATGTTATTTGTTAATACAGGAACAACTAGTACGGTAACGAGCGCGACAGCTGGCACAACAACGACTGGAACGACAGGAACCAGTGGCTCCACAACGTCTGGTACTACAGGAACAACTGATACGATAACGAGCGCTTCACCTGGCACAACAACGACTGGTACGACAGGAACCAGAGGCTCCACAACGTCTGATACTACAAAAACAACGGGTACGATAACGAGCGCGACAGCTGGCACAACAACGTCTGGAACGACTGGTACCAGAGGCTCCACAACGTCTGGTACTACAGGAACAACGGGTACGATAACGAGCGCGACAGCTGGCACAACAACGACTGGTACGACAGGAACCAGTGGCTCGATCACAACGTCTGGTACTACAGGAACAACTGGTACGATAACGAGCGCTTCAACTGGCACAACGACGACTGGTATGACAGAAACCAGTGGCTCCACAACGTCTGGTACTACAGGAACAACTGGTACGATAACTAGCGCTAAACCTGGCACAACAACGTCTGGAACGAAAGGTACCAGCGGCTCCACAACGTCTGGTACTACAGGAACAACGGGTACGATAACGAGCGCGACAGCTGGCACAACAACGTCTGGAACGACAGGTACCAGAGGCTCCACAACGTCTGGTACTACAGGAACAACTGGTACGATAATGTGCGCGACAGCTGGCACAACAATGACTGGAACGACAGGAACCAATACCTCCACAACGTCTGGTACTACAGAAACAACTGGTACAATAACCAGCGCTTCACCTGGCATAACGACGACTGGTACGACAGAAATCAGTAACTCCACAACGTTTGGTACTACAGGAACAACGGGTACGATAACGAGCGCGACAGCTGGCACAACAACGTCTGCAACGACAGGTACAAGAGGCTCCACAACGTCTGGTACTACAAGAACAACTGGTACGACAACGAGCGCTTCACCTGGCACAACGACGACTGGTACGACAGGAACCAGTGGCTCCATAACGTCTGGTACTACATTAACAACGGGTACGATAACGAGCGCGACAGCTGGCACAACAACGACTGGTACGACAGGTACCAGTGTCTCCAGAAGATTTTGTATTTTTTGATTAAAATTTTGTTTGCTCATTTTATGTTCCAGTTTAAAAAAAATGCTTTACAGCCTATGGGGACTTCAAAGCGGTAGAACTCGATTCCTGCAAAAGATAGTTGCGCGCTGTTTTGCCGACCTTTTATTTTTGGGTTTGGGCCTTCTGACGGTCTCATTTAAATTTCCTCTCTTCCCATAACTCCCTGTTGCCATGGTAACTAATCGTTATTATTCAAAAAAGTTGACTGCTCACAGCTTTATTAAAAGGCTTCATACATCCCTATGTTATACATAAGTTTTCTCTTGCACCGACGTTCATTACCCGAACGGAAATATTCTAAAAAACATTTAATATAGCTGTTTGTCATCAAATCAAACACAAAAAATTTTGACAATTAATAGTCGACTGAAAAACAGCACAATTTAGCAAAAGTTCGAACCTAAAAACGACACCTACGCCAGCGACTAAGTAACGCTGCAGTGTACCATAAAAATTTTACATCATGATAAAATATACCATTTTAGGCTAAAATGTGCAAACCAGACAAAATGCATGGTGACGTATATAACCTATTTCAGCAGGTTCAATGCGAATTGTGTACTCATCGTTTGAGCATCCGTCTGAGTTAACTGAAACATATTTTTACATATTTTGACAGTGCACATATCATTTCATTTTGTTTGAAAATTTTAGACAACAGCATCACTAAGCCCAGAATTCTTAGATGCAAAACCACGGCGGTGTGCTGTCTTTAAGAACGACTCAATTTTAGCAGAAAGTTTACCAGTCAATGTAGTTTGTGGCTGTCCTCATTGCTACCTACGAACGCTGTGTTTCTGTTGCACAGATGACGACGGCGACAAACCAAAGCAGTGTTCTCCGCCACCTAAAATATCACTGCGGATCTTTTGTATTTGTCCATTCGGGTTAATAATCGATAAGAATGATTGTTCCACCTTTGAGTGCGCCGTACGCCTTCCGTCATACAAAGGCGATCCGCAGTCCAGTCCAAAACAGTGCAACAAATACAAATGGTGTAAATTCGGTTTCAGAAAGGACCGCAACGGGGAACACGCCTGTCATTGCCTTAAAGAGAAAATCCAGTGCGTAGAGTATTTGAAATGTAACTTGAGTTGTGACTACGGATTGAAAAAGGACGAGTTCGGATGCAAAGTATGTGAGTGTCAAAAGCCGTTGACGCCTAAGCATTGCCCACAGCTACCTACTAATGCAAAACAAATTCGGGATTCTTGTCCGTTCGGGGTGGTTATGGACGAGAACGGTTGTTCCACGTTCCGCTGTGAAACCCCGCCGATTAACACCACGTTTTGCGAGCGAAACAAGTATTGTCAGTACGGCTTCGTAGTGGATCCTGACGGCGGCGGGTTCACTTGCGAGTGCCGCCCCAAACCTTGCGATACATGTACTGACAAGGACGACAACGGTAAAGAGAAATCCAGGTCCGCGGAAAAAAAGCCAGACAGCAACAAGGAGACAACGACTAAGAAGACGACCAAGACTAAGAGCGACATTTCCACTCGTTCCGCCAGTAAGTACAACGTTTAAGTTTTCACAATAATATTTTATAATGCAATAGCATTATTCGAGGCGTAGGGGCTAATAAGAGCCTAAGCGCAAAACTTACACAATGCATTTGGCATAGTTTAACATTATGTTGTATTGATTCTTCAGGTTTTTCTTTAGGCCTACTTATATAGTTTGTTTAATAAGTGTGCATTGCTGGATTACTACCTGATCGATAAAGTAAAAAAAACATTAAGTTTTAGGTACTAAGACGCATGTGAAGTCTAAACAAGTTAACAAACAAGAAGCCCAGCTATCGCTAGGATAGCCGACCGTACTGGTTGTCAGTGACTTTCAAGTTCATTCAACGTCGATGATTTTTATTCTATCTGAAAGGGAGAATGCCACTTCCTATGATGCGCTATACAAATTGACGACCTTTACCCTTTAGCTTTATTAGTGATTAATAGTAACCTAAGCTTTATCTCGCACCGTTTAGCCACACTTGCGCGTAACGGCTTTTAAGGTCATCCAAGGTCAATGGTTTTCATTTTATCTGACAAGGCGTATGACACTTTTTATTAGTGATTAATAGTAACCTTGGCCATATCTCTCACCGCTTCTGAAATATGGCCAGTTTTCCGTTGAAAACACACATTTTTACCCCTTCATTCAATCCCGAATTTTAAACTGTCTTCTTCGCACTAGATAGCTGAAATTTTTGCAAGCCAGGTTTATGACACAAAACTTCACGTAAAAATTTTCTACGATTTACCGTTTAGCCACAATACATTTGTTATAGACGACAGACAGACAGATCGACGAACGACAGACAGACAGACGACAACTTGTACCATAAGCTCGACCGTTACATGAGCACGGTCGGCTAATAATGGCTGGGAGGAGAGACTTCTAATAAGCCGCAGTGGCGCGGAGCTCATGTTTATTGCCATGAAGATGGACCTTGGTATTGCGGTAGTGTGGTACTTTTGGTTGTTTCAAGACCATTCTCATCTGTAGTATAGTTACTGTACGCTGATGTAATTATACTCTTCGTCATCAATATCAGATCATTATCATTAGTAATCATTTGTTGACCGTCCGTAGATGGCCATAACCTAACGACGGATTACTTGAAGACTTGCCCGGCCCCATTCATAGACACTATCTCGGCCCATTCACTTCCTGTGAGACCGTCGACATTTTTTTGATTTCGCCGTTTATTATGCCAAATACTTTATCAATATTTTCTGACATTCTGCAAATGAAGCAAAATAGCTGTAAGTTTATTCACACTGTGTCTCAAAAAACGACCCACTTTGTGATTGTCTATATCTTCGCCAAGTAGACCTATAGGCCGATCTTCGAACTTTTTTTACTCGCACACTCTGTGGACAGCTAGCAATATCAGGCTGTCGGGACGCCATCTACACTCTTCGCCAAATGGTTGACAGTTTTGTTAGTAAATACGAAACTGTAAATATTTGTTCAATAGATCTGTCAAAAACTTTGGGGAAAGTAACTTATTTTGCACTATTTATTAAACTTATGAAGAGACAGATTCCAGTGCAGTACTGTTGCTAGATATTGTTGTCAATTTGTTTTCTGGTTTTCTGACGTGTGTTAAATGGAATAATGTATAATGCATACTTGTGCGGCAAGGTTCAGTTCTGTTTCCAATATTATTTAACGTTTATCTGGCAAATACCAGGGGCAGAGGTTTCATTATTCTGTATGCAGATGGCATACTGTTGATTGCAACATCTGTTATATGTTGGAACGTTTGTTGCACATTTGTGAAGACGAGCTAAATTAGATTAATATGTAATTAACTGTGAAAAGTCATGCTGTATTCCTATTGGACCGCGTTGCCATATAGGCCTACCTTGTGCAACTGTGGTTAGTAAAACAGGTAATCATATTTTGTGGTTAGAAGAAATGCGGTATCTACGCGGGTCGCCTGAAAATGCAGGACTGGAAAATGTCGGACAAAATTGCAAGGCTGGAATTTGACTGACTGGCAATGCGTGTTAGAGTTTGACACCCACAGATGAATAAAAGTAGCTGTCACAAGCATTAATTTAATACTGCATGTAGCAACGTAGCCTTTTAATTTAAACGTGTTTATTACATTAAAACCTAGACACTACACATACGTTTAATACCACAGCTTAGGCTACACAGCCTTGCACGTGTAGAATTAACACAATGTCATAATTTACGGATGCACAGTAAAATTACATCACATATTTATGAACTTTAATTCATGTACATTTCACATAGGCCTACTGGTCTACAGAGTCAAGCACAAAGTAAAAATTGAAACAATTAAAATATACGCTAGTATTTATCGTTATAATTTACACGTGGGTAAAATATAAACAAACACAGTCAAGCACATTTACATGTAAAATAAAAACAAATTATGTCACACAGTTAAAAACTTTGATTGACGTACATTTCACACACTGGCCTACACAGTCTAGCACAAAGTTAAAATGCAAACAGACAAAATATACGCCAGTATTTATCATTATCATGTTACAACTGTCCATAATGTTACTCCAATCGAGCATGACGTACTTTGTTTCCACTTACACTGTATTTATCGCATGCTATTTCACACTGCACATAGTTGATTACAGTTTACAAGCAAGCACGTTTTCATAGGGTTAAACTGTGCTTTACAACGTATTACCGGCAACGCAGTTTTAGCAGTAGACCTATGTCTGCAAAACAGTATTAAAACATTTTTAAGTCTGACATTTTCTAGTCTTGCATTTTCCAGCCTTGCATTTTCGTCCGACATTTTCCAGTCTTGCATTTTTCGGTTTTGCATTTTCAGCGCCCACATCTACGCATCTTCATTATGTCCCCACGTGTATTTAGGTGTAATTTGCATTATGCCAAAAGAAATCTTTATCGTAATGCAAATGCTATTTTTGGTAGAATTGGTGAAATATCTTCTGAAGAGGTTTTACTGCAGTTAATTAACAGCAAATGTATACCAGTGTTAATTTATAATATGTCAGTAAGCCTATGACCGTTAAGAAAATCTGCCCTCAAAGGTTTCGACTTTGTCGTAGACATATTCTTTATAAAATTATGTCAGACGAACAATATCGAAGTAATTAGGCATGCACAGTCTATGTTTAACTTTATGCTACCTAGTGCTCTGATAGAGAAAAAAAACGTTGTTATAAATTTAGACAGGTCAATATTATGAGTGGACGTTTGATCACTCAGTATTTGTCAGTTATTATCATCATTTTATTCTTTTATTTGACTCAGGCACAAGATCCATAGAAAACAAACAAGGCAACTGTAATTCTTCAGTTTATTGAAATGTGTTTTTTTTTCTTTTTTTCTCTTTTATCTTTCTTTATATTGTAAATATGTTGTAATCGCTACCATCTGTTGTCAACAAATGGTAGACTGTTGTAGTGAATAAAGATGTATAGGCCTATATTTTAATATCGCTGTTAATTAATATTTTAACCGCATCTTAACTGTGTCGCTACAATACCGTGTAAAACGTCAAATGTTAAAAATCATTAAAATCACGGCAATGCATTATGCCAAAATATCTTCCAAAACAATTTAAAAGTAATTTAAAAGTAAATGAGGCTTAGTTTTTGATAGGCCTACATGCATACATGTTCGTTTACTACAAACTGTTGTTAAACCGCAACTGAACACACCAAGAGCAAAACTACTAAAACAACAAAAAACAGAAGCGTTAAAACCTTAATAGCACTGTCTGTATAACGTGCGTGTTATAAAATTACAATCCGATAGAAAATTGTGATGATTCGGAAGAGAAGCCATGCGAGCGAGGCCTAAGTCTGTCGACGCCGAGGAAGGAGATGGGAGGATAGAGTGCAGAACATGATTAAAATTCGCAACAGTTTTATTGAACAGTAACTGTTAATCGTTAATATTTTCACACATTTCTTCAAACATGGGCAGATGTACTGCGCAAAAGCCGCATCGCTTAAACAGGCAAAGAAGAGCATTGCCGGTCAGAAGCTTTGGTCTCCTATCACTGGCTACATATGTGACTTTAACAATAATGGCTGACCTGAAAATTGCTTGTAGGCTATTGCTGTGTCACACATCCGGTGGGCTCTTAACAAACGCAAAGCATACGTGCTTTGTGAACAGGACTTGAGGATGTTTCCAGTATGTTCTGATGCAGATAGATTTCTAGAAAATGTGACTCCAAGTACCTTCAGACTATCAACGCTGGCCAGATTTGGAAGTACTGGTGGAGCATTAATAGGCCTATGACGTTTACGTCTTGAATCGACGAACAGAATCTCACAGGATTTTTTACAGTTCACCGTTAAGTTAGACTTTGCTGCTGCGCACGTCTGGATGTTGTTGAGAGGCGTGTTTCGCACTTTTTATTTTTCGGAGAATCTCTGAGAATCTCAGAGATGCTAGCGTAGGATTCGCGTTTTGCACTTGCCTTTTCTCTAAGATTCTCAGATAATATTTCAAAGAATCTCTGAGAAATACATTTTTAGTGCAAAACGCGCCTCAATTCTGCTGGTCTGGTGGCCGTGTTTGATGCTTGTATTATCAAAAAAATGTCGTCAGCGAATTTAGAGAAAAAGTTGCTGGAGTGACTAGTCACCTGGAGATCACCAATATCACAGGCGTGCGGTAGCACAGCCCTGTGTTAATGGCGACCGGCTAAGTCAATGGAGAATGGCAAAATTCTACCCCGCGCAGATCCGAAACCCCTCAACCGATCGACACAAAATTTGAAACAGGTAATTATGTCGGCGAGACGACCCCCCATGCAAAATTTCGTGCAAATCCGTCCATTGGGGGCTTCTCGGCAAATGGGTGAAATATAACGAAAATTTTTTTGTTGACCGACCTACAGGTCAGATCGGTCGGCGGATTTTCACGCACGATGGCTCAAACGACGCGGTCTCACGCAGGGGTGTGCCTTTTTAGGGGTAGAAAATTCAAAGTTAATATCTAACCCCTGAAACATCCCCCAAAGTCGAAAATTGGGCAAAAAACGGACAAATTTCGGCCAAAAACACTCCTGTATAAAAATTTCACCCATAAACGACCCCTAATCGTCATTGTAGGCCCATAAAAGTTGTATAGTAAATAGGCAATATGGCCTTGGGAATTCCAAATATGTGGTCATTTTGGACCCACTACCCACAGGTCACGTGACACGGGGCATGCGCAGTGAACTTTTGGCCTTTAACATGGGCAAATACAACTTTGAGGCTTTATATCTCCGTAACGGTGCAAGATAGACGCATGGTTCCAATGGACCACCAATAGGAAATCACATGTTCCGAGTCCAAGGGTCACGTGATCGATGACGTCACATGACCTCAAAAGGTCAAACTCGTGACCCCTAAATCTTCGAACCCCCGTATCTCCGTATCTGTGCAAGATAGATGCATGGTCATCATTGACCACCAATAGGAAAGTGCCCACGCCGAGTCCAATGGTCACGTGACCGATGACGTCACGTGACCCCAACAGGTCAAACTCGTGACCCCAAAATCTTTGAAGCCCCGTATCTCCGTATCTGTGCAAGATAGATGCATGGTCATCATTGACCACCAATAGGAAAGTGCCCACGTCGAGTCCAATGGTCACGTGACCGATGACGTCACGTGACCCCAAAAGTCAAGGTCGTGACCCCAATATAATTGGGGCCCCATATCTCCGTAACGGTGCAAGATAGATGCATGGTTACAATGGACCGCCAATAGGAAACCACATATGCCGAGTCCGAAAGGTCAAGCTCGTGACCCCCAAAATATTTAAGGTTCAGTGTCTTCATGGCCGTGTAAAGCAGATGGTTTATAATTGACCATCAACATAAAAACTTTGTTATTGTAATAAAACAGCAATTATAAATGTACAAAACATCAGTTTATACACTTGTTAACGGCGACGTGCAATGAGTGACACATCGAAAACAGCAAAAATCATAAAAAAATGATATTATTCAACAGCACATTGACAGTTAGACGATGCATCGGAATTCTTTGGCACAACTATTTGTTTGTGATTTTTATGTGCCAGCTGAGTTGTAAAACCTCCCACTTTCACCATCTTCCAGATGTCAAAATTTTTCGCTGGCACTGTGTGTGCGTGTGTGTGTCTAAGGGCGTGCCGAAGACCTCTTTATAGAAGACGGGTGTTCGCTACCCGAAGATCTGGATTCATGCCGCTCTAAGATTCCTCGCTGGTACTTCGATGCTAATCTCAAACGCTGCAAAAAGCTCAAGTACAGCCTCTGCAGTGGAAACGCTTACGACTTTGTGTCGAAGAAGAAATGCCTAAAAATATGTGCATAATGTGCACCGGTCTCCTAACTTTCTGGGTCCCTTCTTGACTTTTTTTTGCCACAAAATATAACGGTGAGGACAATATAAAGCTTGCAGAGTAAGCTAAAAAGTGATACCCTTTCGATATTTCAATTTTCTCTTTTGTTAAAAATAATATATTTGCAAACTTTGTTGCTACGTAGTTAGTTCTTCGTCTGCAAATGTGAACAGATTCCGTTTTTGTGTGAATAAATTGTAATTTCGTTGCGATGATTGGATTAACTGTCAATGAACGCTGCTCGATTCACAATCTGCCTGGAATAAACATTGGGTTGTACGAAAAAGAATATGAAAATATTTGCACACAAATAAACACATTTGAACTGCAATAAGTAACAAAAATGTTACAATTGTCAATAGTGTATAAATGTCAAAATTATATTGACTTATTTGAAAAGGGCGTCACGTTTTGGCCTGCTCTGTATAATTAGTTGTTCTTTTTCCGGCAGTGGGAATTTAAGTTCTGTTACTATAACGAATTAAAATAGCATCACTATGTCGTCACTTGTTTACTTATTCGCTTACGTGTTTAATTGCTGAATTTGGTATTTGTTTGCCGTAAAATTAATTGGAAACCAGATTCCTTACCCGATTTATGCATGGGGCGGTATTAATTGCCAGAAGAATGTCTATACGTTCGTCTGTCTGTCTGTTTGTCTGTCTGGTGTGTTGTTCAGTGACACTTCATCGTGCGACACTTCATCGGGCGAACAGTCGTCCACGCGTCCAGCACCGTAATTAGCCGTAATTAACCTTACCCCTCGTCGACTTATAACCGTTAGCAGCGAATCCTAAACTAATTATAATTGAAGCACTGAATAAAGTCCCTGTTCAATTTACCTAAGTTAGTAACGTTTATCTAAGCATTCATGGATGTCGTATTTGGTACTAGCAGTAAGGGCAAACAAACTGTTATTTATTGTAATTTCGAATACGTTGAAGAACGCGAAAATCATTCCGATCGGAACTACTTCATGACGTTGCTAAGAGTTTCGCATATACGTCAAATAACTCTGGTGCGGTAACTCTTAAGAACTCTAAACTACACGAACATTACGTAGGCCTAAACCGTTGAGGTTTATTGAGAATAGTAGTTTGTACTTGTACTATGTGTTCTTTTATTATAACTACAGGATGGGCCAAAAAAACCGGACCTGTTTTAGCGTTGATAACTCAGCGACGGTTAGTGATAGAAAGACGTATGATATGTCAAAAGTTTCAGAATGCTGTATAGAATAAAGGACAAATTTGCATAGTAAAGCATTTACATATTCTTTGCCTAATTTGCATAGATATTCGTCACCTCCGAAATTTTGCCAAATTTGACTGTAACACTTGGATTTAACATGAATATTTGAGCTTTTATAACTTAGCGATGTTTATTGATGCAAAGGCGAGTAATATGCCAAAAATTTCGAAATTGTGTACAGAAGAAGTGTACAACTTGCATGTCTCAGCATTTAAATAATCTTTGCCTAATTTACACAAATCTGCCCACCCCGTAAAATCATGCTAAATTGGCAGTAACACGTGAATTTAAGTTGATTTTCATTCAGCATACAGTGAAAAATCAACAATCATTAACACATACGTTGAGTTTAAATGAAATTTGACATAGACAATTGCCTAGTTGTTGCATTTATAATCGTCATCAGTCCTTTTAGGCATCTGATCGATCGCTGGAGTCGATGTGTTCAGGATCAGCTGAGCCCAGCATTTGATTAGCACACGTTTTAGCTGGTCAGTTACTGAAACTTTGTGACCATGCCATCTGCTGCAATGCTCCCACACTGAATAATTCGCAGAATTTAAATCTAAACTTTTTGTCAGTGAGTTTTTGAGCTTAATGAACTCGGGCACATGGGAGTGCAATAAAATGCCTAACTTCAGGGATAATGAAGATTTATGCAAGTTAAGCAAAGAATATTTAAATGATTTGCTATGCAAGTTGAGCCCTTTTTGTCTACAACATTCTAAAAGTTTTGACATATCACATGGCTTTCTACGGGTAACCATCGCTGAGTTATCAACGCTCAAACAGGTCCGGTTTTCTGGTCCACCCGCCATCTTGGATTTTTGCACAAACAGCAATATCTCGGCCGCCGATTGACGTAGATGAATGGAATTTTGCAGCCGTGTAGAGGGCTGCTACCGGAAATGGGACGTTTGACCAAAATGAACAAAAGTAATAACTTCAAGATAGCGGCGGCCGCCATTTTAAATTTAATTTATCGCTCATAACGGCGGCCGGATAAATAATTGGCCGGATAGAACTGGAAATTATCTATTCTAGCGGCTATTAGATTTGCGGCTGCCGGATAAATATCCTGTGCCATGAAGAGGAATCGGGAAGTTGCAATATTCCGATAGACACTGCAAAATGTACACAGCCTACTATTTCCAATTATATTACTTCCAACATATTACTTCCAACCTAGATTTTTTTCTGATTTCACAACAAAGAAACCAACATCAACATGTGCACATAGTGTATAGTTAGGTACGTTGGCGAAACCGTCTGTATCGTTATTGAATACGATTTCGTGGTTTCACGATAATGGTTTCGCTTCCACAAATCTAACTGGCTACAGCTATCAGCGTCGTCGTGAGTTAAACAAGAAAGCCTAGCTGTCGCTAGCGATGACGTGCTACAGCCTATACAGTTTCTGTTACTGTTGCAGTACTGACATTTAAGGTCATCTATAGTCGATGAAAATCAACTGAAAAGGCGTATGCAATTTCCTACTAGTGATTAATAACAACCTTGGCCTTATCTGTTACCGTTTCTGATCGCCAGCTTTTCCTTGCAACATAACCATTTTCCTACTTCCTCTATTCAACTCCATATCTGAAAATGGTTCCCTTGCACTAGATCAATGAAGTTTTTCGGGCGCCAAACCACCACGCGAGGTTAATAATTATTCGTCAAATAAATTCCGGTACGACCTATCGTTTAGCCATAATACAAATTTTCAACACACAATACACGGCTGAACGAAATAATTTTGTAGCCGCTAAATTCTCCCGAAATGACAGATTTTTAACCCGGAAATTGTTCCGACAAAAAGCTTCCCAACGGGTTAAGATTTAGGAGGGCAGTTATCCCTCTAACTCTTTCTGCCACGACGTCACTGGCAGTTATTAACCAGTTTTTCCGAGAACATTTTTTTCACATTTTCCCGACGCTTCTGTGACTTTTGGTCGATTCGCTGACTTTTTCTCGAGAGCTGTCTGATTCTTTGATATTTTCAGATCGTGCAGACATGCATGCGGTCACGTTGAAGATCGCCAAGGAATCGTCACTGACAAACGTACATCTCCGCTTCTTGCAGCGGGTAGGTTCCAAACGCCGACTTCCAGCCGAATCTGTCCGCGGATCCTGTGACTGACAGTCCGTTGGATAGACAGAATCCGAACCAAAAGCCGCCGCCCGTCAGAGCGGCGCAGTGCCGCGCTGTCGCGACGTCGTTGTCCGCATCTACCGCAGAGAACCTCACGCCGTTCCTTCCCAGCATTCCATCACCGACTCCGGGTGTTGACTGTGCGAAGTCGAGCCTTTCCTCATATACTCAGTACTGCAACTGACTCTGCTAAAATCACGTCTGTGCCGTTGATCACATCTTTACATCCACGTTACTGCGTGTAACAGCCTAAACTATGCTGTCGGGGTTTCTTTTTAAGGCCTGTTGGGACACACTGCATAATATGTTTAGTGCGTGTAACATATGCCTAACAAACTTTCTGTTGCTTTTTTCTTTTCAATATAGGCTACGACGTACCATCATCAGACGCCGACTGTGTCCGGTCAAAAAACTCTCCTTTTATACTCAATGCTGCAACATACTTTGCTAAAGTTACGTATTTGCCCGTTGATCACATCTCTACGTCTACGCCACTGCGTGCAACACCACAAACGTCCTGTTGGCTGCTTCGTCGGATCCCAACAGAGCGTTTCCGACTCCATGACGTCGACTGTGCGAAGTCGAAGCTTTCCACGGTCAGCTGATATTTGTTCGACTCGTCCGCAACTATGACGCTGTTGTAGACTGCCTTTAGCGACTGCAAACACAACAGCAATGATTAGAAAAATTCGCTTCTGGCGGCGCAAGGGATTCCGTTTATCCCTACGCATTTTATCGTAGTCGTTTGTCGTATGCCGGTCATGTTGGTGCATTCTGCTTAAATCGTTTGACGGATTTAGACGCCATTTGTCAGGTACACTGACGGGGCCAATGACGCATTGTTAGATGGAGATCCTTGACTCCCAAAAAGGAAAGATTTGGGGAGCCAAAACATGCAATTGCTTTCGACTTACGAAAATAATAAAATATAATATAATTTTATTCTTCACCAAGTGGCAGTATCGATCAGCGATTCCGCCTTTCTTCCAACATTTATTGCAAAATATAAAATTTAAAAAAACTGAAAATACAAAGTCTGGGTACGCTTACCACTAAACGACGGCAAAGTTACTATTCCGAAAGTTGCACGCAATAATTTATGAAATTCTAGTCTACATCTTGTTAGCCTATATTCTGGCAGCACTGAATCATAAACTAAGCCAGTTTTTATATACGTATCATGCGCAATGAACTACTGATCATAGACCAAGCAAGTGTTTTACATAGGCGCCCTATCATGCGCGTTGACACTAACCGGAAAGAGCATTCTCATAGAAAATTACTGCATTTCAGCCATTTCTTAACGTGGCCTTAACAACGCAATTTCTCTAGGCCTATACGAGCGAGGAACCAAAAAATCAAATTAAAACTCGCAAAAATTGTGAATTGGTTATGGCCCACTTCCATTAAACGAACTATTTAATAACTAACTACCAGTAAGTTCGCGAGCACGTTCGCCAACTAGTTGCCAACTTTTGGGTTACCATCAAGTTGGCGAACTAGACTTTGCCGGGCATTACGGAGCACGGCAACTAATGGGGTGTTTACACGATCCAGCAAACGTCCAGCAAACTTCCAGCAAATGTATTCAAAATACACGTGCTAATGCTGGACGTTTGCTGGATGTCAGCTGGATCGTGTAAACACCCTATAACACACACACACACACACACTCCTGCACGTGCCCCGAAGTAGACTCTTGTGCCCGATGCCGTCACTGTGGGCTCTCAGTACGGAAGGTCGCTAGCGATGTA
>Ga0209367_1001850_pt1 | contig 27029 bp, 17 predicted proteins | sample WorMetLIZISLAND2_FD_187412 | JGI IMG/M metagenome (GOLD analysis project Ga0209367, IMG submission 187412) | Marine gutless worms symbiont microbial communities from Max Planck institute for Marine Microbiology, Germany - Olavius geniculatus... ... | reverse complement strand
GTCCTCACTGACACACCAGCTGGATGTCCCCCAGTCGCAGTGCGTAACTGTTGGTGACCGAGCCTTCGCTGTCGCTGGTGCTCGGCTATGGAACAGTTTACCACCGGACATTGTCGCGTCCAACACACTGTCACAGTTCCGCCGTCAACTGAAAACATTTCTGTTCAAACAGTCTTACCCTTCTGTGCTTTTGTCGTGACTAACGCTTTTATCTGTGGTCCTAGCAGTTTTTCTACTTAGGCCACGTTAAAAAATCTGTAATGTAATGTAGGCCTAATGTAATGTAATGTACGCTTCAACCAATGACTATTGGCTTGTCCTGCTTGCCACGCCAAAAACTAAAGGCCCATAACGACAACGCTTTCGCTAGTAAAGAAAGCGCTGTCATACTTCGCTGACTTGCTGGAGCGACTTGACTTCACCGACCTAGCTAAGCGCTATCTTCCTCTTATTCTCGCTAACTTGAACGACATTCGCCAGCGCTGTTGGGCAGCGCTGCCGAAAGCTCCGAGTCTGAGCTACTTAACGCGACCGAGGTCTTTTAGTTTTTTGGCCGACCGTTAGGTCGAGCCTTGGGTTACAATGTGTCGCTTGTCGCCTATCTGTAATGCATGTATTGTGGCTGAACCGTATGTCGTAAGGGGTCGGCCGTCGGCGATGGTACTGTTGGATAGGACAATGACGAGTTAGGCCTACTATAGGCAATAGCCTATTGCCTATATCAACTCATCATTGTCCTAACCAACAGTAGTATCGCCGACGGCCGACCCCCTACGACGGCCAATAGGCTGACAATAGTAACCCATGTCTTTATCTGCAGCGTTCTGACAACAATTTTGAATGCATGGTTGCTATCTACAGCCATCATCCATGTGCGCCGAATTACCGTATCGTATCTTAGCTTTGATTGTAGTGTTCGATATAGCAGCGTCACCATAGCGTGCATAGGACTGAAATAGAGAATATCTACTAGGTTATAGGCCTATATTCTAAATGAAGCAAGTCAATCCAATGAAACATGTTCTTTAACGCAAAACAATATGTATCAAATAAATAATACAAATTCTAAATTTCTGACGACATTCATCAACAACATGACACTGTAATAATCATCATGACAAATAAACAGTTAACAGCTAACGAACGACTAACGAAGTGTTACATAAATACACTTATGTACACATATCCATTACTTATAGGCCCAATTAGGCATGAATAAAGCACAGAAATATCGTCACGGCGTGGACTCGAGATTCAGTTGATTCTTTGTTATAGTGGCGTTAGGTGCAAGGGCCTGTAACGCTATAAAATGATTGTATGAATCGCCTATATATAATACGCCTATAGGTATGAATAAAACACAATTCCGATTAATTACGGCTGCCATTATTAACGACAGCAAAGACCATTGTGTTTTGCTGCTAAGGTTTATTCTTTATTCATTTTTTATTCCAGATTTCCAGAGCTTAATCTCCGAGGTTCATCAGCCGTTCGCCGCGAAACTCTGGCACATATAGGTAATAAGTAGGCTATGCATAAATCCAAAATAATATCTGGAACGAAACAGAATCGGAAAAAACAGATTAAAAACTTTCTACCAAGTATAATGACATAATTAAGTAAACTTTGCTTCACAGACGACGGAAAATTGGACCCCGAATCGACACGTACCGCGGTCAGTTAGATTTGCTAGTTTACATCTGAATTTTGTATTGTCATTTGTCAGTGGTAAACAATAGCCTAACAAAGTTGAAGCGTAAAGCACCACTGATGCTGCATGGTAAACGATCGAACTGACTGTCCGACGATTTATTAGACAAAAACGTTTGCGGTTTTTATCATCCACTGTTTGACGACTGCTAGTTGGCGTAATGGTCAAACGAGCCGAGATACTCGAGCGCACTTCTGTAGCAGAACGAGTACTGGTCCTGAAACCAAATAACACGAGAGTCAAAGACACGCAACAATTAAATAGGCCTACACATAAAAATGCTTTACGGAAAGCGACAGAATTCTGAAACACGTTACCCGGACACACGCCGTACGAATAGTTATGGAAACGATTAGCCTCGGTCTATACAGAGAACCCTTCATAATGTAATGAATGATGCGTGCTAATAGTTTGTTTTCTCAAAGTGTCCGATTGCTCGATCGACGTGAAGCAAGACTAAAGAACGTTCCACTTTTGTGCCCGACTCAAAAATCTAGTGGAACTGAAACCATGTTCCATTGTCTCCAAATTCTGCAAAAGTAAGCGGTGGTGCTGCGATATTGCTGTTACTTTGCTGAATATAGCCCAGCAACGCAGAGCTTACGCATAACGTTACAAAATTATCCACATACTAAATAAACTTTGTTGCACGGATACACAGCGTGCAGACAATACAGATATATATATATATAGAATGTCTGTTATAGGCCTACATGTACCTCAGACTGGATCATGCCTTGTCGCTGTGTGCGCAACATCTTGACCGTCTGGAACAAGTCGACCACGCCCTCGTACCGCATTCTCTCGAGCACGATGCTTAGCGCTATGAACACGCCCGTTCTTCCAACACCGGCACTACATAGGCAAAAAACATCGACAACATCATTGTCACAAGTAAATATATCGACTCGTCCAGTGCCGACATGCATGCGGCCGTCCGTTTTGACGTCTCGTGACCTTGACCTTCGACCTGAAAACTGGCGCATTGGTCACTCATGCCCTTTAGAACGTTTGTTTATATCACCAATTTTAGTTTTTCTACGCTTTTTGTTCGCCAATTAAATCCCCGTTTGATTCGTTTAACTGTTTATAAATAACCTTATATTTTCTGCGTCGTTTTGCTCAGACAGCGAGTGCGACGAGCTGTCTATCCGACACTCTCTTTAAACAATCACTCTATATCTACATCAATCTGAATCTAGTCTTTCGTGCAAATCTTTCACTGCGATTTTTTAAAATGTTATATTGGATATACGTGAGAATTTTTATATGTGGCGTGTTTTTTATATTTCAAAGTTATTTTCATGCTGCTTTCATTATTGATCACGAAACAACGAATGGGTGTTTAAAACGCTGGAGTAAACAGCGGCTTTCTTGCAAGGGTAAAATGTAGAAAGTTGCAATACTTTGATCACGTTATAAGGAAAAATAACAGTGAGGAGAAAGACGTCATCTTAAGTCAAATGGAAGAAAAAGACGAAGAAAAAGCTGTGAAAACTGTTCACAGAAGTAAACAGAAAAGAACCGTCCACAATGCAGCCAACTCTCGGTGCGAAAATGCCGAAGTCAACAGTCATTATTTTAACGTTTCTAACAACGGCAGTTTTATGCAAATCCAATTACCAATTACTAAAAACAAGGAAGAGTAAAATTTGTAAGTCAGTGAGATAATGATTTGTTTGACAGACCTGCAGTGAACGGTGATTGGTCCGTCCTGACCAAATTGTTCTTTGGTCTTGTGGACCTGACCGACGAAGTCGATGAATCCCTCGCCGGACTTGGGCACTCCTTGCTCCGGCCAGTCCGTGAACTGAAACTGACGCACGGTTCTCGACTGTCCGTCCTACATCATCACCAACAGCAACCGCATCAACAGCATCTCTCACTGTAGCGTACTTAACACGAGCTACACATGCTGTCGTTGTCTCACCATAGTAACCAACAGAGTTGTGAGGATTAAAATATTGATTATAAGGTTCAATAACATGCACACTAGTAGGTGACGTCAGTTCCAGACCAGAGCGACCACTGAGACCTGGTGCAGTGTCGGTGCACTGCGACGAAGGCAGACGATCCATAGCATTTTGCAAATGTTTTGAACGTAATTAGGCTACATGAAACATAAAACCTAAAACATTTGAAAAACATGATCCTGGAGCCCTATTCCCGAAAGTGCGCAAACGGCCGTGGATCGCAAACAGATTTTGCGACATCGCACGTGCGACCGATCTTCGCGAATAGCCCCCTCTCCCAGTTACTCGAACGGTCAAACCAACGCACAGTACCGTTAATGAGAAAAGTTGGTTAAAGCTAGAGACTAGTAGATAGTAGCTGGACACTAACCCTTGCGTCGGTGACTTTGAACTCGCGCAGTATGTACTGCGGCATGTTGTATTCTGCAGTTGGATCGACGACGAAGTACTGATAGCGCGCCGACCGATCCGTAGGCCAGTACTGGTAACACTTCTCCTACACTCAAATTAACATCGACCGTACAATGTGAAATAGTAAAAACTGCATCAGCAAAATAGTGCAGTGGTATTCGGCGTTTGTATTCTTGTATATTCTGTCTTCTGTCTGTCTGTTGCGGTCACATGTTGACGAATAAAGGTTTACACACCGTGTCCGGAAAAAAAGCCTACGGTTTTTTCAACATCTTTGTCAAACCATAACTTATTTTCATAATTTTTGGCATGAGTCGTCCTGAGTATTCGCTTTATCAAACTGTTAAAATATTTTCTCTTTACATTGCCATGTTACTACGTAGAGCCGACGTAATTATGACGTCATTAAAAAAGCCGTTTTTATTGTATCCGAGGTGAAAAAGCTAACATTGTTTCAGTTAATAACTTTAACAAATTAAAAATATGTTCATAATTTTTTGTAAGCAACATTTAAAAAGCAACGCCCAACTGACAGTGTACTGATAGTCCACTTCGCCCAAATACTGACGCCACTTTACCGTGTAAAATAAAACACTTTTCGTATTCTTACTTTACTCCACACCAAAATAAACAGAAATGTAGAAAAATAGGCTTTTAGCCTGTAGCTGCCTTATTTGTCACCAATAGTGACAAAACTTGCTATCAACCAACTTTTGAGTCAACAACTTCATTACAAATGTGCACTTTACTGCACTACCGCGACGCTAACGCAGGCTGCAGAAATGACGCTGCCCGCTGATAACGGCTGCTGCACAACGACGTTCCCGTACTGCACGCGACGGCCACGCGTTAACACGGCGAAAAGCAAGTTAAAAGTTTTTACAAAAAATAATTTATTTCTATGCCAACAATTTCTGACGTTTTCTACTGCAATTTTCTTTCATCAGTTTTCCTGTTTTCATATTGCAGAGGCTCATTCAGACGTCACCTGTCAGCAAAAATGGCACTTTCGATGACGTCACGACTAAAATAGCTAGTGAGAAGTAAATTTTGAAGACAAGTTTTAGATGCTTTTAATAAAGCGTATCATTGTGATAATGTGTGCCAAAAATTATAAAAAAAATAAGTTTAAATTTGTTGAAGTTATTCAGGAAAAAGTATTCGAAACTGAAGATACAGAATTAATTATTAAGTTCTTACAGTGAATTCTCAATTTTAAGCCACCTTTAATTTATTTGTCTATTGTAACTATATAGTGTGTGTAAATGTATATGGACACTTTATCGCGCAACACTTAATCACCGACACATAATCACTTAGCAGTTATCACACAACATAATCAGTTACACATTACAAAATCGTATAAAAATGAGGGTCCACGGACACGTTAACAACTTGACACAATTAATTGCTTTGAAACAGAAGGTTTTGGCATTTATTTGGCTTTATTTATTGCGTCACGTCCTACACGTAAGTGACAGGAGGTTGTGCACCAGCAACTCCTTGTAGAAATGACGAACGTTGCATTTAAAAATCTTTTTTGATCCCTTGCACGAAAGTCCACAATGTTGGATGGTGACATTGAAAAAGTGTCTGCAGACCAAAATGCCAACCTTCAACTGCATTAGTTGTCATACCAGTCTTACTCTAAGACTCTTAAATGTGGAACCTGACCGTGCAGTCCAGCAGGCATTCGACCAGTGGTGCTTTTGGCACATACTGCGAGTCCACTTCTCTGCTCGTGTCACCAACCATGAAATCCATCGTCGTTCGGCTCAACCGCCTCTCACTCTGACAATTAAGAGCAGGCGGTTAAAGCTGTTTGGCCACATCGTTCACTCCGACCCAGACGAGGACCATCCGACCATGTTCGCGCTCTCAACGAATGAACCGCCAAATGACTGGAGACGGCCTCGCGGCTGTCCTCGACAAACGTGGCTACGCACCGTCGACCAGGACCTCCGGCAACAAAACATCGGGCTGTGGGCGGCCAGGCACTCTGCACAAGACCGAGCTCGTTGGCGACAAGTGGTAGTGACGGCTACGCTCCAGCAAGGGCTTGTCCCATGATGATGACGATGCTGTCTCCGCTTTATAATGATTCCACCACGTTTCTATGGACAAAAATGGCTGAGCCGTGATGTTCATCATGCACGTCCTGCTCATCGTCTGTCTCTATAGGTGTGTTCGAAAATGCACAATCGATTACAGGTCGGTGATTAACTGTCGCGTGTTTAAATGTCGGGAGATTAAGTGTCACCAAACCATGTGTGAGTATAATGATTAAACATGTAAGTTGTACTGCTATCATTCTTTAATACGATTCCACATAATACATGGGTTGCTGTAGAGTTGGGCAAGAAATCGAAAACGACAAACGTGATTCGGTATAATACGGACCCTGCCCATCTCTCGCAGCTTGGTCAACATGACGACAATCGTGGAGCTGTGTTCCCACAACATGCGCCAGAAATCTTCGGTGGTCAGCAGCAGCGGCGCTTGCGTCGCAATGTACGCTTTGCGCAGTCGATAACCCTGAAACAAAGCGATGTTAGGCAACTAAACTCAATCGAGTTAAACACGACGTCATATCATCATGAATCATGACAAGTACGGAACGGCAGCACTTGCTATACGTTGTGTCCGCTATAGCACAGTCAGTTTCAGTTACGCTATTTTTCGTCATTTAATTTTCTGCCGAAATGCTTAGACGTAAAGTTCTGTCTTTCTGCAACTTTGCCCAGCATAGTTTTATTTCATTTTTCTATTTTCATACATAGCATTTTCTTGTATCGCGTGCTAAAAATGCATTTGCTATATGTGAAATAAAGATCATCATCATCATCATTTATTTCTTCCTCAATTACTTGCTCACGTACTTTTACATATGTACTCTTGTTATTTGTATCAATTTATAGTGGTGAATAAAAATTAGTATTTCGCAAAACAAATTAACTGCCAGCGGTCTACAGCAGCTGTCGAACCAAACTTGTATTTGTAACAAAACGCGAAACTTGAATGAAAGAAAAACTTACGTGAATGAAGTCAGCGTTGATATAGTCGGAGCCGTCGACGCCTCTGATTGGCTGCAGGCAGACACGCGATGACTCAACTGCAATTATTAGCCATTTTTTACACAAAAATGCAAAAATAAAAAAAAAACATTCTTCTATGATTTCTCACGAAATAACTGCAAAAGTGATGAGCTTCTCGGTAATTTTAGGCATACGTTAACAACTAAACTATCCGAACAACAATATGACGCCAATAGCTAGGTCCTATACATACGCGTGTTATCCACTAGGGCTATCTAAACTAACTGACTAATTAACTAAGTAATTTATTTGTTTGTTCATTAATCTAAGTGTGTGATTATGTATTCGTTGTTAAGACTTACACGGCAGGACGTTGACGAGACGGTTTTTGAACTTGTTGCTGGTGAGGTTCGCGCTGACGAAATGCGACGCGTCAACTGTCCTCGTCGTCATAGACAACCGCTGCAGGAATAAACCACATACACCCAGGGCTGGATTGGACTTCAATCTCTATACCCATTCCATACACATAACCGTGGGAATCTCCGTACCCACGGCAAACCTGCGATCACTGACACTCACAGCTAACTCGGCCATCAGCGGCAATTAAGACAGACATAAAAGCTGTAATCCAGACCTTTAGGCCTATCAATCAAACAATCACCAGTCAATCAACAAATAACCTATTTATTCTAAGAGCAAAATCAAAACTTCAAACACCACAAAATTATTTCCTGACGGAAATTTGCCTCTGTCTGTTGGAATATCGCAACTTCTTGTACCCAATCTTTTTAAATAACTCAAGACGCCGCTGCCATTTGTCCTGGGACTCTTGCATACGTGTACTGGCCACGACCTATGCTTGCAGTGAAGAAAAATCTAGACTGAACATGTGGACATTCGGCGACTTCGTTCAGCTGCCTCTCTCGCGTGTGCGTTACCAAGGACAAAGACAAAGCTCAGAATAAATCGTTCACAGTCGCCGGCCCACGAGTCTGGAACAGTTCACCGTCTTCGCTGCAAGCGGCAGAAGACCAGGAACAGTTCTAAGAGCAACTAAAAACACATTTGTTCGGTTAAAGCTGCAGTGCCTAGTAACTTTTGCTTTAAAACTCCGCGTGAAAACTGACTTTCATTATTAGTATTACGTACAGACCTTGAACTCGAGCTCGATGCCGGTGCATGACTTGCTGACGTCGACAGCACTCAGTCGCTGTAGATGTGCGTAGAGATTGCGGGCCGGGAGCTCGGTGTTGCCAGACTGGATCGCCTCGACCAGCGCGTCATGGATGAAGACGTACTGGTCCTCGGTCTGGACCATGTAGTTGCGCTGGGAGCGTAGACAGGTCACGTGACCGTAGACGTCCAGCGTCTTCTCGTGTTTGATGCGCTCCAACATGGCGTCAACCACGATCACCGCGCCAGTCCGACCCACCCCAGCGCTACATATATCATATACACACGGTCAACTCAGCCTTCCATCCCTCAGGGGTAGTGCTACGCACACAAGGTCGACACAACAAAGGATGTTTATCCCCTCCTTCTAGTTACTGAATCATGTTCCCCGTCTTTTCTCCCTCTCCTTTTTCCATTTTTCCACTCTTCTTTTTTTCATGTGTTCCTACACTTTCTCTGTTACCCTTTCCCTAGGGTCTTTTTTCCCAAATCCTGTCTGTGGAGCGCTTTAAACTTCTTCATTGGAGGTCTGGGGCGAAAGTCCAAACGCCGTCGATTTTAAAACACTCTGGACCTTAAAAAAGCAGTAACAACGTATACAGAAAATTGGTAGCACAATTAAGGTTCAAAACTACACGAACTTCACCCTCGAATGATTAAAAAACAACGACATATCGGGTTATGTTCGGCGGTCCAGAATCAAATCGACTTCTCCCATGAGTTGAGTGACACGCACCTGCAGTGTACTACGATTGGTCCGGCGTCTGGAGACTGGAGGGCGCGGTAACGTCGAATGAACATGAGTAGCGGCGTGGCGTACTCAGGCACTCCGTGATCAGGCCACGCCATGAACTGCAGCTGACGTACCTCACTCCGCTCTGAACTCCCGTCCTGAACACAGCACAACACGAGCACACCGTTCTAACAGCCGTGTTGCTACGCAGTGTGGCCCCAAAATGACACAATTCTTTTTATACGCTTCAGCTTCATTGCTCTACAGGCTTGGCCAAAAGTGACACCTTTTGGGTATTTAAATTTTCTCCCTTGTTAGGTGCAATTCTTCTTGTTTACTCACGTATAATGTTCATTAAATGACGTCGTCCTTCGTCTGCCGATGTAAACAAGTTCTTTTCTATGCAAACAGATATTATAAATTAACTGTAACTGTTTACTAAAAATGAAAACGGAACAGATACCAGTAATTCCAGGTCACCATTTCTCCACTTTGAGGGACGAAGTCATTGATGTCCCCCGCCCAAAAATTTGAAGGGGACAGGCCCCTACCCCCAACTGATTGACGCCCATACATAAACAGCATGCACAGGTAGAATTATGGTACTATGAAAATTATTTGCAGGAGAACTTGCCCTTGCAACGAGGAAGGTGCGAATTGTGTATGTTGCTAATTCGACGACGTCCAATAACGTCACGTGCATCATGCTGTAGGTTTGCGAGCCTCTATTCGGCCAGTATTGGTCACACTTTATCTACGCCACAGACAAACATGCCAAATACAACCAGCAAGTTTTACACTTCTCTGCCTCATATTTCTAGCGTCTGCAATTGCATTTTCATATCGTTTATAAAGTCACAGCGCTCTAGAAAGTAGAATATTATAAATTTTGTTATCACATGTTTTATCTTTTCATACAAAAAAGCTCTGTTATAATACTGACCCTTCCTCTTTCTTCCAGTCTGGTTATCATGACAATTGTCGAGACGCGCTGTTCCCAGACCATTCGCCAGAAGTCACAGAAAGTTTCCGGTAACGGACCCTGTGCACACATGCCGTAGTTACAGTGATGAAAATTGCTTGTATTATGTCCATCTAATTATGACACAGAAACTTGTTTCAAACTGCGCATAATATAAGGGCCTATACACTGTAACTCAGCTTTCGCCACGAACGCCACGTTCATAGCCTAATTCGCAGCGCGTACACATTTATATTGTAATTATATGCATTTCATGCTCTATTTGGCCTACAGTCTATTTAGAAATGCTTTCGCGTTACTAACTTAACACGCTTTACCATTCAGCAATCTCAGTAGCCTACATTGTATTGCTACAAGTCTATAAAACCGTGTTGTTTCTTATTTAAAAGCACTGCTAAATTCCGACTCGTGCAATGTTTCGACAACTCATGAATAGACTTACAGTAAGTTTATGACAGTGAAGCAGAATACTTTGTCGACGCAAAGATATGGGGATGCGGCGCGTGTACACTACAGACCTGAGTGGCGATGTAAGCGTTCTGCTGTCGATATCCGTCCATGTAGTTGGCGTTGACGTAGTCGCTGCCGACGACGCCATCTAGCGACTGCAGCACGACGCGCGAGTGGTCGTACGCTATCACGTTCGCGTACCGGTTCTTGCACTTGTTCACGTCCAGACTGGACGCGTCCCAGGTGAACTGCTGGCCGGGCTCGATCGACTCGTACTCGTGAGAAAAGCGCACGCCGTCGTTTGACTTCAAGTCGTCCACGTGGTCCGCGAACTCAGACACCGGGATCGGCGGGTGACTCATCATCGCTGCGTTCATCAATTACCAACAGCTTCCTCATCACGTTTGTTGGTTTGTCTGAGCAAATCAGGGATGCGGTCCTCGAGGATTGCCTTTGACCTCGAAAACAGCTCGAGAACAGAAAAATCGTGGCCTTGCCTTTAAGAAAAATGCACGAGAAATTACGCCGCGTGATGTTGCGAATAGCCTAACACATTGCAGGGCTTTTTATCATCGTGCAGTTCTACACAAATCTGCAGTTATAAATGGAGGGAGTTGTGCAGTTGTAAATGCAAATTTGTGCAGTAAAAACCTAAAAATGCGCTTGTTGCCGAGGCTCCATTCCCTTTCTCCTCGAGAGCCTTACATTCCTTGGACAGTTTTAGCTTTTATGCCTCCTCAAAAACTAGTTTTGGTTTAAGTTTCAGATGTAGATATCACTCCCTAATTCACCAAGAGATAACATCCGGCAAAAGTCGTGTTGCGACCTGGTGTTTGGAACATGAGACGTCGCACTTCGACGGGATCGTTGGGATGCGATGTGACTTCACCTGGAAGTAGCAGCATCTTGGTCGGTTCTACCACGTGTTGTGACTTGCGACTCCACTGCTTACGTCTACAACACAGTTAGTTTACAAAGTACAGCAGGTACATTAGCACATCAGCGCCGACTTCAGACCTACGTAAATGGGACATGAGCTTAAAGCAGCAGCGCCATCAAGGGTCCGAAGTAATAAAACTTGACGACCGTGGATTTACATTTAACGCCTTGCATCAAATTGTTGCAACAGAGTTTGCAAAGTCCAGCTTCATAGTAGGCCTAATGTAAGAGTAAAACCAAAACTGACCAAAATGTTGTACTGTCTGTTTTAGATAATCCGTAAAAGTGCCATCATGCATGCATTAACAGTACAATTGCGGAAAAAGTGCACACTTTCCTTAAATTCAACGCCTGCATAGACTTGACTCACCGGACGAGTACGATGACGATGACGAAGACAAGTACAACGATAACTGCGGCACACAGGGGCAAGACGAGCCACAGCGGTATCACGTCCTCGTCGACGTCTGTTGGACTGGACGCCAGGCCGGCCGGCAGCGCGTCCGACTGAGGCCTGTCCTCCTCCAACATTTGCGCCGTGCTGATTGGCTGCGAGTACGCGGACGTCACAGACGACTAAACACATGACATCAGTTCAGTTCAGTTAGGCCTACCGTATTTTTTTCACGCAAGTTTTATAACAGAAAGTTATGTTGGCTGCGCTGACGCATAATAGGTGCGTATATAGACTGGTGCCCCCCTCCCTGATTAAAAAAAATGAATGTGAAACAGACGGGCTAGTCATGGCAACAACAACAATAATAGCTCTGTAGGCCTATATACATCTCAGTCATTAGCCGGCTGGTGGACTGTCCAAAATGTCAGTGATGTGGCATAGTGATGTTCCATAGTGATAGGCCAGCAGCTGAAAATCTAAGCAAGTAGATTTTGTGACAACATTATAGTGGACTAGTTGCACAGTCATGATATTATACCGATGCTTGTCCGAGTGCGCGGACAAAGACGCGGTAGCTGTGCGACGTCCTCAGCGGTCGGTTGATGAAGTTGTTTCGTGAACGACTTCCTTCACCGAGTAGGAAGTCTCGAGGCAGACTCGAATCGCCGTCCAGCTCGACAGCAATCCACGCCTCTTTACTCGGATCGCCCACCGACTCCACCAGCTGTGGAACCAATGTACATCAAATAAACTCTACAATGTACAAACGGTCATTGGTCGCAATACCAATTCGTCACTACAGTCGCTACCAGTCAGTTCTTATCAACCGACTTCGAATTGGTCATACAAGACTCACAAACTCTTATCTCCTAAAAGGAGAAAATCAACCGTTGACGGTGCACTTTACTTTTTGGCAACTTTACTAAACAGACACGCAGTGTAACAACAGCGAAAGAAGTAAAAGCAATTGAATAATAGGCCTACTGTAAAAAGCAATAGCCTAACTTGCAGGCTCGCTTTTTGAATCAATTTGTTGCAGTTGAAATTTACAACCTGCTGAAGGACAAGGTCATCGGGTGACAGTTGCCAATTGGCTGGGACGACGATGACGTAATAATGACTGACAGGTGCGTGTTGCCATGACGACGAGACTGGATACAGGTGAACAATGACCGTGCTGGGTGACACGACTTTCACGAGAACTGGAGCTCGGATGAGTGAGGGCACTGTCGCCCGTATACACAATAGCAACGATAACCAACATATTACTACAAATTCATAATCATACAGACAACAATATCTTGATTACAGTAGGACTTAATTCATACGTATTGCAGTGCACACTAAGCTATGCATTGCGTGCCTATAACTCAACATGTGATTAATCAATTACAATACATATTTGACACATTTCATTCGTAGTTACTTTGTATTATAAACAAAGTACCGGGTACCGTAAATTAAAAATCATAAAAATGTCTACCGCTACAAAAACCCTTCAAAATAAAAAGCAAGAAAATAGAAAGCGTGAAATGCCGAAGCGCATGCAACATCCGCCACCAACGAAAAAGCACGACAAAAATTAATATAAAAAAATATATCGCCGAATTTAAAATACTTTCATCCACAGGAAGCTAAGCACATGTATGTGAGAAAGAAAAGAGAGAGCACCATGTAATGTTAACGCACTTCTCGAAGATGAAATCACAACCGCATCGCATCACAACAAAATACAAACAGTTGCATTTGATAAACTGCTGGGCATTACTATTATAGCTGTTTAACTAAGAAACATTTATGACTATTCCGTCTAACTTGGTGAAGCTACTTGTGAAAAAAGAACTTTTCTTGAGTATTAATCGATATCCGGTGCAAGCCTCACCTAGACAGATCAAGGTTTCACAAAATGACTACGGCGCCTACTTGTCGCAAAAATGTTAAACATATTTCATCACAGATTAACAAACAGGAATCAAGACCGGATTATCCTTTATTTGGTTAACTCATCAAATAACGTTCACTATAGAGTTAATTAAAGATGCGTTTGTGTAATCATTTATGCAGCTAGTTAATCGAAATAGCTTTCTCACCTGACCGGTTAAAAGAAGAAAATAAATGCCCCTTAACATACGTATACTTTACAGTCAGGACTCTGAAAAAGCCTGAAAAAGAAGACGGCATGCAGCTATACAGACCGACAGGAGCGCGTGATGCGGTATGAGGCGCGAGGTTTCCTGTATCTAGACGAATGCTAAACGCTGCGCCGTATGTGCCGTCCAGGTACTTGGCGCTGATATTGAACGTGTACAAAGTATCTGGGCTCAGGTTGGGCACGTACAGCGAGTTGTCTTCTTTCGGCACAAACACGTCTTTCTTGGCGTTGACTAACACCTCTTCAGCAGCATCTGACGCTGTGCCGATCCGCTTGCGTCCCTCGTAGTCGATCTGCGTCAGCAACAACCAAAGAAAAACCAACTTCACAGCTACGGAGCGTTACCTGCCAAATGAGATCACACAGTGTTACCGACCACCCGACTAAAGTAAACGTTACCGCCTTAAAACCACACAGACAACTTATTTACCTGGAAGGATGGAAGGCTGAGTTGACCTGGTTGCTGATGTGGTTACAGACAATTTATCTGTCCAAAGACAGTCACTCATACAGGTACTAACCAGACCTGGCGAAAAGAAATTGTGCCGTTTTCTTGACGTTTTTGATGTAGGGGTCTAGTGACCTCAACTTAAGACCTTTTAAACCAAAAACTACCACAAGGGGTACTAGCAACCTCAGAAAAATTCAAGCCAATTTTTATTACATCTAAACATTTTTGTTTTCAAGTTAAGAACCGTACAGAACAGACGGACAGTAAGACGAACAGTCAAGCTGCGTAATGCGGCCTATGTGACGTCCAAACATAAGCCAACCTAATTGGTGGTTTATTAGCCTAAAATCATAATATCACATGAACGCCAGTTTTGATATAGGCAAAGATGATATAGTCATACCCGATATTTTATAACTCCTGGTCTTTGCGGCGGAGTCCATTCCAACATAACAAGTGTCGGATTGCGAACCCTCGCCACGAAGTCTTGCACAATGTCTGGCTGATCTGCAACAGCATCAAAGATCATCGTTTTACTGCTAGGATACGTAATAACGTAAAACAATATTAAAATAATAACAGCTGTCACTGATCGAAACAATGCGTCGGATTCAGCGGCTTTTCGGTCGAAAATTTACTTCAAATCGAATGAACAAAAATGTTGAAAAAAACTTACAGGAAAAGAATGCACAAGATTGGTGGTGCACAACAGCCATCAACATGATGATATGGAATGACGACATTATTTGCTGGTGATACCGACAGATTAATCTACTTACTAAGACTAATGTCTAAAGTGCAGATGTTAGCAAACGCTCCGAGTACCTTCATCAACTCGGCTGATAAAGACCGACTCGGAGAAGTTTCCAAATCGACCGTCAGGAGAAAGAGCTTTAACTCGCAGCGCGTAAGACATGTGGGGCTCCAACCCGGACACCTGTGCACAATAATCTGCATCTGAGCACTGCCAGTTGCAGCCGGATTCGTACCCAGATGATCTAATGTTGCATGATCGAATACTGAACATATTCGCTTTCTCATACCAATCAGCATAGTCAACGTTGAAACGGCAAACACTTGAAAATTACACAGTGCAAAAATGTCCAGGTGCAGAACTTGAGTGCTGATAAAATACAGATAAACGTCTGAGTCTCTGGCTCCTCACAGAAAAATCGTGATGCCATTTTACCAATCACGGTAAAGTAAGCTTACCTCACCGGCGTGGTCCAAAATATAATGAAAAACGCCTATTAGAATTCGGCCATGTTATGTTAAACTCTACAGGGTGCAGCAAAAAAGTAGCCCGCTAAGTTTTTTCGCCGTTTTTCAGCAACTGTATCGAATTTTAATTTGAAATTTTACAGGTTTATTTATAGAAACGTTCTACATCTAACTGCCAAGTGAAATATGATTCTGTTGAAAAACGACGAAATTATAGACTTCTGAACATGACCGCCTACCGATTTTTCAGCATTAAAAATGTTTCAGCCAAAAATGCTATTTAATTTTCAAAAACCGGTTACCACGTTACTGCTGATGACGTCACAGTGACGCTTTAACAAACAGTAATTTTGTTTATAAATTATCACTAAATTATCGCTCTTTTAAAGCAATCGCCAGCTGCCCACCGGATTCATCTTCCAGCAGGACGGCACGCCAGCACACACAGCGCTCAGCGCACAGAACTGGCTGTGGGCCAACTGTCCAGATTTTATCACAAAAACCAATGGCCACAAAATTCGCCGAATACAAACTCAGTGAACTATCACATGTGATGTGCAATGCTGGAGGCTTACCGCAAGCTTAAAACAAAGCCGAAAACAATCGCTGAACTCAAGGAATCGCTTCAGGTTATCTGGAGCAACCTACCACAAGGACCGATCGACAAGACGGTGAAAAACTTCTCAAATTAAGCGACTGAAGGCTTGTGTTGGAGCTTAGAGCTGTCGGTGGACACTTCGAACATTCACAGTGACCATGGAATTTTGGCATCTGATCATTAGTTAACTGTGTTGTTTGACTTGTTTCAACGATGTTATTGAACTGGTGTTGTAGCTTGAACATTTTTAACGCTGAAAAATCGGTAGGCGGTCATGTTAAAAAGTCTATAACTTCGTCATTTTTCAACGGAATCAAATTTTATTTGGTATTTAGTCATAGAACAATTCTGGAAATAAATCTGTAAAACTTCAGATTAAAATGCTAAACGGTTGCTGAGAAAACAGCGAAAAACTTTAAGGGGCTACTTTTTTGCTGCACCCTGTACAACGACAACGACGATGATAATGATGAACGTTACTGACGCTAATGACGGTGACAGTGACGTTGCGACGCTGAAGCTAACCTGAGCGACAGTGTACGGTCCGGTGTCGAGGAACCTCGGCCGCTGCTGGTCGTTATCAGTCGTGATGGCGGCGTACTCGACTCTGTAGCCGGCGACACCGTGAGACGCCGGCGGGTTCCACGTCACCTCGACTGACGTCACTGACAGACGACGCACGTCCACCGCCGTCGGCGCAGATATCAACGCTACAACAAATTATCAGTTAAAACACATTTATCTGGCTGGACTACAACGCAGAATATACTAGGCTAAAAGTACTACAGTATTTCACTCAGATGACGGTGAAAATTTCGTGATCATAGCCTGCGTTGTTCTGACGCATTACAGCAGTGCGACAGACATGCAGATAGTCGGACAGGCACATCTGCCAATCCTGGTATGACAAAAAAATTCGCCATCACTGCAACGCATTCTAAGTCACCTTAAGCAACTAAAACGTGCCATCGGTGCAGGTTCACAACAGTCTCAGTTTTGTTGAAAGTTCTTAAAAACAACAGGAAAACATTGAAGGACTTTCAGTTTTCAATGTTACTTATGAGTTATGTGTTAATCTGCGAAAAACAATGTATGGATAACGCCAACTGCATAGCCAGGATTTGTCAAATGGATGGTTAACATGAACCTAAAAAGGGTCTGGAGGCAGTGCCCCAGCGGAGTCCAGGCGCAGAGCCCCCCTAAAGCAAAATCTCTTTAGCTTTTTGACATGCCATGAAATCAAAGCAAATTTGGCTTATGCCGTGTTTTTTGCAAACAAATATATGTCAAATAACATCCTAAAATTTTCGTAAGTCGAGTCGTGAGAGTTTGAACCCCACCAAACCCCTAAATACGGCACTGGACGACACTCACGTAGAACACTGGTGGTGCGGAAAAGCAGCTGACTGCTCCAAGGTCCCGCTCCCTGGCTGGTGTAGGCGCGGATGTGGAAGACGTAGTCGGTGGTCGGCTGCAGTCCGTCGACGACGATGGACGTGTCGCTGGTGTTGGTCGTCCAGTCGTCGGCAGGGTGCAGTCGGTCGTGGTACAACAGTTCGTAGAGAACGATCTCTCCATTGCGATGTCGTTTGACCGGAGGGTCCCAGTGCAGACGCATGCTCGTGGCACCGGCACTGGCCGCTGTGAAGTTGTGCGGCGCGCCCGATGGTACTACAACCAGCGACACACAGTGTCGACACTATACATAACCGATCAACAGCGATGTGATAGAGGCCAAAGTCAAGGGTCCAAGGCCATCACACAACGCAAACCTGGCTATGTGTCTATGCGAGTAAAACACATAACACCTACAGCTTCAAATTACGCTTGTAATTTTATCATACAAATGTTGTTTTATCAAAGTCATTGACTGTGCTGTTTCATTTTTCGCGTTAGTTTCACACTAGATAAGTGTGTTGATATGATTTGATTTTGAACACGTCTGCAAGTATTTTGTGTATTATTATACACGTAGCAACGCCTAAAATATTTTCTGCAAACGCTTTAGACGAAAAAAACGCCATAAAGGAGTTCGTGAAAACGTTTTGCGTCGTCAGGCATTCCCCACGATGTGTCTTAAGCACTTCATTTCAAATTTTTACCATTTATCCTCAGGGTCGGTGGTTCAATTATTTGCCGTTTTAGATTATCAAATCAATTCGTTGGACTAGGCCGGGAGACGGTTTGTTGGACGAACATTCACTCGCAGCCTTTATACCCTATGTAGAGAAGCACTTACTTCCGTCGGGTGTTCTGATGGTCTGCTCGGCGACGTCTCCGTAGTCAATGTCATTGCGAGCACTTAGCTCAAACTTGTAGACGACACCACGCTCTGAAATTAACGACAAACACCAAGCATTACTTCACTACACAACAACATCGCTATTTGTAGTAGGCGCTTTTAAAAACGCGCTGATGAGTTGCCGTTTTCCCCATTTTACTCTCGGCGCTTTGCCTCTGATGTCCGAATACCGAATCATAATGCAAAGTCGAAGAAAATCGTTAATATCCTGTTTACACGATGAAGCTCAACGAGCGCACGATGAGCGCTCGTCAAGCCAGCTTCGCGAATGTTTGCAATACTACACTGTTTAAACGACGAGATAGCCAGCTCATCAAACCAGATCTGCATTCATCGAGCCCACTTCATCATGTAAACGGAATATAAGTATGACAGTAGCTGATTAACCGAGAAAGCCGGTGGTGAATCGATATTTCTCGGCGTCAAGATGCCGCACTTCGGCCGGAGGTTGGTCGTCACCGGCGACGCCGTAGCGCAGACGGTATGCGACCAGTCGACCGTGAGGCTGGCGAGGTGCCTGCCACAGCGCCGAGATCACTGGGGGCTCTTCCTGGACGATTGACAGCCGCAGACCGCGCGGAGCACTCGGCACTAACAGACCACACATGACATATGTACACATGACATGCACCAGTATTGGCTAAACTGCGAGCACTGTACTCATTCTGCTCTCCAAACTATGAAAACACAAAGAACGTGCAAAGCACAAAAACATAAGCACGAATATGAATAGAGTATGCACAACAGGGTGTGCGAAATTGCAAGGCCCTGGCAGAAAATATTAACTTTGAGAACTAAAAGATAAACACACAAAAATTCAGATCTGCACTTTTCAGACTATTTTCAGACGAAAAAAATGTAAGGACGAGTTTGAGGTCACCGCAATTTTTGTGGGTACCCACGGTGTAAGTCATACACTTTTCAAGTCCTCACAGGTGAGCATTGGCAAGTGCGCCATGCAGTGTGGTCATTAATGTCACCACCTGTCAATAACTGTTCAGCGTTAGTTACTGATGCCGAAGCTAAGTCAAACAATACAGCTACTGTGATGTTAGCAAAAACTTGAAAAAAGACAGAAATAATACATTACAAAAACGAGGACCATGATACAAAGCGTGAACGTGTAACATGATACTACACTGGCTGAGCGGCATGAGTGAGGCACGGGCGCCTAGAAATCGACGCAAAGCTACGATATCTTTACGGTTTCGTTCACTTTTGAGTATTTTAGCCATGAAGTGACTTTGAGCTTTGATTTCATGACGTTAAATCATCTGTCCCAGATTGCACTGACGACAGGATTTTTTGGGTAAATAAGCTTACATATAGCGGGTATACACGACTGGACGTACAAGCGCACGCATGTACGGACAAAACGCATGCCCTCGAAGACAAAAAAAAAGAGTTAACGCACGCAGACCTTGTCCTTTGGTGACGACTCGTCGCGGTCTGCTGCGCTCGCCGACTCCCTTGCGACCCACGGCAGCCACTTGGAACTGATACATGGTGCTAGCCAGCAGGCCGGTGACTGCCGCCTGCCACGTGCCAGGGTCTGACACGTCCAGGACGTGTGCGGCTGACGACGTTCCAGACGTCGACGCTTGTGACGCGGTCGAGCTGCGGTTCTGCGGCGCCGGCGCGTAGACGACTCTGTAGCCGCGGATGACACCACCTCGTCTCCTGGCTTCAGCCGGCGGACGCCACGCAACCAGCACCGACGTCGAGTTAATAGCTTCCAGACGCAGACGACGAGGTTCACCCAGAACTGTCCGCCATACACACAGCACTGCAAGCTACAGGCTAAGCGCCTACAGCTGCCTACAGATTTTCCTTGGAAAATTAAAGAACTGGCGAAACAAAATGTTTTCAAGCTGAGATTTTGCTAGTATCAAAAAATAGCGTCTGAAATATGGTTACATTGGGCGAGTTTAATCCAGCAGATAAACAGCTAGGACTTAAAGGTTTTGCTATATCGACCGGCAGTTGTTCTTCTTTCGAGTTAGTTTTTGTTTTGTGCTTAGATATTACGGGCAGTTGAAATTAAACGCAGTCTAAGCAACAACTGTTGTTGTTGCCTTATTGCCTGGCCTTATCGTCCGCATACGCTGTTCTATCTGCTATGCTGTTTTTGGAGCAAAAAGATGACGACGATGATGATAATCAAGTGCCTGACGCGGGCATACTGTCTTCATCGGTCTGGACGACAATGACGTCAGACAGAGGTCCCTCTCCGGCTCCGGTTGACGCTGCGACCCAAACCTTGTACTGAGTCCACTGGTCAAGTCCAGTGATTACGTGTGACTGCTGGGAGCCCGGCACAGTCACTGACAGCAGGTCGCTGGTCTGATTTCTGCCCTGGTCCGGCTGGTCGTCGTGATGTGTGGCGGCGTACTGCAGTCGGTACTGGCTAATGACACCGTTCTGACGGGCAGCTGGAGGTCGCGACCAGCTGACGAGAACACTCGTCGAGTTGACTGCTCGACCTTGCACTTGACGCGGAGCCGCACTCGGGGCTGTGTTAACACCACAACCAATGCACATCAACCCCTTATGCCAATAGAAAAAGAAAAAAGAAGAAGATTTCGCATAGAAAGCTACATGTAGGTCCGTTGTGTAAAAGTTGATTTCCTTCACACAGAGTTGAGCCAGCAAGTGTTAAACAGAATTACCGGTAAGCTAGTAACTAGTGCGCCCTGATTCTTTCTGAGACTTTGGCGCTTTATAAATCATTTACTTACTTACTTACTTACTTAGTATACAACCCAACTCAGCCGGATGGCCAACTTGGCAACTTTGTTAACAGATGGTCATAAACTGCTATAAAAAACTTTATGGTGAAGCAGTCTGACGAAATTTGTGTCATTACTTCGTTGTGCTTATATCCTGTTACTTTAATAATCTATAAGGAATAAAGATTACAATACGCCACAAGGCAATCTTTTTATGATTTAACGCCTGCATTTAAAAATTATAACAGGCAGTTGATCAACATTCACGCTATAATAAGCCAAAACATTTTATGTGGACGTTTTGTGCAAAGACAAAATTAAAATCATATGTAACACTGAACATGTTAAAACGTTACTGTTAGAGACTAGAATGCTGTAACATCGTGATGTATTTTACATAAATTTGAAAAAAAACCTGGCTTGTTAAGCTCATTGACTCACCGTCCTCTAGAGTTCGGGCCCAAGTGGTTGGCGTAGAAGGTCCATCACCCAGGGCCGATCTCACGCTCACGTGAACACGATATGCCGTGTAAGCCGCCAGCCCACCCACCGTGTACCACGTGACTTCCGGTGACGTCACCGTCGTCGTGACGCTCTGCCGGAAGTCGGAGTCGCTGCCGCTGATGACGTAGCCGTTGACGCGGAAACCGGAAGCGGAAATGACGTCACGCGGAGGCGACCAGGTGAGTCGTAGCGATGACGATGAAACTGGTTCAACGCGAAGGTTTCTCGGCGCACCTGGAGCTAACACAGCATCATCATAATCATCACAATGCTCACCATCATGCCTTGTCGTCAGTTATATAACGACTGTCCTTGAACAATATAAACGTCGACGACCTCTTGTCGTGCAATGCAATAGTTCCCTCAGGTGTAGTTTCAACTGCTGTTGGCGCTAAAGTACATCTTGGTTACTGTTTAATTAAGCAGCAGTCCTATAGGCCGCATTACGAGTCCTGCCTGTCCGTCCGTCTGTCCGTCTGTCTATCCTGTACAGGGTCGTAACTGAAAAACGTCAGCATGATGCAACAACAAAAAATCTCAGCTAATGCTCATGAAACGCGAGAGAGTCTATAGCAGTTCCTGTTTTAGGTAATCTTGGTCTATCTCCATCCATTTCATCGCAATTCACTCTTTTGCAGCCAAAAGTCGCGCTATTAGCGTAATAATTAATACGAACATTTCCCATGGCAGGAATAACCGGTGTGCCAATTTTTCAGCTCAAAAAGTCAAAGATGGAAACTTAGCCAATTTAGTCGGACGGCCGCATAAATGTCGGCACTGGGCTGACATATTCTTTCTGGTTGTAGCATTGATGCTATTTGGTTGTAGTTGCTTTCCACAATGAGATATAACACAGCCGCAATCTAGTTTTATGGTCGCAATTTTAGAAGTGACATACGCATGATACAAACGTCTCTGTTGTGCAAAGTGATGTTTTATCAATTCCACGTGTGTTTGTGTACGTATGTATCACGCTGTATCAAGAACGAAAACGAAAAACGTGACGCGCGAACCGGCGGAGCGAAGCACGACTTGCACGGGGTCTGACAGTGGTCCATCGCCGACGCTGGTAAACGCTGACATCTGGAACTGATACATATTGTCAGGACGCAGACCAGAGATTGTCCTCTGTGTCTGCCGTGCGTTGACGGTGACCGGTCGCCAGGCTGTCGTCGCCGGCGTCAGACCGCCCTGGTAGATGCGGTAACCCTGCGTGCACAGTTAATCAATCAAACATAACAGACTTATATCAGTCAGAGCCTCATCGATTAATCAACTTTAACTTTAAAAAAGTCAAGTTTAAGGCGACGCAGTAAGTTAAAAACGCACGAGCGACACTAAACAGATACTAGCAAAAACAGTTGGAACTAAGAATTTTTTTAAAGTCACTAAATAAAAAGAAGCTTAGAGTTCCGTCGCTAAATAACTGAGAAATGGTGTTGCGCGAAGAATGTCACTAATTAGATACCTATTGAAAATGACACAAGAAAAGCTGGGAATTGAATGCAAATATGAAATAACTCTGTATAAGTTATGAGAGCAGCAGTCCTGGTAACAAGCCTACTGTTACGCAGAACTCGCCGTTTCTTCTCTAGCCATGGCCGTAGCATAACCATCAAAGGCCAACTCAGCCTTCCGTGCCTCTGGGGTAAGTAAATCAAGTATCGGCCAGTTAAGGCATGGCGCGTTTACCTGTGTGGATAACCGATAACATTCTGTGATTTCGTATGGCAGGTGACGCTCCGTAGCTCTGAGACGAGCTACCATTAAGAGCTATAGACAACTTATAACTTTTTAACCTTATTACGGAATTTACAGACCAGGAGGATTCCGTTGGGCTGGCTTGGCGGCGACCATTCGATGAGCACTGTGTCGGCACTGAGAGCACGTGCCAGCACGTTCATCGGCGCACCGGAAGGAACTGCAGGAACCACCAGCAGATCAGATCACGTGATCCATGCCACGATGATGTCACGATGACGTCACGCATGCCGTGCCGGGTTAGTAAGACGGGCGACAACACTCGGGCGAGGTAACAGATCAACTCATGATTAGCATTAGTACAGTACGAACGACAATTCACGAAAGAACGGCTGCAGTGTTATATCATTCAATCAATGTTTATTAGTCGCAGTATCAATTTAACAGACATTCTCTTGTTACATGTTTCGCTAATTTGCTAATAGCTTATTCACGTGTAGGCAATGACGTCTGCATTAAAATGTTACAAGTATTAATTTTTGGTAAGGCACCAGCGCCGACTCGGACAGTATAGCTGAATCCCTGTAAAACGGTAATAATAATAATCGTGTACTGTGCGTCATACAATCGCTCATATTCTACAAATAGTCAACTCAATACCAACCCTTTCAACAAGTCTATTCTGTTCGGTGTTTGTTATTTTGCAACTAACGTGGAAAACTATCTGCTAGTAGTAGAAAAATTGGTCAGAAGTTAATGAGAAATGGCCCTTAAATAACAGATAACTTCACGGCCGATACTGAGCGTTCACATTCTGTGGAGAATGTGTGTCTGTCGTCTCGTTCGACAAATCACAAGCGAGACATGACAGTAGAAATAAACTCTCAGTAATGTTTATTCCTAGTCTCGATTATTATCCGCAGCCAGTCCCGTGAGACTTGCACGACGCCAGTTTCTGGCCAGTCAGTCAATCATCAGTCATCTACTGTCCATCGTACGATGCCCGTCGTATATTCATCTAGATTCCTGCATGACTTCTGCGCCGCAGTCTTCCTGGGCGGATTTAGTCGCCGAATAGACCTCAGTCAGTCAGCCAGTCAGCCGGGTCTATTCCACTAGGCATCAACCGACCTCTCCCTGTAGTCGTTATTGTTTTTTTTCAATATCTTCGCAAAAAAAAAACAAAATTAAATTGCTCTCACAGATGACTACGACAAACAGCATCGTACGAAAACGATTATCTCTATCATACGTATTTACCGAAAGGCGATCTTCACAATGTAATACTTCATGAACACTGGACGCCGCATTGAAGCGCATTGGAAGTTAGTTATAGCATGCGGCTACAGACTCGTATACTACTAAGCTTATGCAATAAACTCCGACCATGCTGTAATTTCTACCAAACAGCATAACGAAATATTAAGAAGCGTACACGCCATATACACCTCGCAGTGTTGAAATATGAAATTAAACAACTGTAAAATATGACGTGTTGAACAGCTTGAAAAGAAACATGCAAAGCAGTGAGCAAGATCTATGCAGCCGATAAACATGCAAACAGTTGCCAAAACTGTTGCCATGCATGCACAGAGAGAGAAACAATTTTATGAAACGACTACAAGCCTACAATAAAACTACGAAATAAAGCGTACGCCCTCACACAATAACATAAACAACTGCTGACAAAACACCGCTAAAAATTAACAAACAATGATAATAGTAAAAAAGTCATTTGTTCATGTTGCTAAACTGCTATTACTTTTTCTGGTTATCTGCTAATAATGGCATACACAAATTTCAACATTTTGCTACAGAAAATGACAAACATAATCAACATCGTCATCATCACCGTCGTCATCATATCATCATCACTAATTCATTGTCATGATGTTCGTTTACTTAATAACACAAAATTGAGTATAAAAGTTAATGAATAACAACCACCAATTTCTGTGCGGACTGAAACGTTGCAATAAAAAACGTACAAAGCCGAGAATAAAAAAAAGATAAGCAAATAAAAGTGTATACAGGGTGGGAAAAAACAGCAAGCCTCAAACTTCTGTCCATAAATTATCTTCGCCAAATTAGCAACCAAAATATTATCACATATCTCGCCAGTAAATATTCCATTGCGTTTACATTGATGAGAGTCGGCATGAGAAAGAGCTAACTGTCACTGACCGTGCGCTGCGGTGGTGATCTGTAGCGGGTTGCTGGGAGCGCCTCGTCCCAGTGCGTTGGCAGCAATCACTCGAAACTCGTAGAGGGTGTGAGCCCGCAGTCCGGTCACAGTGTACTCACTGCCGGCGATGTCCGTCACCTCCTGGACGTCACCGTCAGGCCGTGCCTGCATGCCACCAGACTTCTCAAAGTACTGGACGACGTACGACAGACTGGCAGACGACAACGACGCCGACGACGAAGCACTAGTACTAGAGGTGTCGGTCGCCGTCCAGACCAACTTGACGCTCGTCGACGTCACGTTCTTGGCGACCAGCTGGCTCGGCGCTCGAGGTAGTGCTGAACAACAGCGATGCAGACAAGATCAGAATGTTTAGACCAACATCAAAAGCACAAGACCAAGACTATTTAAACGACAGTAATACTGCCAATGCATATACTTGTTCGGCTCTTATTCTAAAAAATGTCCTACCATTAGAAAAAAATCTTTCTGTTGCAACGTGCATCGTATTTTGATCTGTTTTACCGACACGTCAGTGTAAAGCAAGTGCAAGTTTTACGTTTGTACAAGAAACAAAGCGCTGCATGCAAATCGAAATTCATGCAAAAAATATGAATAAATAATATTATTGTTTTACCTGTATACAGACCAGCGCCTAGATAGCATGCAAAACACGCCAACATTTTAAATTATCAGCACATTTAAAATCAGTATCAAATGTTCACATCAATAAGAAAATAGCATAATTCGCTCGTTTAACGTATTGGTCCCAATGTCGAATTCTCAGCACAACAGCAATCAGTTAACCTATAAGTCGTACAATTTATATGAGTATCAAAAAAATTAAGCTATATTGTAAGCTTGAAGTTTGACATAAAAACCGCAGGTGACCAACGCGTGTACATGTTAACTAGTATAATTTTCAATAAAAACACAATAAAAATTTCTAAGTGTAATTTTATGTTTACAGTAAGTAGATGGTACTAATAATTATCGTCATTTTATTTGTCCAAAATACAAATACATAAAAACTCGGTAACACGCCAACACTGTCGGCAAGACATGTCAGACTCCAAGAATACTTGCAGTAGCCTCTGAGCAGATCGGTGGTTTCGTGGCAGAAAGTGCAGAAGGCGTTACATTGCCCTCCTTCACTACATTTTAACCTTTCGAGACAATTTTCATCCAAACATACAAACTTTGAGACAGAAATCCTTATTTTGAAAAAGAATCAAAGGCAAAATTAAAATTTTGAGAATACCCATAATCTCTTCTATCGGAAACCTGCTGCACACATGTCTGTTAGAAAACTGCAACTTTGTGCATCTCCAACGTTATTAACCGCCGACGCTGCTCAGCCCAGTGTCCGGACATAACCC
>Ga0209367_1001849_pt1 | contig 27033 bp, 15 predicted proteins | sample WorMetLIZISLAND2_FD_187412 | JGI IMG/M metagenome (GOLD analysis project Ga0209367, IMG submission 187412) | Marine gutless worms symbiont microbial communities from Max Planck institute for Marine Microbiology, Germany - Olavius geniculatus... ... | reverse complement strand
TATAATTTTTATTTTTTTAAACGTATTTAGACTATTTACTATTTAACTATTACAGTGTTTTATTTTAATGGTTAATTGCTTGAACGAAGAATTTCTCTTCTCCCGTCGCCTATTCTTCTGCTTACCTTTTTATTTCTCTGACTTCTAATACACGTACTTGTTGCCATTATGCCTTGATGCAAAACGTGTGTAGACTGTTGAGCATAGTGTTCAGAATTTTTTACGTCCGCAGGTAACTTATGGGGTGTTTACACCATCCAGCAAACGTCCAGCATTAGCACGTGTATTTTGAATACATTTGCTGAAAGTTTACTGGACGTTTGCTGGATCGTGTAAACACCCTATTAGACACAAACGAAGATGTTGCGCAAATGTTTCGGTTTAAACGTGTAACGCCGTGGCTACACGCACCAATTTCCTCGTCCGAAATGTTGTCCGACATGACCGAGGTTTTTAAACCTCGTCCGAGGAAATCGTCGCGTGTAGCCACGCTTTAGCGGGGCATTACTGCTGTAAATTTACGCACGTGCGTTAATTTTTTTAACACGCGTTAATTTTTTTTGCGCGCGTTAATTTGTTAACGCATTAACGCGTTAATTAGCGCGTCAACTGTAACAGCTCTACAAGAAAGGGCCAGGTACAAGAACAAGCTATCTCACTAGCCTGAAGAAGTGGTTGGATGATTTGGATCCTACAGCTGGTAAGAATACCATTATTCAAGCAAGTGCTTTGAGAGAAACATTGCGCAACATGATCGCCAACGCTTGGACCGGGCACGGCATCTAACGATGACGACGAGCAGATATGCGACTGTACCACAGACAATGACTGATCTGCAGTCACAAACACAAGCAATTTCAAAGGTTGGTGGTGTAGCATAGTGGTTAGAACGTCGGTCCTGGCTGGCGAACTTTCCCTTTCCTGCACTAGACTGATGGATGGCCGTTTGACCACTTTGTGGGTAAAGCGTCCGCTATCAGTCAACCAACAAGGCCAACTCAGCCTGCCATCCCTCTGGGGTCGGTTAAATGAGTAGTGACCCATTATATGGGTTACGGAAGGTGGGGTGGACCTTAGTACAGCTGACTGGGGCTGCCTAGCTGGCCACTGCGCTAGCCTGTGTCTGCAGGCTGCACGAGGTGGCTGTGCAGCCGGCGGCTCTGGTCAGTGATGAAAAGCGCACTAGAGGCATGTTCGCAATGATGCGCTATACAAGTTGACAACTTTTACCTTTGCCTTTACTTTTTTCTGGATCTGCACTGTTTAGACAGCTGTGTGTTGCTGTGAATGCATAGGTGCAGCCCTTGACAAGGCACTGGTGAACGCTCTGGCTGACATCTTGGGTCAAGCGGCGCAGTCAAACATTGTTGTCTGTGATCTCCTTCACGATTTCCTCTCATCCCTCCAGCCAGACAATGCATCGACAGCATCAACGTCCGTTAGTGACGAGCCATTAGTTAATTCTCAGTTAGATCGTTGTAACGAGTTGCCGACTTCTTGCAGTGCACAGTTGGCCGGTTCGAAGTCTGTGCTGAAACGACGACGATTTAGTCACGAACAGTTTCACAGCAGCCTCAGGTAGCAACTTCACAGTAGATACGAAATAGCTTACATTCTGTTGTTACAGTCACATTTGAGCTTTGAATAGAATCAGATGCTTTGGGGTGCTTTATACTCATTTAGCTGTGAGTAACTCTATTTGCTAGAATTAGAGACAATGAAAAGTAGGGGTTATAGGATAAGAAACCCCCATTCACAATTTGCATCCCAATTTGAGACCAAACTGGCGTGCCACATGCAGCTATTAACGTAGTGTTTATCTATGACTGTGTTCACATTTTATTGGCATTATTATTCCAGTAGTGTTTTTGACCTGTCCGGCAAATCACATTATATACCTCGAGATTCAGCGGCTCTTCAAGAATAAGCAACCCTATCTAATTGGTAGTAACTCCACAGAAATTTACCAGTGAGCAGAGACAGAAATTGATAGTAGCAGGAACGGTAGTATACTTAAGTGGATAAAATTACTTGTGAAAGTTTTGTGAACAGATTGCGTATCATGTGATCTGATTGTATAATTATTTTTTGCTACTGATTAAGCTCACTTCTGTACTCATCATTTTGTTTTGGTCTTTTTTCTTTTCTGTCTTATTTTTGTTTCTGGCTAAAATATGTATAAATTTCTAAGTAAAGAAACATTGCAGTTGGTCATTGAAAACAAGTAAGTGAGTAAGGTAGCTTTGAAGGCACAGTTTAACAGTTAGCCACTATGCGCTGCAATCTTGACACTCGAACAAAAATGTCATTATCAGTCGCTTGAACTTTTCAGCGGTAATGTCAGTTTGTCTCAGAAGAGCTGGAAGCTTGTTGTACTGCCTCGGACCTGCAGCAGCAAAGCATCTGTCTCCATAGCTGCTGTAGGTTTTTTGTCGTTGTTCATATATGTCATGTGACTACGTTGTGTAATTGTGTGATTTATGAAACAGCTATCAGTTGTGTACAAATCGCGATGAGTCGGTGCAGCTGTTAGAGCAGAAATGCAGTACTCTGTATAGTGAATACGGGGTCCTTGTCTTCCTCTATTCTCTACTGCTGACCAAGGTCAGTTGACTACCGATATTATATACTTTACGAGTTTACGTTTTAGTATGTATTTTGCTGTTTTTTTTTGCTGTAATATGCAGAAGTTCTGCCGTGAGGATGCTATGGCAGCAAATTGAAGACAAATATTGTGGTTCTTCTATATCATTATTTAGTTTTTTTTGTTATGTTATTATACTCTTACTCTCTAAACAGAAGTGTACTAAATGGTTCATGAATTTGTTATCTTTACTGTTATTTTTGATCTGGTTGTAAAACACAGGTCATGCTTTAAGTGGTTTTTCAGTGATTCTGGACTGATTGATTGATTTTATGGTGCAGAAACTAACATAGTTAACCAGTTAAGTATTAAAATACAATCACAATTTTTTAAAATTGTTAGGAGTTAAAAGTTGATTAAAATTTTGGACTTAAAACACCACTAACCTCACTAATCTGCATTGTAAGAAGACGACAATGGTCGACACTTATTTCACATAGGACATGTGATCAGGCTTTGTGCTTGTATTAATTTTAGTGTCACTGGTTTTTTTTTATTTAAAAAAAAAATTTTTCTGCATTTTATTGGTTTTTTACTCTACGGTTTATGTACTGCATCATCATCATTACTTTTTCTGTAGATCGGGAAACAACAATTGGTAGTGGAATTTTGCAGCTTTGGTCTTCTGATGTTCTTATTGACTACAAAAATTAATCGAAAGTAATTAATTAATTTTGATTAATTTTGGGAGATCAGTCAATTAAAGGTAGGTTTAATTGATTGTTATGACATTTGTTGGCTGTCGTTGTTGACAGGGACTGCAGCGGATAAAAGACGAGATTGCTGACACTGAAGAGCCTTTAATTGATCCAGTTCATGGTCATGGAAGGTATCGACACTGTCGTTATTTTTTGTCATCATTATTATTAAGATGAGCATTATTAACGACATTCGTACACCTCCAGTTTCTACAATATACATAAGAAAACAATAAGACAAGTTGATGAAGCAAGTCAAGGGATTCTATCAACTTCCTGATATCTATGACAAATTGTCTGCTGTGGTGACATCCAGTGGCAAACAGAAGTCATTGTTAGGATCGCAACAATCAGTGTTTAGTTAGTTAAGAAGTGTGTCATTGCCGTAACAATAGTTGCCAGCGCATCAACGGACCATAAATGAATGTTGAACGATTTTGTTTTACATGGCATTGTCGAAAATTTGGCATTTTGTGTCGGTGAAATATACTGCACTTGGTGTTTTCAGCAAAATATAGTTGGCAACTCTGGAATTAAACTCCAGTGAATTATACAGTGTGAGGCCAATGACAGGAGCATCAGTGTGGGTGGTCTCAATGTGTAACAAGAAAGCCCTGCTGACGCAATGGAGAACGCGCAACAGCGGTGAGCCCAGTAAAACAAGATCTAAGTCAGTCGCCAGAGGGCGCCAGACGACCTGTTTGCTGCTTTGGCTGACAACGACGAATTATGTATAGTGTTTTACTCGTACTCACAGAGGGAGCGACCTGTCTCGCTCAGCCAATGCCGTATTGGCTGAAAATCGCAAATTTTCCCCACCCCCTTTCATTTAGCGCCTTCATTCGTGGTGACCCTCTGCGAATTTATGGAAAAGCTTTACAGTTCCTGAAATTAGAGTCTTCCAGGCAGCCGACGGTAAAAATTTGGTGATCCTAGCTTGCACCGTTTTTGACTGATCCAACCGTGTGACGGACGGACAGACAGACAGAATTGCGATGGCTAAGATACGCTACAACAGTAGCTGCTGTTGCATGTAATAATTAGCAGTGAATGAATGTGTGTGGTCTGTGATGTGCAGTCAGAGTCTGATCAACCTCATGCTAACAGGCAAGGCCGTCTCTCACGTGTGGGACAATGAGAAGAGCATCTCCGGCCTCAGTATGTAACTCACACTTGTAAGTAAGTAAGTAAGTAAAGTGTAAATTTATATAGCGCAAACTCAAAAAGATCTCTAATGCGCTTAATACATTTTGTCATCGATATTTCGCAAAAATGTATGTCTTCAGCTGACGTTTGAAAGTATCGAGACTCAGTTCTTCGTTGCATCTCAGTTGTACTTTGTATTGGTAACTTACAAAGATATCAGGTCAGTGGTCTATATAGCAGTTTAAGGAAACCCATCTCGGTCAGAGCTGTGGAGCGCCACCTGCCATATGGGATCACACAGTGTTACCTGCCACTTGCCACAGGTGAACCTGCCTCACTTTAATCCCATCTAAACAAGCTGGTACTCGGTTTACCTACCCCCGAGGGATGGAAGGTTGAGTTGACTTAGGTGGTTGTTTATGCAAGCCCAAGCCGATCAAGTGCGTTTTATTCGATTTTCAGAGTTAAGCCCATTTTGCACATTGCACAAGTTGATTGGTTTTGTGGTTATTACGGGTTTTCAGTTATTAGAAGGAACACTGTTGGATACTGTCCATATCAAATAGATATCCCAAATTTTTAAATTGAAGATCATAATAAAGCATTTCATTATTAATGGATCAAGGCACTGAAATTGGATAAAGTTTTTAGCTGTTCTAGATGAAGATTTGGTGGATTATTAGATGTATTTACCCAATAAAACCCACAGCGTTTTTTTGGAGAGGGGGTATGTGCTCTTAGACCTGCTGCTAGTTTGTGATGATGTGGTATACTGAGCAGTGGAGATTTGAAGTCTCTGATCTTTGCCATTTATTATGTTGTACGTGTAGCTGCCAATGCATAATGGCCGGGGAGCCAGGAGGCAATTGCTTCAACCTTAAATCTTGGGCTGCTGGGAAATTGTCAGGTAATTTTTTTCTTGTCCAAAAATTTTTGTCCGAAAATGCAAAATTTCTGTCCGAAAATGCAAAATTTGGGGCTCAAAATCTCCATTTAGGGCAAATCTGGGGGCAAAATTTAAATTTTTAGCACCCTGTAAGAAATTTGCAGCTGTTTGTCAGAAAATGGCAACTTTCTGCCTCGCCTCGTTTTTAACCCACCCACTCGTGGCTGCAGAGTGGTGCTTGTTGTTGTGTGGTCTGTTAGAGCTGCAGGGCATCACTGCCAAGTCTGACGTCGGTTTTCTGACGCTGTTAGAACATCTACGATATTGTGAGGTAAACAGCTCACCTGGTTGGATTAGGGCTGGAATGATACCAAGAAAGTTATCTGATATCCAATAAATAGTATCGGTGGAGTTTTATTTTGCCACATGACTATAGAACATGTACGATATTGTGAAGTAAACAACCGTCCTCATTTGTGCATAAGTTATTTACTTTGGCTGAATTGTCTGTTGTCGGAATAGTTGTTTACTATTTGCTAACAACTTTGCGAAGAGGTTCATTAGGTTGAAGAAACTTTACAGTAATAAATTCATCAATTACAGCCCAAAAATTGTTTGTACCTCAACGTTTCGACTTCCACTGGAACAAGCCATGAACCGCGAAGAGGGCAGCTACCAACTCAGCCACGCGTACGACCGCTTTCTTGGCACAGGACTTACTTACTGTGCCAAGAACCGGAAGAAGAAATGATTGTTTTCATTCTCCTGATGAAGACTTCTAGTGGAAGTCGAAACGTTGAGGTACAAACAGTTTTTGGTCGTAATTGATTAATTTATTACCGTAATGCTAACAACTTTGTTAGTGTTTTCTTGCACCAAGTTTTGTGTTTTATTGGCATCTATAAACTGATGTTAATGTAAAGCTAGCTAGTTTTTCTAGGAACTAATTAGCTCTTTTCTGATCACTACTTAAAACTTTTTTGGCTTTTGTTTAGTTATATCATTTTTCTGGAGTTACTCTGGGTTATGCTGGCTGGTTGCACGTGGGAGAACATTTTGGGAATTGCTGCAGCAGGTTTTTATTAACAAGTCAGGTGCTTGACTGCTTATCCTCTCATCTGATCAGCATTAGAGCTTTGATGGCACAGATTTTTAATGATTACTTTATTGCAAATGCAAACTTAAAATGCTCAGTTTGCCAGTGAAAGAATTATGAAAACAGAACAACGTCATTTGATAACGCCATTCAGAAACTTTGCTTGCTACCGATACTCACTTTTTTGCGTCATCTGTGGTATTTAATTAGTCGTTGAATTAGTAATGTCATCACACATTATTGATCAGAAAAACCTATAGTACTGTCACTATAGAAGCGTGGAGATTGTAGAAACCAAAAGTTAAAGGGTGTGCAAAGAAATCTCCGAGCTTTGGAGTGTCGCCTGCCGTGTGGGATCACCTGCCATCAGACATGGTTGAATGTGCCCTATCTTACCCCATCCAGGCAGGCTGATACTTGATTTGTTTATTTCCCAGGAATAGAAGGCTGAGTTGACTGGGTAATTGACAGTCTTGTGGTTATTGTAGGTAGGCTGGTATCTGAAGAATCCTAAATATCCAATATGGTTGTTAGGAAGTGAGACACATCTGACTGTTCTCTTTTCACTGGTACGTTTTCTAGTCGTGTCAGGTATTTAACGTGCATTTTCAGCTTAATTCGAATTTGTTCATTTACTACACTGGAAGCTATGGTTCTTTAGAATTTGTGTGTAATATTTACATGAACTTCAAACTCTTTTCGGCGATACATTTTATCCTATTCTCAGCCCTAATCTTTCTAAGAGTAGTTACTAGTGTGTGATCACTTAGTCTGTTACTCTAAAATATGAGCAGTGATTAGCAGTAATCATTAAAAATGTAATTAGACTGGTTATTTACTGTTTGTAAAGTTAGCTGACAGGTATCAAAACTAGCATCCAATAGCCATTAGTTAGGGATTGATGACTGTTTGGAGGATAACAGGGAAGATTATTAGAACTGCAATTATCGATACATATGCACAATTATAATCGGCAGTTTTTACAATTTTAGGTTTATGTCATTTTTGTGTTTCATAAAGGTTAAACTTTCCATAAAGATTAAACTTTTTGTTTCGTTAATACATGCATGTGCAATTTTGCCTGCAAAGGCCATCCCCGAAACGACCTATACTGTGTCGGGCGGGACGTTAAACCCTACTCACGCACTCACCCCCATGGGTTAGCACGGTGAGTCCCAGCAAAAGCTTGGATGTAAACAGCCAGACCGCATAATGCACTTGCTCCATATTCATAGTTTGGCAGTTTTAGTTGGTGTCTGGCTAAATGCTAAGCAAATGGGGATTAGTGCCTCCCTATCTATATAGGCATTATGGCCTGGGAGAGACTTTACATTTTTTAAGTGTTATACAGGATAGAACGTTGGTTGATGATGAGGGTCAGGAATCTGTTGTGAGACGAGCTTTCAACCAGGTTGATGAAGAAGGTCAGCCGTCAGTTGATGTCAACACTTATTAGGCGAAATCTCTGCCACTGCAAGTGATTCTGACTATAGCTACACATTTTTTGTGGCGTGGTCTGTCTGTCTGTCAGTCGTGTGCCACATTCATGCATTATGCTTAAATCATTCGATGGATTGAGATGCCATTTGGCCGATACACTGCAATGTCACATTGTATCAGATGGCATCAAGGGACCCCCTCCCAGATCATGCAGGAGTACTGGAATAGGAAGTTCTTGCGGGTTGAACCCCCAGCCGAAACTTGCAATTGCTTATTTATGATTTACCAGGTGGCAACGCACTCTTAACAACTACTTCAATATTGTCAGTTGCCACAACACCACTAAGTCACAGCATTGATTAGCTATTCTGCCTTCTACCAAATTACTTTGGTTTTTTTGTATTTTCTGACGTTTCCACAGTATCTTAATTGTGCTTATAGTGCTTAATAGTGGTTTAATGGAATTTATCTGGTCAAAAGCTTTATTTTGGTTACCGAACATTTGTTAATCACTGCATATGAATGAGAATGCGAACACAGCATGCAATACAATACAATACGATGCATATTTTGCACTGGTAGAATGGCATTGGCGGGCAGGTACCAGCAAAATCTCACGTGAATTAAAAGAACTGAAATTATTTTATGGAGAACTGTAGAGAATCAAGAAAGAGAAGTGATAGCGGAGATCCCAAATAACTAAAAAAGAAAGATAACTAAAATGAGTGAAAAACCGAAATAACAAGACATTATATCATGTTTTTGCAGTGATATTGTTGCTAGTGCTAGCAGCTGTGATAGTAAGAGTAGCAGCGTTTTTGTGCCATTTTTTGTGAGAGTTGAATAATACTTCACATAATGTAGTAATAATTTGCCCACAGAATGTTCTTGTTGTCAGACTGTGTGTGTGGTGGTTTTTTTTCTGTGGCACGGTAACAGTAGTGGTTGTGATTTATGGCAGGCCGTGGAATACGGAGTTGATTTTCATGTTATGCCAAGCTGTGGACATACATTGTGATGTATGGCAGGCTGAATGTTTATTAATTGCAGGCCGAGGGTTTATTAATGTCGAGTCTCTGGCAGAGCTTATGAAGCTACTTGATCTCGTCTCTGTTCCCGAATAGTACGTATTTTATTGCACTTTGTTGACTTCTGCACTAACGCTTGATATAGTGGAAAAGAAACCACAAGAGTTATAACACTGGAAAGGCTAGGATTACTGGTACTTTCAATTTTTGTTTAAAGTGGTTTAATTTTCCAGCCAGGATGGATAATGTAAAACCTTGTTTTTGTGTTCATTACATTACAGTATACAGGAACTAAATAACTTTGTAAGTGCAGCTGTGAAATCCCATGTCAGAATTTAAAAAGAAACAGTAGGTATTTGTATAATTTGTGTTATGCTTTTTGTTGCATTTATTGGTGACCAGCAATGAATATTTGTATCAGATTGTATAAATATACAATGTGACATTTTTTTGTCATTTTTCTATAGAAAGCAAAGATAGATTGTTTTACCATGTCCAATGGAAACTTCTAAACTTTATCATTATTACCATTTTTATAATGTTTGGTGCTGTAACGTTAGGATGCTTGACTTATGAAGAAAAGATTGCAGGTTTCAATCCCGGTCGGGTTGCTACTTAGATGGGTGACTGTTTGTGATGAACAGGTAGACCATCTCGTTGTACAACCAGCACCAAGGTCAACTCAGCCTTCCATCCCTTTAGGATAAGTAAATCAAGTACTGGCCTACTTGGCTGGGGCTAAGGCGGGGTGTGTTCACCTGTGATCACATAGGGCAGGTGACGCTCCGTAGCTCTGTGATGGGTTTTCCATAGAGAGCTATAGACACCGTTTAACCCCATGATGTGTGCATGATCATAGTGTAAAGCTGATGGCCGAGAAGTTAGACCCAGAGCAGCTGGGAGTGATAACGTTTGACACGTTCGTGAATGAGTTCTACCCGACGCTGTTTGCTGCTTCGGCTGACAACGCCATTCAGCCTTTCACCGTCTACCATTACAACGGACTCAAGAGGTCCTCACAAGCAAAGGTGAGTAATTTGTTAGTTACTGTCAAAAGTTCCCCAGGTCAACTCAGCCTAGCCATCCCTCTCTGAGTGGGTGCAGCAATGAGTACCAGCTTCAGTTGGGGCATGAACAGGCACTAGCTACATATTCGTGTTCTGGCAGTGTAAACTGGTGTCTGGCTGAGTGAGAGCTAAGGGTACAGAGGTCAGAGTCACTCTATGGGCTTTGTGGCTGTGGAAGGACTATGATTTTGTGCTACGTCAAAGACTAAAAGGTTAAAGATGTACATATAGTTCCTCATAATACCCATCTCCTAGCTCCAGCTACGGATGGCTGGCAATGGCTTCATTAGCCCAGTCACGGGGCCTACTTTACTCTTAAACTAGCTTTTGTTTTTTCCCTGTTGGTGGCCGTAACCATTGCCGCTACCCATTAGGTCTATTTGTACACTGATGGCCATGCTGGGTTGGCCTGAGTGACGTGATTGAATGCAACGAATACTAATGAACGTGTCACACGTCTGAGTAATAACGGGCTTGATGTAGGGTAACTGGATGTTACCAGTGCTAAGCTAAGTTGCCTTCTGGGGCGTGTTCGGTAGCCAAGCGGCTTGTCTGGCATAGCAAGCACCTCTTGTACATGCTTGCTTGCACTTGCTGCCATTTGCTTGCAAACAAAAATAGCTAATGCAATGCGACATAATAGTGCAAATCGCTGTATATTTTTGTCTTGTCGGTGCGCCATTGTTTGAATAGTGTCACTAGCATCGCGTTGTTTTGTTACCGATGGATTGTAAAGGAAATAACTGACAATTATTTTCACCTTTTTGGAAATTTATTTGTTCAACTGTCGTTATGTTTTCACGCAGCAAGCCGGCAGACATCATGAATATTCATGGTGTCGATGAGCTAGCAAAGTGGTCTGATGAATAGGCAGCTTGGCAAGCAATGCCAAGCGGCTTGGCTACTGAATACGCATCTGATCAGACAAATGTTTTAACAAACTTAGATGTACTTTGACTGTTGTAGGTGAGTTATGTCATTTTATTATTTTTACGCGCGAAAGCAGCTACTGCTTTCAGCGCGTCTTAGCCATCGCAATTTTGTCTGTCCGTCTGTTCGTCTGTCTGTCCATCTGTCACATGGGTGGATCAGTCAAAAACGGTGCAAGCCTGGATCACCAAATCTTCACCGTGGGCTGCCTGGAAGACTCTAGTTTCAGGAACTGTAAAGCTTTTTCATAAAGTCGAAGGGGGTCACCCCAAACGAGGGCGTTAAATGAGAGGGGGTCGGCAAAATTTGCAATTTTTGGCCAATATGTCGCTGTATCTCAGTAATGGTGCGAGATAGGGCCTAGGTTACTATTAATCACTAATAGGAAGTCGTACACTGGCTCTCGATTGACGCCGAATTTAATGACCTTGAACGCCAAAATAGGGGGTTTTATGGATTTTTTGGCGATTTTGGGCTGCGACACAAGTCTATATCATTCATAAGGTGGCGCCACGGTACTATCATTACCGGTATGCAATCCAGATAAAGAATTTGGTATTTGCATATTAATTTAGCATGAACACCTCAATTTTCAGCTAAACTACTGAACCGCAACTGCGATAGGCTTTCGCGCGTCTCGTGAGCATTAGCTCAAATTTCTTGTTATTATTATTGGCTCGCAAAGTGTTTCTTATTGTTACTCAGATTTTTTTGTCTGCATGCCCACAGCGTTTACGGCTTCAGGTACTCGACATTTTCAAACGGATATATTTCAGCAACGTGTCCACCATGGTTTGGACAGCTCACATTGTCTCAGAAGACTGCCGCTTGCGGGTTTCTATCTGGCACCATATCATCACCACTTATTCTCTTCGTCGTTTGCCTCAGCCAAGTGTCCCAGCTTTTAAACAAGCCTTATCAACTTTGCATTGGCCGTCGCAAGCCACTTTGCTTATCGGCTCGTTTTGTTTTATTTATTTCTGATATTACTGGACTAAGCGGTTTTTGCTGACTGTCATAGGTGAGTTATGTGGAAGGTTCCTGCAAAGTACCCGAGCTACCGGAGCTACAGATGATCTCCGACTTTTCACCGATCAAAACTTGTCTGATGACAAAATGGCCGACGATCGAACTGTCCTGGTTCAACGACGTTATTCCATCACTAAATTAACACAATGTTTTTTAAAATGTTAGCCCAATTCCGGCATATTGTGCGGTCGTCCATCTATCTGTACACTGCATTGCTCAGCCTCATCCCAGAGCTGACCTTTGACCTTTTGAGTTGAAAATCGGCAAATTTGTGACACCTGCCCTGGAGAATATTTACACCAATTTGGCCTTAATTTACCGGTGGGGTAGGCAGGTTTTTACGCCTGTACAGTGCTGAGGCTGTATCAGTTTGGCCAAATGCACAAAACGCCAATTTGGCCTTTTGGTTATTTTGTTTTTGCTTATTAACAGATGGACAGACAGACGGGCAAGACAGGTAATGCATCGTATTCAGGGTGGCCGCCCAAAAACCTGCGTACATCAAATTACATCCTTTGTTAGGTTGTTGATGCTTTGACAGCTGCAGCTGTTGCCTTCTTTGTAACGATTCCCATTCGCCAACAGATGTCGTTATTGTGAAAGAATCGTCCTAGATATGAGAAATTCTGTAATTTAAAGCGCATATTGAGTTACCACGAGTTTATTTGAAGACAAGCATATTTTTCTACTTTCTAATTCTCTGGTGTAATATGCTCATTTTGTTAGATGTGTAGACACTCTGGTTTTTCTGCGCTTTAGTCACTGTTTAATATTATTTGTTTTATCAGGCAAACAAACAGTTGTAACTGTTCTGTGCTTTTTACACTTTCATTAGTGAATTTTCATCTTGTAGACAGTGTTTTTGTACAATTTCCGAATGCAGTTTACTATTTTGTGTTCATGTGATCAATGTAAAATTTTGTTTTCGTGCCCAGCCTGTAATCTTATAGAAGTTTCCACGTTATAGGAACAGTGTCGATGCAGTAAAATGCAATGCCTATTTTCGGATATTTATAGTCACTAACTCATAAGCCGGTAACAATGCATCATTACCTCTGCATCGTGTTCTTAGATTGCAGATTGTTTTTGGAAAGCTCTGCGACTATTTTTGTCGTTGTTGTACCTTAACTTTTTCCTTGATTTTATTTAGTTTTATATTGTGAAAAAAAGTTTCTGTTACAAACTGTGAAGCTGTTGAACCCAGTATAAAAAATGCGGAAAAAACTGAGCTTAGAAAATTTTGGTCACTTTCATTAATTCTGTAAGCATCATATTCTCTTATTGTTTAACCTAAGACCGCCAAATGTTGGGTGAAATAGGGCCTATGTCACCAGCGGGATACTTCTGTTAGGCCTACTGACGTCGTGTATTTAGCGTCGCGCCAAAGCATGATTGTAAACAGACAAGCCTAGCTGTCGCTAGGGAGGGCCGTCCGTTTCTGAGATACGGCGACTAATAGGTTGAAACCTTGCATTGAAAGTTGCGGCCAAACCGCTGCACATGTACACATGGTTACTATTGATAGCTTACAGGAACTCTTCGTGGCCCTGTACGACTTACCGACGTAACCGTTCTGCTTCAGTCACAATACCGCGCAGTTGGCATACCAGAGTGCGTAATGACCCTTCAAGTTTATCCAAAGTCGATTTTTATGTCATGTAAAAAGGCTTATGACTTTCTGTAATTAGTCGTTTGAGGCAACCTAGGCCCTGTCTTTCACCGTTTCCGAGATGCGCCATACTGTTTAGCCACAATAGCGTGTACTGACCTTCAAGGTCATCGAAGATCGATGACTTTCATCTCATCTGAAAGGACCTATGCGACTATCTATTAGTGATCAGTAGCAACTTAGGTTATCTGTCACCGTTTAGCCACAATACATCCGTTATGGACGGACGGACAGACGTCAACTTGCACCACTGGGCCGATTTTTAAGGTTACAGCTTAACGGTCGGCCCAATAAAACGCATCGCACGATTCATTCGCTACGGCAGTAGGGCGCTTTTATTTAACAGTCAGCCATAGGCCTACTGTTCTGTTGCTGAACAGAATAATTACTCCGCGTTAGGGCTAATCCGTATTCCCGCGTTAGAACCTTTGTGCTGATTGTCAGAGCAGATTTTATAGACCTGGAGCCGGTCCTGTCGTTCAACCCTTAGCGTCGTGTAACTCGTAATATAAAGTCCTCCGTGAGTCACAAGGCCCGTAGGTAGGGCGGCGTTGATCTTAGCCGTCAGGCAGACACCACCTTACACTGCGTGAGCACGGATACGGGCTACTGCATCCATTTATGTCTCCAGACCTCCTAATTTCGCTCACTTTGTGTTAAGTGTCTTTGCAGCAGTTACGTTGTGACATTATGACATCTTAAACTCAACTCGTACCATAATAATCTTCGTGTCTGTTTACGCCCAGTGTTTTGGTATAATTGGTTGTTAATGGGAGCCTGCGACGTCGTCACCGGGCAAGCGAACAAACTGGTTGTGAAAAAGGAACGAGTATTCATCGCATCGTCACTAAGCGGGCTGCTGGTCTTTTGATACGTCACGTTCGCCTTGTTCACTCGGCTGTGCATGTCCCGAGCGAAAACCCAGTAACCCTTTGAGTCGAGGCCCCACTACCAGTGACTTCTGTACCCCCTAAATCTGGAGTCAAAATCGGGCGCAAGTCCCCCCGCTTTTAGGCCCAAGTTTCTCCCCACTTTCGGGCTCAGGCCCCATTCACGATTTTTGTTATGGATGTAGATTGCCCAGTGAAAAATTGGGGAGGCTTTGTTAAGGGTGTTAATTGCTTAGTGAAAAAGGAGGAAAGTTTAGATCTAAACTCTTAATAAAACGTCCCCTCTATTTTTCACTGGGCGCATGCTGCACCCACCAGGTATAGGTTCAGCAGCCACTGCCCACTACGGACGCATGCAGGCTTTATTACGCTCATAGGCCTATAACCAAATGAACATCTTCATTTACCACTTATTTTAGACGTATTTTAGTATGTGTTTCCATTGTTCATTTTCTGTTGACTACAATACTGCAGGAGAAAGTGCGATAAGATAAGCACGTCTTTATATAGTAGACCTGTTTCGCAGTGATATCCCAATAGGGCCTCTAAGCAGCCGACAGCCTTTTGCTGATCTTCCGTCATAGGCCTGAGTGGTGTTTATTGCTTCAAATGTCTTGGGCCTATTGTTAAATGTTGCCAATTAAACGAACCTACTCACATGTATTTCATTTATCAGACTTCCAGATCATGTGGAAAGATCACGTTATGAGTAGCAAACTGTTCGTAGACGCCTTCAAAAGTTAAAAGCTAGAGTGGCGTTGCAAATGACACACATAATTGGCGGCAGAAACTAAAATGTCTGAAGTTCTGAACGACTCGACAAGCATGTAGGCCTACAAATGAACACTCAGATAACGACCCGCTGGTGAAAGTGCGCAACAGAAAACAGGCGGATGGTCATTGGTCAGACGTGCAGAAAACGATCAACGTTCTTCCACCGAAGCTCGTCTTGCTCGAATCTAACGCTTCTTTCTGTAGTTTCCATCGTTGTTGATGACGTGTTAAGCCTGGTTTCCATCCGGCGCAGTGGATGCAGCGCTAAAATAGACGGATATTGTGTTTTGGCCGTTGCGTTGCTTGCGTCAGCTGCGTTTGTTGCGTACTTTCGTTCGTTGCGTGCGTCGCATGAGTTTCGTTGGATGAAAACCATTTTCGTTTATGAAAGATTGCATAGTGTGTTCCGTTATAATAACTTTACAGCTTACAGGTAGCCGCCTCATCGTCCCCACTGAGTCAGCGCTAAGAGAGTGACTACACGTGAGACAAAAAAAACATCGCGTGCTATAAAACAGCAGTGCAGCAGCTGTCAATCAACTCAGGTTTGGCAGCGCCATCGCACGAAACGCGATCGGCGGGCTAGCGCTGCCGAACCCGCTCTGTTTTTTGGGTTCCCACGCTTTCTGAAAAGTCTTGCAAAGTTCTGGATTTTTTCTTGATAATTCCAGAACCTGGAAAGTCCTGGAAAAGCACTTTGGCCCTGAAAATCCTAGAAATTAAAGCTTACGGTTCTGGAACGTCTTGGAAAAATATCCTTGAAAATCACGCATTTTTCATAGACTCAAATGGAAAACAAGCAGCAGTAGCCATCTGATTTCTGAAAACAGCTAATGTCAACTTTTTCCTACTTTGCTGAAGTTTCTGCAATGAAGTTTCTCTGAATATTGTAAGTAAATGATGTTTTTGCGTTATATTTCAACATTCGTGGGCTACGAAAAAGTCCTGGAAGATTTTTGATGGTGGTCCTGAAACAGTCTTGGATTTTTTTGTCAGTAAAAGAGTGGGAACCCTGTGTTTTGTCGCATGATATATTCTGTCGCACATGCTGTTACGTCACGTCCAGAATGTACTCCTGGCAGAAAATGGTTCTGTCGACGCGGCCACTGACAGGAATCGGACGCTAGTTGGGCTACTTGTGTCGGCAGACAACGACGGCACACTTGGAGTGATGTAGCACGTAGTCGCTGACGCTGGACCCGGTGAATGTTCGCTGCAGTTTGCCCAGACCCCGCGAGCCTATGACGATGATGCCGGCCTTCTCCTGACTGGCGACGTCGACTATCACTTCACCCGGCTTGCCGCTTTCCGTTCGTATTTTCCCCGGCAACTGCACGCACACATACAGATGCTCAACTGCTGTAATTGGCAAAATCTACTCCCAAAGTATGGGTTATAGCGGCCTATAGCGCGAGAAGCAAGGCATAATATGTCGCAGACCGTATTAAAACGTATTCATTTCATGGCCGTGATCGACGGTATGTTGTGCCCGGACGCACGCTCGAGTGATATACAAACGGGAGACTCTATCAGTCGTCACGTTCGAGTGGAGTGAGATCGTGTTCACTTACACACTTCAGAAACTACAGCGAGAGATAGGACTAAGTAGCCTACAGTAAGTTTTAAAATAAGTGTGCTAAACCACTGCTTGAGACCCATAAGTTCGTTTAACACTCAGGTATCCAGTTCCATGCTATGGTTTAACCTACAGCACACACAATTACTCTGCACGTAAGAGACTGGTTGGACCAAAGATAGAAATGACTGTTCGGACATCGAGTGTGACTGCGTGCATCACATCAAAATGCTGCATTGATGTCTGTCCGCATGGACTACTGACTGCAGGCAACTAACTACTGCATAGAAACAGTTCATTTACATTCATCGCCAATGACCACTGATCACAGTTTGCTTGACAAGCATGCTACTGCTAGGGGCTTTTATCCCTACACCTGCTTGCAGGGCCTGGTTAAAGCCTTCATATGCCCAAACATTTTGTGGGGCTCTTACATATATGACACAAATTACAATAAAACATTCATCAAAAAAGCATTTTATCAAACAGCCAATTTTTTAAATGGTTACACATTTCATTGTGTATAACGCCTTAAATTCAGCTAGAGGGTCTGGGGTAGCGCTGTAAGCTCCTCCATAGGGCGGAGCTCCAGGCAAAATCGAATTCGGTGGATTTTAGCCTTAAAATATGACATCTAGTGGCAACAATTTGATTATTTTCCTGAGAATCAACTGACCGCATTTAGTAGGCTTATTACATTTTAGAGCGGGCATGGCCTCGTTAGCTTATGCGTTAATCCGGTCCTGCCTGCTTGCGCCCAGTGAAAAAAGGGGGAAGTGTTGTTAGGCCTAATTGCTATCATCAGAAGCGCTGTTTTTTTTGTTTAGCTCAAAATGCACCACAAACCGTTTGGTGGCTGGGCTCTGGAGAAGCCCGCTGAGGGAAGCTTACAGCGCTCCCACAGACCCCCTAGAACTAAAAGTGTGTAGCTCCCGGAAAAAGAGAGGGAGAAAATAGCGCGAAAGAAAAGAGAAAAAGAGAATAGGAAAGGAGAGGAAGGGGGATAGCGAAGAAAAAGGAGGATAAATGATAGAAAAAATAATGGGGAGAACAAAATAGGACGAAAGGGGGAAAAGAGGGGTAAGACGGTAAAGCAGAATGTATGTAAGCCCGATGACGATTCTAGATTTGGGGAATAGAAGCCCTCGGCTACTGCTGCCGCGTGGCTGGCTAGTCAGTGCTGCTGCTGATGATGATGATGATGACGCTGATGATGCTCACTGCCGGATTCATCAATGAACCAAAGCCAGGCAGTTGTTGCCCAGAGGCGTTTCCACAATGTCTCCATATTTTCGTAAAAAATGGAGGTTGGAGGCAGTTGCCAACGGTAAAGGCCCCCTACCTAAGAAACATTGAAATACTACAAAAAATAGACAACGGGCCATGTTTACAACCATTCATCATTTTTGTTGCTTTAAATGCGTTTTATGTGTCTCTGAACTCAACAAAAATATTAGCCCTTTAAAAACGCAGTTGCTTTGTTTCTCAGAAGACAATCTCAATGCCGAGACCACGCAGAGACTAAAACACTCTCAATTTAAAATACCCAATTCTTCCACCGTCAATTTGTGATTTGAGAAAACCAAAGAAAAATTTTGGGGGAATAGGCTTATCATCTTCGTTTGTCTATCGGGTCCCTACTGCAAAATGTACGAGTACTGCGATGAAAAAATGTAGAAATATTTTATTAGCTGACCGTACTTAAGTAACGGTCGAGCTATTGGCATGGTTGTCGTCGTCTGTTCATCTGTTCGTCTGTCCGATGTCTGTCACGGATGAATTGTGGCTAAACAGTGCAAGATAACACATAGGTCGCTATTGATCACCAATAGAAAGTCGCATACTGGTTTTCAAATGATATCAAAATCATCGACCTTGGATAACCTTGAAGGGTCATAACGCACTATGGTATGCCAATCGTGCGATATTGTGCCTAAACGGAAAGTCGCAGAATGTCGGCAATGGTGCCGTCGGATAGGGCGCTGGCGATTTTCTATAGGCTGTCAATAGTAACCATGTCTCCATCTCCAGCAGTTTGGCCGCAATTTTGAATGAAATGTTTCAAACTGTTAGTAGCCGTATCTCGGAAATGGTCAAAAATAGAGCTAAAGTTACTATTAATCACCAATAGGAAATCGCATATTGGCTTTCAAATGACATGAAAATTATTGACTTTGGATGACCTTGAAGATCACTGACAACCAGTGCGGTTGGCTATCCTGGTGACAGCTGAGCTTTTTGTTTAATATAAAAATCGTACGCCGTACACGATCTATACGCACTACTACTGCTGCTTCTGGCGCTGCTGCTTGTGTGTGAGATGCTGAAATAAGACTGCGGCGACTGCAGCGACCGGTAGTCGTGATGGATGCGACATAATACTTTAATCGTACCGTACGTGCCTATATCTGCCCCGCTCCCGCCCGCTTGTCTCGAATATCGCTCATCACATCGATCAAAACACGCCGCCAGCGGCCGACCGAATTGCGCTTAGGTCTCATATGCTTGCACACAGACCAGCGGGAGCAAACTAATGCGCGTTGCATGCAAGCGAATTCGTCGTGAACGAGCTGGGTTTCTTTTTCTGTGAGATTAAAGCAAATTTTGCAAGCAAATTTTTGAATTCGTATATTCCGTATTGCATTAAAAATTTTTAGTAGTATTTTATATTTTATGTAAATTTTAAATATGTCACTCGCATTGGACATTTCCGTTTTATTACGCCTGCTATGTTCTAGTCGTATACTGAACGTTTAATCCAAGCAATATCATTAAACGTGTAGGCCTATCTATCTATCTCTACATGTATGTTTATCTGCTTTAGACTACACCCGATTAGGCTACATCATACCCTGAGAGGTGTATTCAGTTTATTTCTACAAATTATAATGCAGCTTTCCCAGGCAGTGGGCAGCAGCATTACCGGTCGTGCTCATCCGGCCGTCCGGTGTCGTGGGAAATTTGTCGCACCTGGAAAATTCTTCCCACCTCCATATTGTCATAATGTAACTAACGCTAACCCTTACCCTAACCCTAACCCTAAGTTTAACCCTATCCTTAATCTTAACCCTTACCCGGTGCGACGACATTTCCACTACACCGGCTGTCCTGTCAGTCATCCTGTAGGCCTATTCGGGTTTCTAACTCGAAAGTACAATCGGGGGATTGCAATCCTTGATTCTCTGCCATTGTCGCGACAGTATCATTGATTCCTGCGTAAAGTGAACCGCGCTGACACCGACGACGAGTGACCCATATTAGGAGGCAGTGAGTGACCGATAGCATCTTGTCAGATGTCGTTACTTCAGTCGCCCGTCACTTAGCTTACAGAGAATGTGCAACGAAACCTTCAGAACAAAAATAAAAAAAAACATCTCCATGACAGACTCCCCCCTCGTCACAACAAAACCTCTCAGCTGGTGAAACGCGTGCATCTTAGAATCAGATTCACAGAGTTTGTACTAAACGTCGCAATGGGTGGAGTAGGCAAGTGCGCTGTATACGAACTTATACCACTCCAGACAGTGCTGTATCGTACTTAATACCCCATTTACACGATGAAGCAAACATCGAGCAAACATCGAGCAAACGTCAAGCTAACATCGAGCAATCATCAAGCAATTAGAGCACACCTCGTGCACGTGTAATTTAAATACATTTGCTTGATGATTGCTTGATCGTGTAAACGGGGTATAAGCCACACTCAGATGGCATGGGCTACACCGTCGTTTGCTCAACTATGCACGACTGCAACCAAAAGTTGTGAAAGTATCAATTTGTGGTTTACTGTCGTAGACTAAGTTTTGTGGCAGGGGGAATTGTTCCTGCAAGAGGTTTTTGTAGAGGGGGTTTGTCACCTGAGATTATTGCAAAAGTGTTTACTCGTTGGGTTTTTTGTCCGTACAGTACCCGGCGGTCAGAATGTCTCGAGACTCTTTTACTGCGCACTGACTGAGCTGTTATTTGCCGAATTACGCCACAGAATCTTGTTTGCTGTAATGGAAGTCTAATACGCAGTCACGTGGTCCGGCTTCCGTCCACTTGGGCTTTTAGGACAATCAGTCTTCAGAAGCTCAACCATGAGACACGATATACCACGCTAGGCTACACAAATGCTTCCGGCATATTCATATATAGCAGGTACCATGGCGAGCATATGAAAAAGTCGATGACCTTGAACGACCTTCAATTGCCATTTACCGTTATATTCTGTCGTTTTACTGCACTGCTACCCTACGTCCATACATGTAGAGCTCTGTAGCGAGAGTTTCAGAAACAACTTGCGCGAAAACAAACGGAGCCAAGTGAAAACTCCAACCGAAAAAAAACAGATGAATACAAAGTCCGGCGAATGCATCGCGCGATGTTCTAACAACGGTTAAGCTTTCTTGTAATAATTCCATTCACTGCCATTAGGGCCTAAGACACAGCTGCGATAGTCCACGGAAAAGCTATGCTGTAATTAAATCTATCACCACAAATCGCCACTCATATTAGGCCTATGCTATGACCTCGCACAAGTTCAACGTTCAATGTACGACTTTGCAGAAAATCATTCATTACAAAAAAGAAGCAAAATTCACTTATGCGTAATGACTATTGAAGATCAAACATAAAGCATTCGTTTATACGCAAATTCGGTTTTCTTTTCACAGTTTTATAGTAACTTTTCGATAGCCTACAGTGTAAGTGATTTCACATACAATGTAGTGAAGCGTTTAACGTACTCGTATTATGGCAAGATCTCAGTGACTGTTGCATGTGTCAGTAAAATAACTCTGAAAATCGGTCACTATTAAATACACTTATGACAAATTCTCGGCGGCTTACCCTTTTGACCAGCACCCATATCACGCTTGCATGTATAGCGTGTATATTATAGCTGTCTACGGCTGGCTTCTGTGTGGACCTCGGCTAAGTGATGAACACGGCACGCGTATTAGCCTATTCCCAGCCACGAATACATCAAGCGCCAACCCGACATGCTGTTGGTCACTCGAGGCGACTACAACATATAAAGCACGATGCAGATGCTCCCCGGCATAGAAAAGGAGGGACCATGGACCTAAATCACCAACAGAAAGTAATAACAGTATAGCCAAAAAGCATCATATTTACTAACATGTTTAGGCTATACGTACATAAACGTTTTGTTCTCACTGTTTTGATCTGACCATCGGCCTGTTCTGCCCTTGTGGCGAATTTTGCGTATTTAGCACGCTTTTTACGTCCAGAATGTCACAAAATCGATCCACGGCGGCCAGTGCATTGCTGCAAATTCCAGGTAACTAGACCAGCATACAGTCTTAGACTTAGACTTAGTTCCTCCAGTTCCGTGCAGAACACTGGTCGACGATTCGTCTCCAGTTGGCACGATCGCTGGCAACAGTCGTCTTGTCGCTTCAGTCTATGCTCGTCACCTCCAGATCTTCTTTTAGTGTGTCTTGCCATGTTCTCTTGGGTCTTCCAATGTTCCTTTTGCCACCTTCAGGTCTCCATTCTATGGCCAGGCTAGTTGGTGGAAGTCCTCATTGGTGGAAGTCGCAGGATGTGTCCTATAAAACGTCTTCTTCTCGTTGCTACTATGTCGTGCAATGCCGTTTCACGCGTGCCAGAGCGTGTCATTACTTTATCGTTTGTGATGTGATCAAGCCATGAAATCCTCAGGATCATCTTAAGGCAACGACTGTAAAACACATCAATCATCTTAGTAGCTTTTGCTGTTGTCTTCCATGTTTCACAGACATAAGTTGCTGTTGGAACTACGATAGAAGAATATAGCTGTAATTTGATGCCAGCTAAATCAATAGTCGTGAAACGGTCCAAAAAGAGACAGAAAAAGAAAGCAAAAATAAAGATGTGAAAAAGAGAAAAATGTTGGGGAGTGAAAAAGTGAGTGGTTTCTTAACGGCAAAACGGGCATATCAGCACATTAAAAGTCATTTAATGCAAAAAATAAGAAAAGAATTTGCTGATTGGATTGCTCCAATGCCTGCGAGAGATGGACTCCGCTAGACCTACTGCTGACGCACGTTCCACGTGCTTACGAAATGCCCCGCATCCAAAGTATTGCGGAGACATAATAATTTTGTCGTCTCCACAGCGCCGATACGGTGGCGTCCCAAACGGCCCGCCATAAAAGATAAACCCGGAACTCTGCTGTGCGTTGGGGACTGGGAGGCAACTTATAGAAACGCTACAGCAGCTAGGGCCGCGACCCCCAAAATTTAGGAAGAGGTAAGCCACGCACCACGCATTTTTTTCAAAATTGTTTCGGATAGACTATTCGGATTATCGTGAATGTAAAACCGACTTAAACTACAAAAATAGTTAAGTATTTTTGCAACAAACTGTCACGCCAGTAACTAACTGATTTTTGAATAAACTAACATGAACTGCATAACTGATGTATTTCACGCAGCCGAATAGGGATCGGACTGTCGGAAGGGCACGGCCTCGGTACAAGTTTGATCGACGTCATGAATAGTAATGCAATAGTAATAGCCGTGACAACGTTTATGGTATCATCATTCGTTGCACAGCCGTTGCGAGAGTTCACCCGGTTTATTCTTACTGACTACTGATTCGGCTGGCCCCCAATGATTTCACTGTTTGACGCCCATGTGACGCAAGCCGGAAAGGTCGCTACGGAACGATGGCTGGACAGCGGTTATATTAGATGCAGTCAGGCTCACAGAACGACTCACAACTAGAGACCGTCGTTCTTGCAGCAGAGCGTTTTGTCAACGTAGGGTTAATCCCATCGCCGGATTAAGACAACTTCAGGAAAATCAGCACGGAAAAGAAACAATACGGCACGGCTGATCCAATTGACGTCGCCAGCTATGGGGTTTTGGAGCACGCACCCTTTTCTTCGAGAAAGCTTAATGAGCTTCCTGCTCCCCCCAAAGCGAAGCCACAGCCAAAATCGAATTTGGTCCATTCTATAGCCTCAAAATATAACATTTGATGGATAGACAGGAAACTTATAGTTTTCATCCAGCGAAATGCAAGCAACACGAGACCCTTGTTTATTATTTTGACGCAGCAGACGCAGCCGACGCAAACGACGTAACGGCCAAAACGCAAGGATAGAAATAATGGCTCTTCCTGCATTATGTGCGTTCCGTTGATAGAAACTAGGCCTTTCAGCAGAATATTACGGCGCATGCGTATTGGGCGTGGACTTCCATTATTGTGGCCTATCCCAGAAGGTCAGAAATGCATAAAACAAAATTGGTTGTACAATAGAAACGGTGTGACTATAACTTCTGTCGAATCATAAATGTCACTCGGCTGCCACAACGATCGTCCATCCTCCTTGGTCTTTCATAAACAGCGGGTCGATGAACGGTTGTAGGCATGTCTATGGCTGCACAGGGGAATGCACGGAATGAACATCCGTCGGACGTTATTTCTGCACTGTCACTATCGATCTTCAGTCGGCGTCTCAAGATCCTCCCGTTTCGTCGCTCATACCCGGAACTATGACACTTTGCTGCCACGGTCCTATTTTTATGAGCCAGGATAGATCTCCGATGACGACAATGAAATAGGGTTGACAGGGGGCATCGGATGCAACCGTGAAATTAATGGAAAAGTATCAGACTCGCGACTTTAAATTGCGGTTTCGAATCTCACTGCAGATCTTTCGCAAGCAACCTTGAGCAAGTTGTTAAACTAAACCTATTGTGTTATCAGATCAGCTCAGTCTCGTACTCTCAGCGGCATGGAAAATGAGTATTAGCTTACGGGGCGAATGCAGAGTGCGGCTGGTTGGGGCGTTGGTATGTCTGCTGGCTGCACCGCGCATCCAATGGATGGTCACATAATGCACCACGGTATCAGTAGCTCATTCCAATTAGCTGTTACTTCCGACATTTCAAAGTGCTTCTGCCACGCGTCTGACACATACAAACAGTGCTGTAGTGATCTTTAACTTTACTTTATTTAATAAGGTTGGCTGCAGTACGTTAAAAGTCAATTTCTCTTGATTGTTCGCAATACACTACAACGGTGTCATATCGCCATAGCTCGCCCACTGGTGGAAAAGCCAGTTAGATCTGGAGTAGCATCTGGTGAAACTTAATGCACAGCTCTGCGAAGCGAGACGCTGCAGTGTTCAGTGTTCAGTGTAGGTCCACGACGCCCATAAGTTACACACGAAGTTCAGTAAACCGTCACAAAGTAGATTAGCTTCTAACAACGGCGCATCTGTCCGTCAGTTTCTCCGTCTGTAGCGACTGCCTCAAGAGAGCAGCAAACACAGACGACCTGGATGGCAGTGAGTGACGCATTGTACAATCGAGACTGTCGCAGCACGCAGGTCAACTCAGCCTGGCCATCCCTTCCTGCGAAACGGTCAAACTGATGACATGTGGCTAACACGTCCTGGTAGTCTTAGGTCTACTAAACATCTATAATTAGGCTTACTTACTGTCCGCCGCATCGACACCTGGCGGACAGTCGCTCCAAAGAAGGCAGCACCGGTTGCCGAAACGTCAACAAAACAATAAAAAAACTGGTATTTTGACGAATTTCTATATATAATTTATGTGCGTGTAAACGTGTCTTTAGAGATAAAAGCACTTAAAAATGTATTTAAAATTAGTAAGAAAACAGTGTTCTTTAGACCAAAAAGGCCAAAATGGCACTAACAAATGCACGGTGAATGACAAAACAATTAAAGAAAAAAGCTCGTGTAAACATCATCGCACAGCACGAAACTTAAACATTAAGGTATCACGCAAAAACGCAAGTGCAAGTTGGCGTTGGTAGATACGCTAAGAAGAAACCCCAGCTGTCGCCAGAGAAGATGCGCTACAGCCTATCCAGTTTCTGTTGCAGTACTGACCTCCAAGGTCATCCAAGGTTGATAATTTTCATTTCATCGGAAAGGGCGTATGCTACTTCCTGTTAGTGATTAATAGTAATCTTGGTCGTATTTTTCACCGTTTTCGAAATATCGCCAGTTTATCGTTGAAAAACGCACATTTTTACCACGCTTTTGTTCAACCACAATTTTAAAAAAGTTCCCTTGCACTAAATCGGTGAAGTTTTGCATGCCAAAGTTTAAGACACATGGCTTTATTCGTCTAAAAAGCTTTTTCACAAGCCCTAACGGCTAGCCATGCGGCAGACGACACACACGTCACAAACAGACGACCGACGACAACGATGCCAAAGACGCCGTACAACAGAGCTGTAACCCGTCAAAAAGCGGTTCAGTAGTGTCCTGCTTGATGAATAGTTGTCACTCACACACACTCGCGAGGCGATTGCTGACCGCAAAAGCAATCACATTATACTATACGGACCGGGACCAGCAGCCATTAGTTGAGCTTAGTCCGGTAGGAAATCAACGACAAATAAATGACGTCCGCCGCTTAGTATCTAACATCCTATAGGCCTACAGCATGCAAGTTCTCATAAAATCATTGCAACGTTACGTTATTCGTATAGTCTACAGGGCGCGTAAATAAAAAATGCAGCATACCAGCAATACTAAATTAAGCCAAATTTTTGCATTTTATTAGGCCTATATTAGGCCTATACAACGTAGCTGAAAGTTCATTAAAGTGACACAATATAAAACTTAACTTTTAAATGAACATACAGTCGCGCTTCAAATACTCGCAAAGAACGAACCAAACTTTATATATACATCTTTAGTCACCATCAAAGGTAACAAACAAATACAAAATAAAAGAAAAAAATAACTAATTACAGTTCATACAGTTCATATATAGCTGAATAATAGTTCGTACTTTTACACAGAACAAAATAGGCCCACCGGCAGCGACACGCATCGACAACAACAACTATGACAAACCCTGTTTCACTAAGTATTTCTCGTACCTTTTGAGCAACAATTCACTTGGATGTCTAAAGTCAAAGTAACTTAGACATGCATTAATTATTACCATGTTCGAAGTGCAGAATAGTTTCATTAAAAACGTATGACTGCAAAGTCAAGTGAACGCTGGTCAGCTTTTGTTAGGGAGCAGACTTTGAGTCCGTACAGTAACACAGGTAAGCACTTTGTTTTAATTAGGTGAAGAACCACTTCCTCAGAAGCGGCTCTACCAACCTTGCCAAATATCGAGTTAGATGAACGATAGAAATTTCTTTTGGCATGATCCAGCGAACACTTGAATTTG
>Ga0209367_1001848_pt1 | contig 27034 bp, 19 predicted proteins | sample WorMetLIZISLAND2_FD_187412 | JGI IMG/M metagenome (GOLD analysis project Ga0209367, IMG submission 187412) | Marine gutless worms symbiont microbial communities from Max Planck institute for Marine Microbiology, Germany - Olavius geniculatus... ... | reverse complement strand
GTTCATACGTCGTACAGTACATCACACCTCACACGATAGTGTGAGTGTTGTAAGGACGACCTTCAAAGTCTATGGGAAAAGGCAAACTTTGACCCTCAGCCAACCAAAAACCCCTGAACCGATCGTCACCAAATTTGAATGGCATGATTACGTCGTAGACCCTTACTACCAAAAAATTGGGCTCAATCCGCCCAGGGATTTTTGAAAACTGGTAAGTTTTTACATACATAATTATTTTAAAACCTGGAAACTGTACAAAAAATAAACGTAGGCCTCTAAGCATGATTTAAAGACTGAAGAGTGAAAAATAAAAGCTCCGCGAACCGAAAGCGATCTGTTTACAATGTCTTAATTTAATAGCCGCATTAATTTGCATAGTTTATCAGTAGCAGAAGTGTTGCTCAGAAAAATAAACGTTTAGTGGACAATGTGCTTAACGCCTCACTATAGTAAAGATAGGATCAACAGACGAAGTAAGTCACGTAAACATGTCACACCCATGCACACTAATTTATTGCATGACACTCACCCCTCAATGCCTGCATGCAGTGTGCACACCTTCACCTCTTGTCATTGTACGGCGTGAATAACCCACAGTGTGGGTCAGACATTGGTTTTTCGAGTCCAAATTATTCATGTTGATACGTAAAACACCGACGACAGTGAACAAGTTGTAGTGTCTACATTACGACTGATTTACCAAGCCTACAGTCACCGTTTAGATACACCAAAAATCAAACCACCAGTCTCTGTAAAGTTATCCACGTCCAAGCACGCTGGACAGTGAACAACATAACAGGCATAGTCACGAGTAAAAGATACAACTATATTTTGTAAAATACAACTAAAACATTATAACTAAAATACAAAATGTAGTAAAATTGTATTTAAATTGTTATCACACATTTTTTACAAATTTCAACAACGGCTAACTATAACTGTCGGAAAGCTTTTTGTCCGTGTATTTGCTTTTGCGACTTTTGATAAACGAAAAATTACTGAAATAACGCTCGTGCGCTCACAATTAGTCTAAGTTACTTTATTTTCCATCTGCTGAAATGTCAGTTTAAGCTGAACGAATAGGCCTGATATATAATGACTGCACATTTCTTTCTTTCGTCGTGTTTCTGCGACACCGTGGTTCGCATACGTATAGCCAAAAATAACGGCGTATAAAAGCAGGCAGCAGACCAGGCAACGTTGTCAAAGCGTTAACATGCCAATACAACACAGACCGTGCTAAATCTTAAATTTGAGTAAATATTCCAGACACGGAGACGGACAACAGCTGAACACTATGGAAATATATTGAAACACTTTTGCGCTTCAGATGATTGAAAAAATAATGTACCTACATATGCATATTGTATGCTAGTTTTGATTTTGTGACGTGTCTTGCTGTTTTCAATAGTTTACCTGATCATCTTTTTTCTCACAGTTTATTTATTAAGCTTTATTTGTCAATCACTGAAAACAGAGTACGGTACAAAAATAATGTTTTACTTAATGTGCGCTGTCTTAAAAGTTGTGGCGTAATAAATCAGTCTGTCATCCATGGGCCTACAACTACTAAAGCTCAAATTCCATTACGCCGAATTTCACCGAAACTTCCCCGCAGGGAAAGTCGCGGACACAAACGGTGACAAATCATGAAGTTATGAAGTTTCGGTGGAAGTCGCGCAAACAAAGCACGAAAGTCGCGGACACAAACCATCTCGACATGTCAATATGTTTGCGACAAAGTCCGTGACAAACCCGTTTGTGTCGCTCTAATGGAATTTGGCCCGTTACAATGGACGAGGAAAGTCGGCGACAAAGTCGCGGACACAAATCACGAAAGTCCGCGACACAAATCATGAAAGTCGGCGACGTGATTTGCGTCGCGGACTTTCATGATTTGCGTCCGCGACACGTCCGCGACTTTGTCGCAAAGTCGGCGTAATGGAATTTGCGCTTAACCGCGCCCGGTGTAGACCAACTACGTCGATCGGACAAGTCTAAACCATGCACGCCACCACAACTGGGCCTACCTTTCTTCGACGCGGAAGTGATAAAATAATAGCATCCGCATCCGCATGTAAAAGTACCGTAAAGTGTTGCACGCACGTGTCCGGGCAATCTGGACATTAATTTAACGCACGACGACGATCGTCCTATAGGCCCGCGGCTACGGTAGTTAAATTAACTACCAGTCGAGAGCCTAGGTCCTATATAACTGGACGCCTGGGCTACAAAGCTTGTTACACAATCATGGCTTGGTATCTGCAATCAGCATTGCTTTTGTCGTTTGCTGTATCGTGCTTGGCTGAAGGCTATGGCAGTTACGGCGGCTATGGCGGAGGTAAGACTATATTGATGGTCACACCGTTCGCCTTTATTGTTATTCTCGTAAGACGTGGTGGTCACGAGTAAAACACAAAAAAATTAGTGTTCGAAAAATATATTTTTTTTGCAAATTTGGTCTATTTTATTGTGCAATAATAACATCCAAAATATTTTGCCAAGATGTTTTACCTGGGAACATTCTAAAACAATTTAACGCTAAACGCTGTTTTACGTAAAACATTTTGCAAGATGTTTAAAACTAAGTTGTGTGCAAAATAAGACACAAAAAATAGCAAAACATTTGCAAACTTTTTCTTTTATTTTTACATGCAACCACGTTTAATTTAAACGTAAAACGAGAGTTTATAATTATATCCTACCAGTAATAATCACAAACCTGTGAAACTAAAGGCTACCGGTAAATGTTTTAATCAACAAATTACAAAGACGAATACACTTACTTTGCTTAGCCTATTGACAGTCTTCATAAACTGCGATTTTTTGCTAGATTTTTAACTGTTTTTTTTCTTTAGTTCGTTTTCGTTACCGGTAACTTTTTATTCGGTTCCATAAAGATCTAAATTTAGAAGTTTATTCTTACGCTAATATTAGTCCAACGCGGATGATAAATCTCCCTTGATGACAATAGCGTCACGGCAGATATGGCAGGGCCAATCCCTGAAGGCCAATTCCCCAGTTTTCTCTTTTTTTAAATTTTGGGCTGTCCAAAAATTTTATTTTTGTTTGCAAACATTTTTTCCGAAAAATGCAAAATTAGGGGATCAAAAGCGTCAATTGAAAAAATTTAGGAGCAAAATTAAGATATTGAGTACTCATAATTTAACCGACAATGCCGCTGACTGAAAACATTTCTATAAGTACATGTACATGTAGTTGCTTATCTGACAGCATGGAAGTATAATTAAGTATTTATAGCTCCGTGATCTGACAGTCTGATCAGTTACATGATGTTCGGTTGTGTCTGAATTAGGGGTGTGCAGTAACGACGGATTCTACTACAACGACGACACATCGATCACGGTCTGTTCGAACGGTAACGGCTACCGGCAGTACTGCGCACCCGGTACCCGAAACCAGGCCGGTCGGCACTACTCTAAATCATACAGCGACTTCTGCAACGTCAATCTGAACGATTACGGCTACGGCGCGTCCAAGTACGGATCACAGAACGCTTTCGGATCATCCAGTCACGGACATGGTGGAGGTGGATACGGACACGGTGGGGGCGGATACGGACACGGAGGTGGGGGGTACGGACATGGTGGCAGCGGATATAGGGGCTACCAGATGCCGCACAAGAAGCCCAGTTACTCGCCGCCTGTTTACCACCAGCAATCGTACGCACCGCTCAAACCGAGGCAGCACTATCCTATCGCCTACCTGCCCGTCTACATGGACAAATATTAGCGACGGGCGGTGGGCGAATCTGTGGTTTGGGTGAACAACGGCTCTGACGCATTCCGGTGCATATTTTAGACTGAAAGATTAACACATTTTTTGTATGATAAATATACAAAACATCAGTTTATACACTTGTTAACGGCAATATCACTTTTTGTGATTTTTGCTGTTTTCGATGTGCGAGTTATTTAATATTGCCGTTAACAAAAGTATAAACTGCTGTTTTGTGCATTTATCGTATTCACAGTGGATATATTTTAGGGAAGTAACATATCGTGACGAAGAGCGGGGAGCAGTTAACATTTAACTAAATTTTAGCTTGTCCAAAAATTTCCCTGTTGTCGAAAATAGCTCTTTTTCGAAAATACCTAATTTGGTGCTGTAAGAAAAATTCAAAAACAAAATTGAAATGTTAAACACTCATATAATCTGTTGGTAAGTTGCAGCCTTCCGTAGGCCTAGGTAAAGTGCAACTTTTGCCCTCATCAACTTTTTCACTCATGAAGCCGCTGGTGTTGGGGGTAATGTTTGCTCCGATAATTATTTAACGTTAATTTTTTAGTCTTTTAATTAGTTGTTATATTGTGTTATGTTTTTATATTGTTGTATGTATTCTACATTTTGTGCTTTTTGTTAGCGTAATAAAAGATTGATGGCGAAATAAACTGGCTATACTGCATGCGGCTTGCCTTGTCGATCTTGTACTTAGTTCAACTTTTTAAAAAAATATATTTAAAAACGTGAATTAAAACGCGGTTTTTCCAAGCAAATTTTTAAACGTTCTCAAACGTTTATTGCAACTACGTGTATGCAACAAACAACACACGTCGTTATGTGTCGGATTCAGCTGGTAGGCTCTACGCTAACATCGATCTAGAACTGCGAGCTTAACAATAGTAGGCTACGACAATACGTTGAGCATTGTGCTAGTTGTCACCGGAGCGTACTAAGCTTAGACATCACAATGACGTCTGTACCATTCGCGAGATGCGTGAATACATGCTCGCTGAATTATGCACTGCTCAACTATGGGTCTTCTGCAACGAGCGGACCATAATGACCAATTGTTGCTCATTTCCGACAGAAACGCATCTAGTCATGTAAGACACGGGAGACAGCGCGATACGTCGCTCTGTATAGTTCTTGAACGAAAACTGCGACATTTCAACGGCAAGTATTAAATCAAATCTTTTTGATACTTTTATGATTTACGTTGCAAGATGTTATTAAGGCTTATTATTCGTTTTTGGTCAACCGCATATATTTTCAAAGAATTGGACTAAAATATTCGTTACCATGGCCAAAAAGGTATGATAACGGCAACCAAAGTACATTGGTCCTAGTTAATTTTAATCATTAAATTTTTATTCGAAAAATGCGCAACAATTTTAAAAGTCGTAAGTTCGCATAACTACGTCCGAAATAAAAAAAAGTAGTGCCAGCATCAACGTGGTTTTTGCGCGTCACAAAAGTCGTCTTCATTAGTTTGCACGAAAGTTTATGATGTACGATTGCAAGCGCATGCCTTCAATTACGCTGTAAGACTTTATTGTGATGCAGCTATCAAAAAGTAAAAAAAAATTAAAATAAAACAGTACAATCACAAAAGTGGGCATATCGAAGTATTGTAATGTGATAGATTAAGTTTGATATCCTTAAACGTCATAATGATTGTAAACTTGAATGCAACTGTTTGCACCCACTATATCAATACAGATCTACTAGCCTAACTGCTGCTACTCAGTATAATACTCACCAGTCGCTCACCACGTGATGTGGGGAAACTTCGTTTTCCACGACGCTTACATTTTATGGGGCAGATCATTGTGAATAAATTTTTCAGACAGCAAATTTAACTTTTGTCAACTTGCGACATAAGACTTCAACTTGAATTACTGCTTTAGCGATGATAGAGAGACGCGCAACGGCTGCTCTTTTTGAATTCTTCTTCAGGTTGCTCGGTCTTGGGCGGTCCTTGTGGCTTCCTCGATTCGGTAGGCCTACTTCCACGTCCAGATATTGATCTGTCCAACAGCTATCTTTACATTTTAAAAGCACAAAAATGTTTGTCCAAAATGTAATTTTTCGGCCATCCAAAATCACCAATTTCGTTCAAAAAATCAAGTTTGTCTTAATTTCCGATTTTCGTCCAAATTTTATTCAAAATTGTAAATTTTGTAGTTATTTATCTAAAGTGCTAAATTTTGCGACTTTCGTTTGTTTTTTATCTAAAATCTGGTAATCGTCGATAGTGTGTATACAGATCATGCTGAATTTCTGGCTGTCAGCTACAGGACTCGGTCTACTGATTCAAATGGCTGAAGGAACTTTGTCTCTGAAAAACGGCGGCAAAGCATATCGGCTGTCGGTTAGTAGCAGTGACGGCAGTGTACTGTGTGCTCAGGTCAACTCAGCCTTCTACCCTCGGCGGGATGCAGTGTACTGTGTGCGGTCAGTGAAATCAACCAGACAACTTCAGTGGGTGACTTGCCGGATGATAACGTACCGGCGGAGGTACGCTGTGCGAAACATTGCAGTGCACTGACGCCTTGTCACAGCTTCAACTACCGCTTTGACATCTACGCACTTATTAGTAGTAGCAGTAGTAGTAGTAGTCGTTGTTGTTGTTGTTTTATTTTGTTGTATATAAAGTTTTGCTCTGACATCTACGCCTGTCTGTTTTTCTTCTATCCGCCAACTAAGTGTCGAGTTGTACAAAATTGTCTTTACTATCAGGTGACGCTGCTGCATTACTTTCTTGCATATAAACGTATAGATGTAAAGAGATAGCGAAGTCAAAAGGCCGATAGGGCAAGTAACGCAGGCCCGTATAGGAGCGTAGTTTGGAATTGGTCCGGTTTTTTGTGGCGAGTTCGGGAGCACAAGACTGTGTTCAGTGTGTTGGGGTCTGGGAGCTTTGCCCCCAACATGGCTCAAAGGCAAAGCCCTCGTCGAAATCAGTGGGGCTCTTTGCCCCCTGAATCTACGGACTGTTTGCACTGTGAAGACAAATTCTCACCAAAAGATGAAATCAATAGGCCTTTTTTTCTTTGGTCATATTTCAAGAAAAAAAATATTTACATATGCGCCCAAACATTAGGCCTATAGTCCAGCAGGTGCCGGACCTGCGGAGTCAGCTATTACGGCCCTGTAACGCTGAGTATCTTGACACATTACCACTGGCAACCTGGCCGCTTTGTCATCCCATACCGACCATTCACTGGCAAACAAAGACAGGCAAAAGGAAGCTGCTAAATAGTAACCATGCCAATGTATTTTTGTAGAACACTAGAAATGGCTCAATGAAGCTTTGTAGAACTGTTGCGTTTTAAGAAAGTCAAGCTGATATAACTGTTTTTTGTGTGTTTGAAAGAGGGCTGTCAGCACTGTGTTTTTAAATGACATAACCAAACAAGAAATATGAGCTAATGCTCACGAGACGCGAAAAAGGCTATAGCAGTTCCTGTTCTCAAACTGTCAGTCGTATCTCCAGCCATTTAGACGCAGTTCATTCTTGAGGTGTGCGCTGCAGCTGAAGATCGCAAAATCAATTTTAAAAAACCTTTATTTTGCAAGTTCAGGGTCTTTCAAGGTCATCGACGTTGATACGACTGAAAAACTTGTCACTAGTGCTTGATCAACCTTGTTGTGATAGGCAGCATGCCCACGTTTATCTGCAACCGTTTTCACGAAAGACTGGCTAACAACGGTAAAATGACGACGTTTACGGGGGTACCGCCCTTTGATGCCCTCGTGCGCAGGTTTTCTTAAACCTAGACAATCGAGACTTGGACCATTGATATCTACGTTCAATGCTGAAAATTTCATACGTAGCTTTTCTTCGTCTATCTTAATTGTTTTTGGCGTAATTCGCTCTTGAAATGTGTCTCACAGCCCGAAATCGCCAAAAAATCCACAAAAAACCTCATATTTTGGCATTCAAGGTCATCCAATGTCATTGAATTTTGTAGCAATCGAGAGCCACTCTACGACTTCCTATTAGTGATTAATTGTAATCTAGGCCCTATCGCGTACCGTTATTGAGATACAGCGACTTATAGGCTAAAATTCGAAAATTTTTCCTACCCCGTCTCATTTAGCGCCCTCGTTCGGCGTGAACCCCTTCGAATTTATGGAAAAGCTTTACGGTTCTTGAAACTAGAGTCTTACGGGCAGCCGATGGTGAAAATTTGGTGATCCTGGCTTGTACCGTTTCTGACTGATCCACCCGTGTGACGGACAGACGGACAGAATTGCAATGGCTAAAACGAGCTAGAGCAGTAGCTGCTTTCGCGCGTAAAAAGTAGTCCTACACCTGAGTTAGACTTATGACACAGGTTTTAGCCTTACGCGTAGTTTATACAGACACTTATTTTTCATTTTGTTCTATGTTTAGAATGTGCTCATGTAGTCTATCAGAACACAACAAGCGATCAGTCAATAAAAAATATTTAATATTTAGCTGCATCCAACGCAATATATAAAAACAAGAATACAAAGGTCTGTATTTTTTGTGACAAAATTTCGCGTTCCTGGGTGAGGGGGTTCTCCTCGAACGACGGCGTCAAAAAGGGGTTTTTCATAAAAGACGTCATTTTACCGCTATTGGCTCTCGTAGCGTGAAAACGGTTTTAGTTAGGCACAGACATGCTGTTTATTATAACAAGCAATAGTGACAAGCTTTTTAGTGGTGTCAACATCGACGATCTTAAATGGCCTTGAACCTCTAAAATAGAGGTTTTTAGTGTTTTTTGCAATTTGTAAAAATAAATTGCGACGATGGAGATAAACCAAGAAAACCTGCGAATAGGAACTGCTAGGCTGTCGCGCGTCTCATGAGCTTTGCTCAAATTACTTGTTTATAAGTTTTTGGTTTATTATTTTACAGGAAAATTAGTATAACTGGTGCCATCAGATGTCAGATATTAGGGCTAAGGTGCACCAAATTCTATTTCCTCTGGGGCTCCGTCCCGCACCCCGCTGGGGGAGCTTACAGCGCTCCCCCAGACCTCTTAACTGGCTTCAAGGGGTCCTACTTCTAAGGGAAGGGAAAAAAAGAAAAGGAAAAAGCAGGCAAAAAAAAGGAAAAAAAGAAAAGAAAGGGAGGGGAGGAGAAGGTAAAGGAAAGAAAAAGGAAGGGAAAAAACAGGAAAGCGATTGGCCTAGGGCCCCACAAAGTCTTAATCCGGTTCTGCGTGTAAGGCAGAATGTCGTTATGCGCTATGTACCCCTACTTTTCTGTACCGCATATCCTAGCCACGTTCCCTCATTCTCGCACATTTTGGACCCGCAAAGTAAATCCCTTTTCTAAAACAGTTTTCTGTCCCTTAATTTGGCAACAATCGGACAGTGGTCCAATTTTGTACTCTTTCGAAAACAAGCATAGGGGCTAAAAGCTATTTCCAAAAGACTTTCGGTGGCTGATCCCCCCCAGCATAAAAGAAACTGAAAGTCACAGCGTATACAGGTATTAAACAACGCAGTAAAGAAGTATAGGCAACGATGCCATAGAAAACGATAGTAGGCCATAGAAATGCAAAACGTGTACTTAAAACTGATACCGGTAGGGCCTAGCGGTATGTAGTTTGGCTAGTAAGGTGCTACTGAAGTTTCATGTTTTATTTGCTACTTCATTGCGTGTAAGATAAAATGTTGATCACACACTGCACTAAATTTGCCTAACAAAGTGAGAGCTAATGGTCATCTTGACTTCTTGTTAACACTGGTGGTGATTTAAGATTTGCATTATATCTGACTAAGTTATATGTTGCAGCCGAAAGACGCTACTCGCAGTTGCGGAGGAGATGCTGGTATGTTTCCACACTGTCTCAGAAGAAGGTCACCCTTTTAATTTCGTGATGTGTTGGTTTGATGTCATCTACTTCGCTAATTCTAATACATGCAGGGAATTTAAAACGAACACATACACACACACGTAACCACAGTCACGCCAAATACTGCATTACAGATTAATGAATCTTTTAGACCTACCGTCACACTTATCATTAACACTGATTAGACTTGGCCTATTACAGACCCCGCCAGTCGCCACACCGTCCTTAAGCGCGTCGTGCACTGCCTTCTAAAATATTAATTTAATTTCTAAAAAGTGCCTATGCGAAATTACCTCTACGGCGTATTGCATCAGTGGCTTTGAAGTAATATATCTTTCTTTGTCTTAAATTATTTCATCATTCTGTAGCTGTCGGAATCTGTAGCACAGTGTCAACCGTTTACTAGCATATTTTGCTTGCCCGTAGGCCTACTCGCGGCCAGTGCGGTTCACAGCACACTAGACACGTACAGTGGGCAGATCTTTACACTAAATTGTGCAGTGGGCGCAGACTAACGTACGGCCGCATGCATGTCGGCACATGGCATGGCGACATGTCTGTTTGTTGAACAGCGGTGGAAGTGAACGTCGTGTACAAAGCGGTGAAAACAATCGTTGATTTAGCTTCTACGCTCATCCCTCATGACCATCTCTGTCCAGGTAATCAATAATTACAGAACAGAACACTGGCTAGCTGATTAACTGGCTTAACTGAGAGAAAAAAGCAGATTTGAATTCAGTTTGAACTCGATTGGCGAATAGTGCAACTGCAAGTGCAGCGCTCTTTAAATCTTACTCGAAAATTCGCAAAATTACATATTATTTGTCTAATCAGGTCAGGTTAGGTCTTCGTCGTCCAGCTGCTTTTAAGTCATAGATGTCAGTGCCACCAACTCTCTCAACTGTTAACTGTCTGCTGCAATGTCGCTCAGTGTCGTTCTTTGACTTCCAAATGTTTCCTCAAACTTGATACATCGGATCTTCTAGGGTCTTCATCAACACAATCCATCTATCTCTTCGATGGTTTTCCTCTTGATTTTTTTGCCATTCAGATGTCGTTGATAAATTCCTTTTGCGGTTTTGTCATGTCTTATACGTAGCACAATGCACGTTTCCAAGCCACTTTGGTCATCTCTAGTACGGTAATAATAATCTTTCGACATAATAATCATCAATGGCATCGTTACAGCGGACAGGAAACAATAATTGCCTTTTTTAAATAAGATTTAGCCTTTCCGAAATTTTTTAAATACAACATTTATGGCTGGAAATCCAAATTACGGAGAAATTTCAAAGCAAAATAAAAATTTTAATTTGAGCACCCATAATCTCCTTTGTCGGAAATTCGCAGCTGCCTGTTGGAAAACTTCAACTTCTTGCCTCCTTTATTCTATAATCCACGCTGCCGCTCATAATGATGACAATAACATATTTTCGGTGGAATAATTTTACACGTGCAGATACGGCAATCGACTACATCGTTTCGTCAACAGTGACGTCAGTACCTGCATCAGCAGCTGTTACATCACTGTCGTCATCACTGCTCTCCAATACGGCAGGTATAATTTGCACGTACGTCCAGTACACACCTAAATGCATATTTGTTCGTTTATTATGCTTATTTGACGTTGCACACGTAGCCTATAGGCTACATAAACGAACTAGAAATTATACGCCGAAAGCTAATTTAACTTTTCCCCAAAGGTTTTGTTCCGCCTCAGCCTAAACTCAAAGTTACAGAAAAACAGACAATTTAAAGGGCAATGCAAAATTGAAACCGTAAAACAAAAAAAAACAAAAAATTTGAAATGCAAAAATAGTTTTTAAGTTAGATCTGTAGTTATCGCGATTGTGGCAAAAAAACTGGTAAATTTGACCAGTTTTCCAATCGTGTGACAGCAAACGCGCACAAATAGGCCGATTAATAATTACTTTTTCTCGAAACACCCTTTTTTTCTAATGAACAGCATTATCACATTGATGACTGTCTGGAGGTTAACAGGGAAGATTATTAGAACTACCATTTTGTTAATTATATATGCACGCGTATAATGGAGTTCTTACCTTATTTTAGGTTAACCTCATTTTTGTGTTTTGTGTTTCTGTAAAGAAAAACTTTCTGTTTATAGTAAAGTTTAAACATACTGTTCCATTATTATGTGTTTGTGTGCATTCTGCCTGAAAAGGCCGTCCCCGAAATGACCTCTACTGTGTCGGGTGGAACGTTAAACCCTACTCGCTCACTCACTCTCGCAACACAAGAGAACGCAAACAGAGCCGTGTCTGTTAGGCGTGATGCATTTAGACAATAACGGTAACTAGCGAAACGATTTTATGTCACCGACACAACAGCAAGCGTCACGTTATTGTTACGTGGGCGGTTAGGACGAATTTATCATTCACATGTGACAACAGTGACGTGATGGCAGTCTGGCTGAAGAAAAAAGAAGCAACTGTACGTCTGACCTACAAATTTTAACCTGTTTGAAGATTTTTTTAATATAATGTCGGAAATTGTTTTCCAAAAATACAAAATGTTAGGCTGAAAGTTTCCAATTTTGAAAAATTTGGAGAAAAACTTGATTTTTTAAACAACATCTTTTTTAGTGGCAATTTGCGGCTGTCTGTCGGAAAGTTGCAAATTCCTGCTCCCAACTTTGTAGCCGACGACGCAGCTGATTCGCTGGGCAACAGACTGTCTGTCGTTTTGTACGACTACGCCACAGTAACTAAGATATTCAAAAGTAAGTAAGCTAAAGTATCGGTAAAATTTTTTATAGTGCAAACAAAAGTCGCAATTACGTCGGCATTACAATGCTGTGGTTTGTCACTGGCGAAACAAGTAAACGTGTTTTTTATACCAAATAATATATGGCTACGAGAAATTGTCTAGATTTTTTTCTGTGTTGCGTTTTCTAATGTACGTTTAATAGCCATGTGAGCATACTGCTGTTAATACTTTTCCTGTATAAAATTATAGCAGGAAGCTTAATCAACAGCTATTAAGAATTTAAAAAACGCAAAAGTTAAACAAAATAACGTAAGTAACTTTTTGTCGACATGGTGTCAACAGGCGAGCTGATGTCGACTTCAGCAAAACCACAGAGTTCTATAACGGCAGAATCAACAACAACTGCGCTTACGACTACGACTACGGAAACTACGACAACTGCTACCACAACTGGTATGCGTGTAACGTCACTGACCTAATAAACTATAAGAAATCATCAGACTATAATTGTTGTTTTCTAATTCGTTGATGATTCGGCGGTTGCTGTTGCCTTCTTCGGAACAGTTTCTGTTCGCCGACAGATGTCGATGTTAGATCGACAACAGTAATCAGTAATTTGAGTAAAATTTGCAAGTTGACAAGTTTTCATAGTTTATTAGTTATTTTTCAAAACTATAAATTTATTCAAGTATTCTTGGCTTGTGGCCAACGATTGCCTCTATTGTTGACTGACAATAGTGCAATAGTGCTAAGTAAGTAAGTATTGGCTCGTGTAGCGTGATAAGGGTTGCAGATAGGCACACCATAACAAGCACTGGCGATGGGCTTCTTAGATTTATTAACATCGATGATCTTAAACGTCCTTAACTCCCCGAAGGGGTTTTATTAAATTTTTCGCAATTTTTGGCTGCAGCGCACATTTTAAGAGCGAAGTGCGATGAAATGGCTGTAGATAGACCAATACAACCTGCGTATGAATTTTATGGCATTTAACACCGATTTCAGCAATTCAGGTGTCGACCCTCTATGTTCAAGGGGGCCTGCGCAGGCGGGCATAAAGAGGAGTACCTTCTTAAAAAGTGGTCTATTCACCGCTATTAGTTCGTCTAGCGTGAAAACAGTTGCAGAGAGGCACAGACATGCTGCTCATCATAACAAGCACTAGTGACGAACTTTTTAATGGCGTCAACATCGATGACCTTGAATGACGCTGAATGACTTTGAATCTTGAACGATGGAGGATTTTTGTGTTTTTTGCAGTTTTTGGCTGCGGCGCACATTTCAAGAGTGAATTGCGCCGAAATGGCTCGAGATAAACTTGGACAACCTGTGTAGGCCTATGACATTTTTAGCATAGAACATCCGCTTTTATCAATCTGAATTTCGACCTTTTAAATTCAAGGTCTCAAATTTAAGTACTCCTTCAAAACGCAATATTATTTTATTGTATGCTGTACACGATTGCCCAGGTAGCAGAACCGCTGCTATCGCGCGTCACGTGAGCTTTTCGCAAATTACTTGTTTTCGATAAATAATGATATAATATATTGCTGATTATAAGCATAAAAACTGCAGTGTACTTACTGTAATTATGACAGAACCTTTGTCGACAACGACTACACCTACAATTGCGACTACGCTTACGACTACAACTACGACAACAACTACAACAGCTGCTACAGGTGGTATAATACGCATCATCACAAATTTATTACTAGCATTTTAGGCCTATATTCGTGTTTTTTACCATTACATTTAGTTCATTTGTGTAATCTGGCGTTTTGGTTTTTAACGTGGTATTAACGTTAGGCCTATTATCTACTTTTTTGTATTTCGTCAATGAATGAAATTTGCCGTTTAACTTGTTCTGCTGTTTTCAGGTACCCATACACGGTGAAGCCTATATTTGTGCTTTGCTCAACGTTTATTATTGTGGTTGTTTGCTGCAGACTGCAGTCTGATTCATCGCAAAGTCGGCAGCGGGCAGACGTTTGGTCGCACGTGGGCAGAGTTCAAGACGGGATTCGGCGATGCAAATGGTGACTCGTACTGGATCGGAAACGACCGCATTCACCATCTGACGTCTGCCGGCTACACACGTCTAGAGATTAACATGATCACTACTGACAACAGGGTAAAGTTCTTTTTCTGTATTTTTGACCGTGTTAATGGTGGTAGAGAATAATACGGCTTTCGCCGTGCTCTGAAGAATAAATAATCAGTTTCTCTCAGGAAGCATGAAAGACAAGTTTTCTACCAGTATACCAGATAACCGTAATTTTAGCTCAATGACGTAGACAGGGAAAGGGCAGGAAGCCCAAGTCCTCAGTCTTAAATTTTAGTTAAAATTAATATTAAAAACTCTAACATATAATAATTTGTTGTTACCAGAGCTCATATTTTAAGGCTATCGTCGTCGTCGTTTAGTGCCTTCCTTTATAAGAAGGGTTGGCGGCGCGTAGTATCCCTCTCCAACAACCACGATCTGCCGCTGCAACAGCCACTTGCCCAGAACATCCCACTTGCCCTTGCTTCATTGATCTTCATCCCAGTCTAGTCAGTGATGTCATCTGGCGAACGTCGGCGTTGTCGACCACGATTTCTATAACCTGGTGCACACTCTTGAACCATTTGCTCCTCGTATTTCTTAAATATATACTTGCATGAAATTCGATTTCGGCCTTGCGCTCCGCTGTAGGTCCCCTCTGGGGGAACTTACAGCGCTCTCCCAGACCACCTAGCTGAAATTTAGGTTCCTCACTTTTAAGGAGAGAAAAAGGGGAAAAAGGCAAAAAGAAAAAAGAAAAAGGAAAAAAAATAAAAAAGGGGAAAAAAGGGGAAAAGCGGCGAGCTCTCGCCAATTCGCATTTCTGGCTACGCCACTGTTTTAGCTTTTAGTAGAATATTGCCATTGAATCTGATATGGTACTATGCAGTCGCTGAAGGCAATCTACAACAACTTCGTGGTTGCGGACGAGTCAGACTTCTATCAACTAACCGTGGGAAACTTCGACAGTACAAAGTCGACCACTGGTAACGGTATGGCTGGAAGAAGCTGGAAGTTTTCGACCACAGACGATGATAACGACAAAAGTTCCAGTCGACATTGTGCTGATCTTCTTGGCGGCGGTTTTTGGTACGGCTACTGTAACAGCTGGTACAATGATGTTTCCGTCACCGGGTCCGCAAACAAGTTCGGTTGGAAGGCGTCGTTCGGGGTAACCTACCTGCTGCAACAGGCTGAGATGTACGTGTGCCAATGACGATTGCGTAGAATTACATCTTTTGAAAAATACTTGTCTTGAACCGTGTCGCAGCCTAAAAAAAAATAATTCTGAAATTGATCATATATGTCGTATAATATAACATTTTTTCTTCTTTTTCAACATTTTTCTCTTGCTTTCGTTTATTCTCTTTTCAACTTTTTTCTGGTTCTACTTTCCTCAAACAGTTGTCACAGGGCTGGATTAACCGATATGCCAAGTATGCCATGGCATTCGGGCCTTCGCACAAAGGGCCCCCGTGGCTTCAAAAATTAATTTTTCATAACAGAATTAGTTTTGTGACTGTAACTCTGTTTTCACGTTGCTTTCCTAAAATCTCTGATGTTTTCGTCTCTAGATTTAGCTGCTGGGCCTATACTTAAAAGCAGTGATGTTAATCCTTGTCCTTGTCCTTGTCCTGGTCTTGGTCCTTGGCACTCTATTACTTGACCTTGTCCTGATATTATTTAGCAGCACATTGGCACACAATCAGTGTAATGCGGGCAATATCACCTTTTGTAATTTTTGCTGTTTTCGATGTGCAAGTCCTTAAATGTTGCCGTTAGCAAGTGTATAAACTGATGTTTTGTGCATTTACTGAGTCTATAGACGATGTTGATTTGTATCAGTTTGGTTTTAGCAGAGGCCTCTCAACTGCTATGTGTTTTTATGCTTTCAAAAAACAGTGTTAACCTTTACAGACAAAATGGCAGTCATGTATTTTGTTGTTTTATTGATTTCAACAAAGCATTTGATAGTGTTGACTACTGGTTGTTGTTCTGCAAACTCCTTGACTGCAATGATACTAATGTGTGTTACTTAACTACCAGGCTACTGGCATACTGGTACAGTCACCAGCAAATCTTTGTTTGTTGGCAAAACATTCAGTCGGAATGCTTTGGTATTGCAAATGGTGTCAGACAGGGTAGCTTGTTGTCGCCATTTTTATTTCGGTTTTACATCAGAAACTTACTTAAAGCTGTTGTGAGTTCAGGTATTGGCTGTTGTGTTGCTGGGACTTTTATTAATATATTAGCATATGCTGATGACATTGTCCTGATGGCCTCCTCGTGGCGTGACCTTCAGCAATTGCTTGGTATTCTAGAAGAAGCGTCCACAGCTATTTGAACGGCATTTAATACTAAGAAGACCGTGTGCATGATTTTTAACTCTTGTGACAAACGTAAAATAGTTTGTTCGGATTTTCCACAGTTTGTGTTGGCTAAGTGTAACTTGACGTTTGTATCCCAGTTTAAGTATCTAGGTCACATCATTGAGCACTCCTTCAGTGACGATGCTGATATTTCCAGAGAGTTGAAGTCACTGTTTGCTAGAACAAACTTGCTTATTAGAAGATTTGCACGGTGTTCATCATATGTTAAAGCGAAACTGTTTCGGTTGTTTGTTTTGTGTTTTTATGACATTGCACTGTGGAATAACTTTCAGTTGGCCAGCCTTAAAAAGCTTGCTTTTGGTTGTGTTAAAAGCCTTAAACTTTTTTTTGGATTTCCCAAATACAGCAGTGTCACTGCGATGTTAATGCAATTACGTCTGCCAAGCTTTGATACTGTATTGCATAATGTCAAAGTGTCATTTTGTGCCAGACTGAAGTGTGTTAGGAATGGACTGTTTGATGTTTTAGGCTTGCATTAGTGTAACTGTGTTTACTGTTTCCATGTTTCTTTCTGTACTGCTTTAATGTCTGTCTATCTGCATATCTGTGTTTCTGTCTGCTTTTTTCTCTTTGTGTTTATGATGTTTATGGGCCTTGTTGCCTGATAGAAATAAATAAATAATAAATGTTTATACGAACACGGAGTCTGTTCAGTGCATTTCGACAGTTTACAGTGTCTGTATAAATATAATCAGTGAGCTGTTTAGATTGGTAAAAACAAGAAATTTGAGCTAATGCTCACGAGACGCGCGAAAGCCTATAGCAGTTCCGGTTCACGCTAAGTTAATATACAAATACCAAATTCTCTATCTGGATCGCATAACGATAGTAACGTGGTGCCACCTTGTGAATGATATAGACTTGTGTCACAGCCCGAAATCGCCAAAAAATCCATAAAACCCCCTATTTTGGCGTTTAAGGTCATTCAAGGTCATTGAATTCGACACCAATCGAGAGCCAGTGTACGACTTCTTATTAGTGATAATTAGTAACCTAGGCCCTATCTCGCACCGATGTGATGGTGAGTAATATCACCTTTTTATGATTTTTTGCTCTTTTTGATGTGTCAGTCATTGCATGTCGCCGTTAACAAGTGTATGAACTGATGTTTTGTAAATTTATTTGCTGTTTTATTACAAAAGTAATGTTTGCCTATCGGTGGTCAAATATAATCCACCTGTCTTTCACTGCTATGAAGATAGAACCTTAAATATTTTGAAGTCACGAGAATGATCTTATGCGGTTACGTGATTCATTGTTCACGTGACCATCGGACTCGACGTGGGCACTTTCCTATTTTTGTGGTCAATGATGACCATGCGTCTATTTTGCACGGTTACAGAGATACGGGGTCTTAAAGATATCGGGGTCTCGACCTTGATATTTTGGGATCACGTGACGTCATCGGTCACGTGATTATTAAACTCGGCATATGCCATTTTTTATTTGTGGTTTATTGTAACCATGTAAGCAGGGGTCGAAAATGATTACATATTTGAAATTCCCGATGCCATATTGTTCATTCACTATACAACTTTTATGGGCCTACGACGATAACCCCTAAAAGGCACACCCTTGCGTGAGACCGTGTCGTTTGAGCCATTGCGCGTGCAAATTCACCGACCGGTCTGACATGTAAGCCGGTCGTTAAAAGGTATATGGAAATTTAAGCAAAAAATTTGAGCTAATGCTCATGAGACGCGCAAAAGCCTTTAACAGTTCCTGTTTGCAAATTGTTTTAGTCTATCTCCAGCCATTTCGTCGCAATCCACTTTCAAAGTGCGCGTCGGCGCGGCACAGCCAAAGATTGCAAAAAAAAACAATAAAACCCCTTATTTTGGGAGTTTAGGGTCTTTTAAAGTCATCGATGTTGATACGACAAAAAAGCTCATGACTAAGGCTTGTTCTGATAGTCAGCATATCCATGCCTATCTGCAACTGTTTTCACGGTAGACTAGCCAACAACGGTAAAATAATGACTTTTACGGGGGTACCGCTCTTTGATGCCCTCGTGCGCAGGTTTTCTTAAACCTAGAAGGTCGAGACTTAAACCATTAAAATATTCGTTTAGTGCTGAAAATTTCATTTGCAGCTTGTCTTGGTCTATCTGTAGTGAATTCGACGCAATTCGCTCTTTAAATGTGTCTAGCAGCCCAAAATCGCCAACTCAACTCAACTCAACTCAACTCGGGTTTAATAAAAACGATAGCCGGTGGCTAAAAAAAATATACGAACATAAAAGTAGCAACTACACATAGCTGATAGAGCATAACATGACATCATACATAATTTACAAAATACGAAATAGTGCACGCACAATGCTCATTTCAGTCCGGTTCACATCCACATATATATGTCTAGATGCACGAAAACAAAGCACACACTGTTATAAATTATGTTTATATTTTTTAAGTTATTGGTATTTAGGCAGGACAAAGTAGATAAAAGACCGATATTTGTTAATTCTCGTCCGTGGTAATGTTCAAGGTCATCTAAGGTCATTGCTCTCGGTGGCAATCGAAAGCCCGTGTACGACTTTCTATTAGTGACTAATAGTAACCTAGGCTCTATCTCGCACCGTTTTTGAGATACAGCGACTTATTGGCTAAAAATCGCAAATTTTTCCTACCCTCTCTCATTTAGCGCCCTTGCTCATGGTGACCTTTTTCGAATTTATCGAAAAGCTGTACGGTTCTTTAAACTAATGTCTTCCAGGCAGCCGACAGTAAAGATTTGGTGATCTTAGCTTGCACCGTTTTTGACTGATCCACCCGTGTGACAGATGGACGAACGGACGGACAGACAGACAGAATTGTGATGGCTAAGACGCTCTATAGCAGTTTCTGCTTTCGCGCGTAAAAATTCGTTATATTTCAACCATTTGCTCAGAAGCCCCCAATGGACAAATTTGCACGAAATTTTGCGCAGGGGGTCGTCTTTTAAACGTTATCACTTGTTTCATATTTTTGGTCGATCGGTTGAGGGGACTCGGATCTGCGAGGGGTCGAATTTTGCCGTTCTCCATTGACTCAGAGGGTCGCCATTAAAACAGGGCTGTGCTACCGCGCTTGTGATGTGACCATGACTGTGTTCTGTTGTGTCCACAGATCTATACATTAATATATTACAATTTTAGTGACTACTATTTCTAAGGTTATCAAAATTTACAATTTAAATGGTATATAAATTTTGTTGGAATACTGATACTTTGTATTAACTATTAGAACTTAATACCAATTAATACATTTTTTAACATACAGAAATAATAAATAGCGGGGTTAGTATTATTTAAACGCTAAGTTTAATTATTGGTCTTAGCACTGAAAAACACTCAATGTTGTGCTGTTGCAAATTTTTTTTAGTATAGCGGAATCTGCGAGTTAGTTAAAGGTTGAAATTGAAACAATATAGGCTATACGTTAAAAATATTAATCAAAATGTAAATCGTATTTCAGGGCTCTAAACACCCGGCGATTTCTATGGCATAATGCGGTGTCAAAATGTGTAACGGCTAGAAACAATGGACATTGCCCCGCATGGACATTTCCTCCATAGACTCATTGGCTTTTATCCTTATACGTGGCGGGCGCAGCTTGCGCCCGTAAAAATAGGGGAAAGTTTTGCTAAGACTGTAGATCAAAACTCCTCCCCTATTTCCTTACTTTTTTCATATTTTGTAAAATTTACACCTTCAACAACTTTGCCCTTATGCTTTACTGGGCAATTTACACCTTTAACTACACTTTTCCTTTTATTTTTACGTCCCCCTATTTTTCGAATTTACACCTTTAACAAAACTTCCTCCCTAGTAGCCCAAAATGGAAGGAAAAACTTAACTCAAAAACTGGGGGAGAAAAGTTGCGCCCAATTTCGATTCTAAATTTGGGAGGATAAAAGCCACTGCGTAGACTTTGACGTGCCCTGGACATTTACCTCCTGATAAGTAAAAAAAATTCCTTTTTGCCTCCCGTACAGACTAACGGAAATGTCAACCGGGCATAATATTCGGCCTATCCAAACTGCATGGCACAACCCCTACCTTTAGTGATAATTGGCGCACCGATTACGGCTGCTTTGAAAATAATTCACGCAATTTTTTTATTTTATATACGCCTTTTTGTTTTTGATTTATTTGTATTCTCTATCTACCACTAATGGCAAAGAAAGATTTTCGTCACTTGTGAGAAACTGTAAGGAAAATTATCCCGGCCGGAGAGAAATGTCCGTATGCGGGGATGATGTGACGATAACAATAATGCTGTAGACAACGTGAATGCTAAATTACATTGTGACAAAGCTACTGAATGCAGCGGCTGCGCACGCTGAATAATTACGATGTTACCATGACACTAATCAATAATTAGTTGTGCAGCAAACATTAACACTGCTCATTTTATCAGTTACGGTAGGCCTGGTTCTGGCTGACTTAGCATGTATGCATAGCACAGTTCTAGCTTTGTTGAATACAAAGGACAGCGCTATAGCCTTATTGTTAAAGGCAAGTTTTACAGTATGACTTTTTAATATTACTTTTTGTCACGAGTTTAATTATTACTATTACTTAGTTTTAAATGCCGTGTTTGTTTAAAAAGAGTTTAACTGTTTAACTGTTTAACTGTAAAATTGGCGATAATGTTACGGGATAAAAAATAATTTTTAGACTATTGATTACATACGTAATCGTTTTGTAATCTTATATGTAAATTTCTGTTTTTTGATGGTTTTCTTTTGTTAAGCTTAATGCCTTTTTGTTGCTTTTTAACGCGGATATACCAGTTTTAAAGATACACAGTTCATTTACCGTTTCGATTGTGATGCTTTCTTTTTAAATTTTTTTTTAGTTGGCAGCCACTGAAAAATTTTTTTGGTGATTTTTTTTTATACGTGGCACGTGTCCATACAGCAGACTTTAATCATCTTCCTTTTACTTGTTTGCTCGAAAGTGTTTGCTGCATTATATGCGATTATTTCACGTCGTGAATTAATAAATGAATGACAATGAATTGATGAGCGGCTTTTCTTGGCAGATGCCATTGAAAGGATGGCTGGGACCAGTCGGTCTGGTGGTTTTGGTCACCACGGCAAAAGAAACTTTGTCTCTGAGAGACGGCAGCAAGGCCTATCGGCTGTCGGTTAGTAGCAGTGACGGCAGTGTACTGTGTGCTCAGGTCAACTCAGCCTCCTACCCTCGGCGGGATGCAGTGTACTGTGTGCGGTCAGTAAAATCAACCAGACAACTTCAGTGGGTGACTTGCCGGATGATAACGTACCGGCGGAGGTACGCTGTGCGAAACATTGCAGTGCACTCACGTCTTGTCACAGCTTCAACTACCGCTCCGACATCTACGCACTTATTATTATTATTAGTAGTAGTAGTAGTCGTTGTTGTTGTTGTTTTTTGTTGTTGTATATAAAGTTTTGCTCTGACATCTACGCCTGTCTGTTTTTCTTCTATCCGCCAACTAACTGCCGAGCTGTGCTCGATTGCCTTTATTATCAGGTGACGAAATTAATTACTTCGAAAATAGTAGATTTCTGTGTTTGTTTTCGACAAATGCTGTTTTTGCTCACAAGGTTTTTTTGTTTGACGCAGTACGTTAATGTCTGTCGTTGAGCAAAACAACCGGTTTCTGAACTTAAGTTACCGTTTGACAATGTTATTCGCTATACACCGGTTATAAAAAGTTTAAAAGGCATAAATCGGTGACTCAAATTTTTATTTATTGTAGGCCTACACTACATTTATTCACTTACGATGCAATTTCGTATGCGAAGTTTTCGCTTTTGTTTTTTTTGCTTCTTGTTGCTTGATTTAACAGTATATACCTTGTCAATAGCTAGTGTATAATTGCTTAGTAAAATTTGTATTTTGTCTAAAAAACGGGTAATCGTAAAACTTTAATTTGTTTCACCAGTCCTACGTTAAAATTTAGTCGAGTTTGGTTTTTGACTGAAACATAGTAAAAACTGTAAAATGCACCGCGAAATAATGCTGAAATGTCATCGATTTAACAGGCAGTATTTGCATATTCCAGTTGCCCTGAACATCTTCAGGCTCAGTTCTAGCTCAGAATGCATAGATCGGCTCAGCGTTCCAATGTCTGTTACTTTTCGATTTATTATTATTATTATTATTAACTTTATTGACACAAAATACAGACTTTCACAACAGTAATGTACGTAACAAGTGTCAAAAAGACTGCCAGGGTGAATCACCTCTTACATCAGCCTTAAGAAAAGAGTAAACACAGTGCCACGAATTAGTGCGATCAAATATGATCAGATATGCTGCATAAAATAACTACTTAAGTCGCACCTAGCTAGATGTCTTTTGAAAGCAACAACGTCGTATGTGATCGCACATTCTTTGCAGTACGTGACGTTGTAGGTGAGAAAATCCGACTGTGTAAACCTGTATGTTGCAGCCTAAAGAAGCCACGTTCAGCTGCGGCGGAGCTGCAGGTAAGCATCATTTTTGAGTCACGTCTAGCTTACCTGGTAGTGAAATATTGTAATCAGTGGCTTTGAAACCTTCGCTGCTTTTTATCAATCAGTGAATCATTCAATTAGTCGCCCAGTCAGTTTATTATCCAGACCACATTTTAAAAAATAAAACTGAACGAAGTCGATCAACACCGGTAGGCGTGGTGTAGTGGTAACGCGTCTGATCCGATCAGCAAAGTTACTGTACGCCGGGCCCTGTTAATACTGCGATGGGTGACTGCCTGTGGGCAGGTAAACCATCTCGGGATGTAACCAACCGCCTAGGTCAACTCAGCCTTCCATCCCTCCGGGGTAGGTAAATCGAGCACCGGCCTATCTGGCTGGGGTTAAGGCGGGACGTGTTCACCTCTGTCGGGTGGCAGGTAACACTGTGTGATCCCATATGACAAGTGACGCTCCGTAGCTCTGAGATGGGTTCGCTCATTAGGAGCTATATGCGACCTTTAACCATAATAGCCTAACCGAGTACTTGACTAGGCGAAATCGCGTTTTGCAGCGCAAACGATTTCGCCAATAGCAACACGTTTCTCCGAAGCGTGGTCTGTCCTCTGTCTGGCGTCTGTCACATTCGTGTTCCTTGCTCAAACCTTTTGACGGATTTACATGACACATAGCAAGTCGACTCACGGGGTTTAGTGACAAATTGTATTAAAGGGATCTCCCTGATCCTGCGAAAGGAAAGATTTTGGAGTTGACCCCCTAGCACAAAATTTACACTTTTGCTTGCTTATGATTCACGAAAGGGAAGGTCAAACGACACCAATCAGCGATTTCACTTTTACAGGATTAATTACCTCAGCCAAGGAGGTTATGTTTTTGCCGGTTTTTGTTTGTTTGTCTATTTGTCTGTTAGCAAGATAACTCAAAAAGTTATAAACGTTTTTTTCTGAAATTTTGAGGATATGTTGGACATGGCATAAGCTACCAGTGGTTCAATTTTGGGCGTGATCCGGCAGGAATCCAGGATTCTGGATTTTTTTGAAATTTTTGTTACCATCGCGTTAAAGGGGGCATAAGGGAACCGCTGGCAAAGCGAAGATGGTGACGTCACCTGGCAAATAGCTTTGCCTTGGCGGAGGTACCTGCGGGCTACGACTGCTTTTCTAGTTCGGCTATTTGTTTTCACTTTTTCACATACGACACGTCTTATTAGTGTGCCGGGCGAGAACTATTTTGTTTGGTCTTGTTGTACAGTGGTAGAAGTAAACATTGTCTACAAGGCAGTGAGAACAATCGTTGATTTGGCGTTTACTCTCATGCTGCATGACTATTTTTGTCCAGGTAACGTATCGACTGATTAGGACCTAACACTAAGTTGCGCTGTCACTGGCTGACGTGTCAACTTCCATATAACAGCATGTAGATGCCGAACTTTATCGGGACGAATACTAAAATGTAAAAAGAAAACAAAATAAGCATATATGTTTTTACGCAAGGCCTGGCAAACTTCCTTCTCGGTTATTTTTGTTAAGGGCAGAAGCTGTTGACCGCGATCAGTTGTTTTCATCGCGATTAACATCTTAACGCGTTCATCGCGTTAACTGCAGATTGCGACACAGATTATTAATAGTGTCGGTTCAATAATAAACATCAGTCAAATGCCAAACATTTTTGCGCGTTTATTCGTTATGTGTGTTAAGCAACGAAAGCAGAAATGTGTTGTTGCTACCTCAAGATGCAAAAAAATGCGTTCAACGTTTAGGTTCTCTTGGCGACTAAATTAATAGGAAGAGGTAAAGAAGAAGAAAACAAGGCGAAAAGTGGTGAGCAAAAAAAATTAAAATGGGGGAAAGAAAAAGTGAAAATAATGAAAGTTCCAACTATTATTGGAAAATGATTAGCGGTGGATTCCGACTGCGTCGTTTACGACTTCATGGTCAGTACGATCATGCATTGAACTGTTTGTGATTTTTGAACCGATGACCATGTTATTTTTTTACTACTATTTGTAGTTTCACAAACAGTGTTTAACATGTGTTTTGTACACGGTGCAGATACGGCAATCAACTACATCGTTCCGTCATCAGTGACGTCAGTACCTGCATTGCCGGCGGTCATCGTTCCAACTTCGACTTTGATCTCAAATGCAACAGGTAGGCTATACCTTTAGCTAAAGCTATACAGGCATCAATACCGACTATAGGCTTACAAGCAATTCTGCGCAGTATAGGCTTATGTTTTTGCAGCGAATGGAAAATAGATAACGTATTTACTTACTTTTCAATTCAGCAGTTGAGCTACAGGGGGGATCAAATTTTTTAGTTAATAATTTAACATTTAAAATGATGTATAAAAATTGTTTTAGAACAAAAACATCACATTTTTTTATTTTTTGCTGCTACTCTGAGTTTCTACAAAATTTTTGCTTGTGTATTATAACAATACAAATCGAAGTCAAAGTCAGTGGAGTCTGTGTGTAATTATTGTCTGTAGAAGCACATATCACTCGTGCTACGTCAGAGTCTGCATCAGCTGCAGTAACATCAGCAGCGGCAGCGGCAGCAGCTTCCACGTCATCTCACAGTGTCGCTAATGGCACTACAGATGAAACAGGTGCGACGATTGCTTGATTCTACTACAGCGATTATTACATGTCTACTATTATTTATACTTTCGACCCAGTATTTTATACAAAAGTAACAAAATTTGTATATCGGCCAAACGTGTAACTAAAAGTTTGATGTCAGGTTTTCTGACTCGCGGCACAAAGAAGTCGTCCTGTTATAGAAGCTAACGAAATTAATAAACCAATATGTTTGGTTTGAAAATCAGCCAAGTGATGTATTGGAGCCACACGATCTCGAGAACGGCGTTTCTCATGCTTAACGTTCGGCGCCTCGTTAGAGTCAGCACTATTGTGCTGCATCGTCATGTAAGCCTACTACAGTGCAAAAATTATTGTGCTTGCAGTCAGGACTACCGTCTTTCCATAAAACAACACTTCAATCCTTACAATTTTTATAAGACCCGTCAAAATATTAATGCATTTTGTTTGTTTCAGAGTTTTGGTGAAGTAAAATAAAACGGTTTTTATCTAGTTTATTATGCATCTGCAGTATTTCTACTTCCGTAAAAAAGCCTACGTGGATACTATTCATTGTATCGCTCTGTTTGTAGAGATGATGTGTAATATTATTTCCGTTTTTTCAGTCTGCAACTGGAAACAGGAGAATTGTGTAGCCTTCAATTGCCACTGATGGCACGTTATCAGTCAGTCGATTTTTACTGAGTCTAAGCACAATGAAACAATGAATTTGTCTTTGTGACGTGCGCCCAGCGCCACATTTACACTGTTGTAGGCCTAAGCCCACTGTATTGGACCGACGAACACAGTATTCAGTGACAGCCTATTGACGTCATAGCGTTCAGTTGACAAATGCCGACAGTTTTTGTACGCCGGCTGCAGAGAGAGACACAATGTCATCTACTGACGTTACGTCATACTCTATGACGTCATTAGCCATGCCCGCCTCAACAATCACACTGTCAATAATAATTATATGTTTATTATGAACATCGTACACAAGGTACAAACAAACGTGCAAAGCAAAATACAATACAATACAATACAATGGAAAACTTGCACTCAAAAACTGACAAACACACTGTCAGTTTAATCTAGCACACAAACTAAAAAGAACTGAAATGTTTAAAAGAAAAATGAAATGAGAGATACTGAGAATAGAAATATTCCTAAATGTAAAACTGACAAAAATTCGAAAAATGAATGAAGTAAAGACAACTAAAATAAGAAAAAAACTGAAAAGGTGAGAAGTGAAGAA
>Ga0209367_1001847_pt1 | contig 27040 bp, 26 predicted proteins | sample WorMetLIZISLAND2_FD_187412 | JGI IMG/M metagenome (GOLD analysis project Ga0209367, IMG submission 187412) | Marine gutless worms symbiont microbial communities from Max Planck institute for Marine Microbiology, Germany - Olavius geniculatus... ... | reverse complement strand
CCACCACACCTCAAATGTGTCGCTACACTACCTCGTGAAATATCAGATGACGCACTCAAGCCTGCAACGCCACTGACCGGTTGCGTGATCAACGTTGATCGAGCCTGGCATGTGGCCCCCAAACAACCCAGACTTGAATTCAGTTGATTATGCTGTTCGGGATGCCCTTCAACAGACGGCCTATCAATGTTGACGATTCACGACAGTCAATTAGCTAAAAAAAACATTGTCGCTGAGTGGGGCAAAGTGCCGCAGCGTTTAGTTGATCGCGCCATTGGTCAGTGACGTCGCCGGTTTCGATGCGTCGTCCAGCAGTAAGGCGGACACATTGGAAATTTGATGTGAAAATTGTAAAGATGTGATTTTTAGACAATAACTGAGGCAACAAGCGCGTTGTTTCTGTTGTTAATTTTTTAAAATGTGTTGTTACAAAAGTCGTCTTGTTTTAATTGTTATTTTTAAAACACTGCCATTTCACAAGGTAGTGTAGTGACACACTTAGGGTGTGGTAGCATTTATAGTGAGAGTTTTATTGCAAATTGTCTCCTGATTTTGATAGTGAACGAATTTTGAAAATCGGTTAATATTTGGTGAAGTTATGAGGTATACAAAAAACTGTGCCATTTTTTGGCCCACCCTGTATAATATCCCAAAGACAAAATACAGTGAAAACACAGAAAAACCGACAAACAGACAGACAGAAAATGTACAAATAAAAACTACACCGTGTCCGGAAATAAAAAGTCTACGGTATTTTTGACATATCTTTAATAAAATTAAATATATTTTCATAATTTTTGGCATGAGCCATCCTTAATATTGACTTTGTTATTTTGTCGAGAATTTTTTTTATATCACGACGACACTAATGCTGACGTAATAATGACGTTATCGAAAATGCCGTTTTTACTGTATAGGAGGTGAAAAAAGCTAACAGTGTTCCAGATAATAACTTTTCCAAATTCAAACGCATGTTTATAATTTTTGGTACGCAACATTACAAATGTAATGTGCAACTGACAGTGTACTGATTGTCCACTTCATTTAATTAGCGACGCCACTGTATTTTGTAAAACGGAGCACTCTCTGCATTCTTACAAAACGCCACACCAAAATTAACAAAAAAAACAAAAATAGTCTTGTTAGCTCGCAGCTGCTTGTTTGTAGACAATAGTAATAAAACTTGCTATTAACCAACTTTTGAGTCAAAAACTTTATTCAAAATGTCACTGTCACGACGCTAACGCATGCTGCAGAGATGACGCTGCACGCTGATAACAGCGGCTGCACAACGACGTTCCCGTAGTGCACGCGACGGCCACACTTAACATGGTAAAAAGCAAAAAAAAACTAGATTAAAAGATTTTGGCAAAAAAATATTTTATTTTTATGCAAACAATCTGTTAAGTTTTTACTGCATTTTTTCATCATTTGTCCTGTTTTGGTATTGCAAAGACACATTTGGACGTTATCTTTTCGGAAAACGGCATTTTTGATGACTTCATGATTACACTAGCAATACTCAGTGACAGGCAAATTTTGAAAATTTGTTTTAGATGTTCTTAGTAAAGCGTATCATTAGCATAATGTGTGCCAAAAAAACTGTAGAAGTGAGTTTAAATTTCATGAAGTTATTTGGGAAAAGTGTAGACTCTTTTTTCCGGACACTGTATATGCAGTCCGGGCCAAATTAAAGCTTGCTAAAGCTATGATGAAAGAAACTATTAATCCCAACAAATTGAACAGCCAGTTTGCAGCGAATTTTTGTACATGACATTTTGAACTGCAGCAAAGTACAGTAGACTTATACATGTCTCTTGATCAAGAATCATACTAGATCTATGTAAGCTCGCGGACGGCTGGCTATATTTAAGTTCTAATAGCTAAAGCAAACACTGAATAAAATAATTCATTAAAACTAATTAAAATAATGAAACAAGTCATTTCAGCTGTGAACGCTATTGTGATTAAGGTAATGTACTATTTAGTATGTAGGGAAAGATCAGAGTTAGGGTTAGCTATAGCGGGCCTTAGCTATAGTAGAGCCTCCCAATAGGCTCTCGGTCTTAATGAAAGTCGCGACCAGTGGAGAGTAACTGCGTGTTTAACACTAAGGAAGACCTAACGTGACACCTCGAAGTCAGTCGGTCAGTCATAACTCACCACTATGATGTCCCGATCCATACCACCGCGGACCGCTTCATTCAGTTAGCGACCGAGTCGCCGGGCGATGGTTGCACAGCAGCCCGATTATATAGCAAAGTAAAACAGATTTATATAGCGACATAGCGGTGGTCGTAGATACTGGACGGGCTGGATTATCCTAGCGTAAATGACGAACGTGCCAATGGGGAGGCCGCAGTCTTTGTGTTCAGTATGACGACGCTGAGTGGGACGGATTTACAGGCGGTCATTTTGGCGTTGCGGTCATGCTGGTCCATAACAATGCACCTTCTGCTAGTCCGATGTCCCATTATAGGGTCGCCCCCCGCCGCCCAGAAAAGTCTCCCCGGCTGACAATTTACCGGTAAGAATCCGTCCCGCCCGGGCGGCCGCCGGCAGGGCGGGTTTTTGCTGGTGAATTGTCGGCCGGGGAAGACTTCCGGGGGGATCCTATAATGGGACACCGGCACCGGCGCATTTGCTTATCCTATCATCAGTATATAACTCATCTAATCGCTAGCCAGCGCAACCGTTTCATAATTCAGCAATCAGCACCATGCTGGATATTACATTATACGTAAGTATTTTTATCGGTGTAGACTTACGTACAAGTTTTATAATTATTGTGTCCATTTGCCATGGGACACCGATAGTTCTAACCCGACTGCTGAGAGTCCGCTGCACATAGCGACACTTAGTTGCTAATTGGTCGTGTAGGCTATGGGTTAAATATTGAACTTGCTTACTTGGTCTACAGATGAATGAGATCCTATGTCCCACTGGGCACTTCACTAGGCTATAAATTTACTCGTTAAATTTTCAGGCGCGGTCTCTATTGGTTTTCAGATTTGGCGGGTCTCTCGTCGCCATTGTGCGCCATACAAATTTGCTTTACTAACAATGCACCTTCTGCTAATATTTTAGTTATTAATGCTATTATTTAATTATATATATAAAAAACTGCAAACAATTTATTTAATGTTCTGTAAGCGATGATGTTAAACAGCAAAAATCCAAAGTATAAACACGAAGTAATGTATTAGCTTAGACATTTAATCTGTTTTCAGTAGCCAGATAAAAATGTCTAAGCTAATACAAAATTCTGCGCAGACAGCGTAGACATGACAGTGGCCAAATGAGCAAAAGTGCGAAAGAAAGAGGACAAGAAGGCGAAATGTTTATACACTGCGACACGACCCGTTCCATCAAGCGCACAGATGCAGGCGAAGTAGTCTGATTTCCACAATCGCCGCCGCAGACACGTTTAGGCCTACTGTCACTCCCGAGTTACAGCGTCGATTAACAAAAAAACCCATAGTCGCAGATAAATCGTACGGCGTTCCGTTCAATTCAGAAGTATCGTTAAACATCTAAAGCCATCAAAGTTGCTCAGTTATTATTTTTCAAACACAACTAAGCCAAACAGACACCAACCATACTTTCCGTTTTAAAGTGAAAAAAACTATTGATTGTAATTACATAAAATAAATTCTTTATACTTATATGTATTATAATAACAAGTAATTTGAACAAATCTCACGTGATGCGCGATAGCAGCGGTTCTGCCACTTTGGCAATCAGTGTAGGCCTACAAGAATAAGATATTAATATTAAGATATTAATGCATCTTGAAAGAGTACTTAGACTTGAGGCCTCCGTACGGAAGATTCCTTGAATTTAAGATATCGAAACTTAGATTCTTAAAAATGTACGTTCTGTGCTACAAATGTCATATAGGCTACAGGTTGCCCAGGTCTATCTCTAGCCATTTTGGCACAATTCACTCTTAAAATGTGTGTCGCAGCCGGAAATCGCAAAAAAAACATTTACTAAGAACCCCTATTTTGAGGGTTCAAGGTCATTCAAGGTTATCGATGTGGACACAAATAAAAAGCTTGTCACTATTGCTTGTTATAATAAGCAGCATGTTTTTGCCTATTTGCAACCGTTTTCACGCTACACGAGATAATTGCGGTAAAATAACCACTTTTTAAGGGGCAGATAGCTATCTTTGACGACCGCCTACGCCGGCCTCCTTGAACGTAGGGGTCGAGACTTGGACTACATTTAATGCTGAAAAACTTCATACGCAGGTTGTCTTGTCTATCTCCGGCCATTTTGTCGCAATTCAGTGTTGAAATGTGCGCTGCATCCAAAAATTGCTAAAAATTTACTAAAAACCTTTTTTTGGGGGGGGGGGATTCAAAGTCGTTCAAGGTCATTGGTGTTGATAAATTTAAAAAGCCTGTCAGCAGTGTTTGTTATGATAAGCAACATGTCTGTACCTATCTGCAACCATTTTCACACTTTAAGAGCCAATAACTGCAAAATAACGTCTTTTAGGCGTATTTTTCTTTGACGCCCTCGTTCGAAGAGAACCCCCGCACCCACGGGCACAAAATTTTGTCACGATAAACTAGAGTCCTCGGGGCAGCCCACAGTGTAGACCTCGTGATCCTAGCTTGCGTCGTTTTGACACAATACCGCAGTGTGACGAACAGACAGACGGACGGACGCCTAGACGATGGATATGACGCACGAAGCATTTTGCTATCGCGCGTAATAATTAATACTAACGTCAAAATGGCTGTACAAGGCCCCTCAATCTAAACAATTATAACAGCCCAAAGAACGCATAAACAATTTGTTTTATCCGAACACTAAGGCAATTGTGTTACTCAAAGCGTTGGTTCTGAAAAGATGACAAAATGACATTTGGAGGTCACTTTATGGCATCGGCATTAACGTCCTGTAATAGACCGTGCATTAATTGCCTGGTAGCTAAGTCCGTATCATGTATACGTATCATTTTGAGATATCTTATTTGATACTGGTGGAAAATCGCAACTTTTGTACAGCACTAATTTATAGCTGTTGTGTTGTGGAGGGTAATGAGTTTGATTCAAGGTTGCCTTATTCCTGTCGGTTTGTCATCATAGCTGTCTGTGCTGGCTAAACGTCGTTCTTCCAGCTATGTGTTGCAAAATAACAACATAGGAATCGTTCCCCAGCGTCAATATCATTCAAACTGGCCGACGTACAGGCCAAGCCTACTGATCTGCTCAGTTATCCTTTACAATGACTTGGATCTCGATGCCATTGATAAGGCGGTCGGCACACGTGCACTGGTCAGTGTGACGAAGACGTGGTTGTTGACTTATGCGATCAATAAACATCTCGTACGTATATGTGACACTACTAGACTGCTATACCCGGCAGCAGAGTTTAACTTGCCGCACACGTCTAGTTGTATTGAACCGCTTCTGCACCGGGGATGTTCATGAATGTCTTGCACAAACCACATCGGAACTGTCTGTACGAGTGCGGTCAGTCGGCCGTCAGTAAACCACAAACCAGACGGTCAGCACGTGTCAGGTCACCAAATCCAACCGCGGGGTCATGCTGAGCTTTTGCAAAGCTGACGACGGCGCAATCAGCTGTACACTGTATATGAAGACCGCGGCGCACTGGCGAAATGAAACCCGGCCATCCGGCCATCTCAGAGAAAACATTCTGTCAGATATGCTCGATTTATAATCACAATGACAAGGTAAAAAGCAGAATCGCTGATCGATGTTGCCGTCTGGTAAATTATAGGCTAAACGATTTTTTGGTAAGTGGGAAGCAATTAGACCTATATGTTTCGGCTAAAGATTCGACCCTGAAATCTTCCCTTTCTGCTGCACTGAGCTGAAATGAAATTTTTACACGTACATTTACCTTCACTATAGTTAGAACTTAGAGAAGGTACACGTACGTGTGAAAATTTTATCAAGCTCAGTGCAGCGGTTCATGAGTTATCGTGTCCGCAGTGTCTCGACGCTGAGAACAATGCTGCCGTCGCTTTTACAGGCAGGTTAATGTCATATGCTTTCTGCATGTCAAAAGAGATAGGGATGCACTTAGTGACAGTCACAGTCGTACGTAGCATTTACTAAACCTAAACGTTTGAAGGAAATAGTTCATGGTTAGTCAGATTTAAAAACCTAGAAAGCAATCATAGCCCGCAGGTACCTCCGCCAAGGCAATGTTATTCGCAAGGTGGAGGTGGCGTCTCCATATTCGCTTTGCCAGCGGTTCCCTTATGCCCCCTTTAACCCAATGGTAACGAAAATTTCAAAGTGATTCAGAATCCAGGATTCCGGCCGGATCACCCCCAAAATTAAATCACTTGTAGTTTTTGCCATGCCCGATATTTCCTCAAAATTTCAGAAAGATACGTCCATAATTTTTTGAGTTATCTTGCTGACTCACAGACAAACAAACAAACAAACAAAAACCGGCAAAAACATAACCTCCTTGGCGGAGGTAAATATCCAGTAAGCCGATGTTTAGATTTGGCCACTGTTCTGTACTGACTGACCTCTCACTTGCACTAACACTAACCATGTTCTAGGGGTCCGTGCACTAACGGTGTGATTAATAACTACCGAAACCAATTTTACACTCACACGAGGTTAACAAAATTAGCTTGCGGCAATTTGCACGCAACAGCAACATTGTCTTAGCGCCACTAGACCTATTATGCACTGTACTCGGGACGATCGATGCTCACCGCAACCGGTCGGCACAATCGTCGCACAAGCCATAGGCACAACCCCACTGTTCAGCAGTCTGGTGCTTTTTGGGCATTTCTCCGTAGCGTGATCCATCGTTTGTCGTCTGTCGCATTAATTTTGTGCACCTTGCTCAAAATGTATAAATTCCGCCAGCAATATATACATGTTTTTTTTAATAAACTAGCACATTTAAACTGCAAATAATCAAAGTAATAGCAAATGCTAAAGTTGTTTAAACTGTATCAATAATTTAATATATAGTGTTTTACAGTAATACGGCATTATAGTGACGCAGTTAAAAAGAGTGTAACTTTTTTGGCCCACTCGGCATATACTATGCCTACTTAAAATTTCATCGCTGTGATGTCAACAACGATGATGATGTCGGCCAGCTAAGGTCGTTAGAGGTCTGTTTCAACAGTACTTGTAATAATATGTAGTACCGACTGATTCAACACAGCCGTATAATGGCTGCAGTCGGCTGGTTCAATTTTGCGACCGGTATTTCCCCGGCGACGCGGAATGTCCACACTACCCCACGTTCATTGGTGAAGACCGTACCAATAACGAACGACGCTACAGATCCATTGTTGCGAATCACATACGTCGCTGCAGTGGCTGAACATTTAATCAGCAGAGCCGGGGCACAGGAAGCGATAGAATTCAGTCGGTCAATAGGCCCAGCTGGCGAAACGACGTGTCACTGTCAAGGGAAACGCATCAACGCAGTCTTGCAGCAGCAACAGTCCATCCGTGCGCCTCTTAAGGGGCGAAAGTCTATTCCCTCACTCTGCTATCGCTCTGCGTTTTTTTAAAAACTTTTATACGGCAGTTTACAGTGTTTTGTGATGAGTTCAGTGCATTTTCTCGTGTAATCAAATACTGTATAAGCGTCCGCGGGCGCTTATACAGTATTTGGTGTAACTGAGGTGGTTTTTTGATCGTCAGCGTTGACGGTCAACAAGCTAGATAGGCAGAGTAGTAAGTGCCTCTTTGGGGCTTGTTGTTTCACCACATGTTGAACGGTCTCAGTGTTGTTCGTTTCTGATTGTCTTCTTGTACTACTGTCATTGCTGCGTTGGAAATAAACAAACAAATGGGTTGAGTGAAAAGGGAAATGTACGGAGAAAGTGTCCCATGCACACGACAGGTAAATGGCGTGGCATCGTTTTGCAATAGTTAATAATTTAGTTGTTGAATGTATTTGCAGAAATAGTCACATTGCGAATGTTTACAGGATATCATGGGTCTGACAGTTATCATCTATCTGGACAACCTATGGCCGCCGACCAACGTCAATCAGGAGTTTCATGCGAACATACGTCACTCGCTGGCGACAGGTGCGCGCGTTGCAGTTCACGCTCCCACGACGCTGCCGTTTATGAAACGAGGCATTACCGTCAGCCCAGGAGTCGAGACCACCATCGAAGTTACCGAGGTTCATCGCATCCGCTTACCGGAGCCGTGGGGCACTTGCACCTCTCAAGAATACCTCGTCGCACCTGAACAAGTTGATCGCGGTGTTCGCTACACGTCAGAAAGTTGCTCGGAAATTTGCAAGCAAGATCAGGTTGACAGTTTTAATGTGCATTTTACCGATTTATTAGAATACAATTGTTATAATTGTACAAAACAGTGATGATCATGTAGTTCTTGAGATTAATTAGTATCGAAACGCCTCAAGGACAAAAAAATAAAGTCTTGGTCTTGAGAGAAAACCTTTGTTTTGGACTCGGTCTAGGTCTTTACAAAAAGTTTCAAAATTTTTGTACTTTCTGCTAGCAACTACTGTTAAATATTTTTGCAGCAGTTAATTGACACTGTGTTATGGTACAAATATTTCTGACACAATTAACTATCAAATGGCCGTTCAAATTTCTCTCTCCGAACGTCTGTTTTTTGCACTATTTGAGGAAACAAAACAAACGAAATATGCATTGAAATAAACAAAAAAACATCAATGAATTTGATCTTTCCAGACATGTGGCCCCCAACAGCTGTGACTCATTTTAGCGCTTTGTCTGATACAGGAATGCGAAGGTTATGATAGGCATGTGTTAACAAAATACGTTATATAGATATATTGCATGATTAAAAATAAGTGTCGCGAAAACGAGTCTTGGCATTTATCGTTGTCGGAATTATTGTATCGCGATAGGTCTTATAGTTGTTCGTGTACATAAAACGCATCAATTGACCCAGACAGCGCGCATGACTGCATAGAGCACATTCATGTGGACGGAGCTCGCAGTTTCGCCGTCGCTGGACCGTCCACATCGTCGCCGCCGGACTGCTGCTTAACTGTCAACTTCTATCCTCATTCTTCCGTGAACTAAAAACGGTTCAAACGGAACTATTTACCTGGGCATATCATTAGCACTCTTGTGGCCGCTGTTTATATCTGTGCAAAGGAACAAACATCAGGCCCAACTTCGTTGATTCATCGTTCTCATAGCGGCACAAAAATGGCACCTAAATTCCGAATTAAGCTTTCATTACAAACAAACGACTTCACCACCAAAAGCTTAGGAATCAGCGTAACTCGACTCGACAAAATAAAAATGTCTACGTTGACGAAATCAATTAGAACATTATTGATACCCATTGTGACTGTTCTGTATTTGGCCAATGTGCTGATACTAAGGACACATTTTTATTGGTAATTAGCAAAATAAATAACATTAGTATTATTTGTGCAAAAAATGTAAACTTGTGTGTAAATTAGTTAAAGTTGTGTAATGTGTGTATAGAATACTGTCGCTTCTTTTTCTGCAGATACGGCGTATTACGTGAAATTCGTATTGTGTGATGCATAGAATAGCCTGTACAAACTTGAGTTGTTAGCATGTAGTGCATGCAGGCACTGCACTGGGTGAGATATTGTGTGGTCTGTATGTGTTGTGACAGTACATCGAACAATGCAACTGCGTCATCCCAATACACGCATTCACAGATGTCCAGTTGCGGCGCACCAACCAAACCATCTGTGTCGGGCAGACAGCCGAGGACGGACGCTTTCCAACGAGTCCGACGGAACCTCGCGATGGGTTGCGGACGCTGCTGTGTCTGCTGCGGATGCCAGAAGGCGACATGACGCCGTGCTCCTGCCGTCTTCCATGCGATGAACACGTCTATGAGGTAGCTGTATCAACGTCCGGTCCATGGCCACACAAGTCTTATCAAAGAGCGTTCTACGACCAGTTTGTCAGCGGCAACCATTATGGCGAGAAAATCAGCCGCATTGCACACACCGCGGTATAGTAGGCTATTATTTTTCTGGTAAATGATCCGAATTCTTATCGTCACTGCATACGTGTACGAATCAATCATGTTTTTGTTATATTGTTTCGGAAAACTCTATACTGTTTCTGTAGTCTTTTCCCCAATCACGTTCAACGAAGCTAAGTAATTAGTGTTATTGTTCTGCTGTGCTGTATGTGCAGAACACGTCGCAGCTATCGACGCTAATTGGTGAGAACTTTCTGCAGCTGAACGTGGTTTTGAAGCGCAACTTTCCGCTGGTCGTTGAAGACAAGCCGGCGATGACGACTCAGATCCTCATGTCCAACATCGGCGGTGTTCTCAGCCTCTGGCTTGGGCTCACCGTCATGTTCTTCGTCGAAATCATCGATTTTCTTATCTGCGTCTGTCGACAGCATTCTAAACGTCAGGAGAAGCCACCTGTTCAGATGTAATCGACGTGCTTTAAAAATTGTTGTCCTTTTCGCTTCGACAGAGCGTTGCTAACAAAACATCAAATTATAAACGTTGATGTTAACAATCATTACACCATTACTTTGCTTTTAGCTTGCTGACAGATATTTTATCTGTTCTGCTCGCTGTCTTGTTAATTCAGAACATATCGATATTATGCGATGCAGTCGACGTTGAATCGAACTATAGACTTTATCAACTACCGGTACACGGGGACAAAAATCGCATAGCCAGGCTGAATCTATGGTAATTGCAGCATTAATGCACGTCAACGTAGGGCCCATATCCGCACCGTTCTTTACTTCATCACTTAGCGATTTCTGTGCAGGTCTACACGTTTACTATATGCAGTTTCACGTTGTTGATGATTATATCGATATCTAGAACCGGCTCACGACAATTTTTACGTCCGTTTTACAGAATTGCACGCCAGCCTACTTTCACGAGTTTTATTTATATATATACAACTTTATTCGTCAGAACACTGACAGCACAAAAGAAAAAACAAGATAATAGAAAAAATAAACAACTTAACTAAAAAAACAAACTAATAACTGGCATTTATTCGACAATTAGTCTATTTGATCCGTGGAGTTTGGAAAACGTTCAGTGGGAAACAAAACACGCAAAATTCAGTGTCAAGCATATCAACCGGTAACGATTTGTGAATGTGTGTCAAGTTGTGAAAACTTGTTTTATTTTTTGGTATGTTAGAAAAATAATAGCTTATTAAAGTAGCTAATTTGCACAAAATATGCAGTATTAATAACTTTGTGATTTTGCGTCGCGATACAGTGACATACTAAGCTAAGATAAGTGAAAATCAAAGTCTTTTCAAAACATTAATGCAACCAGGATGTGTATACACGAGAGTGCTAATGGCTCAATTAAACTAAACTAGTTAGCAGAGTGAGTGATGAATGGGGCATAGTATAGCACCCATTCCTCAACGATATGGCTGTTAGTCATGTTGAACTTGGACCTTAAATTTTATGCAATCGTGACATTTCATGTCTCGTCGATGGTGTGAATGTGACGAGCGCGCGTATTTGTCAAAAGTGTGTATGTTAGTGGCTATAGTTTGATGGACTTGCTGCTTTTACTGCAGTCTGTCGTCATGTACAGTGTAGCTTTTTATGGTTTAATAAATGTCTCTTTTTTCGAAATAATGTTACCCATTTTAATATTAACTACCCCTTGAATGTTATGCTCTCTCAGTGCCTCAGAATGTTGTAAATTTCTCAATGCGTCTTTTATAGCATTAGCATCGTGCAGAGCAAACAATTCTCTGCTAAAGGAACTTTCTATATGCTGATGGGGAAAAGTTCGTAAGCGGTTTAAAAATTCTTGCCGGAAACACATAGTTTTATTAGTGCCAAATATGCTATAACTTTATCGCTATTCAAAACGCAGTATGTTTTATAAGATTATCCATTTGTTTACCATAGATAGGCTAAGTAAGTAACTAAATATATTTAATGCATAAAACAAAGGAAAATGCATAACAAAATTCTAAATCGAAACGGCTAAACATGGGTATACAAGCTTTTTAATACAGCAGCCAACAATAGGTCTACAATCCTATGGACAACCGAAGGGTGGTGTTGAGCCACCATTTACGTAACGCATAGAAATACTGAGATAAAAATGCTTAAAGATAAAAATCAACTCACGTTACAGTCAGGCGTAATATTTAATTACCGAGATACGTGCGCGAAATACATGCGATGGCCGTGCACTAAACAAAACAGCTTCAGCTTCTGGGGACATTGCTTTCTCATTCCCAACCGGGCTTTTCTGGACTCCCAGTGAAAGTCTTGCATCCCAACACCCCAAATTTTGAACTTAAAACTGCAAATTTTTGGCGCTGGCTACGTGTCAGTCAACTGGGAAAAACTATGGATCTTACAGTCAAGCATAATACCTAATTACTAAGAGATCGCTTTTAATAAAACGTTAAAAACGAATAAAACATTACAACAGAGACACAGCAGCAGAATTGCGCTAAGAAACAGATTTAACGTCAACAGACAGACGGTCGATATGACGAGACAAAAAATATAAAGCACGTTCACTTGCTGTTTTGGTCAAACAGCCACTTAAAAGTTGTAGACACACATTTCTAGATTTTATCACGCATTCTGTTGAATGCATTAGACCATACTTTGACTCCATTATGCTCTGTTTACTGACCATCTCATTTTTTTTCATTCCAGACACATTCGACCTAGAGGTCCTTGACATCTCGTTTGATGGCGTTCATCCAGTTTTTACTTTCCACTCTCACAGTTGAGCTGCTATTGTAGTCTGACGAGCTATTATGGAGTCTTCCATTCTTGAGAGTGTCATGCGGTACTGTGTATTTCGGTCTTTTTTCGTAGTTATTCATTTTCATTTTTGTAAAGCAGTTTTCTTACTGACTTGATAATGCATGACCAGCTGATTTCAGCTGTTCTTTATAAGTGTCACGGGCATAAATCCGTGCCATATACAGTAGCGTTCAGACTATACGAGTCACTCATTTCGAACTAATGGGACAAATGTTTTAAAGCAATGGTAGGACCTTGCTACACTTATGATTTTGAATTAACAGGAATTCGAACCTTAAAATTTCGAAGTTGAATTCTGGTGGAGCAGACGTCAAGGCGAAGGCCTGATACTGACAAATGTGCAGCAAGCGCGAAGAAATTGCATTATGCGCCGGGCGGCAGATGCGGTCTGTTGCAGCTGCTAAAGCTGTAGGATTGATAGATGCCAGAGCGTGCAGAAGATATACATCACTATACCAACCATGCAGTTACAGTTCCGCTTTACATACTAGTAGCTCTTTTCCGCTTTTCATCATCCTTGTAAGAATATATTATGGTGGCGCATTTATTCGTCATAACTTTTATTGGCTTGCTGATGAATAAAAATGTGGTAAAAACAGTCATTCACTGTGATTGCTGCAGCTAAAATGACATCACGTTACATGAACTGAAAGCACACAGACAAAGAATCTGCTGCTTCTCTGACATAGTGATATCCCAGTGTTAAATTATTACGGAAAGCATATGAAAACATATGGAATGTTATATACTTGACTAAATTGGCTTATGTAAAAAAAACACAGAAATTGTTGTTAGCCTCTTATACACAATCAGCCGTATTTGTCGCAACTATTATAGTAGTTAAGCGTGACACAAGCGTCCTCGTCGTGCGCTTTATCTGTCTCATCTAGATGACTGAATGCTGTATGTGCGACGCAAATAGCACTACGAACTGCTGCACTGACGCGGCGCAAGACTTCTTCGTCTGGTTTCCTATGCAGTTAGCGCAGACTTGCGAATAATAGCATCGTTTATTGACGTCTTCTTCAGCTAGTCTATTGTAGACCTATAAGCGTGTACAAAATGATGAACTGAAAAAAATGACACAAGAGCTAAGAGATCATTTACGAAAATTTGTCGAATCGACATCAGTCAGAGGTGTATCGCGTATTTTCAAATCGAAAAGTCCTCTGCTGCGAATTATCTGGGCGCTTGCTGTTATCTCGTGCGGAGCAATGCTGGTCTTCCAACTTATTCGCATTGTCAATCAGTATTTACGCTACGAGTTCTCCACTGTCACCAAGGAAGACATCTGGTCACAGACGGTGAGAAAACGGTTAAAACAATGTTTGTCGCTATTTAGTTAATCATTTTTGAGCCGACGCCTGCGCTACCCAGTTACGAATTGTTGTAAACAGCAAAACTACGACTTCTGCATTTCACCAGGTAGTGTAGAAACAGTATTGAGGAAAAAGGGGAGGCAAAACTGCAGTCGTTTAAGTTAAGTTTCGTCGCGATGTTACTCGCCAAAAATTATTAAAATAAGCCAATGTTTCACACAGTTATTCAACAATATCTCTGGCACGGTTTTTATTGTAAGGCACGGTGTAGTTAATGCAGACGGTCGTCTATACATGTCGAAACTCAGCGACATCATATCCAATGGTATAGTCAATACCACTGCGAACTCTTGACGACTCCGAAAATTTTTATAGGGGCCTCCTATATTTGTATTGTATGTGCTATCATTGATTAGGCTACTGACGTTACAATGCACCGATAGTCCCATACATCTTCTCTATAATACTTTTTACGCGCGACAGCTATGCTTCGCGCGTCTTAGCCATGGCCTGGGCGTCTCTCCGTCCGTCTGTCTGTCCGTTTGTCCATGTCACAATCTTGAACGGTGCAAGCTAGGATTAGAGAATCTTCACCGTGGGCTAGTTTTTCGTGACAAAATTTCGTGCCTCTGGATGAGGGGGCTCCCCTCGAACAAGGGCGTCAAAGACGGGTACTCACTAGAAAAAAACGTTATTTTGCCGCTATTGGCTTGCCTAGTGTGAAAACGGTTGCAGACAGGTACAAACAAGTTGGTTATTATGACAAACACTGGACATGGGCTTTTTTAGTTTTATCAGCATCGATTTAAATGACCGTGAACCATCAAAAAAAGGGTTTTTGACGAATTTTTCGCATTTTGTTTTGGCTGCAGCGCACACTTCAAGAGTGAGTTGCGGCGAAATGGCTGGAGATAGACCAATACAACCTGCATATAAAATATTCAGCATCAAAGATTAATTTTAGTAGTTTAAGTTATAGCCTTATAGGTTCAAGAGGCCCGCGCACGCTAGCGTCAAAGAGAGGTACCCATTTAAAATTGTTTATTTTATCGATATTAACAGTTGCAGATAGCCACAGACATGCTGCTTGTCATAACAAGCACTGATGAGCTTTTTAGCGGTATTGACATCGATGACCTTAACTGAACTTAAACTCCCTCCCCCCCCCAAAAAAAATTGAGAATTTGGTGTTATTTTGCGATTTTTGGCTGCCTTGCACACTTCAAAGGTAAACTGCGACGAAATGGCTGGCGATAGACCAAGACAATCTGCGAACAGGAACTGCTAAGGCTGTCGCGCGTTTTATGAGCTTTGCTTTAATTGCTTGTTATAAACTGTAGATATAACATGATATGGGTTTGTTTGCAGCAATGCCGTGTTGTGCGTGCCAAATTACTTTTGCCTTTGTTTTATTATTAAAGTTATTAGATTATCACTGTTTTTCTCCTTGTCATCATTACTGTAACAGCAGTGTTTTACTACGACGCACACATCTGTGCTTCAGAGATTTCCGGACGTGACGATATGCAACGTCCATCCATTTGGGCATAGTGATGACGACTCGTTGACGTGGTCTGCGTACACGGAGGCAATAACCGCCAAGAAACTGCAGTGGCCCTACGAGCGTCTGAAATCAATTGTACCTGACTTGGCTGTCATTGAGTACGATGCTATCTGGGCAGATATATCTTCGCATCTCGGCTTTGCGGCGAATTTGATGCCAAATGTCAAAAGTCAAATGCGGGCCTCGCAGTCTCAGCAGCTGATTGCTTATTGTCTGTTATTCGACAAGGAATGGACCGAGGCTGATGTGGAGTGTAAAAGCACACTTCGCTTTCACTGGGATCAGACCTATCAAAAATGCTATACGATGCATATACCTCAACACATAACTGAGGTACACGAAGTGCAACTCATGTTTAGTATGTATGTGTATCGTTGAGACAGAAAGGCCCGAAAGACAAATAGTAATCGCACATATTTTTGGAACACAATTTTGACATTTGATGATCACATTACGATCTTAAAAAGTGGTCTAAAAGTATGCCGTGATGCCGCTGTGTACTAAATTATTTTTATTAACTCCTCTGGCTAGGCCCTATGCTATGGACTGTACACATTTTGATGAGGTTTTTTGCGAAAGCACATTTTGTATGTTTACTATATTTACTATGTTGCGCGTAAAAAGAGTGACGTTTTTGAGACACATTGTATTATCGTTTATTAGCGTAAGTGGTGGATAGCTGCAGAGCAGTGATAATAGGTCATGCCAATTAGCCTAGCTGCCACTTAGCCAAATAGCTGCAAAGCACTGATGATCACTTGTCCGCCCGTGGCATATTGCGGGTGTTTACAGGATATTATGGGTCTGACAGCTATCATCTATCTGGACAACCTGTGGCCGCCGACCAACGTCAACCAGGAGTTTCATGCGAACATACGTCACTCGCTGGCGACAGGTGCGCGCGTTGCAGTTCACGCCCCCACGACGCTGCCGTTTATGAAACGAGGCATTACCGTTAGCCCAGGAGTCGAGACCACCATCGAAGTTACCGAGGTTCATCGCATCCGCTTACCGGAGCCGTGGGGCACTTGCACCTCTCAAGAATACCTCGTCGCACCTGAACAAGATGATCACGGTGTTCGCTACACGTCAGAAAGTTGCTCAGAAATTTGCAAGCAAGACCAGGTTACACAATGATGCTTCAACAATGTGCAAACGGCTAGACAGTTTGCTTTAAAGTACGCATTGCTGTTATATTCTTCGGTATATCTGAAATTTATAATGACAAATAGGACGTAGCAATTTAGCAAATGAAACATACTAAACGTACATATTTGATTGGGCACCAAAGTCCAATGCACCGATTCTTATAGTAGGCCTAACATAACAAATCTAGACACTGTAATTATAATAGAAATAGTAAAAACCATAAGATGTAATTTTAAAAAGCATGAAATGCATTAGCGTAATGTGTATATGAGACAGTTCGTGGAACACTGCGGTTGTGTCATTCCCATACGCGCGTTCACTGACGTTCATCTGCGGCGCACCAACCAAACAATTTGCCTCAGGCAGACTGCTGAGAACGGACGCTTTCCAACAAGTCCGACGGAAGCTCGCGACGGGTTGCGGACGCTGTTATGCGTCATTCGAATGCCAGAAGGCGACACAAAACCGTGTTCGTGTCATCTACCATGCGATGAACACGTCTATGACGTAGCTGTCTCAACGTCCGGTCCGTGGCCACACAAGTCCTATCAAAGAGCGTTCTACGACCAGTTTGTCAGCGGCAGCCAATACGGCGAAAGAATAAACCGCCTTGCACACGATAAGGTATTAAGTAGGCCTATATTTCACTTTATTTCGATCGCGCTATCTTTTGTTGTCTTATAATAAACCTGGTGTGCAAATAAAACGTCTGTCTATGCTGGTCAACAGTGTAGGCCTACTTTCATATTGTTTTTCTTTAGTGGGAAATATATGAACAACTGTTTGGCATTTTGTTTTCTTGACTCAGGATGAGGCGTTTTGCGCTAGATGTTGGCTTGTTGCTAGTTTGCTGTTTGAACTCTTAATATTGTAAACTGCTGATTAGAACACTAGAGCATCAGTAGTCTGTCTTCACGCAAATGCCTGACGGTCCGGAGCATCTGTTGCCGTTGAGCTAATTGATGATACCGGCAGCTGACAAGGAGCCACATTGTATAACTTTGAGCAGCGCCTGGCTATCGGTGCAGCTGTTCCATCTTGCATAATCCAATCTATAGCCATGTCCATGGCCTCACAGTTCTTCTCCAAAGGCGACGTAAAGGCTAGACCTCTCACTCACGTTAACAGACAATAGACAACTTTATCGACTAGCTCACCCTTAATGACAACGAAATTAGCTCGCTATCCCTGGAACCATCGCCAGCAGACCCATTATTCTGCACATTTATTTAGACTCTAAAGGTATAAGGACAAGGTTGAAACGAATTTGACATTGGCAGTTACGTTGCAGGCGAATAGATGCAATAGATTGCGACATAGTTTCTAATTAAAACTAGTATTTTCCGTTGTCTTGGGCCTCGGCCGTTATGCTAACACTACTGCGCTGACTATGCTATGCTACATTCCGGAATGCTCAGTTTATCAAACGTTTTTTCAATCTCCGTTTGTGTATGTAAATTTTCGTTTTATGAACAGGTTCAAAAGTTCTTGAGCGAGTTGACAAGTACAACTAGTGACTTAACATCATGGAATATGCTTGTTATAAACAAACCGTCTGTGCTTTTGGTACGTAAGATAATTTCCATTATTAAACGATGATCTGCTTTAAACAATGACTCAAACGTGCTTGTTGGCTCGACATTCAACTAATACCGCATTTTTTATGCGCCGTTATACAACTGCCCTGCACGTTAAAAATACGTACAACTTAATAATGGAAATTATCTTACTATATGTGGAAGTCGTCAATGAATTCAATTGGGCCTATTACCAACTTTTCTTGGGTGATTTTTTCCAAAATCTATTTAAAAATATACATGTTAGCCTAATAGCAGGCCTACATCAACGTTTCTTTAGCTACCGTAACATTTTAATACCCTTATACGGCGCTTTGCAGATATGCAAAGATATTATTATTATCATCGTCATCGTCATCGTTGTTGTTGTCTTTGTTCTTGATCGTGTACTTATGTTTTTATATCACCTTCATCGTGTTCGTTTGTTCTACTGGGCAACAGACTGCAACTCTTATTACAAAAAAATCAACCATAACTACATACAAAGTAATAAGTCATCACTATAAGCTAGTTTTTAAAGCCAAAACTGTTTACACTGTGTCCCAAAAAAGCATCCCCGACATTTTTGACTGTAACTTAAAAACCAATAACCAAATTTTGATAATTTTTGATACGAATATTTCTTATACAACTTGCGATCAAATGCCCATTTAGTTTTTCACCTTACCCACCACTTATTTCTGCACTACTTGAAAAAAGCACAACCAGCAAAATATCACTTTTTATCCAATGCGATATGATTGACAGCAGTATCGATGATAATATAACGCGTAAAACACACTTTGTTTACATTTTTGACACTTTGGCTAACATTTCATTCAGTTGTCCATTTTCCAACTGCTTGTAGTAAAATTGTTTAAGTGTTGGCCCACTATGCGAACACAGACAAGGATACGCTTTCTCCATTCATTGACAGCAGTATCGATAATGTTCTGCTCCAGACCAATCCAGGCTTTATCAGTCGCTTCTTAACTTCACAAACATTCCTAAATTTTATTTGGTAGACACACTGCTGCATGACAGTCATACCTTGTAATAAACTGGCTGTTGGGATTCACAGATTAAAATAGATAAAATTTAACGTTTTTTTCATTCATTACGCGCGATAGCAGAATGTTCGCGCGTTCTAGCCATGGCCTGGCGTCTGTCCGTCTGTCTGTCCGTCTGTATTGTGTCAAAATGGTACAAGCTAGGATCACGAAATTTTTACCTTGGGCTGCCTCAAGGTCTCTAGTTTTTCGTGACAAAATTTCGTGCCTCGGTGTGCGGGGGTTTCCATCGAATGACGGCGTCAAAGCAGGTTTTCTTAAAACACGTTATTTTGCCGTTATTCGCTCGTTTGGTGTGAAAACGGCTGCAGGTAGGTACAGACATGCTGCTTATCATAACAGGCATTGGTGATAGGCTTTTTAGATTTATTAACATCGATGACCTTGAACGACCTTGAACTCCCAAAAGGGGTTTTGGTAATTTTTTTTGCATTGTTTGGATGCAGCGCACATTTAACACTGAATTGCGACGAAATAGCTGGAGATAGACCAAGACAACCTGCGTATGAAAGTTTCAGCACTAAACGTAGATTTCAGCATCCTGTCCCCTTAGGTTTAAGGAGGCCGGCGCAGGCGGGCGTCAAAGACGGCTACTCCCTAAAAGTGGTTATTTTACCGCTATTGGCTCGTGTGGCGTGAAAACGGTTGCAGATAGGCACAGACATGCTGTTTATCATAACAAGCAATAGTGACAAGCTTTTTATTAGTGTCAACGTCGATGATTTTAAATGACCTTGAATCCCCAAAATAGAGCTACGTCACACATTTTAAGAGTAAATTGCACCAAAATGACTGGCGATGGACCTGGACAACCTGCGTATGACATTTTTAACATAGAACGTACATTTTTTTTAGAAATCTAAGTTTCGATCTCGTAAATTCAAAAAGTCTTCCACACGAAGGTTTCAAATTTATGTACTCTTTCAAGACGCATTAATATCTTATTGCTGTACACTGATTGCCAGATATATTTCCGCCAAAAATTATTAAAATGTGCTAATCTTTATTTAAGTTACGATCGATAATGTTGGGGGTGTTTTTTCAGGTATTCTGTTTATTTCAACACATATTTCGCTTGATCCGCTTTTCCTAGGTAGTGCAGAAGCATACGTAGGGTAAGATTTGAAACTAATCAGTCGTTCGATGGCAAGTCGTGTCAAAAATATTCGTACCAAAAATTATCAAAATTTGGTAATTGTTTTCAAGTTACAGTTGAAAATGTCGTGGATGCTTTTTGGGACACAGCGTATATTTCGCATGTATGTACGTATATCAGATTCTCCGTTATTTCTCGGCTTGAGATAATCTTCAATACAGTCGTTTTATTATCTAATTCCATACTTCATAAAGCACTTAATTGTTTTTCCTGACATTTTAAAGGCCACTTTTCAAATAATGCAAATGCATATTTCGAGGGCAAAAAGCTATTTTAGGGAACCATGCCTGTAAGTGTTATGGTGCTGGTGTGCTGCTGTACCTACGTAGAACATATCTCGGTCGACGCTGATTGGTGAGAACTTTCTGCAGCTGAACGTGGTTTTAAGGCGCAACTTTCCGCTGGTCGTTGAAGACAAGCCGGCCATGACGACTCAGATCCTCATGTCCAATATCGGCGGCGTCCTCAGCCTCTGGCTCGGACTCACCGTCATGTTTTTCGTCGAAATCATAGACCTTCTCATCTGCCTCTGTCGACCTCGGACTCCGCAGTCAGACTCTCGAGCAGACAAGCCGCTTGTTAATCGGCCGACGTAATTAAACCTAAACCGCGCTTCTTACAGCACACGCCACCTATTCCATTCTTTGTTTGCTTTTCGCTGTACAGAGCGCTGTTTCAACGAATTATCAAATTCAAACTCTTTAACGAAGGCCACAGCTAGTCAACCACTCCACTAATTGTGGCTTAGTCGCTATAGCGACCCTGAAAAATACGAACAAAAAAATAATAAATAATAATTAATACGAATAAAAATTAATTACTGTCGAGCTACACTACTTCTTGGAATGTCAGCGTGTCATGTTAATTAAATGTGCGTTCTCAAATTATTTATCGCCGGTGTGGAATATTTTACAAGTGATGGCAAACGCTCAAGCCTCGGCCCATTTAAAGTTAACAAAAAAGTCGTAGAATACACTTTTAATGACAATTTGGTGTAGGCTTACATATTGTGTTTTTGTGATGATTTAATTTAAACTCGGCGCTAAGTGCTGGTTGCAGCGTGTCGGTCTGATGTCGTCGATCGTTTTGTCACGACGTGTCTTCAGACTCTAAATAAAACGAAAGTTTAATTAATTCAACGTATTCAGTATTTTCTAAGACGAATGCAAGCTTATTACATTAAGACTAAACTGTTTATAGTATTACTATAATACCCCGCTTACACGAAAAAGCTGGCTCTCGGAGCGCAAATCGTGCTCTTTGAGAGCCAGCTTCCTCGTATGTGTAAACGGGGCTTGAGGCACGCTGATTCGTTTAAACAGAATGTGAAAACGGACACTGTTTACAGTTTGCCATTGAGAATTAAATACTGTATCGGTATTTGGACTGTGGTGGTATTGGGATCTTTTATAATCACGGAATTTTAGTTGCAGATTTAATGCAAAGAATATGGGTAAAATAGGAAAAATAGGCCAATATTTTATACACTTATGACAACAACTTAGGGAAGCTTACTATTTATTGGGCCATTATGTGGCAGCTATTAAAAAGTTCCGAAAAGCCAAGAACCTAAGCTAATTATTCATGTAATTATTTTCTAACAGTATTAACCGAAACTATACGGTCAGGACGCGAATCATCGCTACAAACCGACAGACAACATAAAGTGACAATACTGTGATGCTTTGCACTGCGTATATCGTGCAGTAAAATCGATTGACGTTTGTAACTATAACCGACTATTGACAGTCAATGTCAGGTATAGGCCTATTGCATACTATGAACACACACTACGCAATTCATAGCGTGTTTAAATTGCTGCGTGTTTTCACGACGCGTACATTTCTGTGACTTACTGAGAATAAGCTTTTTCAGTCGTTAGACTTGGAGCGTTTCTGAGCTGCTACGTTTAGCTGCGCGTCATACAGCGTCGATCATTATATTTGCGGCGTCCAACACGTGTTTCGCTGCACGCGTAACCTTGTTTATAGGCGTAACATAGGCGAGCGTTAATCAGGTAAGCTAGGGTCTTTTCGCATGTGCGACGAAACAAAACAAAGTAAAGCTTCTCTGCTCGTTTATGCAAACTTGCATAATTATTGTGCACGGCTGTTGTATTGCAGGCGTTCAAAATAATACTTCGTTTACACGAGGATGCATACATGAAGCATACATGAAGCACACGTTATTGAGCCAGCCCTAAGAGTGCACGACGTGTGCTTTGAGTTTGCTTCAAATTTGCTCTAAGGTTGCATCATGTGTGCTTCATGTATGCTTTCTCTTGTAAACGGGGTATAAGACAAACTTAAAACAACTGGAGACGGTCGCCATCGACTCCGTTTACACTGATGCAGATAACACCCAGTTGTTCACCTCTACGACGCCGACAGTTGAGTCGCGTCGCCGTCGTAGGTGTGATACCCCGTTTACCCGATGAAGCAAACATGAAGCACACATGAAGCTCTCATCAAACAAGCCTGATGGAACCAAACATAAAGCAAACTTAAAGCTCACGTCGTGTACGTGTATTTTGAATACGTTTCCTTTATGCTTGCTTCATATTTGCTTCATGTATGCTTCCTCGTGTAAACGGGATATGAATCGGGTGTAATACCTCGTTTACACGAGAAAGCGTACATGAAGCAAACATAAAGTAAACGTATTCATAATACACGTGCACGACGTGTGCTCTAAGTTTGCTTTATTTTTGCTTCATCTTTGCTTCATTTTTCCTTCATGTTTTGCTTCATGCTTGCTTCGTGGTGTAAACGGGGTATAAGTTTTATTTTGTCGCAGGACTTTGCGTGCACTGAGTTACAACAAAATACTCTAGTTCACAATGTCGTGCGACGTTTTACAACTGTTGATGTATTTTATTTCATTTCATCTAATCTAGCATATGCAAACGGCCTAACGACGCGTGTTTGCAGTAACGCTCGTAAGAGCGCTGTAAACATTATGTCCGGTGAAGAAACCGCTTCAATCGAGAGACGCTATCTGCGCAAGTTTGTTGAGACTTCGTCGATGCGTGGTATCTCACGAGTCGTCAAAACCGACTCGCTGGTCGTCCGTGTCATGTGCACCAACGAACAACAGCAAACAAATATGTGTCGTTGTAGTAGTTAGCCTACCACGTGTAGTATATATGCAATACCGAACTGACTCGCTGGTCGTACGCGTCATGTGGATTCTGGCGGTGGTCGCCTGCGCTTCGTGTCTCATCTTTCAACTGCGACAAGTCCTTGTCCAGTTCCTGAGCTACGAGTTCTCAACCGTCACCAAAGAAGACGTAGCCCATTCCGCAGTAAGCCAATTTGCTTGCTACATAGTCTGTTATAATAATTAAAATAACAACGATATAATAGAGAATGTCGCACAAAAAAATCTGAACATGCATGATTTACGTGGATCGAGCAGTCAACAGTTTTGGAAATTATAATATGCAGACATATACGACGTATCTTTATTTCACCAAAAGGTAGCAATACGCACACATAAAAACAAAAAAAAACAAAAAAAAACAAAAAGCCCGCAACACAAAAAAGCGAATGCTTATTGTTAAGTCTACATTTTAAAAAAATACAAGACACGATTATAACTGTATTCTGAACCAAACTTAGTTCACAGAAAATCCAACAATACAGTAATCAGCCACTAGTGTATGATCATACGCTTACTAGTGGTGTTTAGTGCGTGCCGTACAATGCTTTCAGAGCAGCAGTTTAATGCATGATGAAAACGTAATTTACGAAGGTCAGTTTGATAGGATGGGATAGGATAATGACAAAATCTCAGCATAGCATAGCACAAACAAAATTGATGTTATCACGACTTTCGATGTTAAATATCCTATTAATTGTTCTCTACCAGCAAAACTCAATTGTATTCAGATAGGATTTAAACTCAGTAAATGACTCGACACAGTAGGTATACAACAGAATAGGTAAACAAAATCTGTTTATGAGTAGGCCTAAGATGCACAGTGACAATGTCTAAAGCAGCACCACTTAGCTTGGCATACATGTACAGTGCATTAAAATCTCTGAAGAAGCTCATGTCCGATATGGGTATAGGCCTACAGAACCTAAAGTTTTCCAGTTCCAATCTCTACTTCTAGATAGGTTTACAATATCCTTTCAACCACTGGCAGGGTTGTTACTTTTACTAGCCTCGATCACTGCACTAAAGGGTGGTCACAAGAACAATCGCACTGTGCAGCAATTTTGACAACAAGTTGTTGAAATTGTAGATATATTTCAAAAATTTGCCTCCCCACAAATTTTGCCGCATTAGGCTGCGGCACTAGCTGCCTAGTCTGCCTATGCGTAAATTTGCTACTCATTATTTTTAGTAGTAGTATCAGTAGTAGGCATAGTAGTAGTTTAACTAGTCAGTATTATTTATTTTTAATTTAAATACTGCAGAATATGGAATGTTGTCTATTTTAGACATTTCCGGACGTGACGATATGTAACCTCTACGGTTTCGGATATCTCGAAGAACAGAAGCACGCTTGGCTGGAGTTCGCCAGCAACGTCAGCGCCAAACAAGATCAGTGGCCATATGACCGAATGGCTTCAATTTTGAGCGACTTGACTGAAGACGAGTATGAATATACGTGGGAAAGTCTGCAGTATCCTACAAGCTATATATCAAGCATGAACATGAGTCAAGCGTATGGCCTTATGACGAGTCAACAGCTGATAGTCGACTGTGTCCTAGCTGGCGCATACAGCATCCCGTGTAGCGACGTCACACACTTTAAGTGGGATCCCTTTTATCACGGATGTTATACAATTCACGTACCTGAAAGCGTAACACAAGTAAGCCTATTTGACTTTATGAGGCAAAAGCAGAACGTCATCAATAAGGAAAGCTGTCAGCTTAGTGCCCACGCGATATGCGGCAGTCCGCATTATAATCGTAATTCTTCATCGCAAAGTTAAGGCGTTAACACTGATTTAAACAAATAAACTATCGTTAATTTATTTAACTCGTAGTTTTGCATAACGCTTTTGCCAGAATTATAATATTGCGCTTACATTTTTGATACGAATATTTCTTATACAACTTGCGATCAAATGCCCATTTGGTTTTTCACCTTACCCACCACTTATTTCTGCACTACTTGAAAAAAGCACAACCAGCAAAATATCACTTTTTATCCAATGCGATATGATTGACAGCAGTATCGATGATAATATAACGCGTAAAACACATTTTGTTTACATTTTTGACACTTTGGCTAACATTTCATTCAGTTGTCCATTTTCCAACTGCTTGTAGTAAAATTGCTTAAGTGTTGGCCCACTATGCGAACACAGACAAGGATACGCTTTCTCCATTCATTGACAGCAGTATCGATAATATTCTGCTCCAGACCAATCCAGGCTTTATCAGTCGCTTCTTAACTTCACAAACATTCCTAAATTTTATTTGGTAGACACACTGCTGCATGACAGTCATACCTTGTAATAAACTGGCTGTTGGGGTCCACAGATTAAAATTCTTATGCAAAACGTTATGCAAGAATTAAAAGTTGCCAGAATTATAATATTGCGCTTACATTTGTTATGGCTATCATACAGAATGTTGCTGTGTTTGCAAATACCATAGCAGTTGGTCTAAAAATTGTAGCAATAATATCAGAAAAAATGCACATTGTGGGGTTGTTTATAAGCTTATAAGCCTACATGGTAATTTTAAATGACTGTGACTAATGTATGTCGTAAGTACATGTAAGCTTAGATCTTACGTCATCTGAGTATTGAGTTTGACACAAGAATTCGATGCTTACAGTTCAAACAGAAAACGCAAATTGACATTGGCGCTTGAACACATTGTAGGATGTCGACGGACTGAGTGTTGTGGTGTTCCTCAACAACTTATCGCCGATCGTCGTAAATCAGTTCTTCTCGGACGTCGTTTACTCGTTCGCAACAGGTGCGCGAGTGTCGGTGCACGCTCCAGGCACGATGGCTGACATGTATCACGGAGTAACGGCGAGTCCTGGAGTCGAAACGACTCTTGCAGTTCACCAAATTCAGCGAAAACGACTAACGAAGCCATGGTTCGACTGCACTGACAGGCGGTACTTGGATCAGACGACTGAAGACAACGAAGATGTAAGAATTCGCTACACCGCTGAGAGTTGCTATTCACTCTGTGTTCAAGATCAGGTAAGAAAAAACCCCGAGCAAACGATATTCACAATTAGCGTACTATGCTAATTTGCTGCAAGCACAAAAGCGAAACATTTTCCTGATTGCTGATTATTTTTTGTCGTTTGAGCTATATTTGGGGTGCAAACTAACTGCTGGTAATTAACATTTTCGGACGTGACGATATGTAACCTCTACGGTTTCGGATATCTCGAAGAACAGAAGCACGCTTGGCTGGAGTTCGCCAGCAACGTCAGCGCCAAACAAGATCAGTGGCCATATGACCGAATGGCTTCAAT
>Ga0209367_1001846_pt1 | contig 27047 bp, 19 predicted proteins | sample WorMetLIZISLAND2_FD_187412 | JGI IMG/M metagenome (GOLD analysis project Ga0209367, IMG submission 187412) | Marine gutless worms symbiont microbial communities from Max Planck institute for Marine Microbiology, Germany - Olavius geniculatus... ... | reverse complement strand
AAGGGGAAGGAGGATGAGAAGGAGAAGGGAAGAGAAAGGGAGGGAAAGGAGGGGAAGGAAAGAGGGGAGAAGGAAGAGAAAGGAAAGTGGGGGAAGGGGAAAATAAAGGGGAGGAACTGCCTCCAGTTCTTAGGGGGGGATCATAGGCCCTGGGCCCCACTAAAAGAGAGCTCCACAGGCCAGAGAATTTCGGACAGCATTGAGACATGTTTAGGTCTGTGGGGCTTTTTACGCGCGAGAGCTAGCTAGCTAGCTAGCTATAGCGCGTATTAGCTATGGTAATTCTGTCCGTCCCTCTGTTCGTCCGTCTGTCCGTCCGTCTGTCACAACCAGGTACCGTTTCAAGACCAGATGAGATAGAGACTTCGGGTTTTCACCGTATGATAGCTTATTGTCTCTAGTATTTCCCGACAAAATTTCATGCCAGTGCTTGTTATGTCGACGATAAAAGACTGCCTTTAACTCGTTTTGAAATAGATTTATTAATTATTGCAAAATAAAGTCGGTTTGTTCAATTGCAACCGCCGACCTGTTTCAGAGACCTTCCTGAGTGAATGACCTTTCCCCGGTTTTAAAGATATGATATATTATTGAGGATAAAGGAAAAATAACTTGGGTTTATGCTCTTGTGAACTGTTACAGCTGCTCATTAACAATACCAAAATTGACATTGTAGGCCTATGTACGACTTTCTCGATCGTTAATAACATATCTGCAGACACTTCGATATAGGTCTAGCCTACCGATACCCACGTGACTTATGTACCCGATATACATTATCAACAGACTGTTGATGGTTATGCGTTGTTGAATATTATTGTGATTTTTGATTTCTATAAATTCTATTTTTGTTTGACACACAGGCCTACTTGGAATTTTAAAAAATAATAAAAATAAACTGCAGCGATGGTGAGTTCGTCATTTTATGTTTGCTACGTTTAACGAGCTGGTCATGTTTTGAGGTCTATGTGTTGTAAACAGAATAACTTGAAAATGAATGAATTTTAATTTATGTAAGGTCTGGAGCCTGTAGACGCGCCAAAAATGCGTTAGACTTACGCAAGATGCACAAGTAATTTGAGAAAAGCTCACGTGACGCGCGATAGCAGCGGTCCTGCCATTTGGGCAATCGTGTACAGCGTGCAATAACATAAGAATACGTCTTGAGGGAGTACAAAAATTTGAGGCCTCCGTACGGACGACTCCTTAAGCCCAAGAGGTCAAAACTCAGACGGTTAAAAATGTACGTTCAATGCTAAAAAATTTTCACGCAGGTTGTCCACTCCCGGTCTATCCTTGAATGATTTTGAACCCTAAAAAATATTGATTTTAAGTGATTTTTGGCGATTTTTGGATGCAAAAGAGTGAACTGCGACGAAATGGATGGAGATAGACTAAGATTACCTGCGAACAGGAATTGCTATAGGCTCTCGCGCGTCTCATGAGCATTAGCTCAGATTTCTTGTTTAATGTATATATCTGTGAGCCACTCGGCGTACTGCTCGTGGTTATGCCACAGCATAAAAATTATATAACCACGTATGTATGTACCATGCTGTGGTATTTGCAATGCAAGCGCAAACAATACGTCCGGTCCGATGCGTTCGATAGTCAGATCACAGAAAAAAACATTTGCTATTCTACGTTATGTTGATGTTTTTTTTGATAATTTTGTCAAATTGTAATTTGGTAGCTTCATCTCACGATGAATGTAATCTTAGCGGTGAAGCAGTACATTTCGAAGATGATTGATGAGAGTGGGCCTGGAATGAAAGTGTTGCTCATGGACAGAGAAACGGTATGTGCGTGATGTAACCTGACCAGTTTGTTTCAGAAATGTGCGGATTGCGGACCGGTCCGCTTGCGAACTTATGTCCGCATGTCTGGCTACATGGCTACGCGGGCAAATCAGGATTTTTTGGATTATAAGCGTCAGCGTAATATTCTTAGACGTGTGGTCAGGAAAGACTTGATGGAAAAACAAAATGCTATTGCATTAGACTATAGAAACAACCCTAAACGTATGGAACTATGTTAAAAGTAAAACCAAACACCGCGAGGTAATTGGCGATCTTATTGTAGTTGAAGATAATCAGGAAAAGACTGTTACGTCTAAAAAGGATAAGGCACAAGCTCTGTGTGATTTTTTTTCAAGTGTATTCTCTAAGGAGCCTTGTGAGGATTTTGTTAAATTACCTACCCGTCCTTTGGTTATTGATACAGGTGGATTAGTCTTTACATTTGATTCAGTTTTGTCTACATTAGTTAAAATTAAAGTACACAAATCAGCAGGACCGGACTCTATATATCCAAGGGTACTATATGAATTACGTTATGAAATATCAATCCCTTTACTTCAAATTTTTCAACGATCTTTTTGAGAGTAAAGTTTTGCCACTAGGTTGGAAAGAGGCTAATGTTGTTCCTATCTTTAAAAAAGGAAAAAAGTGTGAATTAAATAACTACAGACCTGTAAGTTTAACTTGTACTGTATGTAAAATATTTGAATCTATAGTTAGGGATAACTTGCTAGAACATTTCAAATAAAATAAATATTTCTCTGATAGACAGTTTGGTTTTCTAAAAGGCAGGTCTACCGTTACTCAGTTATTATCAATGCTAGATGACTAAACTGAGTTGTTAGAATCAGGAGGTAGAATTGATGTCATTTATACAGATCTTGAGAAGGCATTTGATAAAGTTCCCTATCGCAGACTTATCAGCAAGTTATATAGTTATCAGGTAAATAAGGAAATAATTTTATGGATAGAGTCTTTTCTTATTGGTAGAAAACAAAGAGTTAAGATTGATGAAGTTATGTCAGAGTGGTCCGATGTTCTCAGTGGCATCCCTCAGGGTTCAATACTTGGGCCTGTGTTGTTTATTATTTACATCAATGATTTAATTGAGTCATATGGGGAAGATGCCAAAATTTATCTATTTGCAGATGATGCAAGGCTATATAATCATATTAAGTGTATAGTTGATGCAGAATTACTACAGTCAAAAAATGATAAATTTACAAACTGGGCTCACAGATGGCTAGTTAAACTCAGTACAAAGAAATGTAAATCGATGTCATTCCATCAAAGACAGTATGATACTACAAACAATAGTTTCACATACAAAATAGATGGTGTCCCATTAGAACAGGTTGAGTCATATAAAGATCTCGGAGTTTTGTTTGATCCTTTTTTGTTGTTTGATCAACATATTAGTAGTATAGTCAGTAAAGTATATTCGATGTTGGGACTTATACAAAGAAACTTCCGAGAGTTATCTCGGGAATGCTTTGTAGTTTTGTATAAAAGTTTGGTAAGACCAAACTTAGAATATGCTAATACTGTTTGGGCTCCTAGAAGGATGTGCGATATAGAAAAAATTGAAAAAGTCCAAATGAGGGCAATAATACTAATTAGGGGTCTATCCGGTCGTTCTTATGAAGAAAGATTACGTGTTTTGGAATTGCCAACTTTGTGCTATAGGCAATTAAGAGGGGATATGATTCAGCTATATAAATATGTAAATAACAACTATGATACAAATTTTTCATTACAGATGCACTATAAATCTATGTTAGAAAAGCGATATGATACCAGGGGTCATAGATTCAAATTGGTGCCCCAGTTATGTAAATATGACCTCCGGAAACATTTTTTTGTAAATAGATTAGTTAAGTTATGGAACTCACTGCCAGATGATGTTGTATCAGCATGCAGTGTTAGTAGTTTTAAGAGACGTTTAGATTTGATCTGGCGTGGTTTTAGTTTGTATTATGATTATAAATCCGTCATCTAGTACCGGAAGTCAAGTAAAACAGTATTAGTTTAGTTTTTGTTGATATTCGTGTTGAAGTTATCTACTTCGGACGGAAATAGAGGCATTCAGCCTGCTTCCGGATTTCCGTTGATGATGATGATGATGATAATTGTTTGCGGATGCGGACTGGCAGCGGATCAGAAGTAGACGAAATTTGTGGACGTGGACTAACGCAGATCCTGTTTCGTGATGAATGTATAACTGCTATCGGCATAAGGCTGGGGATAGGATTTGGGTTTGGTTTCTGGTAACTTTTGAATTTACAGTGTCGTTTAGAGTTAGGTTTAGGGTTAGGTTTAGTGCTAGGGGATTAGGTTTACAGGGTGCCGGTTTAAAGTAGGATACCCTGATTTAAGCAATATGACCTCACTAGACTCATAATGAATCTTTACATTCAGTTTTGATGTTTTAATGGTGAACAGTGCAGTTATTTTAAAATTTATCGACTTCATAAGCCTTCAGTACTTTATTTAAAAATTGCAACACAATGCTAGGTAATTGTTTTGAATAACTATGCCATTTTAAACGGCTGTGTACATATATGACAGTAATGTGTGTCAGTAGACTGTTTTTAGGTAACATCTTGGCGAATAGTGTTAGTTACCTTTTGATGATCGATTATAAAATTTAATGTAAACGTTAACGCTAGTGCAATAGACGTTCAACAGTTGTTTATTTTTTCTTATTATGTCGTGCTTAAGTAACAGGAAGTACCAAAATTGGTGTGAAAATTGGCTATTTATAGGTCTTTTTATTATAAAAATTTTGTTTCTATGCCGGAAGTGCGTGTGGCGGGCGGCAATTTCCAGTGTCACGTTGGCCCAGAATATGACCTCTGCGGCCTGTTTAGTGTGCTTAGGCGATCACGTGCGCTTTGTTGGCGGTCAGTTGTGGCTGTCTAGATGAAGCGCCTTTTGTCTGTTATGGCGTGCGTTATAACATCGATTGTGAATATTGGCAACTGTGGAGCATTTAGGTGGATATTGCTGCGTTTCTATAATTTGTCCAATAGTGCTGCATCATTACGATGTTATTCTGGCCGACTGCTGATGAATGATGCAGTGCGCTTTGTCATCTGGCTGCATAAGGTAGGCCTACAATTGTCAAGTCGAAAATCTGCACATCTTTGCTGCTGAGCTATAGTGCGAGGCCGGTGAGCGTAATCGACTGTTTGCGTGCAAGATTTCAGTGACAAAATTGTGACGGTATGTTTGACAAGCCATAACAATTCAAACGTAGACAATTAAGAATTGATTCATCTACAAGATGGCCGACTGCCTTAGCATAAAACGGACGTACAGTGTTGGAATCAGCCGATTTATCGGCGCTTGTTCGGCGCGCATTATCCAACTCTGCAGATGGCCTGCAGCTTTTAATGTTTTGGCACACGGTGCAGGGTGATTGCCAGAGTGCCCTGGTGATTGGAAAATCCTGTTCCAAAGCACCCTGACATAGTATTCGATCAAAATCTCATCGAAATTGATCAAAATCTTATTCGCCTCATGTTATTTTCAGCTGCTTTTTGTACCAATGATGTCATCGGTACCAAGCGACTGCACAAGTGTTTTGTGTTTACAGTATGTTTTGTGTGGAATTGTAAAAATGATTAAAGTTCACTTTTTTTGCGACAATCAGTCAAAATTTATTCAAGATTGGCTCACCATAAATTTTATCTTGTTTATATGTTCACGTATGTCATTTATTCCAAAAAGTGAAATTTTCATGATAGTTTCCCTTTAAGTCAGGGTATCTTACTTCAGACTGGCGCTGGTTTGGAGTTTATTGGGGTTAGAGTTAGGGTATGCATAATATATGTGTATGGATGCAAGTGTCGGAAGAGTGCAATGCAGTCACGTGTGTGTATGTCCACCTAGTATCTTCCTACAGGTGCACATGTTTGGGTAGTGGGTGTCTTACATATTGACTATAATTCATTGCGGAGGCGGGCTGACAGCGGATTCGATATTTGTCTCCTGTTTTTATGTGCAACAGCAGCTACTACTGTAGCACGTCTTAGCCATCACGATTCTGTCTGTCGGTCTCTCTGTCCGTTTGTCCATCACACGGGTGGATCAGTCAAAAACGGTGCAAGCTTGGATCACCAAATCTTCACTATCGGCTGCCTAGATGACTATAGTTTCAGGAACCGTAAAGCTTTTCCATAAATTCGAAGGGAGTCACCCCATGCAAGGGTGCTAAATGACAGAGGGGTAGGGAAAATTTGCGATTTCCTGCTGATACGGCATTGGCTGAGCGAAATAGGTCATGTCCTCTGGCGAGTACAAGTAAAACACTATAGAAAATTATCCGCCAGTCATCTATCGCCCTCTGGCGACTGTAAATTTTGTTTTACTGGCCTTTCAAACATGCACCACTGTTGCGCGTTCCTCTTTGTGTTAGCTGGGCTTTTTTGTGCAGATAGGGATGTGACAAAACGAAAAATATTGACGAATGTGAATATTAACTTTACTATTTGTCAAATGATGAATGTTAATATGAATACTTATTCAGCCTCAGGAAAACTTTACTATACCAGTATTTGAATAAAGCGAAACATTCAAAGTAGTTGTCCAGTGTTCAGTCAGAAAAAAATATAATCTAAGGCAGAGTTTAATCAATCAAGTTCAATTAAGAAAGTGAAATATCACAAGTGTTCAGTGTTTTCTAGTCAGTATTCCCTATATAAAGTGCAATAAAGTTTAATCAAGTTGAATAAAAGGAAATACTTGCATTTGCCAAAAACGCTTCCAAATAACTGAAAAGTGGTCAATTTTTCTCACGTCATCAAATGCGAAGTTCGTCACATCCCTAGTTTCGGACACCGATTTTTGGCCAAAATCTGCAGACTGATGCGGAGACAAAATGTTGGGATCTGCACATCCCTCATTTTAGCACCTTCGTGTAGAATGTGCAATTACAGCTAGTTGGTGGTGTTACTCAGCTATACTAGAAACCATGTGGTGGAATTATTGAACTTATATTTAAAACAGATGTGTGATTTGTGTTCATATCTTGAGTTTGTAATAAGTACTGCACTAATAACTGCAGAATGTTACGTAGTTTTGTGTGCGATGTGTTTTGTAGACAAGTATAATCAGCATGGTCTATGCTCAGTCTGAGATCCTTCAGAAGGAAGTTTTTCTGTTTGAGAGGCTTGATGGAGGTGGCACAAGAGAACCGATGAAACACTTGAAGTGCATCTGTTTTCTCCGGCCAACGAGAGATAACATAGATCTGCTTGCTAAAGAATTAAAAGCACCAAAATACGGACAGTATTATATATGTAAGTTGTTGTGCAGTGCCAAAAAATGCACATTTAGTTTGCTTTTATTTTTATGGTTTGCTTTATACAAATTGAGGGGCAAATTTGTATTTGTGAAGAATTATTTATGAATTGCCAACTCTTATTATATACATTTGCTGCATTTGTTGATGGACTAGTTTGATTAATGATGATTCAGCTGTATAATAATTATGATAGTAACCAGTATTATATTGCTTCTTTAGTCTGGAACTGTTGTATGTGCATCAGTTATTGCGAGTTTCTTAACCCTTATAGCGCCAGACTCAAACCCTTTTGGTTCCCACTGCGTTTCGGCAGTAGTCAGTCACGATCTTACGTCTACAGGCGTTGACTGCCAGTGCTGTCTAAAGTTGGTTTCACACACAGACACATTGCTGCTGCCCTCTAGTGAACTAGCCAGGTTCTGTTAGCCTGGGTCTGTGCCGGGTTAGGCAAGGCAGCAAGTGGCATTTGCAGCCGAGTGGAGATGTCATTGTCACCCATCTGCTGCAGCCGTCACATCCAGGCACCAAGCCAAACTTCGCTGTCTTGTAGCAGCATGCATACAAAGTTTTCAGCGTTGATTTTTGTTCATTTTGTCACTTTTTATATTATCGTTTTTGCTGTAAATGGCATCAGCATTATCTAGTAGACTACCAGTCCCTAGCAGTGGAACGGGTTCTGTGCCTGGCCATCTAAAGACTGTTGGCTGAAATTTTTAATGACCCTGACAGCACTGAATCAGCTGATGACAGTGACAGTGATGCAGTCCTATTTGACAGCCGTGATGAATCACTAACAAGTGATGTTGCTGGAGATTCTGAAGAAAAGATCGCACAAATGGCACCAGCCAAAAAAGTAGATCTGAGGTAGTGTCTCAGCAGCAGCCAGCATTCACGTGGACAGATCGACACACCCATTCAGCCACAAGTTTACCAATATACAGGAGTATCTGATCAGACGAGTTTTGAGAGGATGGAGAGAACTGCTAGGTGCAAAATCATATCACGTCAACTCGAAATGACATGTAATGTGATCGATGGCGCCAGAAAATTTTGATTGTAACAGTAGCGTTAGTGTGTTCAGCAGTGCCTAACTACGTGAATGTGGCCTTCGATTAGAAATGCAATATATTAAAGAATTGTCATGTTTTAGTTAAAAATGTAGCTATTTCCAACATAACTTCATTATTTTGTAACAAGATGTGCAAAAAAAGTATTTGGCGTCTGGGGGTCAAAAACCGACAAACGATGTGGCAGTATAAAGGTTAACGCTGCAAAACTTTTGTTTTACATTAGCCCTGGTAAATACGAACACTCATCTTTTTATGCAGTCATGGCACATTGCATTAGATCAGTGTGTTTTCATTGATTGGTTAATTAGTAGTTGGTTGGTTGATTTTTTGAAGGAATGATTTATTTATTTATTTTTAGTTTGTTTAATCTCGAGATTTCTACTTATGTCTCTAAGTGTTTGCAACATATGGTGTCATGTACTGTGAGTGTCTTGTGACTAGTTATTTGATTGAGAGATAGTTAACTGCTGCAAGCTGTGTGCTGTTCATATTGTTGTTGACATTGTGTTCATGGTTAGACTTTAGCAATGCACTCAGTAAGCAAGATCTGAAGGTCTTGGCAGAAATGGATGATCAGGAAGTTGTCAGGGAAGTTCAGGTCGGGCAGTCTTCATTCAGTTATTCATTCTATGTATTTTCTACTTTTGCCAAACAAACATACAGATCCTGGAACGTCGTGGGATTTAAATAATTCTCCAGGCATAGAAAGTCGTAGAAAAATAAACCAAATGGTTGCTGCATATTTTGGAGTTGGAAGTTCGTGTTTTTTTTTACATATATTTTCATGTCTGTTGTCTGCTTAACTGCAAGATTAACTATGCAATATGCCGTCTGTGTATTTGCAGTAATTGTCAGTTGAAACATGTTAAAACTAGAGCTGTTGAAGCGTTAATTTTTTTAATGCAGCATTAACACACTGCGTGAATTTTTTTAACGCATTAATTAACACGTTATTAAAGCACCCAGACCCGTCGAGAGGGAGAGGAGGGGGTAAGTTACCCCGGGTCTCACAACATTTGGGGGCCCACCTGTAGAACATAGAAAGTTAAAAACACATTTTAAACATATAATCAACAATAACTGCCATGATACTAGCATAGAAATTTATTAGCCTGTAATAAAAATAATTATTTATTTACAGTAGTGATAGAATGGCAACTACAGTTTAGTTACTTGAATTCATTCCATTGTTAAATAACCAGAGTTCAATGGAATAATGGAATTTTTGCTTCTGGAATTTAGTAAATTAACATAAATTTACCTGTGTGCGTCAATTATTTTAACGAGCATTAATTTATTAACGCATTAATGCATTAATTTGACAGCTTTAGTTAAAACATGTTAGCTTTGCTTACAGGGTAATTGCTTAAGTAAATGTATATAAAAATCTGATTTGTTCAATATCAACTCAGTTAAACAGTTCTGGAAAGGTGGAAAATGAACATTAAAAAGTCTTGGAAAGTCATGGGAAACCATTGTTTTATACACACTCTGAAGTAAGAGATTATGTTCCGGTCAGATTGGTATGTTTTCCCTTTGTCGGTACACTGGATTTTAATGACATTGTTTGGAGAGGTGTGGTTTTATCCAGCAAGGATCAAATGATTAGATTTTCGTGATGACTTTGACCAAAGTCCAGATAAAGAAACTGTTGAAGGTTACAAATGGCAGAGCTTGTCTCTTGCATTTGCCACATGGCAGCACTGTTTTTGTCAATGGTTTGATATCTGTGATTGCCTTAAGTTTTGTTTATTTAGTTATTATATGGAACTTGTTTGTCGGGATGGTTATCAGTTGTTCATGTTATCCATGGACCACTTTGAAGAGCAGATATCTGGATCACTCACTAGTTTTTGAAAGTCTTGAAGAGAAAAATATGTCACGTGACTTAATGTCTTTGCAACAAAAAGTAGTCAGCATTTTTCAGCAACATTTTTACGCACGACAGCAGGTACTGCTATAGCGCGTCTTAGCTATCGCAATTCTGTTCGTCTGTCTGTCCGTCACATGGGTGGTTCAGTCAAAAATGGTGCAAGCTTGCATTACCAAATTTTCACCTCGGCTGCCCGAAGACTCTAGTTTCGGGAACCGTTAAGCTTTTCCATAAATTTGAAGTGGGTCACCCCAAACGAGGGCGCAAAATGAGAGGGGGTGGGAAAATTTTACGATTTTGAGCCAATAAGTCGCTGTATCTCAGAAGTGGTGCGAGATAGGGCCTAGGTTACTATTAATTACTAATAGGAAGTCATACACGGACTTTCGATTGCCACCCAGAGCAATGACCTTGGATGACATTGAACGCCAAAATAGGGGGTTTTTATGGATTTTTTGGCGGTTTTGGGCTGCGACACAACTCTACAGTGTTCGCAAGGTGTCACCACGCAAGTAACTTGTTATGCAATGCAGATGGAGATTTTGATATTTGTATTTTAACTTAGTGTGAACACCCCAGTGGGCAGTGGGCTTTCATACATGCACTGCTGTCGCGCGTTCCCTTTGCGTTAGCTAGGCTTTCTTGTTATGTGTGCTTTAATTAAACTGTCAAGTGTGTTTTAAGACAACTATAAAATGTTTTGCATTCGAATTTTATCACAGCCCATTCAATCTTTAGCTGTAAATTATGTGAGCACAGCATTTACTACAAAGTGCGGATAGATTCATGATCTCCATAGCCAAGGGCCGCTCTGTAGCCAGGGACTGCCATAGCCAACTCCATTTGTCTGCGGCGGTTACCATCGCAGAGACATGCCGCTGGCTAGAGCGGCCAGTCAACTATAGTGCCCTCAACCCCAGATTTTCACTGAAGCCACCAGAATTACTGATGGCCTAAGAAAGCACAGGCAAAAGCCATATAATGTTATAGCCATATAAGTCCTAATACCTAAGGTTAACTATGTGTTTCCGGTTGCAGTTCCCGTTTCAAACAATTTTCATGCAGATATCAGGTATCACATGCTCGTCAGTAGGCCAAGTATATGGACTCTAGCCTGTTGTGTTCTATACATCACCAGTTTTAACACCTAGTTTGGTTTTTCTATTAAAAAATACGCTAACGTTAACACTAACCCTGACCCTATCTGTAACCATAACCATTTCCATAATAATCTAAAATATGTTCTGTTATGCAAAACAGTAGTGCCCTTTAGCAAGTGAATTTGTGTTGTTCCCATACATTATGCAATTACCAATATCGATGCCGAAAGCGTGTTCTAGACGATGTAAGTGTACTGAATAAGCGATAAAGTAACTAGATATCAATAATTTACAACATTAATTGCAAAAAATGTCCATGTCAAAACTCGAACTTGCCAAAATACACCAGCAGCCATTGGTTGTGGCAAGCCCTGGTTATGGTGGCCCCTGGCTTTGGCGGCTCATGACTTTGGCAGATCGTCACCTGTCGTTGAATGTGTGCAGGAGTTCTACGGAGACTTCGTTGCCGTCAGTCCGCACTTGATGTCACTCAATGTTGTCGGCTGCTGTGAAGTAAGTAGATAGTTAATGATAATTAATTAACTTATTAATCAGTTAATTTATAATCTCTGCCATTCATTTAGGTAGTGCTACACAGTTTTTAGTTTTGGTTTCTGTCAAAATGATCAGCATTAGTCAGGTTTAATCCAGAAGAAAACAAAATGCAATAAAACCCTCTGGGTTGAGTTTTTGTAAGAAATGTTTTTTTTTAAAAAATCCTGCTTTGTTGCAGCATTTAATGTGTAACGTGTCATTGGTTAGATCCATTACGATTTATGTTCGGGTTTGTCTTGTGCTACTGCTAGAGTAACAACTGGGTGAGCTCAGCGCTGACGAGGACTGTTCAAGGTTTGACTGCTTTGCTGCTGTCGCTCAAGAAATGTCCGATGATTCGCTATCAGAACTCATCCGAACTGGCAAGACGACTTGCTGACCTTGTCCGGGTTTGTTCTGACAGTATTTTCGAGCAATATTCTTTTAGTATTTTTGTCAAAATTTTGTTAGTAAATAAGTTAATAAGTGCACTGTGGCATTAAGACGTTAATTGTATTTATAACTAGAGAAAGCACTTGGAGAGCGCAGGTACCTCCGCCAAGGCAAAGCTATTCGCCAGGTGGCGTCACCATCTTCGCTTTGCCAGCAGTTCTATTATGCCCCCTTCAACGCAATGGTAACGAAAATTTCAAAGTGATCCAGAATCCAGGATTCCTGCCAGATCAGGCCCAAAATTGAATCACCTGTAGTTTATACCATGCCCGGCATGCCCTCAAAATTTCAGAAAGATCATAACTTTTCGAGTTATCTTGCTAACAGACAGACAAACAGACAGACAAACAAAAACCGGCAAAAACATAACCTCCTTGGCAGAGGTAATTAATGCACAGTTAAAGTAATTAAGCATGTGGATGCACAGTTGAAGAATTAGTTGCTGGACTGGTCTGTCATTTATTAGTTACAATGTTACACGTTGTGAATTACTGGAACTTAGCATTGATTGCCGCTGTGTGTGCATGTGTCTAGCAAGTGATAACTCGTGAGGCTGCTTTGTTTGACTTCCGTAAGACTGACGTTGCTCCTGTACTGCTAATACTGGATCGCAGAAACGACCCTGTCACTCCACTGCTTAATCAGGTATACCTGTGTGTGTCTCTGTATCTCTGTGGTTTTGTATTTGTATGTTTAACTACTAGCAAAGGTGACCAAGTACCAGTATACTTTGCATAAAGAGTAAATGTTTGTTTTAGTATTTTGTAGAGCCATCAAGTTAACACATTAGTTAATGCATCAGTGCGTTAATAAATTAATGTGTGTTACAAAAAATTAACGCACATACGTAAATTTGTGTTAATTTAATAAATTCTATGAAGCAAAAGTTTCAATATTCCGTTAAACTGCGGTTATAAACTGTAGTTGCCTTTCCATCACTACTGTAAATAAATAATTATTCCGACAACAAGCGAATAGATTTCTATGCTAGCTATGACGCCAGTTATTGCTGATTAGGTCTGTATGTTTAAAAATGTTTCTAACTTTCTATACTCTACAGGCAGGGCCCCCCAAGCATCGCAGGGCCCTGGTTAACTTACCCCCCTACTCTCCCTCTCAACGGGGATGGGTACATTAATAACGCGTTAATTAATGCGTTAAAAAATTAACGATTCGACAGCTCTAGTATTTTGTAATGTCATATGTTTCATAGACAAAGAATCTGTTGATGTTTGTCCATGAAAGCAATAACGGTAAAATACATAAGTACACCATGGGCCATAAAACACGTGTCACTTTACTTTTGTCCATATCTTCACCAATAATTTATTGACCGATTTTCAAAATTATTTCACCGGCACACTCTGCGGACGGTTTGCAATAATGTGATTTTTATATATCCCATCACATCATAAATATGTCTCTACGCTACCTTGTGAAATATAAATGTAAGAAAAATGAACTAAAATAACAAACATTTAGGTAAATGAAAAAACATGTCAGACTAACGTTGCGGTGAATGATTCGTATGACACTAGTCTGTGTTAGACCCACGCAGTCTAGTGTCATACAGGTCATTTACTGCAGTGTTCGCCTGAAGTGTTTTTCTTTTCGTTTACGACAATGTTATTATTGCTATACATTCATATTTCATTTATATTTCGCAAGGTAGTGTAGAGGTACATTTACAGTGTGGTGGGATATATAATAATCACATTATTGTAAATTGTCTGCAAAGTATGCTAACGAAAGAATTTTGAACATCGGTCAATAATTGGCGAATATATGGAAAAAAGTAAAGTGCCATGTTTTTTGGCCCATCCTGTGTATTGTGGAAGAGCTTAGAGTAAATTTATGAACTATTACCAGGCCGCTGGCATACTGACGTGTTGGTTAAAGGCTCTCGCTGTTCATGTAGCCAGCCATTTGGCTCTCTTGAGATGTATGCTTGCATACATGGTTTAGCCCATGCCAGCTTAACGTGCCACACATTCGATGTGTTGCCACTACAGCAGAGCTCTGTTTACAGGAAATCATCATCTTTTGTAATGCTCAGGGGTTGGTTGCTATGATGTGTGCATGCAGTGGACATACCAGGCCATGGTGCACGAGCTGCTTGGCATCAGCAACAATCGCATCAGTCTGTCCGGAGTGCCAGGAGTCTCCAAGGACATGCAGGAGGTTGTACTGTCAGCCGAGCACGATGAATTCTATGCCAATGTGAGTACTACATCACAGGCTGAACGGGGTAGTTCAAGCCCTGTGTTAACGGCGACTTCTCTTTCCTATGGGAAAGCCAAAAATTTGACCCCCCACAGAATCAAAACCCTTGATCTAATTGACATAAAATTCGGCACGGTTGATTATGTCGGCTAGATGACCCCTCATGCAAAATTTTGTGTAAATCTGACCAAAGGGGCTTCTCCGCAAATAGATGAAATAGACGCAAAATTTTTATTTATGTATACTTTTTTACGCGCGAAAGCAGCTACTGCTTTCAGTGCCTCTTAGCCATCGCATTTCTGTCTGTCTGTCTGTCCGTCCGTCCCTCTGTCACACGGGTGGATCAGTCAAAAAAGGTGCAAGCTAGGATCACCAAATCTTCACCGTCGGCTGCCTGGAACACTCTAGTTTCAGGAACTGTGAAGCTTTTCCATAAATTCGAAAGGGGTCACCTGAACGAGGGCGCTAAATGAGAGGGGATCGAAAAAATTTCCGATTTTTAGCCAATAAGTTGCTGTATCTTTATAACGGTGTGAGATAGGGCCTAGGTTAATAAGTATCACTAATAGGAAATCGTATAGTGGCTTTCGACTGGCGCCGAATTCAATGACCTTGAATGACCTTGAACGCCAAAATAGGGGTTTTTATGGATTTTTTTGGCGATTTCAAGCTGCGAGACACGTTGCAAGAGCGAATTGCACCAAAATCAGTTGAGATACATGGACAAGCTGCGTAGAAATTTTCAGCATTGAACATAGTTTTCGACGGTCCATATCTTGATTTTCTAGGTTCAAGGAAACCTGCGCACGAGGGCATCAAAGAGCAGTACCCCCGTAAAAATTGCGACGAAATGGCTGGAGATAGACTGACAGTTTGCGAACAGGAACTGCTATAGGCTTTCACGCGTCCCGTGAGCATTAGCTCAAATTTCTTGTCAGAAACTCACCTACAGGTCAGACCCCTCAGCAGATTTTTGCACGCGATGTCTCAAAAGATGTGCTTTTTGGGGGTTAAAAAGTTTAGAATTAATATTTAAGGTATTTATTCAAAAAAATTCCAAAAAATTACAATGGCGCCTATGGGGAAAATTAAACAGTTCTTAAAACGGTCATAGCTTTGGCTGTGTGGGATAGAGTCTTGATTTTTGGTCCTAGAGTATGGTTTTTGGGGATGGCCAATCTAAAGTGGCATTGACACTACGCTCATGCATGTATTACATGCGGAGTTTGTTTGTATCCGCCCAGCAGCGCGTAGTATGCGCAGATCTGCTACGGATACGCCCTAATCGATCACACTGATTTGTATAAACACATTCACACGCAGCATGTACTACGTGTACGCTGTCCGCTCAAATCGAACTCAACTTGATTCGGGCGGATTCACTGAGCTGAGCGGACCGCGGACATGTGCGTCCATATTTAAACCTGCATATCTGCCATGTATTCGCCGCGAATATGCAGCGGGTACGCGGCGGATATGCAGTGCTGCGCCGATACGTCACGGATTTACTTCCTGTCCATCTCTGCGTAGCATTCACAGTGCAGACTTCGCACGTAGTGTGAATGCCGCTTAACAGTGTCATTCAAATTTACCCCGGACTCTCCCTGGTTGCCATGGCAACGAAATTTGAGACAAAAATGGCTATAATTCGGATTTTGTAAGAGATATTTCCAAGATCTTTGCATCCAGTAGGAGGTTTTGGGGGACGGGCTATTAAATGAAGCCAATCTAATTCCACCACAACTGACCCTTGTTGCCATTTGAATGTCACGTGACCCCAAACAGTCAAGATCGTGATTGTAAACTATCTTTGGCCAGATATCTCCGTAACTGATCAACTGTAGGAAAATGTTATTTTACTAATAAAACAGCAAATATAAATGTACAAAACATAACTTTATACATTTGTTAACGGCAACATTTAAGGACTTGCACATCGAAAACAGCAAAAATTGATGATATTATTCAGCAGCACATTTTGTAATTTTTGCTGTTTTCGATGTGCAAGTTCTTAAATGTTGCCAATAACAAGTGTATAAACTTATGTTTTATACACTTATATACTCTGTGCGTGCTTTGTGTGTTAATATTCTCTAATCTCTCACACTCACTCATTCTTAATCTGTCAAGCTGAATGAATAGCACTGAATACTATGCCACTCTTATCTCTGTGGTCTATGCCAAGTCCATGCTAATTCGTATATCCCTATGATGTTAACACTTTTTATGTTTACTTTTGTTTGACTGTTCTGAAATGCTGAATTGTTTAGTATGGCTGAAACTAAGTACCGGTAAGTTTTTTTGGTAATTTTCATCCCAACAGTATTTTTATCGTCAGTTAGCGTTAACGTTGTTATTTGTTATTTTTGGTGGTTGTGCTTTGGCATTTTTTTGGCACTAATAGTCACCATTTTTGTTGTAGTTAGACTTACGTAAGCATACTTTTCTGTCTGTTTCTCTGGAGTTACTTTAAGTTAAGCCAGTCCCCAAGTTGGAATTGTTTCAGTGACAGGGTACTGTTGTCACACGACAAAAACATGCCAGAACTGAAGGTTGGCAGGCACTGTAATATGACGTACGTGTTTGTTTGTCTTTTTTGTGCGTGTAGAATCTGTATCAGAATTTTGGTGAGATTGGCAGCAACATAAAGCAGCTGATGGAAGACTTTCAGCAACGTTCAAAGAGCCAGGCAAAAGTCGACTCCATCGCTGACATGAAGGTATGCTGCACAGTGCACAGACTGGCATTATCTTGGTCTTTTGGTGCTGGTGTTGCTGTTAAATGTGCCATAGCAATGTGACTAGTGGTGCGTTGGTTGTTAGGATGTGGGATTTATGATCAAAGTTTATGTGTTCTGGTCACCATTGGATGGGTGACGGCCAAGATGCATGTAATCAATCTCATTACCTCCGCCAAGGAGGTTATGTTTTTGCCGGTTTTTGTTTGTCTGTCTGTTTGTTTGTTTGTCTGTTAGCAAGATAACTCAAAAAGTTACAGACGGATCTTTCTGAAAATTTGAGGGTTTGTCGGGCGTGGCATAAACTACAGGTGATTCAATTTTGCGCGTGATTCAATTTTGAGCGTGATCCGACAAGAATCCTGGATTCTGGATCACTTTGAAATTTTCGTTACCATTGCGTTAAAGGGGGCATAAGCAAAACCGCTGGCAAAGCGAATATGGTGACGCTAGCTGGCAAATAGCATTGCCTTGGCAGAGGTACCTGCGAGCTATGATTGCTTTTTAGTTATATATCAACCACCAGGATCAACTCAGCCTTCCATCCCTCTGGGGTAGGTAAATCGAGCACCGCCCTGTCTGGCTGGGGTTAAGATCAGGTGCATTCACATGGTTTAGTGGTGCCATATGGCAGGCGTAAAACTGTGTGACCCAAGACAATAAGCTCTGAAATGAGTTTCCATAAAGCGTTATACATGTTGTTTGGACCCTTTGCGTTTAGATGTCATACGTGCTTCTATTTTACAATGTTTGTGCTATGCATCGATGGAGTTTTAATAAATCAAGTGCATCTCGGGGACAAACTGATAATGCTTGGCATTAAAGTTCCTTGACCTGACATGCCAAAAATGCCATTCTGGGGTTTTTTCACCTTTGTGGATTTTCACCACCATATTTCTGTTATTGGTCCATCTTAGGTCAAAGATAAATTCATTAAGTTTTGAGGTCAGTAGGTCACAGGTGACTGAATGTACTATTTTTGGAGAATACAGAGCTCGGCACTGTCAAGCTGTCGTTGTGCTGTAACTCTGAACTTTTTGATGAGTAGATGTTATTCAGTGAGGTAAACACTGAATGCTGTTCAGTGTGCGTATGTCAACAGGCGTTTATCGAGACATACCCGGCATTCAAGAAGATGTCGGGAACAGTGTCAAAGCACGTGACAGTCGTGTCGGAGTTATCACGGCTCGTCGGGTCACACTCTCTGATGGACGTGTCCGAATGTGAGCAAGAACTCGCTTGTCATGATGACCACTCCCAGTCACTCATGGTAACTAGTACTGTACTTCCAAGTCCATTGCTACTATTGCTGCTTCTACAACAAGAGGGTGCGACGGTGAGGGGCCGCCTGCTATGGGGCCGTCCTTGCAGTTGAGTACGTGTTAGACGGAGTTAGACGGAGGGAATAATATTTCAATATTTGCCCATCACTAGCTAATATCGCAAAAGTACAAAGTAATCTATGGTTTTGTCAATGACGCTATGTAAACAGTAAACAATAAACATAGAGATGTTGAAGTTAACAACGCAATTAGCCGCTGTGACCTTGACCTCTGACCCCTTGACCTTGAAATTGGTCCACAGGGTGCTGGTGTCCCATGAACCCTTCCTACCAAGTCTGGTATTCGTAGGCCTTTTCGTTTTCCCTCTAGGTGGAGGCATAAGACAGACGGACGGACGGACAGGATCAACACATGATGGGGCATCCTTCTACGAAGGACGGCCCCATAATAATCATGTTGTATTTCTTAATGTTATCACTCAGTGTTTTTACTTTCTCATGCATGCATGCGTGGGGCGTTTATTGTGTATCCAGTTCCAGTGGGGCAAAATTTCATTAGATGTTGTTTGATAGAGAGCAGATCTTCGACCTGGGGCCAAATTTTCGAAACTTTCCTAAGACATTTTCCAAAGATCTTTCTATGTCAGATGATTTAGGAATTCCAAAGAAGTTTTCTTATCCGAATTTTCGACGGCTTTCTGTATGTTTCCAAAGAACTTCTTCTTTTCTTATTTTTCTAAACTAGTTCAACCAATCAGATGCGCTTATACCGACCATGTGACTTCTTAGGAAAACTTCTTATCTTAGCACGTCCACGGGAAACGCATTTTACGCACCACTTCGTTTTTTAAGTTGACCAAACATCACTTTTCTTTACTTACTTATTGTTGATTTTACCGCAGCGTTACGCAAATAACCTATGACGTCACATATGACGTCTAAGCTAAGTGTCAACATTGCGTACTTTTTTGCAAATTTCGTTTTATCACACAGCTTTCTCCGTGTAGGACAAGGTTAGTGCTTTCCTATATATTTGCCTAAATTCTTCCTAAGAAGTTTCCAAAGAAGTTTTGAAAATTGCGCACCCTTTCTCAAAATCTTCTTTGGAAGATCTTCTTAAATTCTTCCAAAGACATCTTCCAAAGAAGTTCCGAAAATCTGCATACTTTCTTTGGAAAAGAAGTCTTCCAAAGATCTTCCTAAGAAGTTTCGAAAATTTGGCCCCTTGTGTCTGGCTACAAAAATCACTGACACTGTCTGCAACTTGTTGGCAATTTGGTTGGAGACTGGTTGCAAGCAAATTTTCAGCGAGATACAATGATATAGACTGTTCCTTTTGTAATTTAGTCTGTCATTTCCATCTGTTGCACACAGTTGCTGAACTCAAAAGTTGTGATTTATTTTCAGAACTGGTATTGAACTAAATTAAACTGACGAGACGTGCAGCGATTGTCATGCGTGTGTTGTGTAGAAAGTGCGCAGCCTGCTTTCTAACAGTAAGGTGCGTGACGTTGACGCCGTTCGACTGGTGATGTTGTATGCACTGCGCTATGAGAAGCACAGTAACAATGACATCTCTGGTCTCATTGGTGTCCTTCAGCGACGAAATCTTCCCGACAGACTTATCAAGGTCGTGCTGCTGCTCTGAGTATTAATAGTAGACACAGGATCAGTTTTTGGTTTGCAGTTCCAGCTGTCTGCCTTACTGAGGGACTCAGCATTGTCCTGTAACAGCTGTCATTATTAGTAGTGACACGTGTTATTGGACAATGCTGAGTGAACGTAAACTGGTGGTTAGATTACTAACAGAACGAGCATCTGGCCTATAGTAGTAGTTAGGCAAAACAAGAAGAGGGCAAAAGCACCCATAATGCTAAGCTACATCACAAGTAAAGATATTGTGACGACTGACGGTGAAGTGAAGATAGAAGACAGAAGCAGTTGGTAGAAGAGATTGCCATAAACCTGCACTCTGGCAAAAAGGCCAATTTTACATTAATAAATGTACAAAACATCAGTTTGGACACTTGTTAATGGCAACATTTAAGAACTTGCACATCGAAAACAGAAAAAATTACAAAAGGTGATTATGCCCACATCACACTGACTATGTGTCAATACGAAGTCATACAATGTCAGCTTGTTGCTGAATATTTATATTCATCAAGTTAGTGTTAATGCATATGCAGTTGGTGCCGACGGTGCTGGAATATGCTGGTCAGAAGGTGCGTGGTGGCGGCGATCTTTTTGAGTCCGATACACCCACACCAATATCCATCACCAAGAAGTTTTTCAAAGGTTTAAAGGTAATATTCACAACTTATGTGTCATTTTCATCTTGAGTGCTTGCTGTGGTTGGTTGCAAGGAAAGTAAAATGAGATTGTAAACTACTAAAGCAGTCAGAGACCGCAGACCTCTGCCAACGCCATGTCGTTCGTCAGGTGGCATTACCATATTTGGCATATTGGCAGCGGGTTCTCTTATCTGCTAACACACAGGCATGTTAACCGCGTGTCTCGTGAGCACTAGCTCAAATTTTTGGATCACCCCCAAAATTAAATCACTTGTAGTTCTTGCCATTCCCGACATTCCCTCAAAATTTCAGAAAGATCCTTAACTTTTTGAGTTATCTTGCTAACAGACAAACAAACAAACTCCGGCAAAAACATAACCTCCTTGGCGGAGGTAATAAGTTAGTTAACATAACACATTTGATAAATAAATAATTATAATAAGATTTAGAATATTGTCTGAGGTCAGAAGTCAAAGTAGTGACTAATAAGTTATATAAATTTATCAGATCATAACCTTCAACTCTTCCGTTGATGACATTGCCTTTTTCAAAATGACGATTTCATTCATCACTAGATGTCGCAACAGCAAATGGTAGTCTGGAAAACTTTCATGTTTCTTCATCTTAGTTCAGCGATCGGTTCTTTGATCTACTTTGTTGCTGTCTCTGTCGATCACTTTTTCCTGATCCCGTTGTATGACATGGTTGAGAAAACTTTAGTGATGGCATGATTTGTAACTGCTGACCTGTTTTTTGCTTGTTGTTGCCACGGAGTTTCTGGTGCTTTGCATAATAGGTGTGGCTTGGTGTAGTGCTAAGTCTTTTTTCCTGGTCAATGAAGTTGATCAATTTCAGGGGGCTTGGTTGATACTTGGATGAATGATCATCAGCAGACCTTCAAATCATCTTGGCATGTAACCACCCATGCTCGTCAGTCAGTTCAACCTGGCAATGCCTTTGTGGCCAGGTGCATTGAAAAACAGTGACAGCTGTGGTGTAATCATTCAGACCCTCCACACGATGCATTAGCCTCATACCTGTGGTCTGGTCATCTAGCAGTGTAAACTGGTGTCTGGCTAAGGCAGTGATTTTCAACCGGGGTTCCACGGAACCCAAGGGTTCCACGAGCATTTGCCAGGGGTTCCGCAGCTGGCCAGTAAAAAAAATAAACCACCATGCGAAATTACGCCGGAAAAGTCGTAGAAAATCAGCATCGAACCTTTTGTTTGAAATTGCGCTTCTGACGTCTATTTTTGCATAGACCTACTGTGTAACTGTGTTGAATCATTTTTGTTTTTAGTATTTTTGGCATATCTGCATTGTAGGCCTATATTATAACGTAGGCCCCCTATGCACAACGTTACTCAACTTTAAGAATTAGTGCATTATCGGAAATGAGAAAGAAGACAAAAGAACGTATTAAGATCATGTTTATGAAATCGTTTGATTATTTACTTAGTCAATTCAATTCTTTAAACACTCTGCTAAGGAAAAAAAGATGCATAGCATACGTCCTAGGGCGTCCACTGATAAAGTTTCTGGATTTGTGGCGGGGTCTAAACGGCCGTCAACGACCGCCTCGCCCGTCGTGTTTGATTAAATAGGCCTACAATACTGCTGCCTACTAATGCGGTCAAATTTCATATTACAATTGGCCATCTTTGTCTGTTTTGTCGTCCTCATGAGGGCTCTGCCCTGCTATCGAAATGAGTCCGTAGACACTCTGTAGCTTCAACGTCGGGTACATCACTGGACTAAAGATCATTGCTTGGGGTTCTGCGAGTGATCTTCATGCTTGTGTGGGGTTCTGCTGCAGCAAAAAGGTTGAAAAACACTGGGCTAAGGAATAAGGAAATGGAGATCAGCAAGACTCCATGATCCTCGTGGTAGGACTTTACATTTCTCTTGTGTGCTGTTGTACTTCAGGGTGTTGAGAACGCTTCACCCAGCACATAGCACAGCTGCAAAACGTCTTCTCTTAGAGCAGTTCATGTTGGTTCTATCAGTGAACACTGATGTCAGTATTAATAATCATTACTGATTACATGAGTATTGTATTACAGGGTGTTGAGAACATTTACACACAGCATAAGCCTCAACTTCATGACATCTTGGATCAGTTGCTGAAAGGCAAGTTGCGTGAAGTGGCGTTTCCTTACATGGGCAACACACAGCTCAGAGATAGGTCTGACGTTCACATTTGCTCTATTCTTTCTTTATTACAGTTGTCTGGAGAACCTGGAAAACTTGGGAAGTCAGGACATAATGCCTTTTTGTGTTTTGCTTACGCGATTCAAACTTGTGGCTGGAAGCACTTTGCAGTCTCAGAAATGGCAGCCAATTGGCATGAGCTAATGATACCGCGGCACACTATGAGGCCATCCATTGCCCACATCAGCAAACAGTTGGGCCCATGGTGCAGCCAGCAGACATACCACTGCCCCAATATGTCACTAGTCACTCAGGACTTTTTTACGTTGTAGTTTGTATGGTAATATCAACCTGGAAGACTCTGGTACTGTAGCCACTAGACACTTGCACACACATTGGCATGTAATTGGACCCATGATGCAGCGTGGAGACATACCACCCCACTGCCCCAGTCAGTCACACTAGATCACGCTAATGACACTACCGCCTGTGTTGCAGGCCTCAGGATGTGGTGGTGTTCATTGTCGGTGGGGTGACGTATGAAGAAGCACTGACGGTTCACATGCTGAACAGATCAGCACCCGGTGGTGTCAGAGTTGTGCTTGGTGGAACAACTGTTCACAATACACTGAGGTCAAACCATGCTGTGTCTTAAAACTTCTACTTCTAATGCAAGCCTTGTCTGAACAGAATCCAAGTCTGTGGGTATAATACCAGCCAGGGGATCTAGGTCACATGTCTCTAATATAAGGCAGGGGCCAAATTTTTGAAACTTTCCTAAGATATTTTCCAAAGATCTTTCTGTGTCAGATGATTTAGGAATTCCAAAGAAGTTTTCTTTTCCGAATTTTCGACGGCTTCCTTTGCATTTCCAAAGAACTTCTTCTTTACTTCTCTTTCTAAACTAGTTCAACCAATCAGATGCCTTTATACCGATCATGTGACGTAATCAAAACTTCTTAGGAAAACTTCTTATCTTAGCACGTCCACGGGAAATGCATTTTACACACTGCGTCGATGACGTCAATTTCAATTACTTGCTCATTGTTGATTTTACCGCAGCATTACGCAAATAACCTATGACGTCACATATGACGTCTAAGCTAAGTGTCAACATTGCGTACTTTTTTGCAAATTTCGTTTTATCACACAGCTTTCTCCGTGTAGGACAAGGTTAGTGCTTTCCTATATATTTGCCTAAATTCTTCCTAAGAAGTTTCCAAAGAACTTTCGAAAATTGCGCGCCCTTTCTCAAAATCTTCTTTGGAAGATCTTTTCAAATTCTTCCAAAGACATTTTCCAAAGAAGTTTAGAAAATCTGCATTCTTTCTTTGGAAAAGAAGTCTTGGCTTCAGGTCTGCAGTAGAAGCCAGGAATCTAGGTCACTTGTTCTTGTAGTAGCTAGGAGCTTGTGTTAGAAGTTTATGGTAATCGTAGAGCTGTGCATTTGTGCTCGCGCTGGTAATGACAGTGTGCAGTATAGATCTGTGATCACAGGCTGAACGGTAGTTCAAGCCCTGTGTTAACGGCGACTTCTTTTTCCTTGGGGAATCCAAAAATTCGACCCCCACAGATTGAGATAAAATTTGGCACGGTTGATTTCGTCGGCGAGGGGATCTGTCATGCAAAATTTTGTGCAAATTCCTCCAAAGGGGGTTTCTCTGCAAATGGGTGAAATATACGCAGAAATTTCTCTTTATATATGCCTTTTTTTCTTCAATGCACCCACAGGTCAGACCCCTTAAGAGATTTTTACGCTTAATACGTCAAACGACGCGGTTCTGCACAAGGACCTTTTGGGGTTGGAAAATTAAAATTTAATTTTTAACGTATTTATTTACAAAAATCCAAAAAAATACAATGGCACCTGTGGGGAAAATTAAACAATTCTTTAAACAGTCATAACTTTGGCTGTGTGTAAGATAGAGTCGTAATTTTTGGTTCTAGGGTATGGTTTTCAGGGATGGCCAATCCAATGGTGTTATTCAATTTTACCCCAGACCCTCCCTGGTTGCCATGGCGACGAAATTTGGGACAAAATGGGCTATAACTCGGCTTGTGTAAGAGATATCTGCGAGATTTTTGTGTCTATATGGGGGTTTGGGGGATGGGCCAGCGAATGCTGCCAATAGAATTTTACCCCGACTGGGAACGAAATTTGGGATAAAATGGGCTATAACTCGACATATGTACGAGATATCTTCGAGATTCTTGCATCTAACAAGGGGCTTTGAGGATGGAGCAAATAAATGATTTTAGTAAGTCTACCATGGTTGACTCTCGTTGCCATGAAACCAAAAGTACATTTACACATTACTGTATCGGTAATGTCAAATAGATGCATAGATACTGGTGTAAGTCAGTAGACGTTAACAGACTAATAGGGAAATGTGTGGCAGAATTTACAATAATGAGAAAATTCAAAAGAATGAGCTATAAATGAGAGTAGAATTTCAGCAAATTACAGGTTGAAACAATAGCTGTGTGAAATCATCTCATTAGAACCTTTGTTTGTTGAGTTGTTGACATTGTGACAGCTGCTCACAGCTGTGGTGCTCCTTTATTCAAAACGGCTTACGTTTGCCTGTGCTGTAGATGTCAGCTTGGTGTGCTAGTTGTTATAGATTCGAGAAAGTACGTGGGACCCCTTGTTTCTGTTCATCAGCTCGTTTTTTTTCTTTTCTAACATGTATTGCTTTTTTGATAGCTCTTTGGTGGTGTGTTTTTGTGGCAGTTTCTTTGAGGAGATGCACTCGGCAACACAGGGTCTTCTGAGGTCACGGGGGTCAGGGTCAAGGGTTGGCAGGTCATGAGGCTAAGTAGGTCAAGAGGTCAAAAGTTGCATCATTCTGACAAATGCAGAAGATGTCAGTGAGCGTGCTGACTGATGTCTGATGTTTTCCGCTCATCACTGTCATGACCTTTATGTGTATGTTAAACCGTGGTCTGGATTGGTTTGAGTGAGTGTTATCCGAACTCCTGCAGTCCAGACACTGGTTTGATCGGCCATGTACCATGGTCGTTGACGGTCCGTAGTGTAAGCCTTGCTGTCATTCGTTTGGTACGTTTGACTACACCCATTATACAGCACATGAATAATGTATGTACTTATGGACCCTGTGATAGAATAAATATGACTTAAATGAGAGAAATCTGGAGCTTCAGCCAGCATATAGAAAAATTGAAAATCAAGAAACAGATTTCAGTACAGCTGCAATGCACGTCAACTGTTTAAGTGGAGTTTTTTTTGCTGAATTTGGTCCAAGCTTTGGCCACATCCATAGCCTTATTTGAGAATCTGGCTTTTAGTCATATATCTAAATCTGATATCTGCTACATTCCTAGCATTGCCTTAATATTTCATCAACAGTGTGCTTTATTTGTGTTGTCTGTTTACTTCGTTCATGTGTATCATTAATGCTCTTGCCAAATTTTCTCTATTTTCCAGTCTCTGTATCAGGAGTTTCATATTTACTTGTATCAGTGCTTTTTTATTTTATGGCTCACTGATTTCTCCTTTTTACATGAGTAAAACTCTCCCAAAAAAGCCTTAGATTTGTTAATCTTTTATCTTCAATGAAAGGCTAATGCTTTTTATGCCGTACTCAGTGTGTATGCATTTACTGCCTGAAATTTTCTTCCTAGTTTGCATGTTTGTCTGAATCAGTATAAGTGAACCCTGTTACTGATCATGTGAACATAATTTGCTAGCATTGTTTTTGTTTCTGTTTCGTTGTTGTTTAATTTATACAAATTGTTCTATAAGTTGTATTTTCCAGTTGTGGGCTAATTTCGTCATTGCTTTTGTGGAGTAATCGAAGCTTACAGAAAGGTGTTCACTAGGTAGCAATGCATTGTAACAGATTTTGTGCACATATTTTGATTTAAAGGCCGTTTTCCGGTAGCTTGGTGGCTTAGTGATTGTGGCATTCGATTTGTGATTGTGAGATTGTGGGTTTGAGTGCCGGTTCATTCACTGTTGAGTAACAACTCTGAACAAATTGTTCACATGCAACGAGCCTTTATCACCAAGCAGTACAGTTTGGTACTGGCCAAAGATTAGTTGTGGTATTAGATTTGGTACCGGTCAAAGGGCGGTGATGCCCCGAGGCTGGGAAGGTAACCGTAGGTCTGGCGTTGCACTGGCCATGCGTCACGGACTCAAGTGGTTTATCCACCTACGGGCTCAACGGCCGCGAGTGGGAGATGAGCACCCCGCCTAC
>Ga0209367_1001845_pt1 | contig 27054 bp, 16 predicted proteins | sample WorMetLIZISLAND2_FD_187412 | JGI IMG/M metagenome (GOLD analysis project Ga0209367, IMG submission 187412) | Marine gutless worms symbiont microbial communities from Max Planck institute for Marine Microbiology, Germany - Olavius geniculatus... ... | reverse complement strand
TAAGTACACCATAATCAGCCATTAAAGTATCAATTGTACGTTTGCTAGTGGCGGTTAGTATGTGCCATACAATGCTATCGGAACAGCACTTAAAAACATTATAAAAACGAAGTTTACGCAGATCAATCTGATAGCACAAAGGTAAAATACCAGTATAATATAAAACTTGATTAATAAGCACGAACATTGTGCATTAGCTTGGACATTTACATCTGGCTACTGAGAACAGATTAAATGTCTAAGCTAATACATTAGTTCAGGCTTATACTTTTTGATTTTTGCCGTTTTACATCAGCGCTTATTAGACCTGCGAGTCGGGTTGACCAAGTCGACTCAAGTCGACTTGGGCCTTCCAAGTCGGGTCAAGTCGATCTGCAGCAGCGTCACCGTTGAAATTTTCTGGCGTCGTCGGTTTCATTACAAGTCGACTTGAGAAGTCGACTTGACAAGTAATCTTGCACCTACATAACACATAGTTTTTAGCTGTCTGTATGAACTTCCTTTAATAAATGACAATAACAAACGACATCCAAAGAAGGAATAAAACACTTTATGAATAGCCTACAGTACACGGTGTTTCATACAAAACAACCCTTTTTTCTTTCTGACATAATTCACTCAAATAATGACCAATTTTCATGAAATTTCGACCAGTTGTAGCTAAAGAAATATTGATTCAAAAGATTTCAACAAAATATGGCAGTTAATTAAATATTCTTTGCTAGTCGTGACGGAACGCTAACGTCATGATGTGTCACGGGTACAAGATTGCAAGTGTCACCTGGTGCTGTCAGTTGCCACCCTGCTGTGATAGTGAAAAACCTGGTTCATTGATGACAAATTCTTGAAGTTTTACAGTTGCAGCCACAAAAAAACGTGCAAAGCAATCGCATTTACGTGTTTGTGGGGACTGTCGGACTTTCACATGTTCGAGCAAGACAGAGCACTAGCACACCGATCTTGCAAAAATGTTGAGTTTTTGGATCGCGAGATGCCTGATTTTATGTCCCCATTTTGCTTAGTGCTGACATGATGAACATTTTATCAGCAAACTAGATTAAGTTAACCATCGAATGATCGAAGCAGGGTAGCAACTGACAGCACCAGTTGAGACTATAGCAAGCTTGTACCTGTGACACATTACGACGTCAGCATTACGTCACAACTAGCAAAGAATATTTAATCAAGTGTCATATTTAGTTAAAATATTTTGAATTAGTATTTCTTCACCTACAACTGGTAAAAATTTCATGCAAATTGATCATCATTTGAGTGAATTATGAAAGAAAGAAAAAGGGGTTGTTTTTTTTACGAAACACCGTGTATATCTACAGCGTTCGCGCAAATTCATCACAACTTCTTAACGTCTCAAGTCGTTTGAAGTCGACTCAAGTCGACATGCTGCTGTCAAGTCAAGTCGAGTCGAGTCGGATGTGCTCAAGTCGACCGCCGTCGACTTGGGGTCATTTTAGCCTTAAGTCGGGTCACGTTTTTGTACCTCAGCGACTCGCAGGTCTAGCGCTTATAGAACATTAAATAAATTGATTGCAGTTTTTTAAGATATATAATTAACAGAATATGTATTCCATCAACTTCACCAAATCTTGGCCAAATTTTAAATGTCAACATTTTTTCATAGCACATACTTCTGAAAGAACTGTAATAAAGGAATCAAGATGCAACAAGTTTTGAACATGTTGCTGAACTGCCACGATATAAATGTCAGAAAAATTGTATAAAATTGCTTAAAATGCGCACGTAATCTTCAAAATGTTGCGCATAATTTGCAATAATTTTTCGCATAATTCCACTGTACCTACTGTAAGCTCTCTCAAGAGCGTAATGGATACAATAAAAACTCCATCCTATACTGCACTGGCAAAAGCGTAGTGTGGAATAATTCGATTAATTGAACATTTATAACGAAATAAATTACTCTTAAAATGCATCAGTACAACGCAGCAATCCTGACTTATAGTAGTATTTGACGGTGTCGGTTACATTCCTGTCAAATTAACAACGTTTTGACAAATCTACTTCTGTTTTGTTGTTTACATAACAAAATATACAAACATCGTTAGTTATTCTAGGCTAAACCTCTCCCGTGATTGGCCGAAGCAGTGGGCGTAAACGGGCACCTGTAACGTCACGTAACGTAGACGAAAATATAACCAAGCGTCCTTGGTTACCGCTGTTTTGGCGAGACATTACCTTAATTACAATTAATGTAAAAATTTCGGAGATAGGAAGATACTTTCGGTGTATGTGTATTGTCGTGTCATATTGTATGAGAAACTTTGTTGGAAATGACACTGTTGGCGGTTCGCGCAATAGACCCTACATCAAGTTGTGTTGTTTAGCATTTCAAGGCACAACAAATAAGCATGGAATCCATCTTCGGTTACGTCGCTGAATCTCCCACACAAGAATTGTCGCTTGTGTTCGCTACGGTATTCGTCGTTACTTACTTATTCTGTCGCCAGTGGCTGAAAGTCGGTTACAACAGCAGCGGTAATGTTGTCAAGTTGCCTCCGGTTTGGTGGTCATTGCCAATCGTAGGCTCTTTGCCGTTCTTGCCCAAAAAGATGCAGGACCTTGTCGAATTCTGCATCAGTCCGAGCAACAAACTTGGAAAGATATTCTCGCTACGCTTGGGACCAAAGTAAGTATGCGGTTGCGCCGTACTCAGACTTATGCCTGGCACGTATCAATACATATCGTAGGCATAGTGATGACAGTAATTTGTTACAACCTACACAATCTACTGTTCTTCTAATGCTGTCAGAGTTCTGTTTTCGAGATCACACTGCAGCTGTAGTTTCGAGAACGGTCTTGAAGAAAACAGAAATTTCAGCATGCAGAGGCGTCGATTTACGTCCATTAAGGACTATACGCTTAAAGCGTATTACTTTGCCCAAGGGGGCAATTTTTGGACTTTAGGGGGCAGTCATCGTTGGTTTTGTGAGGCTAAAAATGCACCGAATTTATTTTCGACCGGGGCTCAGCTCCGGACCCTCACTGGCCGGGAATCATACGACGTTTTCCATTTCCTTAATAAACTGAGGAGAAAAATACCCCTTTCATTTCCCGCTCAATTCGATGCTATCATATATTCTCGTACCCTTGGAAAAATTTTTACAGGCACCAATCAGTAAGGATGCCGTCATCTGCCATTGAAGGCAATGCAGCACTTGACAAAGCTTAACGTGGGATGGGTTCGACTCGACGCTAGGGGGGGGGGTGGTTATAAACATTGGAGCGGAGTGTGTGGGGGCTTGCTAGTGTATCCAGGGGCGATAGACGCATCTGCTCAGCTGTCACTAGGATGGCGATTGTCCGTAGTCTACTGCGTAGCAATTTCTGAGACACTATTGAGATTTGGTGTGGAAGATGAGGATCAGCAGTAAAAAGATTTAATAGGGCATTGCAACACTTTTGTGGACTAAAAGCTTGGCGTATTGTGTCCAGATGCGTAGTTTTTATCAGCGGAAAGAAAGCAATAATCGAAGCGTTGGTTGTGAGATCGGTTGACTTTGCCGATCGTCCGGAAGTCTATGCGTCGTGGATGAAAGACAACCCGTCTAAAGGTTGGACCAACTTTCATCCCAACTCGTGATATTAAGATCTTGTACAGAGTGCTACAAAAAGTGGCTTAGACCACATAATAAATTTGTTAATATTGACCGATGTTCAAAGTTAAGCGGTCACATTTTTGCACGGAAAAATTACAATGCAACGATCGTTGACAATGTTCATGTGAATGATGACGATGTTAAGCGAAGATAACAATCAAAGTTGTCATTGCATGCACGTAACGCAAGTTTTTTTTACTTTAAATATGACTTAGCTGATAACCTGTGCAATTATTTATTACGCCCTTAAGGTATACGTAGGTCTATCGTTGTGTTGCATTATTGCTAATTGGTTTGGAAAATAGATATTTAGTTCTTTTTCTTATTTTCTGTACTATTCAGACGGTAAATTTGTAAAAAAAAATTTCTAGGGATTGCGTTCGCTCACTACGACTCACAGTTTCGCAGTCATCATCAGCTCTGTTTGTCGATCTTGAAGCGGTTTGGTTTCGGTCAGCGCGTGATGGAGACAAGAATCCTGATGGAAGTGGAAGAGATGATCAACAAAGTGCGAGACCAACAAGATCAACCTTTCGACCCGAGCCAACTGACCACTTCGTCCGTGGCCAATATCCTCATGAACATGTTGTTTGGCCATCGATTCGACCACTTGGACCCAACGTTTCGGCAGCTTATATCCGATATTCACGAGGTCGCCACCAACTATTCGCTGTTTCTTCAGATATTTCCGGCTCTGCGTTTTCTGCCGTACTATAAGAGGCACATCGCCAGAGTGCTCGCAAGAAGCCAGAATGTTTCACGTTTTCTCAACGATAACGCTGCCGCCTGCATTGAGGTGTGTGGTCTGCAGCTGTAGACTCTACTGTCTTGCGTAGACCTGGCAAGTTGCAGCAACGTTTTAATTTGCTTGTGCTGGAGGTTGCAGCGCTTAATTTGTAGCAAAAAAAAACGGCGTTGTTAATCGAGACCGTGAATCGAGACGCCGACAGCCCCGAAATAAAGACGCTAAAGTCGACAAGAGAGTGAGAAATATGAGTGGCATCCCTTATCAATTCCGATAACTTAGATGAGGGAGTCTGGGAAGCGCACTCACCCATCGGCAGATATTCGGCCAAAGTCTGTTTTGTACATTTTTGAGCTCGACTAACGCGTCTCGTGAAAATAAAAGTTTAGTATTTTTGTGTGCTTTTTTAAATCTCAAAAAATGGGCAGAGTGCGGGAGTGTCACCATAAACTGCTGGAAACACGGATATATTTCAGGTTTTAGCCGGACGTTCCTTACCAGATAAATTACGAATTTAATTTTAGAAACAGTTAAAGTATAGTACTCATTACGTCGTATTATGCAATTTAACAATGCAAATGCAATAGGGCCTACGTCTTGGCTGTAACAGGAACAGGTCGAGAGTTTTGTCAACTACTATGTTGAAGTCAAAGGACCTGAGTACGACAGGGAGCAATTGAAGTGCACGTTGAAAGATTTGGTGGCAGCGGGAATGGAAACGACGGCGAATTTCATTCGCTGGGCGATCGTACTTTTGACCAATCACGTCTCAGTACAGGAACGTCTTCACTCCGAGATTGACTCAGTTATCGACAGACAAAAACTGCCGACCTTGGACGACCGATCAAGGTCAATAATGGACATAGTTAATTTTGAGGACAGTTTACAAACGGCTCTTATAGGCACAATACAAATGTTTACTTACTTACTTAGTTACTTCTGAAGCCATGGAGGCAATACACGCAACGTTGGAAATGTCGAAGACAATAATTTCACGTTTCCTACGTCATTGTGTTTAGTATTTTCAATATACGTGGCTTGGTGCCGCAAAGTTTATAACGCTAGACTTAAAAGGCCTTGTATCCACATTGTAAAAACGTCGATCTTACCATCAAGAGATCGTGGGTTCGACTTCCGGTCGGGTCGGCGGTCGCTATTAAGTGGTTAGAACTTGGATGAGTGATCGTCTGCGGACAGGTAAACCATCTACCTGGTAGGTATAACCAGCATCAAAGTCAACTCAGTCTTTCATTTTCCGGGGTAGGTAAATCGATTACGGGCCTGACTGGCTGGGGCTAAGCTAGGGCGCGTTTGTCTGTGTTGGGTAGCAGGTGATCCCACATGGCACGGGTGAAGCCCCATAGCTTTGAGATGGGTTTCCTATACACATTCATATTCTGTAAGGCTGTAGCTGTTCTCAACGCATGCACTGTTTCGTTTTTTGCTAGACTGCCGTACGTTGAGGCCGTGATCCTTGAGTTGCTGCGCTACAAAACGCTAGTTCCGCTGGCCGTCAGTCACTGCACGCTCAACGATACCGAGGTTGCCGGATATTTCATACCCAGAGGCACAACGGTAAGTTGACGTTACGATACACGTTGTGAGCAGCAAGCTATTGAGGGTTATACAAGGTACACCAAAAAATCGCACCGCTGAAAAACAAAACGGTAATCCGAAAGTTCTTCATCATTATCGTCATCAGTTGCCGTGCCCGGTCCGAGCGTTGGAGATCATGCTACGCCATCTTAGTTTAGGATGTACTTGCTTAGATGATAGTGTTCTCATTTGCTGTAGAATCCAGCCATTTCTTCAGACTAGTGAGGTAGCTGCTGGTTCTCGGTTTTAATGGCCCTTTCTTGCTATCGAACTTTTCTGTCATAACTAGATTTTCCAGTTGATGACGTGCCTGAAGAACTCCGCTTGTAACTTTCTGATTGTTTTAAACAAATATTTCCCAGTAATTTCTTTAGCAGTTGTTAACTTTGAGAAAATTTGATAGAGTAAGACAACTAAGGTGGCTTTTTTAAAGCGCACTTCAAGCGTTTCCTTCGTTTATTTCCTATTTTATTCACTCACGTACTTAAAGGCTATAAGTTGCCTATGACAACAAAATGGTAACCCGTTTTAGAGTTTATTGAGCATCATCTGCCAAATGGGATCACATTCACACACTGTGTCGTCGATCCCGTGGGCGTGAAAGACGATCATCCGTAATACCCGGGCGAAATGTGACTTAGTCATTATGTCAGTTTGTCTCCAGCCACCAGCTGGCCCCTTCTCCTGAAAGCTCCTTTCTAAAGAATTATAAATTTAAATTTACGCTGCTAATTAACTACACGCTGTTAGGCCTAACTACCACCTGACATAAGTGAGCGTGTTGTGTTTTGACCTTGGTGGATGGTTATGTACTAAAATGGTTTAGGCCTACCTGTCCGCAGACAGTCACCCATCCAATTAGTAATCACCTTTAGCGACCTGACCGAGAGTCAAACCCGCGACCTCTTGGTTGTAAGTCCAACGTTATAACGGCCAATTGATATAGCTGGACTCTGTTGCGTTGGTATCTGCAGGTGATGTTTAACCTGTACAGTGCGCACATGGACCCTGATGATTGGCAGCAGCCGCAACAGTTCCGTCCTGAACGCTTCCTCGACCAGTCAGGCAGCCTCATCCACAGAGATAAAGTCATCGCTTTCTCACTCGGTAAATAACCGTGCAGTCCCAGTCTTAGGAGTCGTACACATTAGGCAGATCGCTCATAGTTTGTGCGGTTAACGGAGTCGGGTCTGTCTGAACACCGCAGATCACATATCAGAGCAACCGCAGATCCAGAAATCGCGGGAACGCTGAAAATGCAAGACTGGATTTTGTACCAAAAGCGCGCTCAAAAATGCAGGACTGGAAAAGGTGGGGAGAACAAATTACACTGTGCGTGTGTTGTTAATATAGTTAACCTTAGCTGTCAATAGTTTTATATTATGAAGACGAAATATAGGCCTACGTTCAATGCTATAACTAGCTGCATACAAAAATCACGTAAAACTGATTCATTAAAACACAATTTCCTGACTGCAATATATGTCAGATATAGGCCTACAGTTATGCAAATACATGTAAACCTATCACTGTCTGTATTTGTAAACATTTAAACACTTAAACATTTCATTACATTTTCAACTGAGTAAAAATGTCTGACAAACAGAAACAATAGGCCCCTACGCACGTGACGTTGTTATACTAGAAGCCCAGCTACGAAATGCCAACCGTTTTTGAGATACGGCGAACATAGGTTGAAACCTTGCATTGAAAATTGCAGCTAAACTGAAAAACAATAGCTTTAAACTGTACTCAACGTTGCAGGAAAACGTTCGTGTCTTGGTGAACAGTTGGCGCGTCAGGAGATCTTTTTATTTCTTGTCTCTCTGCTGCAGAACTTCGATTTCAAACCTCCACAAGGACAGGACTACATTGACGTCAATGAAGAGTGGGGTGTGTCGTTGATGCCTTCTGCTTACGAAGTCAGAATGGTTGTTAGAAAGTCATAAAGGGTTGAAGAGTGTATCAATAGCTTTTCACGGAAACCCATCGTAGAGCTACGGAGCGTCATCTACCATATTACGAGATCACCCAGTGATACCTAGCTGTCACCTGACACAGGTGAGCGAGCTTACCTTCCCGCACTAGAAATTAAAAAGGTAATTTTTAGCATTGTTGACATCAATATAAGCCTACTGCTGATTTCTTCTCATTTAATACCTCTGTTTCAACTAGAGGGCGCCAGTGTAAATTACACGTAAGCCTGCAGAAAAGCGTACCGTTGCTAACGTACAGGTCACGTTTTTTACTGCAACATGTAGTTAATGTTTAGAAGTCCATTCCGAAAAATGCTGATTTTAGTTCACCTATACATTTTAAGCATATACAGTGTATGTATTAGGCGCGTTGATCTTTCTCGTTTTTTTGGGTGTCGTTAATAGGCCTACTGTTGCTAATGCCTTTTTTTCTCGCCGTCAATGTTAATGTTCCCTTGTACAGTGTGGACCTACAAAGTTTTATTTAAAGCAACATAAAGCACATTAATGCCCGATTGTTCTCGCCACATTACTTGCTTTAGTGTACTGTTATTTGTACTATCATTAACGAATTAGACGATTGATTGATAATATATAATAATCCGATATAACTACAGTGTGAGTCGAAAATATTCATTCCTTTGAATTTTTTTGAACTTTATTTTTCAAAAACTGAAAATTTTAAAGCCATATTTTACACCCATATTCGGCGTTCAAATCCACGCCAAAACTACAGAGTTTCATTCAATTATTTTTAAAGTTGATGAAGTTATACTATATTATGCGCGCACCCAGATAATTTTCCATTTTCACAACGTACGTACCACAAAACAAAAACTTTTGATATTTGACAACAAACAAATGGTTAAAATGCACAAATTGCTGGAATATTACAAATACAAAAACAGCTGAGCTGATCCAGTAAAATATTTTTGGAAAAAGTTCATATTTGAGGTTTAAACTGTTCAACACCGGCCAAAGCACATTCAGACAATATTGCAAAAGTCTGCGGCAAGTCATACCGTATCTGCTGCAGCGCACGTTTTAGCTTCGGAATGGTCTTCGGCTTCAAGTTAGGTTTGTAAAATATTTGCACACATTGCATCCCATACATCAGTAGCCATGTGGTTAAAATCTGGTAAATTTGGCGGCCATTCATACTTTACAATGAGGTCCGTACAGAGAGCTTTCGAGTGTAGGCCTAAATGGAAAATTCTCTACGTTAGTGCGCATATGGCAAAACTTTGTCAAAACTAGAAATACGTTCTGTGGAACGAGGTATCTGTCCCATTGCCACACTAAATAGCCTAGCAGCTGCGTTTCAGCATTTGACGCTCTTGTGAGTCTGCAGACAATTTTGTCTTAAAAACGGTTGGTTGCCATGACAACAGGGGTCTTCAGGGGAGAAATTTAAATGACACCATCGGATAGCGAGGGCCCGAAAATAGGGATGTAGGTGCAAGCAGGGAGCAATTGTCTTTCACGGGAGCCGAGTTGTAGTCAATTTTGTCCCAAATTCGTTGCCATGGCAACAGGGGTCAGCAGGGGATAAATTTAAATGACACCGTCGGATAGCCTGGGCCCGAAAATAGGGGTGTAGATAAAAACAGCGCGCAATTATTTTTCACGAGGGCCGATTTGTAGTCAATTTTTGTCCCAAAATTAGTTGCCATGGCAACAGGGGTCGTCAGGGGAGAAATTCAAATGACACCATCATATAGCGCGGGCCCAAAAATAGGCGGTAGGTGAAAACAACTAGTAATTATCTTTCACAGGTGCCGAGTTATAGTCAATTTTGTCCCAAAATTCGTTGCCATGGCAACAGGGGTCGACAGGGGAGAAATTTTAACGACATCATCGGATAGCCCGGGCCCGAAAATAAGGGGTAAGTGCAAACAGCGCGCAATTATCTTTTACGGGGACCGAATTATACTGCTTTGAAATCTCCATTGGCTGTAATGCAAAATTTTGCAACTTTTGAATGGTTGCTATGGCAACAGGGATCGATAGGGGGGTAAATTTAAATAGCACCGTTAGATTGCCCGACCCCAAAAATAGGGGGTATGTAAACACAGCGCGCAATTTTCTTTTACGAGAACCGAGTTATACCGCTTTGATGTCTCCATAGACCATAATGCAATTATTTGAAAATTGGGGTAGAATGAGGGAAGGAGTTATCAGATTTTTATCCCAAACAAACTCGATCTTACTTTTCCGGTTCCGAATCACTGTGCAAAAGTTCATCAAAATCAAATCAAAATTGCGGCTGTAGGAGTGTTTACAGACAGACTGACGGAATGACAGACTGACAGACAAACGCAAGTGATTTTATTATCTGTCCTTTGCTATGCTATAGCAATGGGACAGATAATTAACAAAAATTGAATGAAACTATAATTTGGCGTAGATTTGAACGTCGAATATGCGCGCTCACCTAGATAATTTTCCATTTTTACAACGCATTTACCTCAAAACACAAACTTTTGATGTTTGACAACAGACAAGTGGTTAAATGCACAAGTTTTTGAAATATTACAGTTGCAAAGACAACTTATAAATTTTCAGTGTTTGAAAAATAAAGTTCAAAAAATTAGGGACGGGGTTACATTTTTTGACTCACACTGTACATAGTCTATTTTTGTGTACTGGTAAAAGTGGTATTGCACATACATTTCCGAGCTGTTTGTGACTGTGTGTTCATAATTTTTCATCTTGTACTCTGCAGCTTTTACTGCATTATGATTCTGCTTGTTTTAGTGCTGCACGGACATTACGATACTGTTTATTATCTGCAGTGTGCAACTGTTTTTTTCATGCTGTTCAATTTTCACCTGTTTTGAAGTGTTTTACAGACGTTGTGATTGTTATTTCATTTTTACTTTCTGCACTTTTTGTGAATAAAAGTAAAATGGTTGTGTTTAGTGCTGCACGGATTTTACGATTTTGCTTCTACTGGTTATTCTCTGCAATGTGCAACCGTTTTGCTTGCTGTTCAATTCTAACTATTCTGAAGTGTTTTTTTACAGATTTTGAAGTTTTTGCAGATGTGACTGTTATTTCATTTTTGTGCACTTTTTTGCAATGAAGGCTAGCCCTCTATTATATAGGCCTATACATTATACTAGAAAACCACGTCTGACCGTTGCCGACATATGCGGCCGTCTACCGCAGTTGTATATTTTGAACGTCAGTTAAAAGTCCGCTTTTACATTGCGTATAGAGCCAAGCGCTGTGCCCGGTGTGCCTGATTTATACAGAATCACAGTATTCGTAGATCATACATGGCCACGCGACATTGTATACGGGATAATTATAGGTCGACTATCTACGATTTTAAACGGTGTTTGTATAGATCGTTTAAAGCATTTTGAGCGTGTTTTGCATAATATTTCAGGTTTTTATATTACTGCGTTTTCTTGCAAACTATATTATTTGTGTGTTTTATACCTTTGAATTTCTGACGAATAAACGTGTGTCCATATTCGGCATGCAAGTGGGCCTCATAATAATTAGGCTGAAAGTAAGCAAAATGGAACACAGTACAATGACAGTATTATAGATTCAGCTTCGAATTTCTCTTTAAATCTTTTCCTAAAAATTTAAAGATTTATGTTGCACAGCAGAGTCGCATAACGATAGTTCCGTGGCGCCACCTTGTGAACAATACAGACTTGTGTGGCAACCCAAAATCGTCAAAAAATCCATAAAACCCCCTATTTTGGCGTTCAACGTCATTGAATTCGGCGCCAATCGAGAGCCAGTGTACGACTTCCTATTAGTGATTAATACTTGTAACCTAGGCCCTATCTTGCACCATTACTAAGATACAGCAACTTATTGGCGAAAAATCGCAAATTTTGCCCACCCACTCTCATTTAGCGCCCTCATTTGGGGTGACCCCCTTTGAATTTATGGAAAAGCTTTACGGTTCCTAAAACTAGAGTCTTCCCGGCAGCCGACGGTGAAGATTTGGTGATCCTATCTTGCACCGTTTTTGACTGATCCACCCGTGTGACGGACGGACAGACGGACAGACAGAATTGCGATGGCTAATACGCGCTGAAAGCAGTAGCTGCTTTCGCGCGTAAAAATGAAAAAGAAAATTTTCCACTCCCATCTCTATTTTTCACCAGTTCCAGTCGAAAGCACAGAATTTGTTCAGGCTTTACTAAAACCAAATAGAAATACGCCACATTACACTTAACAAGACCAGACACTTACTGTACATAAACCAATAAAAAAGACTTTTGACGCAAGTTAAGGAATGATACTATGAAGGACGTAAAACAGCCAAATATGTAGCTAAGAAAAACGCATAAAATAAACAGCTTCAGCAAACAGCAAAACACAACCATTAAGTTAATTATCAGCAACTACTATTACACATATGAAATTGGATATTTTTGAATTATATATGTAACCTGCCACCATTTGACTCCAAATTAGGCACAATAAAACTTTCAGAAACTGCCAAAGAAAGAACTTTAACAGACTGTGTATGATTCACATTACCAACAGCATGGAGGTACATAAAATCATAGCAATTATTATTACCATAGACACAGTCAATCAATCATAATCAGCAACATTTATTTGTATCAGACAAACAATCCTGATTAAATGCACAACTGTGACTCTGTACAATCAGCAAACACTTAACCCTACCTTTACTAATAAATACTTCCAGTTCTCTAGAGTCTAACCAGACTTGCCCCTGAGAAAGAATGGCTTCAGGGATGCTGCAGTAGGTTTCTAGCAACAGTGAAGAAAGCCAGTTTTCTATTGAAAGCTCAATCTAATGAGTTTCATTGAGTTCGTTGGTCAAACCCAGGTTTTTGAAATGCACAACTTAAAAGTTTTTGGGGTTTTCATGGGTTTTCAGTAATAAGAATTAGCACCGCTATGTAAATACGTTCCACATCAAATAAATACTAAAGAAAAATTTTCAAAAACAATCTGCAAAAAACTTACTGGGTAGCTAAAACGTCTGTTGGTTGATTGAACTGAGTTATTAAGTAGTTCCATCAAAGTATAGAATATCCAGAAATTCACAAATTTGCAGTCAAAAAGTTTTTTTTTAAATTGTAAAAATAAATCATTTCATTCTTGGTGGAACACAAAAAACAAAAAAAAATTGGCTAAGTTTGGGGTGGATTTTTAGGGGAGAGGAGTGTTTACCCAATAAAAACCACTGGTTTTCTTGGCTTTAGTGCCTGGTTCTGACAGGTCAATGTCAGGCCTGTCACAAAACACATGCAGGGTCAAGGCACATTAAGAGAATATCCTAATAAAACATGTACAAATCAACAGAAATGAGTGAGTGAGTGAGTGAGTAAGGTTTAACGTCCCAACAGAAATAAACTGAACTGTTTACAATTCATTCGCTCAGTAGTATAATCAATAGAAGCAAAACAACGGAACTAAACTAAGAGCTCAGTTTCGTTCAGTTCATCTCTGTCACTTTGTACCTGCTTTAATTCTGCATCACCCAAAAGCTAAAAGCCAAACAACCGTAATGTCCAAAAGGCCAACACACCTGTTTCAGAAATTGCCCCCAACTGCGCCTGCCCATCAGAAAATTTTCTTCTTGTGAAAATTTTTATTCCAGAAATACAAAACTTGATGATAAAAATCCCCAATTGGCTCTTGGGGATTGGAAAGCAAAAATAAAATTTTAAGCACACATAATCTCCTTTGTTGCAAAATTGCAACTTCCAGATCCCCCAACTTTTTTTAACCCACGATGCCGCTTATGACTTTTGGCTTTTTAAGGTAACCCCACAATGCAAAACATCTACCAGCTGTTTGATACTAGGAGTCATCAACTAACTCGCTAGAAGTCGATGCTTCAGAACTACTCTCTGCTGCCGTGGCAGCAGCGACTAACAATCCTCCATCATTGACCTGTCGTCCATAGCGAAGCTCTGTGATGAGCTGAGACAAGTTGTGCTTGTTCGCGGAGACAAGGTTATGACGCAGCGACGTGTTCTGACGAAGGCTAAAGACAAGACGTCGTGCCGTGCGCCGGTAGCCGTTGGACATGAGTTGACCATGCTGACGAAACAGTTCAAACTCCAGCGACTCTACCACCGAATCCACAGTCTGGCAAACAACAACATACGCATTCACATAATAAGACAGTGCCTACATGTGCGACTGAAACTTGCCATGCTGGCAAAACAGTTCCAACGCCACAGATTCAACCACCGAATTTGCAGTTGCAGTTGCAGGAGATAAGAACAAAAACATTCAAAAAGCAAGCTGCCAAATTCCTGTCACATTGCATCTTTTATCAGATAACGACTGATTTTCAAGTTCTTTTTCTGCAACATTTAGCATTAAAATAAAACAAGGACCAGAGTTATTCGGCAAAAAGTGGAACAGCTCCATTGTATTCACAAGGTCGCAGCATAGAACTGACGGCTTGGCCACCCACAATGTGCAACTGCATGTTCTGGCTGGTGCTTTGACTCGCAAATCTGCCCTTCTCCTGTGGGTTGGAACCCCCATCTAATACAATGTGTCATTAGATTTCACAAGTGTACACACCAAATGGCAGATCTATTAAATCCATTAAACAGTTTAAGCAATAAGCAGGATACACGAATGTGACAGACGACAGACAGACAAAAAAAACTACAATGACTACAAGACATCACAACTTGAACGGCTGATGTTATCATGTTGGCTGTCTATGTGCAGTACATCACGGATGTGTTTATGTAGAGTCTACCGTGACTCTGTCACAGTCAGCCTGCCATGACACAGGCCATAGTTTGCTCACCCCTGGCTTACAACTACAATTAACTAGAAAGCAGTCATAGCCCACACACCTCTGACAAGGCAATGTTGTTCGCTAGGTAGCAGCACCATCTTCAGTTTTGCAGCGGTTTCCCTTATGCCCAATTGAAAGCAATGGTAACGAAAATTTCAAAGTGATCCAGAATCCAGGATTCCTTTCAGATCACCCCCAAAATTGAATCAATGGTAGTTTGTGCCATGCCCAACATACCCTCAAAATTTCAGAAAGATCCGTCCATAACTTTTTGAGTTATCTTGCTAACACACAGACAGACAAACAGACAAACAAAGTCTGGCAAAAACATTACCTCCTTGGTGGAGGTAATCACAACAATTACTCAACATTACAACTCACTGATGCCGCATGCTGGCAGTCTTTAAGTAGTGCATCACGAATGTGTTTGCGGACAGTTTCCCGGGACTCAGTCGTCACGTGGTCACAGCGGACGTCCAGTGATGGTCTGGAGAGCTTTTCCTCAAAGTGGTTCTTCCACGAAGAAACGACTTGACGAGCAAGCTGACTGACACTCTTGTCAGTGTGGGTCGTTAGTCGCTTCACAGCATGACCTGTTAGCAAAGCGTATCACCATCATCAGCAGAATCGTTATCACTAGCATATAAGACTGAGGAAATAACAATTAATAACTAACTCATAGATTAAATGCTAAAAAAACTAATCAACTAATTTTTTACTCGATTAAAATCTGATTAAAATTTGCATTTCATATCAGCCTAAAAGGACTGATGATGAACATTTGTAATCTACACTATGTCTCAAAAAAGCATACCTGACATTTTTGACTATAACTTAAAAACCAATTACCAAATTTTGATAATTTTTCGTACAAATATTCCTGACACAACTTGCCATCAAACAACTATTCTGTTTCCCACCTCACCCAATGTATGCTTCTGCACTACCAAGAAAAAGCAGATCAAGCGAAATAAGTGTTAAAATAAACAGAAAACCTGAAAAAAACATCCCTGACATTATTGATCGTAACTTAAATAATGAGTAGCAGATTTTAATAGTTTTTGGCAAAAATATTTCTGACAAAACTGGCTATTAAATAAGTGTTTTAGTTTTCACCTCACCCAAAGTCTTGCTTTTGCACTACCTGGTGAAAACAGATCAGACATAATACGTGTTAGAATGAATGAAAAAACGTCAATAAATTCCATCTATCCTAATCTCTGAGCCCCAACAGCCAGTCTGTTACAAGGTTTGACTGTCATACAGCAGTGTGTCTACCAGATGAAGTTTAGGAATGCTTGTGAAGTCAAGAAGCAACTGGTACAGCCTGAATTGGTCTGGAGCAGAACATTATCGATACTGCTGTTAATGAATGGAGAAAGCATCTCCTTGCCAGTGTTCGCATAGTGGGCCAATACTTCAAGCAATTTTACTGCAGGCAGTTGAACAAGAAATCTGAACTAATGAGATGCACGAGAGCTTATGGCAGTTCCCGTTTGCAGCTAATAGTGGTTTATCTCCATCCATTTCATCGCACTTCACTCTTCTGCAGCTAAAAATTGCACAAAATCACAAAAATCCTCTATTTTCTAGGGATTATAGCCCTTTTGTATCAAATTTTGTTGCCATGGCAACAAGGGTCAGTTGGGGTAAAATTTTGTTGGCAGTATTCGATGGCCCAACCCCGAAAACACCTCTATAAAACTATGCAAACATCTCGCAGATATCTCTAGCAGAAGCCAAGTTATAGCCCATTTTGTCCCAAATTTCGTTGCCATGGCAACCAGGGGAGTCCAGGGTAAATTTGAATGACACTGTTAGATTGGCCATCCCCGAAAACCATACACCAGAAACAAAAATTATGACTCTATCTTATACACAGCCAAAGTTATGACTGTTTAAACCCATTGTAATTTTTAAAGAATTTTTTGAATAAATACATTAAATATCAATTTCACGGCATAAAATTTTGTCACGAAATACTAGAGACAATATGCTATCATATAGTGAAAACCCAAAGTCTCTATCTCACCTCAGCTTGCAATGGTACCGGGACGTGACAGACACCAAGACACCAAGACAGACAAAATCACCATAGATAATACGCGCTATAGCTATGCTAGCTCTTGCACGTAAAAATGGACAACTGGATGAAATGTCAGCCGAAGTGTCAGAAATTTAAACAAAATGTGCTTTATGCATTATGTTAATCAAGAAATCATATCACATTGGATAAAAAACGATATTTTGCCAGTTGCATTTTTCCCAGATAATGCAGAAACAAATGCCGGGTAAAGTGGGAAACTAAATGATCATTTGATGGCAAGTTTTATCAGGAATATTCCTACAAAAAATTATCAATACCAGTATCTAATAATTGGTTTTCAAGTTATAGTCGAAAATGTTGAGGATGCTTTTTAGGGACACAGTGTAATTCTATTCTGCACAGAATGACATGTCGCAAAGATTTGTACTTGTATATGTATTGTATAGTGTTAGTTCAACACTCAATCGATTTCCATTTATTTTGGGAAATTAATCGATTAAGCAACATTTAGTCAATACCAGCCCTAAAAACACAATAGGCCTCATAGAGTTAACCCACGGTAATAACCTAAAAAATCCAACCCAAAAAACAACAAACTTGATCAGATTGAACCACTTTTATGCTGCGATTTAATCCAAGCATATAACGCTTTTTGACAGAGCTGCCAATCTTCTTAAATCAACAGAGTACTTCAGCAATTAGCAAAACATCACTGCAACACAGAATTATTCTACAAGTCACTTATCAATAATCACTGAATATTTAATAGAGAGAGTAAAAGACATTTTCACACACTGAATAACCTTCAAGTGCTCAATTCCCTTAATAATAAAAATGCCACGAAATTGAAGAAATTTGCCACATGGGCAAACCGTTAAATTTATCATACTGGCATTACTAGCCCATGGAATATGAAAAAATTTGCCACAAAAACTCTGGTCCCTATTTATATACACACCACATGTTAGATATTATACAGAACCTATCTTAGTTGACTTGAGAATTTCCCGAGATGGCAGTTTCTGAGATAGCTTCTCCAGAGAGCTCAGCAGTACAGCAGGCTGTTGATTCGGCACTCGGAGTAAATGATTCAGCTTGGCTATATCTTCTATCACTACCACACCCTGTCCAGTGCAACAACAACTAACTACAACTACTGACTACTACCATCATTACTACTACTAGTACTACAGCAGGTTTCACATTAACATTAAACTTAGACTAGTCGAAAACGACGACAATTATTCGAATATTTTAAATTAGCTGACTAATGTAGTAGTCAACTATACATGATAAGTCCACTAGTCGATGGCAGCACTACTCTCATTCCCTCTAACTGGGTGGTTGTGGACCAGTGCATGCAACCACAACTTAACGCCAAGCTTCTTGGTCTAGTGACACCTACACGAGTTCGTTGGTCCTGATTCCAGTCATTTTCTCATTGCAGTTCACACAGTTTGTTCAGCAGAGCACATAAAATAATAGAATAAAACATTTATTGCACACATTTAGCTGTTTACAATGGCCTAAATCATGCTACGATCAGAGAAATGTCATAAATAACAACAGTATAACAACAGTTACAGAATCTATATTTAGTACTACTATTACGTTAGAAAGTCACAAACCTTCAGTGAATGCAAAGACCGCTGCTTGGATTCTCGTTTACCAGCACAACTTTTCCCCAGTTCTTTGTTTGATCCTCGTATCACAAACCGATCCATCCTGTGAAGTGCAAACAACAAACACGTATATTCTACTAATTGAGACTCAGACAAGTATATAATCCGTCATCGTTATGACTGTACAAATTTTAACACGATAAATACAGTCAAAAATCTTATTGTTACTGAACTGAAACCAGAACTGTAACGTTGTCAGTAAGCTATATAAGTGAAAGCCTGCACATACTTAAGCCACGAGTATTCAGCATTGGCATAAATTATTATCGGTAAAAGACTGGGCCCACTGTCCTATTGCCTACGAGCAGCATTTCAATACATTTGCAAACTAAACTATTCTAAGAGTCTGTGATTAGATAGAGTTAAGCACAGAGTTAGCATTAAGTAAGTAAGTAAGTAGTCTGCATTTGTAATGCACCATATGTCAAAACAGAAGTTCGAATCGTAGGCGCGACATTATATTATATTTATTAAACTGTACTATATAATTTCAATAGCAGATCTGAGATACCGGGTTAAGATCTCGGATAAGGTTACAGACAAGAATAAGATTAAGAATAAGAGTAGAAACAGAGTTAACGATATGGTGCTGTACCAGCGAACCTTCGAAACTATACACCTTGGAATAACGGACCAGAATCCTTTCAGTGTGGTCCATTATTAGCTTAGTCCATCATGGGATACTACGGATTCAAGTAGTCATATTATGTACGACTTTTATCTTCGATATGACAAAGCTTAGAACTAGGCTAGGATTCAGGACGAATATGCTTTGTCCTAGCCGACGTTGGCGGCGGAGTTCAATAGCAATAGCAATGTACACAGTACAATGTATACTGAATAGTTGAAAGTAAGGCTGTGTGACATGGCTAGCTTTGTCCAAGACTTGATATCAGAGTATACAGAAATATAGCTATAAATCTACGGGATCAACAAATGCGCGAATCCAAAAATTAACATATAACAATAATGCACTTACACAATTAACAAAAGTTGTTCACTATAATCCCCAAAATACTCGCTTTTAAGCAATTCCTTCGACAGTGTTTACGTTTATTATTTACATTTAGCCTATAACGAAAAAAGTAAGTAAGCAACTAAATACTTTAAAATGCTATTAAATACTATCTATACCGAGTTGCGACCGCCGAAGAAATTTTTGAATTTTTCTTTTTAAAATGGTGCATTCTGGTGTACTTTATATTTCTGAGCGACAGCGGGTCCCCCAAACGTCTCGGGACCCGGGGTAACTAACCCTCTCTACCCCACCCTCTAGATGGGCCTGCCGCCGAGTTAAGGCCCGAAAGGCCGAAAATGGAAGCCGATGGCCGATACTATGGCAAAGATCAACGCTCTCTCTGCTTGTATACTACGTTTGAGAGTTGCGACCGGCGACCAAAGATAAATTCTAAACGGCACGACGTACGGCCACGAAACTTTGCACGCAGATCCGTGTCGTACATGGCCTGGACATGGACTAAGTCAAGCTGTCGCTGAGGAGTCGTCCATTTGAGAAAATTTTACTTTTTCTAAAATTTTGCAGCCACGCCTCTTATGCCGCGGCAAAACTGTGCGCAGCGATTGGCTGTGACGAAATATATAGACGCATCATGAGCATCGTTGTACCTAGCGGCTACTCTGCAGCGATGTGCTACGCTGCAGCGTTGTGTATCGAGGCCGCAGGCTGAGTTGAGGCCTAAACAGCCGAAAATTGAGCCGCAGGCCGATATCGAGGCCGCAGGCCAAGTTGAGACCTGAAGGGCCGAAAACGGACAGCAGTTCTTTTTCTTTTACCAGTAACTTTGTAAAATATTAAGAGATTAAGAATTATTTCACCTGCAACTGTAGCAACAAAATGAGCAACAAAGCAATCTTGAATAAGCTTATCATTACATATCTTCTGCTATGTGTGTCCAAGAAGTTGAGAAAAAAATGATCATTACATGCATTATATAGGGTGACACAAAAGGTCGTAAATGATTTTGATTTCCAATATAAGCCTGTTATTAACAGTAACCAGCAATAATTTTAGTCTAGTTGTGGGTATATTCAATGAAATTCTTCGTACAAAATTTCAGAGTTGTAGCTATTATACAGCATTTACAATACTTATTGAAATAACACCACCGTTAAAATTACATAACAATGGACTCATAAACGTTAACGTCAAGTGAGCCTGCTGTCCATGTCCACTGCACCTCTGTTAGTATGAAATAGTCTCTTCTTTATTCTTAATGAGTGTTTTCTGTTTGCTAAACATCAAACCGATAAGATTTTGAAGTGTTGACAGAGAAATCGATTCCCACGTTTTTCCGAGACTGTGTTTTAATGCTTGCAGTGACTGAAGTTTGGGTCGACATAAACAGCTGTTGCCACAATGCTCTAAACGTTCTCAATTGGGAGACATATCTTGTGAATAAGGCAGCCAGTCTTCGGGCGGAATGTAAAATTTAATATTTGCATTCAGCCGGGCGATTGTAGCCTTTGACGTGTGCGCATGAGCGTCATCCTGCTGAAACTTTTCTTCATGAGTTAAGTCGGTGCTGGTCTGCGCGACGTCACTGCTTTTTTGGGTAACTTCATTATGTTGGCTCGTATAAATCGAACTAGAAATAGACGGCTGTGATATTTTGCACACAATATTGTGTTAAACTTCCCTAAACGCTGATAGCAGTTTAATAATTATTTGACACTAATTAGTTTGCCATTTAAAATTGTTCACGACCTATCGTGTCACCCAATAGAATTATATCAAAAGCTTAACTGAAAACTTTTAACACACGGTGTAATGACATATGTGTATATAAAGCACTGCGACCATTGCATTCATATATATGGATTGAAAAGTTCAAACTATAGCTATAAGATTCCAAACTACATGTACTAATAAAAATGCAAATCTGAGTCCACATATAACCAATTATAAAACATGAAATGCAACATCTGATGAACAAATATCACATGATCCTTAAACAACAGCAAACTTGTAAAAGCTGATGCTTCACCTCCTTGACTCCACGGGCAAAGAAGGCACTAAATGGGGCGGAGTATGATGACTTCCCTGGGAAACGCCTTTAAGTAGGTAGCTATGTCTCCTCCTGAAAAAAGTTTTTAAAATTTTTGGAAAATAAAATGTTTGGGTGCACTTTTGGCACTGTTACAGTAAAATTAGCTCAAAGTCAGACAGTAGACAATTGTCATTCGTGGTCTACTAAAGGGAAAGCATGTGCTCCCAGTACCCTCTGTTGTTACCCAGTTCGTGTTACCCAGTTTGTGTTATATAGAGAAAGCCAAAAACTGGTCATTTACCTTACAGTTCGACTGAATTTCTGAAAAGGGAACAAGTTATGGTACTCATACTTTTTTTAGTCCACATGCCTTCTCTTTCAACATAACCAAAACATTCAAACTGAAACATAATGAAAAATAAACACAACTACAAATTTGGGGCAAAGCCCAATGTGCGTCTGCCCGGCACTCTAAGTCCGATTGGGGGGACAATTTAAGGGGCTCATATTCCTCTCGTAGCAAAGTCACGAGGCCAAAACTCCAACATATCAAAATACGCAGAACGCGCAGTGTCGACCTAGGGTAGGTAGACATTAGCCAACTAACCGTTGTCGTTAGTGGACCAAAGTTCACCAAATTTTTTTTTGTTCAATGCGGGAGAGAAGATAGTTGATAATGCCATTTACTGCTTGTTGATACCTCCATCCGTTCCAGAGATATTCGCGCTAAAATTTGAAAGATGTCCTTGATCGCGCCGAATTTTGGACATTTTTCGCTATCCCAAATTTTAAGTGGGCGGTGCACCGCAAAATTTGTATGCACATTATCAGCCCCACTCAGCACTACGTCACGTGGCAAAGTTTCATTAAGCTACTCCCTTTGGCCTGAAAGTTATAGTGGCTAAGTAGATACAATTAAGGCCAATTTTTGACCCCATTTTGAAAAAAATTGTAAAGAGGCCCCCATCCCCGTTCGGGAGTGCGCTAGCAAGACTTAGTAATTCTGTGGCGTGTGTAAATATTTGGTGGCGCAGTACCCCCAAGGGGCCGAAATATGGTCTTCCGAAAAAGTCGATTAGGGTAGATAGACATTAGCCAACTAACTGTTGTTGTTAGTGGACCAAAGTTCACCAAGTTTCTTATGTTCAACGCGGGAGGGAGGGTAGTTGATAACGCCATTTACCGCTTGTCGATATCTCCATCTGTTCCAAAGATATTCGCGCTAAAATTTGAAAGATGTCCTTAATCGTGCCGAATTTTAGACATTTTTCACTATCCCAAATTTTAAGGGGGCGGTGCACCGCAAAATTTGTATGCACACTATCAGCCCCACTTAGCACTACGTCACGTGGCAAAATTTCATTAGGCTACTCCCTTTGGCTTCAAAGTTATAGTAACTAATTCGCTACAATTAAGGCCAATTTTTGACCCCCCTTTGAAAAAAATTGTAAAGGGGGCCTGTCCCCGGTGGGGGGTGCGCCTAGTAAGATTTGGTCATTCTCTAGTGCATGTAAAAATTTGGAGGCGCAGCACCAGCTAGGAGCTGAAAGATGGTCTTCTGAAAAATGCACTTTGGGTGGGTACAATTCCACATCAAGATCTCCAAGGTTACTGGACCAACCTTCATCGGACTTGTTTCGCCTAACGCGGGAGGAATCACTGTCAAACGAGAAACTCACCGATTTTGAATATCTTCATCCCTTCCAGAGATATTCACCACCGAACTTTGAAGTCGACCGAAATTGGGCCAAATTTTGCATGTTTTTGGCCCCTAAAAATTTTTCGGGAGGCTCCCCCAAAATTTTGGACCGGGATTATAAAACTGAATGCAGCTCCAAGCATTGTGCAAAATTTCGCGCCGATCGGCCGACGGAACTTGGAGATTACGCGAGGAAAAAAATAAATTCCAGGAAAACATTAGCCATCCCAAAAACTATCGTTTCCGGGCGAACTACAAATATAAACCATATAAAAATAGACTCATCTAATCCATCGAGTGTAAGCTGCACACAGAATAAGTCACAGGTGCAGCCAAAAATTAAAGTTGAGGTGTGGTTCATACAAAGCCGGAGGCTCGAAGAGCAGAACATCGAGAACATCGAGACCAAAGGCTGAAAGCGAGGATGGGGTTCTTAGAAGGGACTCAAGGTGAAGGGAGACCTTGGCATTGCCTCAGCTAACTTTATTTTCATCAGCTACGGGATCTGGAGAGTATTGTAAGCTCCCATAGCAAGATCCAGGGCAGAGCCCTGGCCCCAACATATTTTGGGCATGAAAGAACATTGAAATTGCACACAGTGGGTATAAATTTTGTTAGTTTTTCTTACACAAATTCGCATTAACAGTTGCCAACAGATTTGTGAAAATAAAGTTAAAGTGAAGAGGGGTCAGTTCTTCCCACCCCCACCGCTCCAGCACCTGGCTACATCACTTGAATAAATGCTGGTACGCCGTACTGGACATTAGGCCAAATGGTGCAAATTAAGTCCTGGCTACTCAGTGACCACATGTGGCTGAAAAAAAACATCACTATAACTTTGCACGTAAACTCTTCATCATTTTCTCGAGTTTCATGGCAATGCCAAGGTCTCCCTTCACCTTGAGTCGTCCAGACATGAATGCTGCAGTTGGACTCAGTTTGCCAGCAAACATTGCGATAAAGTCGTCACGACCCAGAGTCATTGTAACGTCTGCCGCAGGCTCCATAGCTGACTCAGAGGCATGGCCACAGGCGCCCGGCGCGGTCTTCAGGTCCACGAAATATTTACCGGCCTCTGCAATGCAGACAAACCAGGGCTATATGAACATGGTGGCCTCAATTTTGGGGCAAAAAATTTAAGAACTTTTCAAGAACTTACAGGTATGTTTTCCATTCATATTGCAGCAATGCTTTGCTAACGTACCACACTAGAAACAAAGGCAGTGGAACAAAAGTAGAGGTACAAATAATCTGCAGGCAAAGCAAGCAGATAAAAATTTGAACTGTTGCACGCAGAATTGTCTCAGTAACTTAAAAGATCTCCAACTTTCCGGAGGACGAGTAAATAATTTTCAGTCTGTGATAATTTAAATTTCAAGGACTTTCAAAGGCCTGTTACATCAAATTCCAAACTTTTCGAAACCATATCGCCTTTTCAATGTCTTTCCAGGTCCCGGAAAAATGGAAAAAAATTCTTTAAGACTCTCAAGAACTTTCCAGGCAGTGTGGCCACCTTGTATGAACATGAGCACATTAAATTCATAGAAATAAACCTTTATTAGCTAAAATGTTAATGCTACTGCCAGTATACCATGCAAAAGCAACAAAATAAACCATCAGATCTAAGAAGTAATACACATCAGAAAAGAATGATGGAAATTAATGAACATTACAATCAATGCCTCTCTCTTCCCCTTACCCTCCCCTTCCCATTCCCCCTTTTATACCCCTCAATTCCCTACTCCTTATTTCTCTCTGTTCCTTGCCCTTCTTCCCTTCCTCCCTACCCTTTCTGTGAGGGTGGCAAGCCATAAGTGGGGATAGAAACTGTGGAACTAGCGGGTTTGGGTGAAACCTGGTCACCAGACAAGTTTTGGTGCATTTTCAGCCCAAAGTGTGTGTCAGGCTACGGAGGTTGGCATTATTACAGGGCCGGCTCATGGTTGATAAATAACTTTTTAAAAAACTGACCGAACCTTTCAAGTCAAATAGAAACACGGCTTTGACACTGTTGATGACGTCATCGCTGATCATGGCCTGTATAGCAGAGAACGTCCTAGCCAGCTCAGTATCAGACCCGCTGACTGTAGCCTTAGAACTCTGTGCAATGCTCGAGGCATGGCTGCTATTATCAACATCAGCAGAGGCGCTATCTGACAGCTTGTGTATGCTTTCCGCTTCCGGACTGTCGATGAAGAAGTCCTGCATTAGCTTTGCATCTGCACAACATACAAAGGCTGCAATAGTGCAATGACCAACTACAGTGCAATGCATAAAAGTGGAGCATTCGCAGTGGTGTAGCAATGCTCTGAGAAACTCTGGTTCAACAGTAAGTTAAGGGCCCTCCGTTGCATGGCCAAAAAAGTTGACCCTTGAAGTCCAAAGAACTACGACTGTGGGAAGGGGACAGAGATCCTAGCAGTATACAGGGGGCCAGGAAAGCACTGTAAGCTTCCCCGATAGAGTCTGGGGTAAAACACAAACCACCAGGAGTTCATAATAAAATGTGGGTGATTTTTGTGTTTGCAGTGACCTTTCCTGCTATAGAAAAACGTAAGTGCACTGCACAAGTGTAGATCAATCATTTTCCTCATTGTTGTTACGCTGCAAGAGCCTATTTATTTTCTTGCCTCATTTTTCTGTTGCCCTGCTCAGAACCCTCAGTAGACCGAAGAGGCCCAGTTCATTGAACCACCTGAGCCCTTAACCAATAGCAACAACAACAACAACTACTACTATTACTACACACCTTCATCGTAGCTGTATTTCTTGAAGTCCACGACACCATTACGTCTCAGTAGGTCCTCATCAATATCAAAGTGCCCCGTGTATTCACTGCTGTCTGACGTCAGTACAATGTAAGCAGCATCAGCCATGATATCTGGCCTTCGACACTGGGACTTTATGGCTTCACTACCTGCTAGCATCTCCATTGCAGCTGTGTAGATTGCTACAACAACAACAACAACAACTAACTATTACACCATGTTCCGAAAAAAAACTGTGCTAGAATTGTTTTTGACATAACTTCGTGAATTTTTGCACCAACTTTGACACTTTTCGGCACAAAGATGGAAATAAGATAGCAATATGCGAGGTGTGTGCATTTTCCATCTCACCTGATCTGTGTCAGCACACTACCGTATTAAATGCAGATGTGTCTGCAGTGTACTCACTGCCCATAATTTCACTCCAGCCAAGCCTATCATTTAAATATGGCTCGAGTCTGCTTATAACATGCATTTGTCGCAGGCAGAACATAGCATCAATCGCGGTCAGGAAATAGGTATGTTTCATCACAATCTGGAGTTTATTATACACTCCAGAGTCTAGACCACGACAAAACGTACCAGCCACTAAGTCTCAGCAGTCTAACCAGTAGCTAGTCAAATGGCTTAGCTGTTTAAACCACCAAGCCAGCCGGTAAGACTTCAGACCAGTTGTTAAGGACTAACACACACTGGTTCTGGGAACTACAATGCTTGTGGTGGGTGTGGCCATGCACCAAAGACCGTAATGAAAGGTATACATTGTCAACGGGTAGGAACAATAGAAAATCACAGAAACACGAAAATCTAATGCCGTGATTTTGCCAAAATGCCATGTTTTTAGCCAAAATGCCGTGATTTTGCATTTTTTACAAGAATGATTTGTTTTTAATCAGCATAGTTAAAGTTTATCAAGTAATTTTAATGGAAAATTATTTATTCTTGCCTCTGCTACCAAAGTCTGTGTGCTTTGTTACTTTCTGGCTCAATATGTTAAGCATGACATCCATCCTAAGAATATGTATTTTAATGCTTTGCAGCGATAAAATTTCACAAATGGAAACCTTCCACTGCATGTATTGATAGTCATCAATGCTGATGTTGAGTTTTATACACTGTATAATAG